>Ga0255352_1000020_pt1 | contig 87230 bp, 65 predicted proteins | sample HBST0metaG_FD_189939 | JGI IMG/M metagenome (GOLD analysis project Ga0255352, IMG submission 189939) | Peat soil microbial communities from Stordalen Mire, Sweden - H.B.S.T0 | ecosystem: Environmental > Terrestrial > Soil > Wetlands > Peat | place: Sweden: Norrbotten County, Stordalen Mire...
CCGCCGGCATTGCCGAAGGTGACGAGTATGGCGGCAACTACGCCGAGAAAGCCCACGCGCAAAGCAATCGACCCCACGGCAATGGCGCTGAATACGCCGCTCTGCGGATCGAGATTGGCCGCAGGCACCAATGCAAGAATCGCAAATGTTCCGGCGATGTACATCACGGCGATGAGAGCGCCAGAGGCAAAGACGGCGCGTGGCAGGGTGCGCCGCGGATCGCGCACTTCCTCACTCATGGCAGAGACCAGTTCGAGGCCGGTGAATGCAAAGGCGATTTGGGACCAGAAGTTGACGGTGTCCCAATTCCACGAGGGCATCATATTGGCGACGGTAAAGTGCGTCGCGGAACCATAGCGCCACGTAACCAATGCTGCGATAGCCGCTAGCATCAGCAGTGGCACATAGGTTCCGACGCCGCCCGCGTTCTGTAGCCATTTACCGATGTTCAGACCGATGATGTTGAGGACAACCGCGACCAGCAGTAGCGATAGAGAAACGGAAACGAGAAATGTGCGGTTCTGGGCGAGCACCGCTCCGTGGCCACCAAGAATGTAGGCGGCCATGGATGCGCTTGCCAGGAGGAGACCAGGGAAGTAGAAGACTGTGTAGACCCAGTAAGTCCATCCGGCGATGAATCCATGGAAATCGCCGAAGGCTTCCTTTGACCAGGCATAGAGTCCGCCTTCCTGGGGGAAACGTGACGAGAGTTCATTGATAACCAATGCGCCGGGTACGAAAAACAAGATGGCAGCAAGGCCCCACAAGCTGATGGAAGATGTGCCGTTGTGCCCTGCGGCGGCAATCCATCGGGGTCCGAGCACTGTGGCGATATTGAACAGCAAGACATCCCAAAAGCCCATGGTCTTGCGCAATTGCGATTTGGATTCGAGTGGGATGGTCGCAATAGGAGTCACAGCGCACCGGAAAAGCAGATGAATTGTCGCATTCCGAGATGATAAAGGATGAGTTAGGAATGGTCAGGAAGCAGATGCATAGCGTAGCGATTTTGGTGTAAGTAGTTTCAAGGTCAGAACGACCGCTGGCACCAAAAACACGAGGGAATTAAGCACCCACATCTCGGCGCCCGCCGCGATCTGATCCTGCAATGGTGTGAGCGAGGTTATGCGTTCAGCTTGTACGTAAGAAGGGTAAAGAGCGCGTCCCGAGAAGACGAGCGTTGCGGAGAGGACGGTGTTGAGTACATCGGCACTGAGGAGATAGGGAATAACGGTCCAGCGCGGCCAGCGGGGTCGAGCGGGCCACGGCGCCAAGACTACCCACCAGAATAGGACCGAAGTGAGGAGGAAACAGAGGTGTTCAATATTGTGGATGAACTCGGAGCGAAAGGTAAGTTCGAATGCGGCGGGAACATGCCAACCGAGGTAGGACACGTTCATAATCAACCAAGCTGTGGCAGGATGCGTGAGGAAGCGCGATGCTTGATGAAACCAGCGCGCACTGAAAATGGGCCGTCGTGCGATACGAATAAAAATACGCGGGAGGCCGCGTAGCAACGGTACGACGGGAGCGCCCAAGACGATCAGGGGCGGCGCGATGGACATGAGAATGAAGTGCTGAATCATGTGCGCTGTGAGCAGGTAGTCATCGAGAGCATCGATGGGCGAAGCGAGTGCAACCCACAATGACAGCAGCCCGCCGATGAAACATGCCATGCGCCAGGTGGGAAGTTCGTGGGGGCGAGTGCGGCGGGTTTTACGCCAGCCGCGCAGATACAAGCCTGCCGAGAGTAGCAATCCAAACAAAGGCAACAGCGGGAACGACCAAGCCTGCAAAATATCCGCGGATAATGGAACGGTCACAGCTTCTGAATCGAGAACGAAGCACAGCATTGATTGCCTCATGCGGAGATTGCCTCAAAATAGTTGGCTACTAGTGGACCGCAGTTTGTCCTCCGCTTCGCTCGATAGGAGTATTGGCTGGCAGGCCCGCCTGGCTTACCACTCGTCGTGAAGCGTCGGCTGCGGCTGGCTGGTCGGCGGGGTGCAGAGACTCAAGGAAGCGCACCAACGCAGTTGTCTCGGCTGGAGACAAGGCGCTGCCGTAGGCCGGCATGTTTCCGCCGCCAAGCAATACCTGGCGAATCATCTGATCTTCAGTCAGTCGTAATGCCACAGTGTCTAGTGCGGGGCCGCGCTGGCCGCCAACGCCGCCGAGCGAGTGACAGTTGCGACATTGCTTTTCCTGAAAGACATTTACGCCTTGTCGCTCAAGGGGAGTGCGATTGTGGAGATAGGTCACAGGGACGACATCTCCGCTCCACGCACTCATCTTCGGACTCCAAGGAGTATAGGTGCCCAATTGAGTAAAGACTCCAAAACAGATGGCGATGAACATTACGGAGAAGACAGCCACGGGGCGGCGCCACCAGCTTTTTTCGCCTATACCTGCAACGAAAGGTAAGGCGATCAGGACGGCGATACCGATGGGAGGAATGATCAGGATGAACGGAGTTTCCAATTCCGGGGGAAGGAAGGAAAGGACCGTATAGATCCAAAGAAAGAAGAAGTCCGGCTTAGGAACAGTGTCAATGATGGTTGGATCGGGAACGCCTTTTGGCCCATAGGGCCCGAAAAACGCGGCACAACAAGCGACTGCGAACAAGATCGCTGCCGAGAAGACAAGATCCTTCCATACTGCTCCGGGAACGAACGGAATGCCGTCGTTGTGAGCGAGTTCGTTGTACTCCTTGATATAGGTTTCGCGACGAACGATGCGGCCAGGCATGGGCCACTCATTCACGCCAAGCTTGAGCACCATCCATACATGAAGGCCGGTAAAAGCAAGCAATGCGCCCGGAATGACAAACACGTGAAGCGCGAAAAATCGCGTGAGTGTAGCTCCACTAATGATCGGACCGCCGAGCATGAGATGCACGAGTTCGCCGCCGATAAAAGGCACGCGACCCATGATCGAAGCGCCGATGCCGAGACCCCAATAAGCATCCTGGTCGAAGCGGAGCACCTGGCCGGTGAATGCCATACCCAGGGTCATGAGCAACATGAAGACGCCCAGGACCCATGTAAGCTCGCGCGGGAATTTGTAGGCGCCAAAGAGGAATACCTGGGCCATGTGAATAAGCACGACTGCAACCATAAAGTTCGATCCCCAGCCATGCATCGCGCGGAGGAACCAGCCCAGCGGTAATTCGTGATTCAGTATCTCGAGCGAACTCCACGCATGTGCGGCCGACGGCACGTAGACCAGGGCCAGCATAATACCGGTAAAGATCTGCAAGATGAGAAGAACGAGACTGGCACTGCCGAAGACATACCACCAGCTTGCGGTGCTCTTAGGCACCGGATGCAGCGCGGCCTCCTTGATCGGGCCTTCGAGTTGCGTGCGTCGTTCTAGCCAATCGTAGACGCGTCTGTACCAGGGCATGGTTCTATCCTTTTGACGAGCGCAGGCGAAGTGGGAGTTGCAGAAGATGGGCAGGGCGAGGCGCTGGCGCGGTTTTGCAGGGTAGGCATTTGCCCGGCGTTGATCATGATCTTGCCGCCCTGCACTTTTGATTCATAAGTAAACAACCCACGCTCCGGCGGGCCAGATGCCCTGCTGCCATCCGCGTAGTAGACACCGCCGTGACAGGGGCACATGAAAAGTTGGGACTCAGCGAACCATCGCACCGGGCAGCCGAGGTGCGCGCAGTTGATGGCGAAGACGGTGTACTCGCCGGTGGCAGAGCAACGAACGTAAGCAGGAATCTTTCCTGTATCACCATCCCAGGGGTCTGCGAACGGATCCTTAAACGTCGCAAGCCTGGTTTCGCCTTGCGGGAAGTCCGAAGTCTCACCGATCGTGATCCATTGCAAATAGTCCTTGCGGCGCAACACTGGCCCAAGCACGTACGCGACGATGGGCGTAGCGATGGCGAGCGCCACGATCGCGTTTAGTGCGATGCCCACGTTCATTAGAAATGTGCGGCGAGTCACGCGCTCTTTTTCCAGGCGATCTTCGTGTTCTTGCGGAGTTGGCGGTGGCAGTTTCTCGTCCATATACTTTACTTCCTTGTGCAATCGTTAATGACTCTGCGGTTTTTCGGCGGAAAGCGGTGCAGGCGCAGTAGCGTTGTAAGGCTGTCCAGGAGTCGCAGGCCTTTGAGCCAGGAGCCATGCGGTGACATTCGTAACTTCATCGTCAGTCAACGAATGGCCCAGTACATGATTGCGCCAATCCGGCTGGCCAATATCAGGGCGCCCGGCAATGATCGTAGTGCGCACGGTTTGCTCGTTTACGAGCGCAAGAAACGAGCCGTCGAGAATAGAACCTCCATCCTCTGGCCCGCCCTTCACGGTCTGCTTGGCTGTCGCATCGTGGCAGCGTGCGCAAGCTGCGGAGTACACTGACTGCCCTTTGCCGACGTCGCCCGCATGAGTCGCCTTATAGGGCGGTGGAGTTTGTCCCGCGAAGACATTTGCCTGGCTCCAGCGCGCTCGCATTCCGCGCAATACTACGTCAATTTGCTCACCAGTGAGACTGCCTCCGTTTCTTTGATCGAAGGCGGGCATCAAGGTTCCCTTTTCGCCTTTCGCAATCACATCGCGCAGAGATTCATCATCGATCAGTGCCTGATATTCGGGATTGGCAAGATTAGTTGCCGAGCCATTTTGACCATTCGCTCCATGGCAACCGGCACAATTCTTGTTATAGAGATCGTCAAACGAGAGTACTGCTTCGGGCCGGGAAACTTCAGGTCCAGGCTTAGGTCGACCGGGCAGATCGCATCCGCTAAGAAGAACCACGATAAGTCCAAGCACTGTCGCGCTGATGTGTGCTCTCATGACCGCTGCCTCTCATCCGTGCGGCGTGCCTTTTGGGCTGGATCGAGCCCCGGGGTCTCAACGCCCATTCGAATCGAAAGAGGCACTTGCGCAAGGCGTTCGAGTCGGCCCAGCTTGGTAACGGTGTAACCGGCAACGAGGCCGAAGACTACTTGCGACGCAGCAAACGACCACCAGTCGATTCGTTCCATGAGGAACGGATTTACGATTCCAAGCACACTATGCAGCAGACCTGTCCATAACACCGGAGCGATGATGCCGCCAAGTAAAATGGGGCGCTTTGGCCACATCGGCAACATCGCTCCATAAAGCAGTCCGACCAGAAGCGTGGTTGAGCCCTGGATGACATTGGCGGTGATGAAGGCGGTTAGCCGGAAATGACTCATCTCCTCTACTGTGGGATTCACCCAATTTCCGACGCCCGCGCCGCCCAGTAGATTGACCACGTACCAAATGCTGTGAAAACGGAGGATGCCGTATATCTCTGCGGGGATCACCATGGCGATGCCGCCTGCGATGCCGCCCTTGATCCCACTCGATATAGGAAACGTCGCAAGGGGCAGCTGTGCGCGATGCGTCTCGCTCATCTCGATGCGCGCTACCTTCTCGGCCGAAGGAACAATGGTAATTATTTCTGCTGTCACCTCAACGTCTTCGTGCGCTTCGTGAGGGAGCACATCGCGAAACCAGCCTATAGCCGCGACGATAGACAACACTATCCCCAGGGCGCCGATGACCATGCTGGTCACAAACGAAGCGAACACCAGCGTCAGACCTAATGCCAACACAAAGGGCCATGCGGTGGGAGCCGGCAAATGAATGGCATGCGGCGTGGGCTGATTGCCTCTCGATTCACCGGTAATTGGATGCGAAGTTATCATCGGCCCACCACGTATACGACGGTGAAAACAACAACCCACACAGCATCGACAAAGTGCCAATACAAAGCAAGTACCTTAACGCGCTCTGCGTGCTCAGGATGAAGATGCCGCGTAAGTGAAAAAGCCAACACGGTGATCATCATAAGAAGCCCCACGATCACGTGGCTGGCATGCAAGCCAACAAGGGAATAAAAAGTAGTCCCAAACAGATTGGTACTAATAGTGAGGTGATCGTGCACGATCAGCTTGTACCACTCGCTCCCGGTTCCGAGCAAAAAGATCGCGCCAAGCAGAATTGTTACGCTCCACCAAAGGGTGAATGCCTTCATTCGGCCATGTTCGATGGCGCGCTCCGCAAGCCAGATAAAGAAGCTGCTCGAAAGTAGGCAAACGGTATTGAATATTGGCAATTCAAGTACTTGCTGGGGCGTTGGACCACTCGTGTCACGACCAATGTAGTAGAGGTAAGCGACCACAAAGATGGTGAAGATCGCCGACTCGGCCGTAATGAGAGATGCCATGGCGATGACGCCTCGCGATGGAAGGCGCCACTCGGGCTCACTCTGCAACTGCTCTAACGGGACAGTGCTCATCGCTTTCCTCTTTACCTATTCGAACGCAGAATCTGGATCGTCGGGATGTTTAAGGTCCCACAAGGGGCGCCGGCTGGCTACGATCGGATCAACGGCGAAGTTGTATACCGGTGGCGGTGAATCAGTCGACCATTCGAGCGTCCATGCATCCCACGGATCCGGCCCGGCGACCTTTCCCCAGAAATAAGAATGCACCATGTTGTACACAAAAATGAGTGTCGCTGCGGCCTGAAAAACAGCGCCGGCAGAGATGATCTGATTGAGTGTGGTCCAACCCCGATCCGGCTCATACGTGTAAATCTGGCGCGGCATGCCGAGCAATCCCGGAACATGCATTACATCAAAAGTGATATGAAAGCCAATGACGAGCAGCCAGAAATGCCATTTTCCCAGCCGTTCACTCAGCATGCGGCCCGTCATCTTCGGATACCAATAGTAAAAGGCGGCGAAGATCATGAATAGAATCGCGCCCACCAGTACATAGTGAAAATGAGCGACAACAAAGTACGAGTTATGTAACTGCCAATTCCATGCCGACACGGAGAGCATGATGCCCGTGAGTCCAGCGATCACCCACTGAAATAAAAAGGCGACTGAGAACAACATGGGCGTAGCAAAGCGAATTTTGCCTCCCCAGATGGTAGCAATCCAGTTAAATGTCTTAATGCCGGTGGGGATGGAAACAAGCATCGTCGAGAGCGTAAAGAATGCATTCCCAAACGACGTCATACCAATCGTGAACATGTGGTGTGCCCATACGCCCAGGCTGATAAAACCGATGCCCACTGATGCGGCTACCATCGCGGAATAGCCAAATATTGCTTTGCGTGAAAACACGGGGATGATTTCGTTAGCGAAAGCAAAAGCGGGCAGGACGAGGACGTAGACTTCCGGGTGCCCGAAGATCCAAAAGAAGTGAGCCCAAAGAATCGCCGAGCCGCCGGCTTGGGTGTCGAAGAAATGTCCGCCTAGATAGCGGTCAATCATCAGCATGGCCTGCGCGGCTGTAAGCGGGCTTACAGCGACCAGCACCAGGAACGCCACGGTTGCGTAAAGCCACGGCAACAGGGGCATGCGCGATAGCGTCATACCCTTACATCGCATGCAGAAGACGGTCGCGAGAATGTTGATGGATGTGCCGATGCTGCCTATGCCGTTGGCAATCAGCGCTACGGTCCAATAGTCGATGGTGTGTCCCGGCGAAAACGCCCGTTCCGTGAGCGGGGCATACGCAAACCATCCCACATCGGGTGCAGAACCTGTGCCTGCGAGTCCCACGCCACCAATAAAGCTGTAATAGAGCAGTATGCCGCCAAAGGCGCTGATCCAAAAACTGAATGCATTGAGCCGTGGGAACGCCATGTCTCTCGCACCGATCATCAGAGGGACAAGGTAATTGCCAAACCCAAAAAGGATAGGCATGCCGACCAGGAATACCATGGTCGTTCCGTGCATCGTGAACATGCGATTAAAAGTAGCAGGCGACAAGAAAGTATTGTGCGGCAATGCAAGCTGTATCCTGATCAGCAACGCCTCGACGCCGGCGATTAACAAAAATACAAGCGCATAACAAATGTAAAGAATGCCCAGCTTCTTGTGATCAACGGTGACCACCCACGCATGAATTGTTTCAAGGTATGTGCCGCGACTTGCCTGCGGATGGGTCAGGTCGATTGCTCCCTCGATTTCTCCGGCGGCCGGCATGCGTTGCGTGTTCATTGTCTTCTCCGGTTCTACGCTATTTCAAGGTAAGCAAATATGCGGTAATCTGCTCGTTCTGTCGGTCGGTCAAGTGCATGGCAGGCATCAACGTTCCCGGTTTGAATTGATTAGGGTCGGCGATCCAGTCTTTGAGGTTTTGCGCAGTGTTCGGGGCCGCGCCCGCGGCCAAAGTTGCGCGCGACATCAAGTGAGTTAAATCCGGGCCATAGCGTCCGTTTGCGACTGTGCCCGCAACGGTATGGCAGTTGATGCATGCCTGCTGCTCGAAAACCAGTTGTCCATTGAGGGGATTGATGCCTGCCGGATTCTCAGATAAGGCCGTGGTTCGCAGGGCAGCGGTCGGGACATTTGGCGCAGGACTAGTCACAGCTTCAGCCTGTGCCTTTTGCTGTTCTGCAACCCAATGCTGAAATTGCGCGGGCGTGTCGACGTAAACCCGAAGAAGCATCTTCGCGTGCTGCGTTCCACAGAATTGCGCGCACTGTCCGACATACAACCCCGGCTCTTTCGGGTCTATCCACATTTCATTGACACGGTTAGGCAGCAAATCAGTCTTGCCGGCGAGCTGTGGAACCCAGAAGCTGTGAATCACGTCGGCCGAAGTGAGCTTCATAAATGTCGGTCTCGGTGCTATCCCCGTACTGACGGGGATATGTAGTTCATTGGCGGTGACGAGGTTGTATTGCGGATAACGGAATTCCCACCAGAACTGGTGCCCGATCACGATTACGTCCAGGGCCGATTTGGGTTTGTGCGCATCCTGCACCGAAAACAAGACACGCGCCGTTCCTAAAAACAGAACGACGATGATCAGGATGGGAATAATCGTCCAAGCTAATTCAATCTGAACACTTCCGAATACTTGCGGAGGTTCGACCGTGTCTGCGGGCCGTGCACGAAACCGAATCAACGCATAAACCAGCAGGCAACTTACTCCTATGAAAATAGCGCCCGTGATTCCAAGAACGAATAGCGCCAATTCGTTTACTTCGCCCGCTGGAGTGGATGCCGTCGAAAAAATCGACGTGGACTGGGCTGAGGCTGATGCTGCGCCCCACGATAGGGCGATGGCTGCTGAGCATCGGCAGATGGGGGAAAACTGCTTCACGCGGTACGCTTTCAGGTTGGTGGCTAGTGGAGCTATTAAAATTTGCGAAGGACTTTGGTTATCTGATGCGCGGAATCGGGATCGGGTTGTCGCTTTATGCAATTTTCCGCGTCGTGTGGAAAAGTGCATTTGCGGTTCGTTCTGCAACAGCAGGTCTGAAGCACAGCGTCGACTTGTCGAGCGGCATCGAACTGCAGGTTGGAGTCACCGACTCAAACTGGAAATTGTTATACCCCCATATTGCAGAACCATGCAACTGCCAATGAAGGATAGATGATATATGGCTAAAAAGGTTTCCGATTTAATAGTCGAACGACTAATCGAATGCGGAGTAGACGCTATGTTTGGGCTGCCAGGCGGGGACATGCAGTTTTCCCTGTCGGGTTCGCTTGCCACCATGGCAAATGGCCTTTCATATAGCATTGGAGCCGCGGTAGCATACCGCGGCCGCCAAGTCGTGTGTGTCGTCGCCTGTGTTGAGGGAGGCGCTACACAAACCGGCCCAACTGTGGTTCATGCCCTCGTTGATCCCAACGAACCTCCAATGACAGAAAAAGCTACAACCCACCAAGCCATTCAATTAGCGAAGGCGCTTCTCCACGGTCAAAAGGATGCCGCAAATGTCATCGAGACGATAGCGGAAGATCAAATTCGCGAGGTGGTTTGAGGCGGAGCGCAGCTTTTTTTCGAAAGCGGCCGCGATTATAAGCGCAGCCGCTTTCGAAGTCGACGATTAAATCGAAAGATTCAGAATGCGATTGAGACGCTGAACAAAGACGGCCGGATCTTGAAGTGGGATGCCTTCCATCAAGAGAGCCTGATCGAGCAGCAGCCATGCAGCATCCTTTGCGATTGCATCGTCGGGGCGTGCGATCAGTTTCCTCACAATCTCATGATCGGGGTTGATTTCCAGCGTTGGCTTGGACGCTGGAAATTCCTTTTGCCCCATAGCTCGCATCATCTGCTGCATTTTCATTGAAGGCTCGTCTTCGTCGGAGACAATGCAGGCGGGGCTATCTGCCAGTCGTACCGACGCTCGTACGTCCTTCACTCGATCTCCGAGCGTCTCTTTGAATTTCTCCAGAAGAGGCCTCAGCGTTTCAGTTTTGTCGGGTTCGGTCTCATCCTTCAGATCTTCTCCGGTCGATGCCTTATTGACTGCTTTTAGTTCGATGTCTCCGTACTTTTCTATACCCGAAAAGACGATCTCATCGAGGTCGTCGTCGAGAATCAGCACTTCGGTGTCTCTCTTTTTGTAGATCTCGAGTAGAGGAGACGTCCGCAATAACGACTCGACACCTCCCGTAATATAGTAGATCCCCTTCTGTCCCTCCTTCATGCGCGATTTCACTTCAGCAAGACTTGTCAAGCCCTCTGCCTTTGTCGATTTGAAGCGTATGAGGTCGAGTAGCGCTTCGCGATTTGCGAAATCGCCATATAGGCCTTCCTTCAGAGGCCGATTGTACTCGGTGATGAATTTCAGATACTCTTCGGGCTGATTAGCCGCAATATTCTTCAACTCAGAGAGAATCTTCTTTACACTCGCGGTACGGATACTCGTGAGAATGCGATTCTGCTGCAGAATCTCGCGGCTCACGTTGAGCGGAAGATCTTCACTGTCGATGATGCCGCGAATGAATCGCAGATACTGTGGTAGAAGCTCCTTGGAATCGTCCATGATGAAGACCCGCTTCACGTAAAGCTTTACGCCGACTTTGTATTCAGCCTGGTATAGGTCGAGCGGGGCCTTTGATGGTACGAAGAAAAGCGTCGTGTATTCTAGGCTTCCCTCAGCCTTGGTATGAAACCAGAAAAGCGGATCTTCCCAGTCGCCGGATATGGACTTGTAGAGTTCCTTGTAATCGCTATCGGTGAGTTCACTCTTGGGTCGGCGCCAAAGTGCACTCGCCACATTGACTTGCTCGGTCGTGCGATTCTTTACAGACTTCTTTTCAGATTCATTCCATTCGTTTTTGTCATAGGTGAGGAAGATTGGGAATGCAATGTGATTGGAATACTTCTTCACGACTTCCTGCAGGCGCCAGCTATTCGCGTACTGCTTGCCTTCGTCGTTGAAGTGAAGAAGAACCGTAGTGCCGGCGACCGCACGCTCTGCAGGCTCAATATCGAACCCGGTCTTGCCATCGCTCACCCAGCGCCAGGCAAGGTCCTGGCCGGCCTTGCGTGAAACGACCTCAACCTTGTCGGCGACCATGAACGCGCTATAGAATCCAACTCCAAATTGGCCAATGAGATTCGAGTCTTTTTTGGCGTCACCCGAGAGTTGCGAGAGGAAGGTTTTAGTGCCGGAACGAGCGATGGTACCAAGATGTGAAACTAAATCGGCCTCGTCCATTCCAATTCCTGTATCTGCGATCGTGAGCGTCTGATTCTCTTCGTTTAACTCGAGATCGATTCGCGGCTCAAAGGGAAGGGACTTGTAGGCGTCGTCGACAAGCGTCAAATGGCGCAACTTGTCGAGGGCATCTGACGAGTTAGATATGAGTTCGCGAAGGAAAATCTCCGGATGGGAATAGAGAGAGTGGATAATCAGTTGGAGCAGCTGATCGACTTCAGTCTGGAATTCACGTTTGGACATAAGATGTGCCTCAAATGAATCATATAAAACATGGCTTGGCTTATGCTCAAACACGCATTTTAACGAAGGCGGACTTCCTGACAGTCATGGCAAATCCTGATCCATCAGTTTAATATTTGGAGAAACCAGCGGAATTGACCGAGCATCTCCCTCGAGAGCAAGTCGACATTGGTGAATGTCTGCGCATAACGCAGCTACGGCGATTCCGCCGAAAGATGCCGGATACAACTTGAACTTGCGTTCCGCCCTCTGCAATAGTGACAGCGCGCCTAAAAGGTTACCGGCTTGATAGTGATGGAATGCGACGGTGACTTGAATGAGCGCTTGCAGAAATCGTTTTTCCGGCTCTTCCGCTAGCAGCCAGACCTTCTCCCAGTGCTCGTGGGCCTGGAAAAACTCTGCGTTCCGGTAGCAGCAAAGGCCCTCGGCGAGGGCGCCGTACTTCCAATTGAGTGGCACACCCATAGGATATTCGATCTTGATCCGGCAGGTCGCCGTCAATTGTTCGCAACATTTGATCTGACCCCGTGTCAAGATTGTCATGTCGATGCTTGAAGTAAATGGCTTGCCTCGCGTGCTGCTGGTCGAGGAGCACCAACTTGGGGCAGAAACTCGCGCGCTCATTTTGAACCAGAGTGGATTTGAGGCCGTAGTCGCCTATAGCGCGGACATTGCACTGGAAATGGCCGATTCTTTGCAGCCTGACATAGTGATCCTTAACGTCAGTTTGCGGGATATCAGCGACATCGCTGCTCGCATAGGCAGTAGACTGCCGAGTTGCAGAATTATCCTGTTCTCGAGCCGGACCGAGATCGTTGACTCCCTCAGTGTGCTACAGCCAGAGAGAAAGCCCCTTGAGATTCTAAGTAAGCCAATCCATCCTCAGACTCTCCTCGATTCTCTACGTGGTCTCGCGATGCCGACCTCGCGAATAAACTGGAGCGGAGAGATCGCAAGCCTCAGGGAACGTGCCACGAGGTTCGGAGAAGATCGCCGTCCTTTTCGGGGAACCTCTTCTAATTACATATAACGTCATCGTGAATTGCGTTGGACGGTTAGTAGTCGATAGAAGATGGGCAGAACGAGCAGCCTCGCGATGACGTCGGGGCAGCCTGACAGGTCGGCAGAACTGTGGCAATGGTTCGGCGCCTCGGAATTGTGGTCAATGCCCCGCAGCCGCTCCGATCAGCGCACGCTGGTATTGCAAAATCATACGTGCAGGCGCTGCTTCCATACGCATCGGATACCTTCATCCATGACGTAATGTGTGAGCAGTATCGCGCATATTTCGCGAGAATATCAACAACATTAAGCAATCACTAATCTGCGAATACTTATTAACTCCTGTAGTTATTCATGCTCAGGTTCTCAATCGATTAGCCGATGTAGCAGTTGAGCGTCGACACGTAGGCTCCCTTGCGCAGAGATCTGCGGAGGCACGGTGCAATGCAATAGCCCTCCGGATTTGGCGAGAGCGAGTGCGTGCGTCGTCGATCAACTGGCATGCGTGTCGATCTGTCGAAAGAGAGTGGTTCATGACTAGATACTTCAACCTCATGATTGCGACATCAATAGTCGGAGGCGTATTTCTCTGCCAGGCATCGATCGGTGCGTGTGCTCAAGTAGGAGATAACCAGCCTAAGAAGTCCCAAACTCCTTCTAGCATGAAGCATGGGCGTGTATCAAGGCCTGCGGTTCCTGTCAGTGCCTCAAAAGAGGAACTGCAGCAACTCAAACAATCGATCGAAGTTCAACACCAGCAAGATCAAGAGCGCTTTGATATGCTCTTGCGGCAGAATCAAGAATTAGGCCAGCAACTCAAGCGGGCTAATGAAGATCTCTCGGGCGCGGAACAGAAACTCAATCAACTTACGACCGACGGGTCCTCTCGCATCTTAAAACTGCAAGAAGAAGTTGCGGCCGTTCGATCTACGCAAGGCATCGCCGCGAGCTATATCGACGAGCAAAAGAGGCTTCAAGTGCAGCGCGATCAGCCGCTCGCTCTGCACTACAGGGGCGTCAGCATTGTTCCTGGAGGCTTCTTTGCCGCAGAGGCCCTTTACCGAAGTCACGCAGAGAATGCAGATATCAATACCTCATGGGCGAGTATTCCTTACGACTCGCAATCTATGTCGCATCTTAGCGAGTTCCGCATGAGCGCGCGCCAGACGCGCCTTTCTCTGAAAACTGACAGCGCTTTCGGTTCGTCGAACGTTACCGGCTACTTCGAGACGGACTTTCTTGCCAGCGGATTCAGTGCCAGCGAAGTACAAACCAATGGCTATAGCCCCCGCATTCGTCAAATGTGGGCCAGGGTGCAGTTTCCAACCAAATGGACCTTCGCCGGTGGACAGATGTGGTCCTTGCTTACAACCAACAGAGTCGGAATTGAGAACCTCACGGAATTTGGTGTTCCTCTTATCGATGGAACCGGGTTCATCGGGTTCGATTACGCTCGTCAGAACGCAGTGAGGGTAACAAAAACATTCGACGGCAACAAAATCGCAGCAGCGTTCGCGGCAGAGAATGCAGCGACAGTTGGAGTAACCCCGGCCAACGTTCCTGCGGCAATAAGCGGCAACTTATCCGGCCTCTCCACTACTGGAACGGGCATAGACAGCAATACCACCTATTCAACGAACGTTGCGCCGGATTTGATCGCCAAGGTTGCGTTTGATCCGAAGTTCGGCCACTTTGAACTCAAGGCCGTCGGCCGGACATTCCGCGACCGTATCAACTCCACACCTGCGGTGGCCGCGACAAAGACCACTCCGGCGGTTCCGGCCACTGCCGGACACAACAACACGGTATTGGACGGAGGGATGGGCGGTTCAGTTTATGTACCGGTCTTTACAAAAAAGATCGGCTACACAGCTCAAGCGACGTGGGGAGCTGTTGGACGCTATGGTGCAACAGGCACTGACGTTGTCGTGAAGCCCAATGGCGATCTGTCTCCGGAGAAGAGTGTCCATGCTCTGACCGGTTTCGAAACTCATCCATCGCCGAGACTCGACTGGTATGCGTTCGCATCAGAAGAGTACCTGCCGCGCAATCACGGATATGGACTGAAGACAATCAATAATACGACGTGCTCTGTGGAAACCGGGTTTAGTTGCTCGGCAAACGTCAAGGCTCTTGAAGGCGTGACAACAGGCATTTGGTACCGTTTCTATAAGGGTCCGGCCGGCACAGTTCAGTATGGCGCGGACTATGTATATGAGGTCAAGAATGTATGGTCAGGCGTGGGCAGGACCCCAACCGGGATTGAGAACATTATCGAATCCTCGTTTCGTTACTATCTTCCATAGCCAGGCTCAAGTGGGACCTCGTACGATCGGGGTCCCACTTGCTACTTATTCAAACTCAGACGTTTTGTGTCCGTTAAGAATAGCCTATAAGTTATAGCTTTTCTCCTGATAGCCTGGATTTCCCCGTCCCATGCAAGACCCTCTCCCCTCTGTTCCGTGGTGACTGTAAATCACTCAAGAAGTTATAGAGATCCAATCCTGGCCTCTTAATTTCGGGTCGGTTGAGTTCGATGCGAGAAAACATAACGGGAACGTGCCTAAAGTTTGACGAGTGTGCCTGGAGTGTCCTGTTTGCGGACAGTACCTTACCTAAGTATCGATAGTTCGTAATCTAGCGGCGATGTTATTCCGAAGCTATTATCGGCAGAGATGAGAAAAGCTTTAGTCGAAATTGATATTGCTTACCCCCAATTCGATTTCAAAATGCTGTCGCGCCCCAACAATGCGCGTAAAGCAAAACATTCATCGGCAATTCGTGTTTACGCTATTGACGCTTCTGCTCTCGATGCGCCTATTTCGAGCTTCCCGCGATGCAGGAGCTCTGTGAAGTGGAATCAGTTTTCAAACAGTAACTCAGCAAGGAGTTTTCAATGATGCGCTTAGTTAGATTGACATCGTCAACAGCATTAGCCTCTTGTTTTGGTGCCTTGTGGCTCGCCGCGGTGAGCATGCATGCACAAGCACAGCCGATTCCTCAGTCTACGGCTATACCGGTCGTCTTTACACAGTCCCTCGTGGCCGGTAACGCGAAGCCAGGTGACATCGTGACTGCGAAGTTGACTCAGGCCGTGTCCCTCGCTGGCGGAAAAGTCATCCCTGTGGGTACGCCTGTTGTGGGGCATGTGGTGGGGTCATCCGCCTTCACCTTTGATCCTGCTCGGTACGCAGTCCAGAAGTCATCGGTCCTGTCGGTTCACTTCGACAAGATTGTTGAAGGTGGATCTGCCGTTCCAGTGAGCCTCCTGCTACGTGCAGTCGCGGGTCCTATCCAATCCCATGAAGCTGCGATCGCCCATTATCGGGACGAATCCGATTCAACGGGCACAAGAACCCTTATTGGAGGAAGCAGTTTCTCTCCGATCGAGACCCAGGTGCTGTCGCCAAATGGCGACGTGGTTGGATATGAAACTAAGCAAGGTGTAGTGGCTCGACTCTTGCTTGGTGATGGCGTCAACGAGAACTCGACTCCACAGTGCGAGGCGACGGATACCGAGCAAGCCGTGGGATTATTTTCTCCGAATGCCTGCGGGGTATACGGATTGAACGCCGTCTCGATGCCCATCAACGGAAGCACCAACAACGGAACTTTTGTCTTGGAATCGCAGCGGCAGACTGTGAAAGTTTACGCCGGAAGCGCAGCACTGCTACAGGTATTAGGCTCCGGATTATAACTTATAAGTTGACCCGAAGCGGCGACGATTTAGGCATACGATCGATTGGTGCTCGGGTAATGCTAACCGCACATGCCGGAAACGAGGGAGTGTCCGCCAATGGCACTCCCGAGCCTTCGTTTCGCATGGCCGGACCCATGATCTGAAAATACAAGGGCAATATTTTTCATTAATCTCTCTTGAATAGCAGATTGTTCCATGTTAAGTTGTAGCAACAATGTACAGATGCCTCCCCAATCGCTCGTGTTTTGCCTCCGCATCGGGGCGTTGGATAGCTGCGCGGCTTTGTTGCTGACTTCAAATCATCGACAGACACCTGAACCCGGTTTCCGTTCTCATGAAGTACACTGCTGTATCTCCCTCGACAGCGCTAGTAGTTAGCGCATAGGAACCACTTGATTACGTTTGAATGTTTTTGTAAGTGAGGGGTTGAATAGACCTCGTGAATTCCTTTTTCTGCTTACTGACATTCAAGTGTTTCGTAGTTCTGAATCTCCTCGGTTGGTTGGTGATGAATCGCCAATGCGAGGACTAAGTTCACAGATCCAAGCCGTTCCTTTCTCGTAAAGAGCTTGTTGCCATCTGGCGTTTTCGACCGAAATCCATCGATCGATTCCTGGTTTTGTGCCAACATCTCGATCGTTGAACTTGCAATGCGGGCTCACCCAGTTCCTGAATCAAAAACACCAAAAAGTATGGATGTTGAGGTCGTCAACTCAACTCATTTCATTGCCGTAAACGGCTTCTTTGAACCATCCCGTACTGCCGGACGGGAGCAAATCTTAGCCAGTGGAGGGCTTTCATGACGCAAATCAATCGGAAATGGCTTACGCTGACAACCCTGTTGGTGTTGGCCATTTTGACAGTGAAATTCACGTATGCGCAGGCTACCAACACAGGAACAATTGTTGGCCAAGTTGAAGACCAGAGCGGGGCGGTTGTCCCCGGTGCCAGCGTTACCCTGATCGATGTTTCAACTAAGGGCACGCGAACCACCACCACCAACCATACCGGACAGTATGTTTTCGTCAACGTGTCTCCGAGCGTTTACGACATTACCGTTTCCAAGACTGGATTCGAGATCGAGAAGCTCTCCAATCAAACTGTGCAAGTGGGCACGCAAACCACGGCAAACTTCAAATTGCACCTCGGCAGCGAGCAACAGACGGTTGAGGTACAAGCCACCGGGGCTGATCTACAGACCCTGAACGCGACCGTCGGCACCACCGTTGACCAGGAGGCAATCGCCCAGCTCCCCAGCCTTCTACATGATGCGGGTACATTCACCACCTTGCAGGCGGGGATCAGTCCTGACGGCAGTGTGGCCGGCTCGGTCGTTGACCAAAGCACATTCTCGCTCGACGGCGGCAACAACACCAATGATATGGACGGCAGCATGTCCGTTTACACGGGTTCATTCGCGGGTGATCCGACAGGCGGCAACGCATCCGGATCTCAGGGACTTTCCACAAGCCCAACGGGCGTCTTGCCCACTCCTGCCGATAGCGTGGAAGAGTTTAAGGTGAACGCCACCGGCCAGACGGCCGACTTTAACAACTCTGCCGGCGCGCAGGTTGAAGTCGTGACCAAGCGCGGTACCAACCAATGGCACGGCACCGGGTATGAGTACTACCTTGACAACAACTTCAGCGCCAATACCTGGCAAAATAATACGCCCGGGCCAGCATACGCGGCTCCTCCGGACTACCATTACAGCAAGTTTGGATTTGGGGGAGGGGGGCCGATTATCCCCAAAGGCATTCTCGGCGGCAAGACTTATTTGTTCGCTCTTTACCAAGGATACCGCTTCCCGGAATCTGAAATATACGAGCGCACGGTTCCATCAGCGAGTATGCAGGCCGGTCTCGTAACTTTTAACGGAACAACCTACGATCTCAAAGCCCTCGATCCGCGCGGCCTCGGCGTCAACCCAATCGTTGCGCAGCTCTGGAGCAAGTATGAACCAACGGGGAACGACACTAGCTGCGGAGCAAACTCAGGAACAGAATGCGACGGCACAAACGAGATCGGGTACAAGGCCAACTTAAGCATTCCCCAAAAGGACAACTTTTTCGTGGCCCGCATGGACCATGATTTCGGCGACAAATGGCACTGGATGACCAGCTATCGCTATTACAAGCTGACCAAGACCGTTGACAACCAGGTTGATATAGGTGGCTTCTTCACCGGCGACAAATTGGGTACGCCGGCTTCCACGGCTAGCCGCCCGCAGCAGCCCTGGTTCTTCGTGACGGGACTCACGACCAACATCTCACAAGGCATCACCAACGACTTCCACTACAGCTTCCTGCGCAATTACTGGTCGTGGTCCGACAATAATGCCCCCCCGCAGTTTTCGGGCCTGGGCGGAGCTTTGGAACCGTTCGGTGAGTCCGCAGGCAATGTCCTTGCCCCTTTCAACGTCAATACGCAGTCGATCCGCACCCGGTTCTGGGACGGTAAAGATCACTTCCTTCGCGATGATGTCACATTCCTGAAGGGCCATCACCTTCTCAACTTCGGCGGACAATATCAGCACAATTTTGACTACCATGAACGTTCCGACAATGGCGGCGGCATCAACTTTACCCCCACCTATCAGCTCGGCGATTCGTCCGGCTCCGGCCAAATCGATCTTTCGGCTCTGCAGGCCCAGGGGTATCCAACCGGCCCCAAAGCGAGCCGAGTCGCCGCTGCGGTCTATGGCATGGTCACCGACGCCCAAGTGGCGTACACCCGATCGGGGACCTCGCTAGCGCTCAATGCACCTTTGACCCACGCATTCGACAAGAGCACCATTCCTTACTACAACGTCTACTTCAGCGACACCTGGCATATGAAGCCTTCGTTCACGCTGACCTATGGGCTCGGCTGGACGCTGGAAATGCCTCCCACCGAGGCCTCAGGCAAGCAGGATGTGCTTGTGGATGACAGCGACACACCGGTCAAGACACTGGACTATCTCGCTCAGCGCAAAGCTGCCGCTCTTCAAGGCCAGGTGTATAACCCCGAGCTCGGTTTTGCACTGGTGGGCAACGTAGGCGCAGGCGACAAGTATCCATACAATCCGTTTTATGGCTCGTTCAGCCCCCGCGTCGCAGCAGCATGGAACCCGCACTTTGGCGAAGGATTCCTCGGACACGTTTTTGGCCATGACGATACCGTGATCCGCGGCGGATACGGTCGCGTCTACGGGCGTTTAAACGGTGTCGACCTGGTGCTTGTGCCCTTGTTGGGCATTGGCCTGATCCAGCCTGTGCAATGTAAACAGGCTCTTTCCACAGGCGCTTGCGGTCCAGTCAATCCCGACGCTACCACTGCCTTCCGTATTGGCACAGACGGTCAAACGGCTCCGCTGCCCGCGGCCAGTGCGACCCTTCCGCAGCCCGTTTATCCGGGATTTAACAACGCCGAGGGAGCAACCGCCGAAGGCCTCGATCCAAACTTCCGACCCAACGTTTCCGACACGTTCAATCTGACGATTCAGCGCAGGATAAGCCGCAGCCAAACCCTCGAAGTTGGTTATATCGGGCGCCTGATCCACCATGAATATCAGCCCGTCAATCTCAACGCCGTCCCCTACATGATGGTTCAAGGCGGTCAGTCGTTCCAGAATGCTTATGCAGCTTTGGAGACCGCAATTGGTTGCACCAAATCTATGGGCGCATGCATGGCGTCTGTCGCCCCGAACACCATCACGCCCCAACCATTCTTTGAGGCTGCCCTTGCCGGCACAGGATATTGCACAGGCTTTGCCAGTTGCACGGCCGCCGTGCTTAGCAATGAGTTCTCTAACCTCCAGGGACAGTATGTCTGGAGTATTTGGTCTGACCTCGACAACGGCGGGTTCAACTTCCCCCGCTCCATGCAGAACACCCCGATCCCAGGCTCGACGTACGGCGGCCAGGCTTCGAGCGGTCTGGCTCTCAACGCCAGCATCGGATACGGAAACTATAACGGAGGATTCATTACCCTGGTCACTCAGAGCTGGCACGGCCTGTTGATGCACAACAACTTCACCTACAGCAAGGCCCTCGGTACGGGTGCCGAAGTGCAGGCCACCAGCGAATACACACCCAACGATCCATTCGATCTGCGCAAGATGTACGGCGTGCAGCCCTTCAACCGCAAGTTCGTCTTCAACAGCTATCTCGTTTATGATGAGCCGTTCTTCAAAGGCCAGCAAGGTCTCCTGGGACGAGTAGCAGGAGGTTGGTCGCTGGCGCCTATCTTCACCTCGGGCAGTGGCGAGCCGCTCTGGTGCAATAGCGTCACAGACGGCCAGTCATTCGGCGGTGCCGATGCCGCGAACTACTTCGACAATGAACAATGCGTTTTCACCAGCAAATACACAGGGGGCGTGCACTCTCATTACGGCGTCTCCGGCGGAAACGACCCGTACGGCAATGCGGTGGGTACATCCGGCTTCGGCGGTCAGCCCGTCAACATGTTCAAGGATCCGGTCGCGGTTTGGAATATGGTTCGTGCCCCTATTCTGGGCATCGACACCAAGGACTCAGGCCTCGGTCCCCTCAACGGTACGCCCTACTGGAACGTGGACTTGAGCTTACAGAAGAATGTGAAGGTTTATGAGCGGGCTACGCTGACGTTCTCGATGATCTTCACCAACGTCTTCAACCACAACGTCCTCGAAGATCAGCAACTTCAACTCTCAAATCCATCAACCTTCGGTGTGCAAAATACCCAGCTGAACAACCCGCGAAACATGGAGTTTGGCGCTCGCGTCAGCTTCTAACTTTCCACTCAAACTCTAAGGCCGGGAGAGCTCGCTCTCCCGGCCTTAGTTTTGTCCCGTGCCGCAAAGTGCCTTCAAACCGTTGGGTCATGACGAACGCTGCGCCGCGACGTCTACTTGCCGAAAATATCCCCATTCCATAGGACAATGAAATCGGAAGGCGTTTCCGCTCTCGAACTGGCGAGCGGGTGTGTGCGGCACCCACCCCCGCGAGGGGCGGGATTGCCTATTTTTGTCTGAAAATAGACGGAATTCAGCGACTTAATCGCTCTAAAGTGGCAGAAAAAACGTGCAAATCTTTACAAAATGCCGCGGATTTCGCGCAAAAAACCGCAAAAACTTGCTACTTCCCGAACCCTGGTAAATCCACTCGCTTCGCAACGTGATCCTGGATCCAGTGGCTATCCCACCATTCCTTGGGATCGATCTGTACGCCGTCGAGCTGCATGGCAAAGTGGATATGATCTCCGCCAGCCATTCCGGTCATACCGCTTTGACCCATGACTTGGCCTCGCTTGACCATGTCACCTTCGTTAACGGCAATGTGGCTTAGGTGCCCATAGATTGTCTGCAAGCCGTAACCGTGATCGACGACGATGCAGTTGCCATAAATACCAAGCGGCGCAGCGTACACGACACGCCCGTCATTCGACGCTTCGACACCGACATGCTGCGTAACCGCAAGGTCGTACCCGAGGTGAACCTGCTGATCGATTTTCTTTCCCTGATAGATGTAATTTCTTACGTCAGCGAAAGTTGCCTCAGCCTGGGAGTGCGCTTGACGCGTGAATGGTTGAGACCATAGGAAGTGGTCTGCAGTTTTTAAACGAAGATCCGACAGCGTCTTGTTGTTGGAGCGCCGCATTTCATTGTTGATTTTGACGAAACGGGAAACCAGATCGCCCAATCCGTTTGGATCAAGTTCGCCGACAACCTTTTGTATAAATGCATCGGTTACGGGTAAGTCATGCACCGTATACTTTGGCTGCTCTTTCTTGGGAAATTGGAAGACGATTGGGCTGGTCACATCATTTCCCGCGCCGTTCGATGCATATACGACAGGGATCGTGTTTGGGGGCATATTCCATGCGAATGCAAAGAGTGAAAACAGTCCAGGCTTTCCACCGGGCATAGGCCACGCCCGGAATGTCTGATCGCCTACGCGAATGCCGGCCTGTGTCCAACTACCTGAAACATTAAACGTGGCAAGATCGGCCATACCCAGATATAAATAGTGCTGCTCAGAATCAACACTCACCATCGGTGGGTGCGTAACAACTGTTATGCCACGCTCCAGATGCGCCGTTTTCCGTAAAAAATCATTAGAGGTCGCCTCAACAACGAGCCTTGCTTTTCCCTCTTGAAGTTGTGGAGTCGTCTTTGTTCCGGCGGTGAAACTCCAAGTATTCTCCGCCTCCCTGGAAGGCTGCGTGTTCTCCCCCACGCGATATCGGGCTCCGTTCTGCTCGACAAATGCTGAAACCGCGCGAATGCCGCGCGGGTCGCGGACGTGAACCGTTACAGGTGTGGCTTGGCCAAGTGATTGGAAAGAAGCCGGCAAGTCTATGGAAGGAGTCGCCGATCGCGCAATCAAATACGCCAGAGGGCCCAATATCACAACCAAAATCAGGATTAGAATAGTTTTTCGCACACCTCATTCTAGCCCCGGAGCAAACAATCGGGAACATTTTCCGGGCGCGCAGGTCGATCTTGGCATTTCGGAATAGGCGCCGCCGACTGACTCACGTTGCAACAAGTTTTGGTCGGCGACCCCCTCCTCTACATGCTCGCGGGCGTGCAAGGGTTGAAGCCTAATGAAGTAGCAGTCACCGGCGCCGGGGGGCTGGGTGGTCTAGCCCACGGAATATTCACGAAGTCAAAGAACTCCAGTAGATTAGGCTGTGCTGCGTCCCTTGCGGTCAAGTGGGCGGACGGACCGATGAATCGATTCTCGACGAACTTGATCACAGCAGTGTGATCGATCGGCGTGTGCGACACATAGTGCCGGCGCGTGAACGGCGAGATGATCGCGTTTGGTACGCGGAAACCAAGTTGCGCGCCGAAACCTTGCTGAGCGGCCGCGTCGTTAGAATTGGCGCCAGGATCAGTACTCGCCAAGTCGCAATGCGTCGTCGGCGTTCCTCCAGTGGGCACGCAAGGGAAGTAACTATCGGGATTGACAGCGATCGTCGAGATATCCGGGATCTGTCCGAGCGACGGGCTCGTCCGATCGTTGGAGTGGCCGGGAACCGGCGGCACATGATCGTAGGGACCGCCGCCTTCATCGTAGCCAAGAAAGAATACGGAATCGCTCCACGAGGAACTGGCCATGAGCGCATTCACAATTGTTGCCACTTGATATTGACCCGCCAGGATAGATTGGCCTGATCCGGGATGCTCGTCATTGTTGGCATAACCCGCTTCAATGAATGCGAAGCTAGGCAGCGTACCGTTGGCAAGATCAGTGAAGTACGCGGATAGCGGGGCGATATGATTCGGGTCGATACAGAACGAGTTGCCTGAATCACCCACTACACTTGACGGCTGATTCGGCGCCACGCATGAGCCGGACGTCCCCAGATTCAAGTACAGATAGGAGTAACTGAACGTGTCAAAGTCGCTTGCCGGCCACCGTGCGCTGGCTCCGGCAGGGCAGTCATCGTCACTCGTGCAGAATCCTTGCGTAACGGTATAGTAGATCTTCCATGACACGTTGGCCTGGTCGAGTTCCTTGAAGATGTTAGGCAAGTTCAATTGCGGCAAATGGTCGTTTCCACCTGGATCTTTGACTAAGCCCTGGGTCGTTCCACCCGAAAATGTAGCAATACGATTATCGATGCTCTTACTCGCTACCGGTGAGAACCAGCGGTCCGACACCGCAAACTGTGACGCCATGTAGTAGTAGTAATTGAGATAGCCCTGATCGTAGTATCCCATCGCGCGACGGCCGGTCAGATCGGTGAAAACTCCCGAACACGTGCCTGAACTCGCGCAACTCTTAGCGTAGCCTTCAGCGGTGTGCACAAAGCCGTCTAAGTTAATAAGACGATTGATAGAGAAGTCATAACGATTAACATCGCCAGAACTCGACAACCAATCAGAACTCATGTCGTCAAGGCAGGTCGTCTGATACTTGAACAGCGGGTATTTGTCGCCCTCGTCATCCGTGTTACTAATCGTGCTTAACTTGTCATCGATACCATCAACCTTATAGGTAACGCCGTCATCTCCTACATTCCAGCCGTTCGCGGCCCGATAAGGGTTCAACATGCCAAAATAGCTATCGAATGAATGATTCTCCTGAAGCATAAAGACGACATGGTCGATGTGCTGCAGCGAACCCGGCGGCATGACTGTCACCGTGGTACTGGCTGCTATCGTGCCGCCATTTCCTATAGCCGTGGCCGTGTAGGTAGTGGTTGCGGTCGGATTGACAGACTGCACTCCCCCGCTCGGTGAAGACAACGTATAGGAACTGCTATCGCTTCCCGCGATCGTTACCTGGGTGGCGTTGGCTGCTGTCACCGTCAGACTGGATGTATTTCCCGAGATGATCGTGGTCGGGTTCGCGATAATACTTACCGTGGGCGCCGGATTTGGCACCACGGTTACGACGGCCATTGCAGTAGCCGTTCCACCCGCTCCAGTAGCGGTCGCCGTGTATGTTGTCGTCGCCGTCGGTGTGACAGAATCAATTCCACCGCTCGCCGCAGGAAGAGTATAACTACTGCCGTCGGTACCGGTGACAACCACTTTGGTCGCGTATGTCGACTTCACTGTCAAAGAAGAAGTACTCCCCGGCGTGATCGAGGATGGGTTGGCGGAAATCGTAACCGTCGGCGCGGGGTTGGGCGTGACCGTCACCGTTGCGGTAGTCGACGTCGTTCCGCCGGGCCCTGTCGCAGTTGCGGTGTACTTCGTTGTCGCTGCTGGGCTGACTGCCTGAGTGCCCCCCGTGGCTGTGAGCGTATAGCTGCTGCCATCGCTCCCAGTGATCTTTACTTGAGTTGAGTTCGTTGCAGTCACGCTCAGAATGGAGGAACTGCCGGCTGTGACGGCAGTGGGATTAGCGCTAAGCGTAATGGTGGGTGCCGGATTCGCGGTTACTGTCACTACCGCTTTGGAAGTAGCAGTGCCTCCAGTCCCGGTGGCAGTTGCCGTATAGGTCGTCGTCAATGTCGGACTGACAGATTGTGTTCCGCCGGTCGCTGCAAGGGTATAAGAGCTTCCATCGCTCCCGGTTATCTTGACCTGCTTTGCATTGGTCGCGGCTACCGTCAAAATCGAAGAGTTTCCCCCGCTAATCGATGCGGGGTTAGCTGCGATGCTAACCGTTGGCTTTATCGCGGCGACTACAGTTAAGTTGATCGCGGTCGTGGATGCGCCGCCACACTTATCCCATTCTTCAACCACAGTGTGCTGCGATCCTGTACTCAGGGAGATCTGCGTATTCAGCGTCTTCCCATTGACCACATATACTTTCTTGTTGTTGACATAGATGCCCATTGAAGCAACGCCTTTTGCGCAAGTAGACGTCGTCGCAGTCGCTACATACTGCACCGGTGAGGTAACGGTCGAGCCTGCTGTAGGACTGCTGACAGTCACGCCTGCAAATGCGGATGTCGCAAGCGTCAGTAGCAAAAGCGTGATGCCGTAAACGTTCTTCATGGGTGTCCCTTAGAGTACGGAATGGTCATTTCCCACATCGCTGATGAGGGAATCATTTGCAAGCTACATCACTTCGAATGCACCGCTTCACCAAAGGGGGGTGGGGAAGCTACGCATGCATGGAACAAGAAACCTAGGCTTCAGACATCTGCAATGGAACTACTTCCAGGCAGCCGCAAGTAGATGCCTGGATAGTAGGGGGCGATATTTGGTTTAGATGCCTGTTAACGCCAAATGAGCAGAGTAAGACGATTTTTTTCTTCTCTGTATGGGTCGACTCTTTTCAGCAGTTTCTACCTTGTATCGAATCCGCCCTAGACTTGTCCATTCGAAAACGATAAACGGCCCCAAAAAACTTGCATGGATCTCGAGAAGGAGGCTTCTGAACACGTGTTCGTGCCAAATACTATTTCAACCTGGGGAATAGGTACCGTTGGCTATATCCGCTGTGGCCGCCATGAGGCTCTCTGGCCGGCCCAGATCGCGCCAATAATATCCATCAGCGCGAAAGGCCACGATTTGCTCGCCTTTCGCGGCGAGATCCAGATAAGTGCTAATGATCGAAAAAGTACCCTCGCCTTCGATCTTCGCGAAAATATCCGGGGAGATAACGTGGATCCCCGAAAACGCTAGCGCATCAACTTCCAGGGACGATCGAACCATTTCGAGCTCTCCATTGAGCCCGGCTCGACGACCACCAAGTAGTCCTTGTTTATCAAAAAGTAAATAACGCGATGTTTCGCGATCTTGAACGGCTAAGCTCGCAAGGGCCTCGTGTTCATCATGAAACCGCAACATGCGTCCTAGATCGATGTTGCTCATGACGTCTACATTGTGCAGGATGAACGGCTCTCGAGAACCTTCCTTGCGCTCAAGAAAAAAATGAGCGGCTCTTTTCAATCCTCCACCTGTGTCGAGAAGAATCTCTTCTCGCGACACTTCAATGTGCATGCCAAATTGATCGTTCGCCGTAAGATACGCAGAAATCATATCGGCATGATGATGGGTATTCACGATTACATCGTTTATACCGAAGGAACGTAACCGGATCAGCGCCATCTCCAGCAGCGTGCGACCAGCAACAGTAACCAGTGCTTTAGGTCGATCGTCGGTTAGTGGCCTCAACCGCGTACCCATGCCCGCCGCTAAGATCATCGCCTTCACTTAGCTATGTTCTCCGCTTGGATGAGCTTTTCCACTTCGATATGCCGCAATACAACTTCCACCCCGCCCTTGCCGCTTAGGTGTTTGGCCAACTGCTCGGCAAGGTATACAGATCGATGTTGGCCGCCGGTGCAGCCAAACGAAACCATCAGGCTATTAAATCCGCGGCGTTGGTATGCACTCACAGATGCATCAACAAGCGATAGAACGTTTGCAAAAAACTGGTGTACGCTTTCTTTCTGGCTGAGATAGTCGATTACTTCCGCGTCCTTTCCCGTCAACTGCCGGAACCGCTCCTCGCGTCCGGGATTCGGAAGACTTCGCGCATCGAACACAAAACCGCCGCCGTTGCCGGACTCGTCTACAGGCATTTCACGGTGGAAGGAGAAACTGAAGATGCGCACCGTCAATCGATCTACGGGCGATGCCAGGCTCTGTAGTTTCTCTGACGCCAACATACTATGCATCGCATCCATCAACGCTGGCAGGGCAATAGGCAATTTAATATTCGCTTCGAGCCAGCGCAGGTTTTTCAATGCGTAAGGAACGCTTTGCAAAAAGTGAGCTTTGCGCTCATAAAATCCTCGGAACCCATACGCTCCTAACGCCTGCATGATGCGAACGTAAACATACGCATAGTAGTGTTCCATGAACGCTTCGCGCTTGACATCGGCGAAACCTCCAAGGCAGTCAAGATAGTAGTCAAGTAACTCTTGGCGAAGTTCCGGCGTCAAGTCTGCCTTGCCATCGTAGAGCAGAGAGGCAATGTCATATTGAAGAGCGCCTTTGCGCCCGCCCTGGTAATCAAGAAAGAACGGCTTGCCGTCACGCAACATCACATTGCGCGATTGGAAATCCCGATACAAAAAATAATCGCGGTTGGCGCCAAGCAGGAACTTTGTCAAGCGGCCAAAGTCATGCTCCAGCGCCTGTTCGTTGAACGGCACACCTGCAAGTCGCAAAAAGTAGTACTTGAAATAATTCAGATCCCACGCGATCGATTGGCGATCGAAGCTGGCTCGCGGATAGCAGACCTTGTAGTTCAGATCTCGCCCCGCCTCGACCTGAAACCGTGGCAACTCGGCCACCACTTTGCGGTATGCGTCAACTACTGCGGGGGCAATTGATCCGCCCTCCCGATTCTTGCCGAGAAAATCGAAGAGAGTCGTGTTGCCCAGGTCCTCTTCAATATAGGCATCCCTGCTCAAATCTTCCGCATAGATCGCGGGTACGGGCAAACCGTGCCGCCGAAAATGTTTTGAGAACTCCAAAAAAGCAACATTTTCCTCTCGCGAAGGATAGAGAATCCCGATGACGCTGAGCCCTCTCGCGGCTAGTCGCACAATCACTCGGCCGGAACCACCAAGTTGCCCCTGGAGCGGTCGCACTACTTCGGCTGCAAATTGAAAATGCCGTTCGAATAGTTGTTTTAGAACGTCCATGAAATACTTTCCCAAATCTCTAGGGCTACTTCGCGGAGACGATCGGCGAAGCGAAGCGCACGGCACGCACGCGCCGGTCTTCCAATTGATCTTACTAGGGTCGAGACCGATGGTTCTCTAGCCAACAGTTTCCCATGCAACTATCGAGGCGTCGACGGCGTATCCGCACATACACATTTCTGGTAAGATTCGGCCGTGTGATTTGAAATTGCACAGGAATATCCGGGCCAAAACGCCGTAAGCTCAAGAGACCGGTTACCCACAAAATAGTCCCGAATATACCCCTGACTTGCTGGAGTAAGTGCGCCAGGATCGGCTCTGAACCCGTCTACCAAGGTATGTAAAGTCGCAGAGGAATATTCGCCTTGGTGAAAGGTGTGCGCAAAGTCATATTCTTCCGACCAACTCGCTTCGACGCCGGTCTGGTTTGATGCTGCGATAACCTTGTAGTCCTTCAAAGTTGCCGAGACAGGATCCAAACGGACCACCGTAAATGATGGGTTGTTGCCGTCGATTGGAGAAATGGATGGGACCATTTTGACAGCGATGCTTTTCTGGGATGTCTGTTGAATGCTGTTGCTGTCAGGCCTCAAAAGACGCATCTCATCCATGTGCGTGTGCGCAAAAATCGCCAACTGCACCACGTCACTGAAATCTACCAGGGTATCGGACAATGCCTCCGAAGAGAGAAACATCTCGGGCGCCTGTCCTGCGCAAATATTCCTCATTTTCAGCGCTGTTGAATACGGATCGATTCCGGGGGGGATATGTCCCATAACCCAGATGTGTTCCTTGTTATTTCTCGCATTCAGGAGTTGTTGCTTTAGCCACTCAATCTCCGCGATCGCCGCGGAGGGGTCGTGCTTTCCTGCGCAGGTCGTGTAGTTTCGCGACATGAAAAGGTCCTCCAGAACGATCAACCGAGTATGGAGAATAGGCGCAGGAGGCGAAACGCTATAGTATCCTCCCGATGCGAATGTTCTTTCAGCCTCTTTCAGTTCCGACGCTGGAAATCCTTCGGTCACTGTGCCCGCCAGCGACGCGAGAAACGCGCTTTGTCCATCGAGTTTATAGTCGCCGCAGTCAGAGTCGTTGTTGCCCAGTGCCGAGTATACGGGTGTTCCAGGGAAAGTAGCCCGCAACTCTGCCAGAATATAATCCAGAGTCTTCACAACAAATGCGCGATAGTCGCCTGGAGATGACTTGGGAAAGAGCGCGGTAAATTTGCACGAAAAGGCATGCGAAATCAGATCACCGCTAACGGTTATGAATTTCGCGTCCCCGGCGCCGCTCTGCATCGCATGCAGACTCGACTGCAGCAGGGTGAAGGAAGTGTCAGCACCCCTTGTGTGGCAACTTTGCTGCAACGACTTGAAGCGCTCTTGCTGATCGGACGACGGAGGCGATGAAAGTATGGCGTGCCATTGGTTCACGGGCGCCGCAACTAACTCTTCAACTTTGGCCGGATCCCAAAATGGCTCAAAGTGAATGTCGCTGATCAATAGTGCTGGGATTGTCGATCCCGGTTTTTCTACGGATTTAGTTTTGAATTCACGGTGATTCACTGCAGCGGGCTCTATGCTTTGAGCGTGCAGGTTAGCGACCACCAGCGGAACAACACTGGCAACAATGAAGCAGACTTTGAGCATTTTCATTGTAGGCATGGGGAAGGTCAATACTGGCCACAGTGTACTATGCCACGGCTAACCTATCTCATGCGCATAAATTCTGGTTAGGCAAACTCTTCCACGCTGAATCCAAGTTGATAAGTTTCGCCATGAGCGAGCAAGTCGTCCCATGTGACTTCGCCGTGTCGATATCCCGCCATGCGCCCCAGCATGCAACTCAAAGCCGTTTCCACACCGTCCGCTATTTGGTTATGCGCCGGTCCCGAAGTAATGCTCGCTATAAATGTGCGCTCCTTATCCCGATCTGCGAACGCCAGGTTATCTGAGAAGCTGCCATTGGCCGCAAATGCCCCCGAACCGGCAGCGACAGCATTCGAATCTTCCCATCCCCACGCGTTCGTTCCAGTGATCTTGATTGGTCCGGAGTAGGGAACTGTTGCCGAGCCGCTCGCGCCAAACAATTTCAGTCCAGCGTCAAACGTATTATCCAAGCCGAATTGAGTCGATGCGAAGACGAAATGAACATCTCCGGGATAGGTGAAATCAACCTGATAATTATCCCAGCAATCGCCGAAGTGCTTAAGAACGTTGCGACCTCCAGTTGCTGTCGCCTTGAGTGGATGTGCGCCGACAAGCCAGTTGCAAAGATCGACGATATGAATGTTTTGTTCGACAAGGATGTCTCCGGAAAGTGCGCGGTCCCAAAGCCAGTTGCGAAGACGATATTCGTTCGCAGAAATGCCAGGATGCGTCTTTTCTGTCGACGCAGGGGCGTTGTAGTTACCGGTCACGGCAACAAGTTTACCCAGTGCGCCCGCCTTGATCTTCTCCGCAATCGCAGCGATCGGCGGCGCGTTGCGGCACTGGAATCCCACATCGACGCTTTGGGTTGACTTCACCTTCTTCGCGATTTCAAGAGCATGTATTGCCTGGTGAATATCGATCCCCATCGGCTTCTCGCAATAAACGTGCTTGCCAGATGCAACCGCAGTTTCCAGATGCTGCACGTGGAAGAACGGCGGCGTAGAGATTTGTATCAGATCGACGTCCTTTGAGGCGGCAAGCTGCTCGAATGCATGAGGGCCGTGAAACAGCAGCTTCGGGTCGATCGGCGCACGGCCCAGACTGGCATTCAGCTTGTCGAAATGATCTCGGCCGGCTGCAAGTTGATCGGGGAACAAGTCGGCGAGCGCTACTACCTGCGCAGATGTGCTGTGTGAAAATGACGTCGCAACAGACGTCCCACGGTTACCGCAACCTAGTAGACCCAGCCGCACAGCCGAGTTGGCATCGTAGCCGAATGCCGTGTGTGGCTTGAGCAGGAGCATACCGGAAATCGCTGCAGATCCGGCCTGAATAAATTCCCGACGTCTCATGGCGTTTCGCGTCCTTTTTGATTGATTGATTGTTGTCGATCTCAACAGTCGTTATCAGGCCAACACGTCGTGGAGTATCCGCTCCAGGTAGAGTTTCTCCTGGCGGACGTCTTCAATCTGTTGCGGTCCAGAGGTTTCGCGCTCAATCGTCACCGCTCCCGTATACCCGATGCGATGAAGCTTGGTGAAAACCGCTTTGAAGTCGACCAGACCTTTGCCAATCAGTACTTCCTCGCCTAGTTCACTCGGATTGGTTGGCCAGCGCCCATCTTTTGCATGAATGCTCCGGACATGTGGTCCAAGGATGTCCACCGCATCCACAGGATTGGCCTTGCCATAAAGTATAAGGTTCGCCGTGTCTAGTCCGACCGCAAGATTGGGCATCGCCACATCGCGAATCATGCGCGACATCGTCGTCGGCGTCTCCTGGCCTGTTTCCATAAGGAAGTATTGACCATTGCCCTGACAATGCTGTGCAACCGTGCGAATCGCCTCTACCGCTTCAGGGTAGAGAGGGTCAGCAGGATCCTCGGGAATGAACCCGCAGTGCGTCTGCACCTGGGAAATATTAAGCAGCTTGGCAAAATCCGATACCTGGCGAAGAGCGTCGATGCGTGCCGCGCGAGTCTGGCGAGGAACCACGCCAATGGTCGAAGGCCCGCGCGTGAAATTCCATTCCAATGGACCGGGTCCAACCACTTCGACAGTGGTGGCAGTTACCTCATACTTAGAAAGCAAATCCTGGAATTGTTTTGCCACGTCGGGCGAGAAGCTCCCAATGTATCCATCGAGAGAGAAAAAACAATTCGAGAATCCCAAGTCGTGAAGCCGACGAATGGTCTCCTCGGGAGCGCCATGAGGGCTGATGAGCAGACCTAAAGCCATAGGCTTAATGGTTGCCGATACGCCCTCTGCGAGTGAGGTCGTTGGACAAAGCCCCGCCCCAACAACGGCCGCGGATGCAAAACTCAAAAATGTGCGTCGGTCTAGCTCTGGCGGTTTGGACTCGTGATCTAGCGTATAGCCCCCTCGGTTTTATCGATTGGCATTGTAAGACAGCCTACCGCCGAATGCCCCTGCATGTAAATCGGTCGGATTACCTCCAGGACGGCGCATTTGTCGAGACTGCTGATTTATGGTCACAGTGAGGCGGCACAAGCCACAAATGGATCCTTTCAAGCACCCTGTCCTGGCCCCTGCGGTTTTCTCGAAAGGTCCCAGGGCCGCGCAGTATCGTTAAAGCGAAGCAATCCGATTCTCAAATGTGTATGTTACGCTTGGCTGCGTGAATAGCGAAGAATTCCCGGCAAAACGACCAGCTCGCGCCTCAATCCTGCGGAAGCTGGCAGTAGGTCTCTGCATGCTTGCGGTATTCGCCATTGTACTTGTTTCGGTGGCGTTGATTATCGAATCGCTACGCATGCATCGGCTCAGAGCGTACGCGCCTCCTGGAGAGATATACAACATCGATGGCTACGATTCGCACATTTCATGCGCGGGGACAGGCTCGCCCACGATTGTGCTGGAAGCTGGATTGGGAGACGACTTCCTTTCCTGGCGCAGGGTTCAGCCCCAACTCGCCGCGGTCACTCGAGTTTGTTCCTATGATCGGGCCGGTTATGGCTGGAGCGCCGGCAGGCCGGGATCTCGCGATACAAATCATGTGGCTGAAGAGTTGCACGCGCTCTTGGCAAAGGCTAATATTAACGGCCCTTTCGTTCTCATGGGACACTCCGCCGGGGGACTCTTCATTCGTAAATACGCGTCCCGTTACCCGCAGGGAATTGCCGCTCTCGTTTTTGTCGATTCAAGTACGCCCACGCAGTTTGAGAGGTTGCCTCCGGAGTTGCGTATAGTAGAGGATTTCACCTGGGATGAGCTGTTTCTTCCAATTGGGATCACGCGATTTCGAGGGCACTGCGGAGTCGCAGATCCCGTGACACCCGCCGTGACGCCGCTGCTTGAGTGGCGCGACTGCACAAGAGCCTCCTTTGCGACCACAGAGCGCGAGGAATTGGATTTCCCAATTTCCTGCCAAGAAGCTAAACCGACAGGCCCCTTCGGAAATATTCCGATCCTCATCTTCTCTCAGGATCCGGCGCTGCACTTCGGTGAATCGCCGATTGCCCTTGCGACTATGCAGAAGGCGGCCGCAACGTGGAACGCTCTGCAGGAAGAACTGAAGAATTTGTCACCTCGAAGCAGGAGGATCATTGCGCGGGGCAGCACTCACTATATTCAAATACTGCGCCCCGAGTTGGTCGTTCGGGAAGTAACACAGCTTATAGGTGAATTGCGCGGCAGTTCACCCGAGCGAGCCGACTATGGATCAACCACGACTCAATGAGCTTTCTGTGCTGCGGCGATTGCAGATTTGCCTCAGAGCTTCAGAAGTCGAAAGCTCTTCCAACCCCAGACAGCGACTTTGTGTTGCATTTAGAAAGCAAACGCAATAGCTTTATCCTATTCTTGAGATTTCCAAGAGTCTTTCCGACGACCCGTTATGCGGGAGAGTGGTCCAAATACCTTCGTTCACCCAAACATCAATTTTTGAAAGCGAGAATATTGTGAATCTGCTCCGCTTCAGGCTGGCTGCCGCCGGCACCATGGCTCTGCTGTTCATTTTGGTCGCACCCGCGCAGCAACAGGATGGCGATAAGGTTGATCTGAGCGCTTTGACCCAGATCAAGAATGAGGCCTTCCAACACTCGCAGGTCATGGAGAACCTCTTCTATATCTCTGAGGTCTACGGACCGCGGGTTAACAATAGCCGCAATCATCGAGCCGCCGCCGAGTGGGCAATGAAGCAAATGACGGCGTGGGGATTGCAGAACGTGCACTTGGAGAAGTGGGGCCCCTTCGGCGATGGGTGGCAGATCAAGAAGTACTATGGCGCCCTGGAATCGCCGGCATACGCCGCGCTAATTGGCTTCCCCCTGGCATGGACACCGAGCACTAATGGACCGGTTACGGCCGAAGCCATATTGGCGCCACTGCACTCTCAGGCAGACTTTGCCCAATACAAGGGCAAGCTGAAGGGTAAGATCGTGCTCATCTTCGATCCGCGCGAGCTCTCGCTGCATACGGATCCGGAAGCACACCGACTGACCAATGAGGAAGTTGATGCTCGCACCAAGACGCCTGACCCTGCGCATACTGGCTTCGGCGGTGGCCGGCCCAGTACTCCAGCGCCTCGCCCAGGCGAGTACACGCCGTCGACACTCACTACGGCAGCGCCCACCGGCCGCGTTCTGCGCAATCAGGTCAATGCCTTCCTCAAAGAAGAAGGTGTGGCCGTGGCTTTGACACCTGGCTACAACGGCGATGGAGGCACAGTCTTTGCAACCTTCGGAGGATCGCAAGATCCTAAGGACCCAGTCGGGCCGCCCATGGCAGCCATTACGCCAGAGCAATACAACCGCATCTGCCGGCTGCTCCAGCACGGCATCACGCCCAAGTTGACCTTCGATATCGAAACCGAATACCAGAAGGATGACCTGATGGGCTTTAACGTAGTCGGGGAGATTCCCGGCGCGACCAAGGCTGACGAAGTTGTTATGGTGGGTGGCCACTTCGATAGCTGGCAAGGGGGCACCGGAGCAACCGACAATGGCACAGGCTCAGCCGTCGCGATGGAAGCCGTTCGCATTCTGGCCACGCTGCACAAGCCGATGGATCGCACTGTCCGAGTGGCTTTGTGGGGAGGTGAAGAAGAGGGGCTCTACGGTTCGCTCGCTTACGTGCAACAGCACTTCGCTCCGCGCGACACCATGAAGAAAACGTCGGAATACGACAAGCTTGATGTGTACTTCAACGACGACTCAGGTTCAGGCAAATTCCGCGCTGTGTCGGCACTGGGTAACGCCGAGCTTGCTGCGGTCTTCCAGTCGTGGATTGCGCCCATCAAAGACCTGGGTATTGAAGCCGTGACTGGATTAACAGCCGGTCCCACTTTACAACCCGGCGGCACAGACTCCACCAGCTTCTCGTGGATCGGCCTTGACGGCATCGGATTCATGCAGGATCCGCTTGAATACGGAACGCGTACTCACCATTCCAACATGGACCTCTATGACCGTGTGCAAAGCGGCGACGTGATGCAGGGAGCAATGATCGAAGCATGGTTCGCTTACAACGCGGCCACCCGCGCAGGCATGCTGCCTCGCATTGAAACCCCGGCTCCATTAACGAAGTAGTGAGAAGGAGCAGCATCCAGACTTGAGTAAGCCCGGTTCGCGTGGCCGGGCTGCCAAGTTGCGCGTTGCTCAGTTACTTGGGAGAATTTGCTTGCCCGGTTCCGCATAGCCGGTCATTTCAAGGTAACCGACACCGTTTACCGCGGAATTGGCTTGGGTACCAGTAACGTCGATGGCGCCCTCCCAATAGTCCGGACCGAATCGGCTGGTAATTTCCTGGTTGCGTAAAGGCGTCGCAACGTCGAGTTCCAGTTTCAACCGTGGTACCGATAGATGCCATCGCATTGGATACTGTCCCTTGGTGGTTGGGCTTGTCCAAATGTCAGATGCAGGCGTCATGACAAAGTCCCGCTGCGACAAAAACTCGCTTTTTCCATTTGCATCCACCGTGCTGCCGGATGAATACGGATCGATGCTGCCATCTTTGTGGCGCAGGCGGTAAAGCATCAACTCAGTTCCATCTGTAAGCTGCACACTAAGCCAATCCCAACCGATCTCGTTGGCGGCCATCGAATCGGTAAAGAACTCATGATCCATCCACGACGTCCCCTGTACCCGATAGGTCTTGTCGTTCAGCTCAATTGATCCTGACGTCATGAGGCGGCTCAGAGAAAAATACTGCGACGCGTGACCCATGCCCTCTGCCTTTTGTGTGACTCCATTCCGACCATGAATGACGGGCCGTTTCGTCGGCGCCAACGTGAGCCCCACGCTAAACTTCTCACCGACGCCATGAAGATCCTCACGATTGTCGTCAATGTGCGCCTTCCAGTTGCCGTTCCATACCAGTCCGGCCGCAGCATCTACACCTGCGATGCCGGGTCCGGCGCGATTTAGCCGCTCCTCGTGATAGAACTGCTGCCCGGTGATGTCGCTCAATGCCATGTGCGCCATCCAAAGGTCGTGCACAAACCACGTATCGCTGTTTGAGGCTCGCGATACGCCCTGACGGAAGAACGTCAATTCGAAGCCAAAACGGTGGCCGTCGCTAGCCACTAAATTTCCGGTGTAGTACCACCACTCAGTCTGATAATCCTCATGATTAAAGTAGTCCCGCGGAAACTCAAAGCCATACCCTGGCAGCGCCAGCCCGTACTGTTGGCCCCATGCGCCCGTAGCGGAGAAGAATAGGAGCAGTGCTATCCAATTACTCTTCATGCACTACCTCAATAGGATCCAGACGGACTGCCAGGCGTGCAGGATAAAGAGCCGCCAGCACGGTGGCTGCGTAAACCACGGTCAGCGATCCCATCAACACCTCAACCGGCCAATGAAACTGGATGGTCCAGCCGAAAGACTGCTTATTGATCACATAGACCAGCACTAGCGACAAGACATACCCAAGCGCCAGCCCAACCGCGTTGGCCATAATGCCGATGAGGCCGGCTTCCACCATGATCATTTTGCGAATCTGCGTACTTGTAGCTCCGAGGAAACGCAGGACGCCGAACTCGCGCCTTCGATCCATAACGATGGAAATGAGGGCTCCTGCGATTCCTCCGATGGCCACGAGGATGGAGATCGCTTCGAGCGCGTAGGTGATTGCAAACGTCTGATCGAAGACGCGAATGCCCTCGCGTCGTAACTCGCGATTGGAAAAAAGAAGAACGTCGGAACCGGCTGCGGCTTGTTGAATCGCGATGCGCGCCTGCTCGAAGTTCGTTCCCGGAACTAGGTATACCGCGAGATTAGTGGGCGCAGGATCCGGCAGATAGCGAAGCATGGTGGTGCGGTCGAGGAGAATCAAGCCCGCCTCATTCCCATAATCAAAGAACACATCGAGCACACGGAATCTGACCTTCCGTTCGCCCAACGGCAAGTCGATTGTGTCATTCGCCTTCACACGATGCTTGTTGGCAAAGGGTTCGCTGATGATTGCGTTGTCGCCGGTGGAAAGTTCACGAAGCACATTCTCCGCAGATCGTCCCGACACCAATGACAGGCTTTGCTGCGTGCGTTTGAAGTTGGGTTCTGCGCTCGCCAATGTCGCGGGCAGTCCATCGTAGTCGATGACATAAGCGCGAAAGCGGCTCACATACTCCACCGTAGGAACCTTCCCGATGCGCTCGGCCACCTCCGGCGCGATGGTGGGATGCTGGTCGCCACCCACCGCTCCGGCGGGCCGCACATAAATGTCGGCCGGAAGTTCATTGTCCATCCACGTGAGCACTGTCTGTCGGAAGCTGCCCACCATGATACCGACCGAGGTCATCATAGCTACGGCAGTGGCCAGAGCTCCCACCAATACCGATGTTCTGCGCAGCGAACCGCCGAGGCTGCGCGAAGCAAGCAAAGCTTCGACCCCGAGTATCCTGCGTAGTGTGCTCGACGCCGCTAAGGTAGCAAGATGCACTGCCAGCGGAGTGAACAAGGCAGCAGAGGCCACAAATAACAATGCCGCTACATATCCCATCACCGGCATTCCGCCAATGGCCGGCGCCTGCACAGCGACTGCACCCAGCGCCGCAAGCACGAGTGCTATCACCGCATCGCGCTTGCGCTGCACTCTCACTTCGTATTCGCGTTGCCCTCGCGCCATCGCAACAATGGGCGGTACATGGCCGGCTTCTCGCGCGGGAGCCATCGCGGAAACAATCGAGATGCCAATGCCCACCGTGAATGCAAGTGCGACAGTCGCTGCGGAGATTGTCATGCTTCCGGGGCGGCTTGAAACATACAGCGAATTCACGGTGGTCGAGAGCATTCGTACTGCGCCCGCCGCGAGTATCCGGCCCAAAGGCAGCGCGGCCAGAGAGCCTGCGGTGCCAAAGGCCACCGCCTCAAACAGAAATGCCATCAGTACTGCACCACTGCTTGCGCCAAGGGCCCGCATCGTGCCGATGTCCGCGCGCCGGCGCACCACGGAAACTGAAAGCGCGTTGTAAATGAGAAACGCTCCCACCAGCAACGCAATGTAACTGAGAATCCGCAGATTCCATCGGAACGCCGCCAACATACGCCGATTCGCGAACGTCTTGCTTCCTTGAGCATTCACCACGACGCCCGCAGGCAAAGCCTGCTTGAGTCGCTGCTGCCAATTGTTGAAATCGTGAACGTCATCGTTTGGCGTGTCATTCGAATGCGGAGTCTTGATCAGGACGCGGTCAATACGACCCAGCTTTCCTGTAGCCAACTGCGCCGCGTGGATGTCCATCAGTACCGCATCACCGCTCCCGCGCCGCGAATCCGTGATCACCGCGCGCACCACATAGTCCCGCTTTTGATCGTTGATCAGAAGCGCAATCTTGTCTCCAACATTCTTTCCGAATCCGGGCGTTACTGCGATCGCATCAGGATCGTTGATGTGGCGAAGTATTTCATTAGTGTTGCCATTGCTGCTCTTTGCGGCGCTCTCGCCATTAGCTTCGCCAACCATGTCGATGCCGATAAGAGGCACCGTTTCTCCAGTTGCAACCACGTTGGCATGATCCTCGATGCGTGGACTGACGCGCAGCTCAAAAGGTAGTGTCTCCAGCCGACTGACGATCGATTCCGGCAGCCCCCCCGCGGCAGTCGCCTCAAAATCATTCTTCCCGGTCAACGTTTCAATCGACGAATGAAACGATCCGGCCGCAGCGCCGCCGGCAAGATCGATCGCTACCACGGCAGCATCGCCCAGAGCAATCGCGAAAAGAATCAACAAAGCGCGCCCCGGCTCGCGTAGCAGCGGACGCAGCATTAATCGATAGAAGAGGATAAAGCCGCTCATCCTAGGCAGACTTTTCTTCCACGCGCCCATCGCGCATTCGCACGATGGTGTCGGCAGCTTCCGCCGCCTCTGCGCTGTGAGTGGCCATCAAGATCGTTACACCGTGTGCTGAGCAGATCCGCCGCAACAACTCGATAATTGTGTTGCCTGTGTTCGTATCCAGATTTCCTGTCGGCTCATCGGCAAGAAGCACGCGCGGCGCGTGAACCAGCGCCCGTGCAATTCCCACGCGCTGCATCTGGCCGCCGGAAAGCTGATGCGTCATGCGGTGTGCGAGTTCCGCGATCCCAACTTCAGCTAGCATTTCCAAAGCCCGGGAACGCGGATTAATTCCACCTGCCAGCAGCAAAGGAACCTCAACATTTTCAACCACGCTCAAGGTATGGAGCAGTTGGAAAGACTGGAAGACAAAACCCACTTTTTCGCGCCGCAATCTTGTCAGGCCAGCTTCGGCAAGCTCATCGGTTGCCGTGCCATCCAGCAGCACATGCCCTGCAGTGGGAAAATCGAGCGCTCCGGCCAGATGGAGAAGCGTGGACTTGCCGCAGCCGCTGCGACCGACGAGTGCAACAAACTCGCCAGCTCGAATATCGAGCGAAACGTCATCCAGCGCACGAACCCGCTCGCCATCGCTCGCATAGTCTTTGACGACGTGTGCAAACGAAAGCAACGGTTTTGTCGCCTCCAGACAACTGCGCAATAGAACATCTATTGTTGTGCTCATTCGACCCTAATGACCTATCGGATGCAACAACTCCCGCCCAAGCTCCCACTGTGTCGACATGTGACTGAATCAAAGTTTACTGGATCAAAACTGCCTGAGTTCTGCGTTAGCGTGGCTCTCGCGTCGATCGGAAGCTATTCAACGACAACGACAACGGGTAGGGGGCGAACTTCTGCTACACTTATCGAAGCGCATCAATGGGAACAGGCACCAGGCAACGCCCTTAGATACGCCAATGCAGGGCATGTTCGGGGAGTGGCTCAGCCTGGTAGAGCACCTGGTTCGGGACCAGGGGGTCGGAGGTTCGAATCCTCTCTCCCCGACCATCTGTGATTTTTGACCCTCTTTGCAATGACGTCGAACGGGTATATGTAAGTAGGATATAGACTTACGGCATCGTTAGAGCAGTTCCAAAGTACATTCTTGAACAATTCTGCCTGTTCTGCCAGTTTCCTCGTAACATGCAGAGAATGAGCACTTTGCGCGAGTTCTAAAAGTCTACGCGCGTCCAGCAATGGATCTGCTCCTTTAGCCTCTTCCATCTTGGAAATCTGTCCTTCGATCGTCCGTTCTTCTTGCTGCCACTCGGCCTGTTTGCGCTGCTAGAATTCCTCGGGGATCTTACCTCCAATTTATCGGTGTAAGCGGCGTCCACGTGCCGGTGAAGGGTCTGAAGTGTATGTTCCAGGCGAGAACGTTCACTGCTGAGCTGGGCTCGCGTGTCCACGTGGTGTCGTTGCAGAGCCGCTTCAATGCTCTTTGCTACGTCAGCTGGGATGCACACGTCCCGTAACAAGTGCCCCATTTTCTCGACGGTCTGCTCTTCACGGAAATAGGGCAGGTCACCGCAGGTGCTAACCCGACGACATGCACCTGGAGCGCAACGCAACCAGTTACAACCAATCAAGTGCTCTTTATCGCAGCTGGCGGATTCACCAATAGTCCGGACTTCCAGAACGCTCATTTGCTTGTCAGCTTCTCTTGCCAGTGAAACATGAAGGGATTACAGAGCGGGGAAACGGTTAAAGGCAACCCCATCTTCGCTCGCACCAGCGAAGATGGGGCGTCGGCGCCGTTGTCTTCTTCCCACTGGATCTCAGTGGTGGAGAGTCCCGGCTTGTATCCGCGCAAAGGCGCGGCCACTATCCAATCGAAGTGCGCTACCGGCGAGAACTCCGACGTGCTGGGTGAAGCATTTTATTGATTCAGCGCGAAGGAATTAGAAGACGAACCGTACCGCGCCCTGCAGTTCTCGTTGACCATATGCATTCTGAATTTGACCGAAGCTGGAGTTTTCAAAATCGATCGCGGTGGATCTAGGATTGTAAAAATTAGGATGGTTCAGAGCGTTGAATGCTTCAACGCGCAGGTCCACAGCGTATTCGTGCCGCACCGGAATGCTGCGCACAAGCGCGGTATCAAGATCCGTGAAGCTGGGACCGATCAAACTATTCCGTCGTGCGCTTCCGAAAGTTCCGGCAGACTGTAGTGCAAAGGCGCTGGTGTTGAACCATTGTTGAATTGTGCGGATCGGAGCGCCATTGGAACTCCGAGCATTCGGATCTCCAACCTGGTTGGGACGGTCCGCGCCGTTATAGGATCCACTTGTGTTGCTGGCTGCGTCATACACTGTGAATGGTCTTCCGGATTGATAGCTGAAAATTCCGGATATCTGCCATCCGCCAACAACGTTCGCGACCAATCCGCGCTGCAGGAAATGTCTGCCTGGGCCAAACGGCAACTGGACAACCGGGCTGAAAACCAGCCTTTGGCGCGCATCGAAGTCGGACAATCCATATTCGGCTCTCAGATTTGTACTGTCCTGCGGAGTGCCGCTTGAAGAATCGCTTCCACTCCCTTGTCCGGGCGCATTGTCCAGCGACTTGGAGTATGTGTATGACAGAAGGAGCGAAACGCCGCCAGAGTAATTCTTTTGCAGCTTCGCTTGAAGGGAGTTGAAATTGGAGCTCGCGCGATCCTGGTCATACGTGATTGTGCTGTATGACGGGTATGCACGTTGGCTTTGACTTGGCGTCGCAGTCGGCGGGGCAACATTGGCATTCAGGCCGGCAAGTCCGTGGTTTCCCTTCGATCCAAAGAAGTCCACTTCCAAAAGAAATGCGCCATGCAAAGCTTGTTGAATACCAAGGCCCCATTGACTTGCGTATGCCGTGGGGAAGTTGTGGTCCACGCTCAGAGCCGTTATAGAGTTAGCCTCCAGCGCTGTTGGAAACGCATTGTCGAGGGTGATCGATCCCGAAGTCGCCGAAGAATTCGTATAGGCGCCTGCGGTGAATGTTTGTGGGCTGGTGAAGGGCAGTTGAGACTCTGCGGATCCAAATGCGTTTCCGATCAGCGGAGCATTATAGAAAATCCCCGCAGATGCGTGCACTACCGTTGAATCGCGCTTGAAAGGAAGCCACGCGAACCCCAACCGCGGCGCAAAGTTCTTGTAGTCGTAGTTCCACAGGTGCTGCGGGCCTCCCTGTCCGGCCGTGTCAAATTGAGAGGTGGCTAAGTTGAAGTTCGATAGTTGATTCTTGCTGTCCTTGAGGGGTTTGTCCAACTCCCATCTGAGTCCGTAGTTGATGGTGAGGTATTTTGTCACCTTCCAATCGTCGGCGGCGAATAGATAGTAGCTTGCGAATAAGTCATGCACCCGCGGCGCTGTTGGTTGCCGGGATGTTTGATACGGCAGCCCGAGCAATAGATCGGCAAGCGAGTTGTTTGTGGTTCCCGTATGCGAATTCTTGTTAAGCGATTTCAGGTTTGCTGAATTGAATGTCAATGATCCTTGTCCTGAATGAACCACCGTGCGGTTCCCACGATAGTTGAAGAAGTCGGCGCCAAATTTCCAGACATGAGCGCCATGGACCCATGTGAACGTGTCCACAAGGTTATAGTGATTGTCTGCGCGATTTTGCGGCAGACTTGTGGAAGAACCCAGAGTCGAGTAACCGCTAACAGTCGTGTAAGGGAGTCCTTTGTTATTGGCGATAGTTGGATCTGAGAAAACGCCAGTAAGAGGGGTAAAGGTGATCGTGTAATCGTCTTGCTGAATCCGCGGCTGCCGCAGTCTATCGTATCCCACGGATAGCTGGTTGATCCGAGACGTGTCTAACGTGTGGTTCCAGGAAACTACAGCGAGCTGCGATGTCTGGTTTACATAGCAACCGAAGTTTGGCAGTACGGCCGAACCGCAAGTGCTATTGCTCGGCTCAAAGGACGGATCGTTGAACCAATTGTAGTTTCCAAATATCGTGTCCTTTTGAGAGATGTTGTGATCCACCCTCACAGTGTCTTCATTCATTGTCTCTTGGCGGGTTTCGCTGAAGCTGTAATTGCTCGCAGGAGTTGCGCCGATAGCAGTGGGTTTCGTTGGAGTCGGAAAATAACTCGCGATGGTCTGTCCGATTTGAGCGCCTGCAGATGACCATTCCGGCAGAGTCGTAAGATCGTAGAGCCCGGCTGCATTCTTAGCCAAGGGTATGCCGGTATCCGGATCATATAGCTGCGTTGAAAATAGTCCCTGCAGCATCGAGGGCGTGGGTACCGTTGCAAGCGCGGTGATCTGCTGCCTGATTCGCTGTCCTTCGTATGCGTAAAAGAAGAAAGTTCTGTCCCTCTTGATCGGACCGCCCGCCGTGGCGCCGAATGTATTCTGCTTGAATGCCGGATTCACGCCACCGACTTGTGTAAAGTACGGCTTTGCGTCAGTCACCTGGTTGCGGATAAATTCATAGGCACTTCCGTGAACCGTGTTTCCGCCAGTTTTGGTGACAATCGATAGCTGACCTCCAGAGTAGCGGCCATATTCCGCGGAATAGTTTCCGGTCAGCAACTTGAATTCCTGAATACTCTCGATCGACGGCCTGAAGGATGGCGCCCCGACGACAAGATCACCGTCGAACACCCCGTTCACAATAATGTTGTTGCTCGTCTCGGTCGATCCTGCGACGTTAAATCCGCCGCGGTAATTGTTGGTAGAGTTCTGCCCTGGCGGAAACGTACCCGGAACCAATTCAACGAGGTTGTAGAATTGGCGGTTGACCAGCGGCAACTGCGTCACCTTGGCGTTGTCGATCAATGTGCCCGTCGACGAAGACTCCGTTTCCGTAGTGGACGGAGTGGTTTGCACCTCAACAGTCTCGGTAACCTGACCGGGCTTTAATCGAAGATTGAGTTCCTTGTTCTGCGCAACCACTAAATCAAATGCTGCCGTCACGGTCTTATCGAAGCCTGAGGCTTCAACGGAGACCGTATACGTTCCAGGAATCAGGTCGTTGACATAGTATCGACCGGATTTGTCGGTGTTCACAATTCGCTGTGTATTAGTCGCAACATTGCTAACCTTGACGGCGGCGTCGACGATCGATGCGCCAGAAAAATCTGCAACGACACCGTTGAGTGTGGCTGTCGTAACCTGGGCGTGACTGGCCAATGAGAAGAAAAACAACGCGGCCACAACTCTAGCGAATAGGACTCGAACAAAGGCTCTACGGTACATGAGTGCATTTCCTTTTGTGCCTGCAAACGCGGGGCACACCGGCAGGGACGGCGCATCCTATGCTCCGCGGGTCGCGGAAGTCCCTGCTTCTTGTTTGATTGGACAAGAGGTCAACGCTTGCAGACAGTGCTAATGCACTAGAGCTTTGCGTTGTGGGACATGATTTTTGAAGGGATAAGTTGTGACGGGACTAGCAACAACAATGCAACGGCCTGGCAGCCGTGGAACGCGCGGAATGTTTGATGATTGCGAATTGCATTGTGTTATTCATGACACGCTCTGGGTGAGACTATGAGTGATTCTACATCGTTCGCGGTTTCTGTCAACCGTCACTTTCTTCACGCTCACGTTGTATTGGAGGAGAGTACGGGTTGCGACCGCGCAGTCCTCGTGTTATAAGCATATTCATGCACCGCGTCGAATCATCTATTGCAATTCCCGCCATCTGCATCCCGCACGCAGCTTGTTGTCGCTGACGACAAGACCCCTCTTTTTCTCCAATCCCCATTGAGTTCGAGTGCCAGGATGGCACGCGATAGACCGTCTTCCAAATTCAATCGCCTTGCAGTTTACTCGCATACTCAGTTGTCGCGGGTGACCTTTGCGATTGGATAGAGACCTCCGGAGCGAATGACAATGCGCAGACTTGCGATACCGGTACTCGTAGCCTTCACGATTATTTCAAGCATTGGTTTATCCAAGGCCTTCGGTGAAGATCAGCCTTGGCGCGATCAACTGGAACAGTGGCGGACCCAGCATGCCGCGGACCTGAGCGCACCGGAGGGATGGCTCACAGTCGTCGGCCTGGAATGGCTGAAGCCCGGTGACAATTCATTCGGAACAGCCCCTGACAACAAGATTCACCTCAATGCGTCCGGCAACAGCCACTTCGGGATCATTCACGTGGACGCGAATGGTTTGGATTTGAAGGCGCCTCAAGAAGGCTTTCCCTCCGGACTTCAAGTCGACGGCCATCCAGCGCGTGAGCAGAGCATTGTTGTAGAGGGCCGCAGTCCTACCAAGTTCACTACCGGGACATTGACTTTCTTCGTCATTAAGAGAGGCGACGGGAATGCGCTGAGGATTAAAGATTCACAAGCCCCTGCTCGCTTAAGCTTCAAGGGACTTCACTGGTACGCGCCAGATCCGACCTACAAGATCGAGGCGGAATGGGCTCCTTTCCCTCAGCCAAAACCGGCGCTCATCCACACCGTGATCGGGACAACGGAAAAAGGCTTTAGTGCCGGGGTCGCCAAGTTTACTCTTCACGGACAGCAGGTTGAGCTTCAGACTGTAGTACAAAACCTCGGTGTGAATACGCTTCTATTCGTTATCCGCGATGCAACCAGCGGGCATACGACGTATGAAGCATCGCGTTTTCTGCACACTGGTTTACCGGATCATGGGCTGCAGAACCCGGGGAAGATTGTTTTGGATTTTAATCGGCTGGAGAATCCCCCGTGCGCATTCACTCCCTATGCCACGTGCCCTCTTCCTCCCGATAGCAACCGCCTCAAAGTACCCATATTGGCCGGCGAATTGCGTTTTGATCACTAATGGCCCAATTGCTTGGCCGGCTCGATTCGTACCCAGCAATTTTGTATCGTGCTGGTGGTTATGCATTCGCATTCGTCGACACCGGACATCCGGTGCACTTAGCGCCAACCGATGGACCATTCGGAAAGCCCTCCTGCGGCAGCGCTTTTGGGAACTCGATATGGTCCTCGCATTTTGCCCACCAGCGGCAGAAAGTCACTACCAATGATCATGAGAAACGAAGCAAGAAAAGGTATTCTGAGGGCTATCGCCATCAGCTTGTTGCTCGCGGGAATGTTCGCGGCGACATCCCAACAACTGCGCGCACAGGCTACGCATATTACGCAGGACTGGGCGCAAACGCCGCCGCCCTTCGACAACGGGGATTCCCTGCGTGACTTTGAGGTGCGCCTGCGTTCCTCGCTCTTTCTGCTGAAAACCCAGCCTGAAATTAATGAGCCGCTGAAACTCTCCGGCACCGTGACTGCGATCGGCAGGACCGGTATTCGCCGTCTGCGCATCCGCGACTTTCAATTGTTGAGCGATGGCGGGCGCGAAGCCGGCGAGTCCAATCTCGGTGCGGGCTCATGGCCAAGCGTAACCGGGGCGCTAGGCAGCGCATTAGTCGGCGATTATCTAGTACAGGCTGCAGTCAAGGACATTCCCATCGACGATCTTGAATTGATTTTCACCAGCAAGCCGGGCACAGCGCCGTCAAAGACGACTGGCACTCAGGTGACCTATCCCCGCAATCTCAACTACATCGTTTTCATCACATCTCCTGCCACTGATGCGCAGCTCGAGGATTTGCGGAAAACAGTCGAGCGCGTCTCACCGGTATTCCACTTGGTGACCGACGGCCAGAAAGTCGATCACGCCAAACTCTACTACACCCAGACTCCGCTGAACCGCGAGGGCAAGACTCTCGATGGCTTGCGCGAATTCCTCGCCGGAAAATATGCCGCCACGCAGGGCGCGACTCCATTTGAAGGGCCAAGTCCGAAGCAGGCTCCTGACGATTGGAGACAGCCGCTGCGTGCTGACATCAAGGTCGAAGGCAGCACCGGTATCCGAAACGTGCGAACCGACGTCGGCAATTTCCAGATCATCCACGACTATCCTCGCTATCTTGGCGGCCACAATCTCGGCCCGGTGCCCGAGGAAGACATTCTCGGCCGCATGATCACGTGCCTCACGCACATCTATGAAATAGAGGCCTCCAAACGGCAGATCAAACTGGACACCTTGGAGTTGAAGGTTGAGGGCTCGCTGACGAGCCGACTTGGCAATATAGACAATCCGCCGACTTACAAGGACATTGCCTATAGCGTCTACATCTCTTCGCCTGAGACCAGGGAGACGATCGAACAGTTGCAGAAGGCCGTCGAATCAATCTGCCCGATTTATAACATGGTCAAGGACGGCCAACCAATAAAAGGCACGATCGTCCGCGGACCCTACACGGAGGAAAAAGAAAGAGCCGTTAGCTTGGCGAAGTAACGTTTCTCTCAGAAGATGGCGGCCCGCAATTTTTATCTCCGGGCCGTCCTGACATTCGCCACGAAACGCGACATGCAGCCTTCGCGAGAGAACATCGGCTTCATCGAGCGCTCCTGGTGGCCGGATCAGACTCTGGTTGGGACTCTTGCCTCGCGCAGATTTAGCACTCAACACGGGAACGGGAGCGAGCCCTGTTACTACCGCGTCAAGCATCTTGCGCCTGGTTAAACTCAGTATGAAAATGCGGTCTGCTCTATGCGCCGAAATCGAGTCACCAAGGCTGACTCTCCAAGTTCAATTCTCGTCTGGAACTCCGTCGTTGCTACTTCGGATAAAGGATAGAATCCCCGCGATTGCCGCTTCATCTGCGGCCATCGCGGGGATTGTAAGGCTCGTTTCTTTCGTGTCAACTCGATTCAGCTGTTACGAAGTTCGACGCGCAGGCTAGAAATAAAGCTTTCCAGCAATTTGAATTGCGCGCGCCGGTTGAGGATCGCCGCTGGTACTCACAGGCTGGTCGACGGAACTAATAGATCCGAAGACTGGAGAGCCGGCCCCGAAGTTGCCGTTTGGATTTGCAAAGTTCGCATGATTGAACGCGTTATAAGCTTCCAGACGCAGTTGAATGTAGCGCGAGCTTTCCAATCCTCCGACCGGAACATTTTTGTAAATCTCAAGGTTGGAGTAGTTGAAGCCCGGACCATGGAAGAAATTGCGGCCCACATTTCCAAAGGTGCCAATGGGCTCCTGGGTAAAGGTGGACGGATTGAACCAATAGTTGCCGGGCTGCCTAGGATTGAGCGTTTTGATACTGAAGGTGGACGTGTTGGGAACGTCCGGGCAATTGACGAAGCTGAATTGGTCGCAATAAAGCGAGTTGTAGACTCCGGCGTCATAGATGAGTACAGGAAAGCCACTCTGGAGCGCAGTAACTCCGGAGATGTGCCAACCGGCCAATGCGTAATGTGCAAACGCATTTCCACGCAGGCCGTGCGGCAATGGAATTCCATAGTTATAGCGGCCCACTAGGCGTTGACGCGCGTCGTAGGCAGAGTTCCCGTAACTTAGGTGCTGAAACCCAGGCACATAGTTGGTGCCGTAAGCGTTTGCAACAGAGTCGTCGAGACTGGAAGCATTGTCCAATGCGTGACTGTAGGTGTACGCGAGACCAAAATACAACCCATGCGTGGGGGCCTTGGCAAGCGAAACCTGCAGCGAGTTGTAGTTCGAAAAGCCATTCGTAAGCATGTCGCCGATCGACAAGTAGTATGGCAATCCATTGGGCAGCACTCCCGGTACCTGCGACCCTGGAAGAACGCCTGGCTGTGTCTTGTCTCCGGGAAAGTAGAGTGATTGCTCGCCCGCCAACTGCACGCATGAGAACGTGGTGCCGTTGAGCATAATGGGCGCGGCTGTTCCTGTTCCCGCCAAACAAGCATCGTGGCCAGCTTGGGTAGTTCGGTTGCCGTCGTAGGCGCGAATCATCCTGTGGCCAAGCGAACCAACGTAGCCAATTTCCAGCACCATGCTACTAGGTAGGGAGCGCTGCACATTGAGGTTGAAGTTATAGGTATAAGGAACATCGAAGGTCGAAGTGAGATTGTCCATCTCCAGGGGATAGAGAGAAGAGAAGTTCACGTTCTGGCCCGACGTTGGCACAGCGTACGGGAACGGATTGGCCGCGTAGGATGCGCCTGGTGTACCGGCGATATCTTGAAACGGGTTGGCAAAGCTGGGATTGCCGCCTAGTCCCGCCGCGCCAACGCTACTCAGCGCAAATGGCGGGTCGTTCTGGTTTACCTGCGCCCCCTCGCCTGATACGCGGTTCCAATAAAGTCCAAATCCACCGCGAATAACAAGCGCGTGCTGACCCGGAGCACCGGTGATGTCGCCGACCGGCAGGTCTGGAGACCACGCAAAACCTACCCGCGGAGAGAAGTGATTCCAATGTGTCGTGGGGCTGCCGTTTCGGTTGCAGCCGGGGTCGCCGGGATAGAGCAAGCCGGGGCCGGCGCCAGGAAATACCTTGGACTGCTGATTCGTGGGTACCCAGCAGGTAACTCCAATGCCGTTGTATTGAAGATTTTCGAACGGAGTCTCAACGTCGTATCCGAGCCCATAGGATAGTGTCAGCGCGTTCGATACTCTCCAGTGATCCTGTGCATACGCGTAGTGCTGCCATGCTCTCACGTTGATAAAGAATCCCGACCCCTGGTTGTAGGTCGCCGGAATGCCAAGGAGAAAGTCCGCAGCTGGATCGCCTGAACTGTATGTCGCCGAGGAGTTGAAAACAAATGCGCCGCTGTTGTTGACGTGGAATGGATTACTGAAAACGAATCTCTCGATATTCGCTCCGAATTTCAAGCTATGGTTCCCTACTACCTTGCTGAAATTGTCGAAGTAGTTATAGTTCTCATCCTTGCGCGGCTGCGGCCCGTTAGTACTGAAGCCCAATGCGAAATATCCATTGACATTGATGTAGGGCAGAGACGCGGCAGCCGTATCCTGCGGCACGATATCAAACCCAAAGGACGAAGGCTGCGCGAGTGTGGCGGCCGCGGGAAACAGTTCGGCGAAGTTATTACGGAAGTATCCAGCGCGCAGTTCATTGATCGTGTTGCTGCTGAAAACATGAGTCCACGATGCGTTAAAAATCTTGATGTGCGCCGAGTTGTAGGCCGCAAATCCGGGCAAGTTGGCTCCGTTTCCAGTCGATTGCGTGGCAGGCAATGGCAAGGTATTCGAGCTGGGGTTTGAATCGACAATCGCAGAGGCCCAGAGCGCGTCTTTTGATGTCAACTGATTGTCGATACGAATGATGCCTTGATCGTCGCCTGCAGTATTCGGAGCATTGAAGTTGTAATAGTTGATGCCGCCGCTTGTGAAGTTAGCCTGCGGAACATATTTCGACAGCAGACTTGCCGAAATAGAGTTGAAGTTCGATGTTGGAATCTGTCCACTCGGGAAGCATACGTTCCATGCCGTTCCCTGCGGGCAATAGCCCCCTGGTCCCTGCAACCCGGACGGAAAAGGAATCGGATTACTCGACAAGCCGCCATCCGCGGAGAAATCTCCATCTCTTTGGTCGCCGCTGAAGACCTGGGTTAGCTGTGTTTGTGCCGTGCGATTTCTCAGTCCCTGGTAGGCCACGAAGAAAAACGCGCGGTGCTGAAGTATCGGTCCACCCAGCGTGCCTCCAAAGACGTTTTGGTGAAAGACGGGCCTAGTCGCCGAGAAGTAGTTGCCATTGTTCAGAAACGTGTCGCGATAAAATTCAAATCCATCCCCGTGAAACTTATTGGTTCCGCTTTTCAATGCCTCGTCAACGATTGCGCCAGAGTTGCGGCTGAATTCCGGATCGAGCGTGCTCGAGATAATATTGACTTCCGCCAACGCGTCCGGATTCACCGTAACGCCGGGTTGATTCAGGAAAATATCGTTGATGTCGGTGCCATCCAGCAGGAAGGCATTCTCGCCGGTTTGGCTGCCATTCGTTGAGAACGTGCCATTACGGTCCTGCGACTCTACGACACCTGGCGCAGTCTTCTGAAGCTGAACAGCATCGCGTCCCAGCGTCGGCAATTCCTCGAGCTCGACAGCACCTACTACATTCTTCAGTTGCACATCGGAGGTCTCTACCTGGACAGTGGCCGAACTCACCTCGATGGTCTGCGCCGATGTGCCGATCTGCAGCTTTGCGTCCACCTCCCGAGCCGAGCTCAAGTCCAGCATGATGCCCGTAGAGACGAACTTCTGAAATCCCTGCTCTTCCACCGTGACCGTGTAGGGCCCCCCAATGTGTAGGTCGGGAAAGATGAAGTATCCCTTGCTATCGGTCCTTTGATGACTCGAAATCCCCGTGCTTGTGTTTACAACGGTCACGATAGCGTTTGCCAGAACGGCTCCGGTCGGATCAGAGACGGTTCCGTGGATCGATGCCGTGGTAGCTTGTGGATGAATCTGGATAGTGCAAATCAACATACTCGCGATCGACAAAAAGCAGACTGCGAGAGATCGAAGCGGGGTCTTCATGAAGCCTCCAAAGTGTGCGGACAATGCTCTCCTGCGTGCTTGGCGTCACCACGACCGACCGTCATGAGTGGGGAAGCACGGATGTTAGTGGGCCCATGCAATCTGTGAACGAGATATCTGCAGACGCCTGGGCAAAGGCGACAAACGATAGCGGTAATAGTGTCGATGATGATAGTTCTCATGTCGTCGGCCGAGTGGACGAGCAACCTGTCGATCTATAGGTGGATGAAGAGCACGTGAGAATAAATCGAAACGAGAATCACCCGGCACACGCAGGGGCGGGATTTACAGCCGCTCTCGGTCTCGATTTGAACCTGACCCTTCGATTCAAAATCACCGAAGCGCTTGCTGGGGTTGGACGTCGGTGCTACATTAAATGGATGAATACTCTGAACGCCATGAAGATTGAAGCGTGTTGTTGCGCAGGGATGTGTTGCGCGCACGTGTTTTCTGGCGTGAGGAAATGGCTGAGCTAGAGTAGGTTACAAGCCGGCACCTCATTTTGACCCACCGCCAGAAATTGAACTGGCCGGTGGTTTTTTATTTTGGGTTGAAACTAACGGCGGGTGAAGTAATCGAGCGATTCACCAAATGATTCCAGGTAAGGAGTAAAGAATGGGCGTTCCTGAGATACGTGTCGAAGAGCTGAAAAAGCGGTTGGATGCAGGCGAGAATCTTTTTCTACTCGACGTGCGCGATGAGTTCGAATACGAGATATCCAACATTGGCGGGCAATTGATTCCGCTAGCCGAGTTGTCGGCGCGGGTTAACGAACTCGACACGAGCCAGAAGATCGTCACCGTCTGCAAAATGGGACCGCGCGGAGCCAAAGCTGTGCAAGTTCTAACTAAGGCAGGCTTCACCCACGTCTGGAATCTGGCTGGTGGAATTCACGCCTGGTCAGATCGCGTGGACCACGGAGTTCGAAAATATTAGTCGAAATCTTGCGTTGTAGGTGACTATCTCGATCATCCAGAGCGGCGCAGGATGCAACGAATGTCGGTTTTGGTTTTACAAGCGCCGGTGGCGAAGCGGCTAACGCGCAGGTCTGCAAAACCTGTATCCGCGGGTTCAATTCCCGCCCGGCGCTCCAGTATCGCGCACCACTATGTCCGCAAGTGCGATCGCCTATTTCCACCGTCATGCTCCGTTCATATCGCCGTGAAATCCGCATTGCCGATAGCACCCCCAACGACTACAATCTGCTTGATCTTTATCCATAGGAGGCAACCCGTGCCAGAGGAAGTGGTCCGCGCGTCATTGACCGAGCAAGCGGCATATCAGCTTTCGAACGTTACAAAGTCGGCACCGCAATACGGAGTGATCACGCCACGATGGTTAGTCCGTCTACTCGATTGGAAGCCACTTGAGGCCGGCAGTTTCAGACTGAACAAAGTAGATGAGGACAAGATAGTAGAGTCAACCTGCGGCCACGAAGATGAGTCGCCCTTGGCCTCCACTTATATTGCATACCAGGAAGAGCCGCGCGAATACCGATTGAGCAGCATCAATGCGGTCCTCAATGTTCATACCCGCGTCTCCGATCTTTACAGCAATCCCTACGACCAGGTTCGCGAGCAGTTGCGCCTTCTGATTGAGAGCGTGAAAGAGAAGCAAGAGAGTGAACTGCTCAACAACGCAGATTACGGACTCTTGAATAACGTAACCGCGTCGCAAAAAATCAAGACGCGTAAAGGCGGACCCACACCTGATGATCTCGACGAATTGCTGACGAAAGTCTGGAAAGAGCCTTCGCTGTTCCTGGCGCATCCACGCTCGATCGCAGCCTTCGGACGTGAATGCACGCGTCGTGGAGTGCCGCCCCCGACCGTGACTCTGTTTGGCGCACCCTTCCTTACTTGGCGGGGCATTCCGCTGATTCCCTCAGACAAGATCGCCATCAGAAGCAAGGACCAGAAATCGAAGATCCTGTTGTTGCGCGTTGGTGAAAAGAAACAGGGTGTCATCGGCCTCTTCCAGCCTGGACTTCCCGGAGAGCAGAGCCCTGGATTGTCGGTGCGTTTCATGGGTATCGACGAGAGAGCGCTGGCATCTTATCTGGTATCCCTCTACTGCTCTGCAGCTGTTTTAACAGACGACGCAATTGCCCTGCTCGAAGACGTAGACGTAGGTCTATACCATGAGTACAAGTGATCCAACGCAGGTTTCAGCAGCGGCTCCGGAGACAAGCAACTGGGCAAACGGGCTGCAGGGCGGGGAACGCCTAACTCCCGGCGTTCTGTCACCGGCGGAGTTGGCGCGCATGGCCAACGAAATGTTTAATGCGTTGCCAGATAGCTTGCAGCAGTCGGCCATGACTGCGGCAAGCGTGGTTCTTCCGCCCAACTCTGCTCTGAGCGGCAATCCTTACGCAGCAGTACCTGGACCAACGGCGCCTGCAGTGCCTGTCCTTCTTACAGAAGTGACTGAAACGCAGCTTCCGGTTTTTGCGTCCACTCAAAATAGAGGTGTCCCAGTTGGTGTGCCCCCTGCTGCCATTTCACCAGCTTCTACGGCAGTTCCGACCGACTTATCGGTGAGTGGAGTTACATCGTCATCCGCGCCGGGGTTCTCATTCCTCGAAGATACGAGGCCGATCTTCAATGAGTCCGCGCCTAAGCCTGCAGGCCTGAGTAGTCCCGCACAAACGTCTGGAAGCGCCATTCCAAACGATGAGGGGTTTGCGGCGATCCCTTATTCATTGTTCACAGATGTTCAGTCATCCGGGCGCTCCCCATCTCCGCAGCCTTCCGCGTCGGCGATTCCAGCTTTCTCGTTTCTTGAAGAGGCGCGCCCGCTCTTTTCTTCATCGCCCAAAATACCTGGCCCGATTCCTGCGAAGCCGCCCAATGCGAAAGAGAACAGCAACAATCCGTTTGCGGCGCCGCGCGATTTCAATGCACCTCAACTCGCAGGTACGGTCGCGCACCAACCTGATTTTCGCGCACCTGCTTTCTCCGAATTATCCAGCCAATCACGGCCTCTTGATCCCGGTAATGTTGTGCCGATAGTGCTTCCCGGAGCAGGACAGTCCGAGCTTTCGAATGATCTAGGCCTCTCGTCGTACTCGTTCGACGTCGAGACAATTCGCCGCGACTTCCCGATTTTGCAGGAACAAGTCAATGGGTATCCATTGATCTGGTTCGACAACGGGGCAACGACCCAGAAGCCGCAGTCGGTCATTGATCGCCTCAGCTATTTTTACGAGCACGAAAACTCCAATGTCCATCGCGCCGCACACGAGTTGGCTGCGCGTGCAACAGATGCTTATGAGTCAGCGCGAGAAAAGACGCGGCGCTTCCTCAACGCCGGATCGGCGCGCGAGATTGTCTTTGTCCGCGGCGCAACGGAGGCAATCAACCTGGTTGCGCAGAGTTGGGGAAGGCGCAATATTCAAAAAGACGACGAGATCGTCATCACGTGGTTGGAGCATCACGCCAATATCGTTCCATGGCAAATGCTGTGCGGCGAAAAGGGTGCGCGACTCCGCGTGGCCCCGGTGGACGATTCGGGCCAGATATTGCTCGACGAATATGAAAAACTACTGGGGCCGAAGACGCGCCTGGTTTCGGTCGCACACGTTTCAAATGCACTGGGCACTATATTGCCCGTGACGCAAATGGTCGAATCCGCTCATCGTCATGGCGCCCGCGTGTTGGTCGATGGCGCGCAGGCCGTCTCCCACATGCGCGTCGATGTGCAGGCCATCAACTGCGACTTCTATGTTTTTTCCGGCCATAAAGTCTTCGCCCCGACCGGTATTGGCGTCGTTTACGGGAAGCCTGATGTACTGGAAAACATGCCGCCCTGGCAAGGTGGCGGCAACATGATCCAGGACGTGACATTTGAGAAGACGCTTTACCAACCGCCTCCCCAGCGCTTCGAAGCCGGTACGGGAAACATTGCAGATGCGATCGGCCTGGGAGCGGCGATCGATTATCTCGATCGTGTCAGTATCGCGAATGTTTCGCGCCACGAGCACGTGTTGCTCACGTATGCTACCGAAGCTCTGAATCGGATTCCCGGGCTCCATATCATTGGTACCGCAAAAGAGAAAGCCAGCGTAATTTCCTTCGTCATGGATGGCTTCAGGACTGAGGAGATTGGAGACTACCTCAACCGCAAGGGCATCGCGGTTCGCGGAGGCCATCACTGTGCGCAGCCTATCCTCCGCCGCTTTGGCGTGGAGACTACGCTTCGCGCCACATTTGCGCTCTACAACACATGCGAGGAAGTCGACGCGCTTGTCGCTGCACTGTGGGATCTACGCCAGGGCAGCGGTCCAAGACCCATTTGACCGGAGCAAATTCGATTGAAACAATGCCGCATTCGGTAGCGAAACCAAAGTTGCAGTATCCCGAAGTTGTGGCTCTCACTTCAGCACTGAAATGTATTTGAACTCATTGGCTTCGCTATTCAGCGTGGCAGGAAGGCACGGATGTCCACTGCTAGAGTTCGTGTGGTGCGAGACGCGGTTTATTTGAGCGGGCGTGAGCCTGCGATGAGAATGTCTACCAGTCTCCTGGCACTTTGCTGCCAGTCAGCGCCGGAGCCCACATGCGAGACGCCGATCAGCGCTCGAAGCAGGCCGTATGCATCCAGATCTCTTCGCAGATCGCCACTGAAGACGCATCTACGGCGCGAGTTGCCCACGGGCGTAGTCCAGGGATCGAAGAGACAGCAGATAGTCATAGCGGGCGTTCACGGCGGCGACCGCAGCCTGTGTGCTCTGAAGTTGAGCTTGACTGAGTTCGACGATGGAACTGAGGCCGAGCTTGTATCTGGTTTGAGCGAGAGCAAGCGCCTGAGCAGTTTGATTCCGAAATTGATCGGCAACCGCAATGCGCCGAAAGGCTGTTTGTGCGTTCAGGACTGCAATGCGCACGTCACGGGCGATGTCGTCAGAGAGATCCTGCGCCTGCTTTTCCGCAGCTTTCTCACGAAGCCGGGTTTCCTGCGCCTGGGCATCGATGCGGAATCCAGTAAAAAGAGGGAGGCTAAGGTTCACTCCTCCGGCCGCGTACCAGTGTGGAACGAAAATCCCATCGGGTGAAATCGGAGAAATGCCGCCAATTGCCAATGCCGAGATGGTCGGCAGATGTTGGAGCTGCTGGGCGGTAGCGAACTTCTGATCGGCTTCGGCGTTGAAGCGAAGAGCCTGAAGATCGGGGCGGTGGGCTTGAGCGCTTGCGTTAATGGACGGAGAGCTATCGGGCGATGGCGGCGGCGGCGGCTGTGTGTCCTCGGGGTCTTCCACTGCGCGATAGAGAGTGTCCGCGGGGGCGGCGAGGACAGCGGCAAGAGCGGCGCTCGCAGAGGCGACCCCGTTCTCAGCATCCAGTTCCAATAGCTGTGACTGTGAGAGGTCGGCGGAGGCAATATTGAGATCGAGATCGCTTTTGAGGGCGCTTTTTGTTAGCGCGGAAATGAGGCTTTTGACATTGCCACGGGCCGCAACCGTTGCCTTCGCCACATCTAATAGGGACTGCGCATTCAGCAGGCGATAGAATGCCTGGTTCGTTGCCAACAAGACATCTTGTTCGGTAGCGAGTGCGGACTGATCTTGAGCTTTCTGTCGCAGCTTGCTTGTCGCGACGAGATTGCGGGTGTGACCGAAGTCAGTAATCAGTTGGGAAAGCGAGCCTCCGGTTCCGGCGTGTGTATAGAGACGCGAATCTGTGAGACCGTCGGCGCCGATGCGGCTTCCGTCCTCTGCCTTTTCAGCAGTAATGGCGGCAGAGATCTGGGGTAGTTCTCCCGATCGGGTCTGACGCGTGACCTGCCCGGCTGCCAGAGCGAGAAGTTGACCATCGGTGATACGGGGATTGTTCTCGAGAGCAAGCCGTTCAGCATCGGTAAGCGTAATGGCGATGGTTGCTGCTGACGGATCGACGAGAGGTTGCTGTTGATTCGTAGTCGCGGTTTGCGTCCGAGACGAGCCTGGGCTTACAAGTGCAGCCGCAAGCAGGGAGGTCGATGAGGGCAACGGAGCTGCGGGGAGATCTGCGGCGCTGGTCCGGGGGTTGCTCTGGGCCATCACAGACAGAGGAGCGGTGAGTAAGAAACTGAGCAGCATTCTTCTCAAGCGATCACCTCACTAGACTGCGCGTCATGTCCAAAAGAGGCATTGCCCGTGCGCTCCCTGCGAGCCTCAATGCGGCGATGGATGATCAGGTAGGCGCTGGGTACGAGGAAGACCGTGACTATGCCTGAGACGGTGAGGCCGCCGAGAATTGCGCGGGCAAGCGGAGCGTACTGTTCGCTCCCCGCCTCGATCGCCAGGGCCATCGGGATGAGACCGAGCACGGTGGCGAGAGTGGTCATCAGAATCGGTCGCAGGCGGACCTTGCAGGCGGTAATGATCGCGTCTTCAAGCATGAGCCCTTGCTCGCGGAGTTGGCCCGTGAACTCGACAATCAGGATACTGTCGGATACGACGATCCCCGTCATCATCAAGACACCCATGAGGCTCATGATGTTGATGGTGGTGCCGGTTACAAGCAGGAAGAGGATCACTCCCGAGATACCGGGAGGGATGGCGAGCAGGATGATGAAGGGATCGACAAAGGACGTGAATTGCGCCATCAAAATCAGGAAGACGAGCACAATCGACATGATGAGCCCGGTGGCAAAGGATTTGAAAGACTCGTTCATGTTGTTGACAGTGCCTCGCACCGTCAGAACCGTTCCATCGGGTGGATGCATCCCTGCGACGATGCTGTTTACATCCTTGCTGATCGCGGAAAGGTCCTCCGCTTTCGGCATCACGTAGACGTCGAAGACCCGCCGGAGTTGATAGTGGTCGACCTCGGTTGGCGTGTTGATCGATCGAATCGACGCAACTGTTTCCAATGGAGTCGTAGTCTTGCCGTCGGCAGATCGCAGCGGAATTTGCTTGAAGTCATTTAGGGTCTGTACCTGAGTCTCCGGGTACTGAACGGTGAGCATATAGTCATTGCCGGTCTTGGGGTCGACCCAGTAGCTTGGGGCAACCATTCCATTCGAGGTCATAGCGGTGATAACACTATCAACGATGGTCTTTGGGGTAAGGCCTTCGAGGCTTGCCTGTTGGCGATCAATATTGAGGGCAAGACCTGGGTAATCGATGTCTTGAGGGATCAAAACATCGCTGACCTCATGAAGCGCTCGCATTTTTTGCGCAAGCTGCTGTGCGACTGCATATCCTCCGTCCATATCGTTGCTGCTGACCTGGATGTCAAAGGGCGCGGGATGTCCCTGATTGACGATGGAATCGACGAGTCCTCCGGACTGGAAGAAAGTTTGGATGGACGGAAGATCGGCAGCGAGCTTGGTTCGCACTCGCTCCATGTACGCGAAGCTGCTAAGGCTGTGATCTTCCTTCAGGCTCACCTGTACAAACGCGGTGTGCATTCCGGAGTTTGAGGTGTAGATCGCCGAAAGATCGGGTGTGACGCCGATGTTTGACACGATCATGTTGAGCTCCTTGGGGGCTACGACGTCACGCACGTCCTGCTCGACACGAGCGATGTACTGGTCAGTGAGTTCAATGCGGGTGCCGGTTGGAGCCTTGACGCTGATGACGAATTGGCCAGGATCGGTTCGAGGGAAATAGGCGCGGCCAAGGAATGGCGCCAGCGCGAAACTAAGCAGCACGAAAATGGAAAATACGATAATTAACAGCGCAGGCCTGCCCAGGCAGTAGTGGATCGCCTTGTCGTAACGCGCCTGAAGCCAGCCGAAGCCATGATTGAACTGATAAACGATCCTGGCAAAGATATTGGTTTGACCGTGACCACCTCGCATATGCTCGGGGACGGGATCATCACTCTCTGCGGACTCATGTCTATGGTCATGTTTGGTGTGTTTGATGAAGCGAGAGCAGAAGAGTGGTACGACGGTCATCGCAACGACGTACGAACAGAAGAGTGCGATGACCACTGCAAGCGCGAGCGCGGTGAAGAGATACTTACTGACGCCCGTTAACAGCACGACAGGAAAGAAGACAATGGCCGTGCTGAAGGTAGCCGCCAGGACGGCGAGTTGAACTTCTTTGCCGCCCTCCTGCGAGGCTTTGACCGGATCTGAACCCATCTCGAAATGGCGAAAGATATTCTCAAGCACGACGACCGAGTTGTCGATGAGGCGAGATAACACGAGAGCCATGCCGCCGAGCACCATCGTATTGATCGAGTCACCGAATGCCTTGAGGATCAGAAAGGTTGCGATGCACGATATTGGGATTGAGAGCAGGACAGCAACCGTGGCACGCACGTTACCGAGAAACAGAAGGATCATGATGCCGGTCAGGCAAAGACCGATCGAACCCTCGCTGATCACATTTTTGATTGCGGTTTTGACGAAAACCGATTGATCGAACACGACTGCAGTCTTGAGTTGTTGCGGGATATCGAGGAGATGGGCCGTGGCTTTGCGGATGCCGTTGACGATGGTGATGGTATTGGAGTCGCCACCCTGCTTGAGGACCGGGATGTAGACGGAGTGTTGTCCGTCCACGCGCACGATATTGGTCTGGAGTTGGCCGCCATCGACTGCATGACCAACGTCCCCCACGAGTATGGAAGCATTGCCGACTGTCTTTAGAGGGATGCTGTTCACCTCGTCAGGCGTAGGCAACTGGCTATTCGCATAGATGTTGTAGTCCTTGGGGCCTATCCGGACATCTCCTGCGGGCAGGATGAGATTGGAGTCGTTGACTGCGTGGACGACATCCATGACGCCGAGTTGCGAAGCCTGAAGCTTTAAGGGATCGACATAAACCATGATCTGACGGTAAGTCCCTCCGTAGGGCTGAGGGACTGAGGCGCCGGGAACATTAGCTACCTGGTTACGGACGCTGAACTGGGCGACATCTTTCAATTGTGTCTGATTCATGCCTGCGCCTTTCAGCGTAATCAGACATACCGGAAGGTTCGCCGCGTCGAAACTGAGTACCACGGGCGGCAGAGTGCCGGGCGGAAGGCGGCGCAGGTTTGCCATAGCCAGGTTCGAAATTCCGCTCACAGCTGCAGTTGGATCAGTGCCAGGATGAAAGTAGATCTTGATAAGGCTGACGCCGGACATCGAGCGCGATTCTATGTGGTCGATGTTGCTCCCCAGCGTAAAGAAGCGCTCATCGCTGTCTGTGATGTCGGATTCGGTTTGCTGAGGCGGCATGCCGGAATAAAAGGTTGCTACAACTACGACGGGAATCTTTACGGGTGGAAAGAGATCGACGGGCATGCTTGTGATAGCCGCTACACCGACTACGACGACAATCATGCAGGCCATAAGAATAAAAAATGGGTAACGAATCGCAAAGAAGGACATGGTTATTGTCCTCCCTTCTGGTTCGTTTGCTGATAGTTCTCAAGCTCGTTCTTCGCAGGCTGCGGCGCGACTTGCTGGCCGAGCTCTAGCTCGGACTGACCACCGATGATGATCCTGTCGCCCGGCTGGAGGCCAGAAGTAACTTCCTGGGAGTTTGCTCCGCTGATGCCCAGCACAATGAGTCGTTTCTCGACCCGATTGTTGCTGTCGACAAGCATCACAGAAGGTTGATCGCCTTGGATGATGGCGCTTGCGGGAATAATGAGTGCATCATTTTTCTGCTCCAGATTAAAGGTCACATTCGCATACATCCCTGGGGTGAGGGTCAGATCTGGATTCTTCACATCGACTTCAGTCAGCATCGTTCTTGTTGAATCAGAGACGTCCCGTGTGTAACGAACCACGGTTCCCGGGAACTGCCGCCCCGTCGCCTGCACATGGACAGTGACTTGGGAGCCGACGTGCACGAGCGGCACGTCCCGTTCCGGAACCGGCATTCGGAGCCGCAGCACATCGCTCTGAGCGAGCCTCACCACGGCCTGGTTCAATCCCTCCGCGGTTCCCGCAGGAATGAGCGAGCCGGTGTCCGCATATCGCATGGTGACGACGCCGTTATAGGGAGCCGTAATGGTAGCGTATTGCTCCATGCTGGTAACCCTGAGGTTCTCGGCACGCGAAACGCCCAACTGGCCTTGAGCTGCGGCGACGGCAGACTTGGCTGCATCTACTTGTGAAGACGCCGATCTGTCTTTTGCCAGGGCATCTTCAAGCTCTTGTGCGGCGACCAAGCCCGGCTGCTCGTCGGATGCCTGTTTCAAGCGCGTGTAATTGTCGTGAAAGGCTGCGTAGCTGGCCTTTTCCCGAGCAACTTCACTCTGCAATCGCGCGATGTTTTGCTGTGTCTGGGTTATACCTGCCTGCGCTCCAGCAACTTCGGCTTGCAACTCGGGGACTTCAAGCACAGCGAGAGTCTGGCCCTGATGTACGCGGTCGCCAATGTCCACATAGATGTGCCGGATATAACCGGAAACCTTTCCGTGGACGTCGATTTCCTGGAATGCCTGGAATACGCCGGCGACGGTTAGCGGATTCGCGATAAAGCCTGTGTGCGCTGTGGCAACCGAGACGGCCGGAGGCGCCGATGGGGAGTCCGCGGCTGCTTCCGTTTTATTGTGAGCATGTAAGAAAAAGAACAACAGCAGGACTGCGGTCAAAATGCAGGCAGCAATCAGAAGCAAACGCTTAGAGCGCATCGGAGACCTTCCTTCGAATGGATGTCTGAATTCATCCGCAGGACGGGGTCTTATCTCCAGCGGCTAATCGAGAGAGGGCCCTTCGTCTGGTGGAGGTCGAAGATAGAGAATCGGAGCCCGGCTGAGTGGTGACAGGTCGCTTACCTCCTCATCGCTCAGACGATCAAAAGGGTAGTCTTCAGCTCCTTTGGGAAGAGAAAAAAGAGCCGCAATGTTTACAGGCGATTGAGCTACTGCATTGCCACCTGCAGCATGGTCTAACGCGTTCTTCGCAGGGTCACTGCCGCGGGTGCACAGTTTAGCCGGAGAACTCTGGTGGTCCGTCGTATAGAGCGACAACTTGTAACCGGTACCCCACGCGAAAACGGTGAATGCGAGGGCGATGCACAGGACTCCATAAAAGGAGATTAAGCCCTCATGTATAAAGCTTCGAGTTTGAGATACTTTTTGCAGTTCAGCCTTCAGGGATCACACAAAGCTTACGCTACATGTTAGACCCAATGTGTAAGCATATTGGTTGCTTTATGTTGGATAGGGCTTGGCACGCGGGCGACGCATGGAGTAGGAGCAAAGATAGATTCCGTGGGGTAGCGATCCAGAAAACGCCGTCCAGAAGGAGAAGTCCACATCGATCTACAAGTTGGCGTTTTGTACGACCGCGCCGATTACGATGAGAATGGCCGTTCGTAAGCATGTGTTCTGGTCACAATTGACCGTACTCAAGGTCGTGATCTCTTGGATATTACTCATGGCGGCACGGCGGTAGTCTGCATCGTCTGGGCGTATTGAGGAGTGAATTATGGGCGCAACAGCCGTTGAGGAAACTACATTGCTGAAGACTGAACCACCTATCAGCGAACGAAGAGGCCTTTCACCGTCCCTCGGGTTCCTAGTGAGGTGGGGCCTCATTGCAGCGGTTGGAATTGGCGTCGCCCTCTCGATAGTTCTGGGCCTCGTCCAGAAGTGGCTCTGGATGCGGCAACTCGAATACGCAGGCATATTCTGGACGCTCCTCTCGGTCAAGTGGGGAATCTTCGGCGTTACCTCGGCAATTTCAGTTGCTTATCTGTGGCTTAATCTCCGCTTTGCGGCAAAGGGCATTGACTTATTGAATGGAGAAAGTTCTTCAACAAAGGCTTGAGGCCTAACTTGCAGAGACGCGGAAAGCAATCTACGCACTAAAGCAATTACTCGCAAATCCCGCCCAATGATGTGGCCCCGTGAGCGTTATGCATTTGAATTTTGTTACTCCACTGCGCACCCGGATAATAATCCCAAGAGAGGAAAACCAGTTGACTGGAAGCAAGCATAACCTGGAAGGAAATAGCAGCGACAAGGGGGAGCCCGATCCCGGTCCTTACTGGAGACGAATGCATCGGGACTGGCGCTTCTGGATAGGCGCTGTCTTCATGGCTGCCGCGCTCGCTATCTATGTTCTTAGTGGCGATCTGGCGTGGGTTCCAAACGGCCATCGGCAACCTGCGATGCCTGCGAGTTCTGCGAATTGAGTTTTCGAACTCCTTGCGAGGTAGGAAAGGGCGATGTTTGGTTCTTGCCGGCAGAGTCCCGGGAGTGCGCATTTCAACCCAGCGGAGAAGTAACAATGCTTGAGATCGCGATCCCTTAATGATCGAAAAAATCGGCGGTGCCACAGGATCTCAGACTGGGAGATGAATGAAGAATCTCATCGTGTTCGATTTGGACGGCACCCTTGCGCCCAGCAAGTCCTCTCTCGCTCCACAGACTGCGATGCTGCTGCGTGACCTCCTGGACATCGTCAAAGTGGCAGTGATCTCCGGCGGCGCATGGATGCAGTTTGAAAAGCAACTCCTTACCGATCTTCCCAAGGGCAGCCTACTTGCGAATCTGTCTTTGCTTCCGACATGCGGAACAAAATTCTTTCAATACACTGGAGAATGGACGGAACTTTACTCAGAGGATCTTACGAGCGAGCAAAAAAAGAAGATTATCGACTCCCTTGATAAGGCGGCCGGGGAGACCGGTTATCGCTCCAATAAAGTTTGGGGAGATGTGATTGAGGACCGGGGAAGTCAGGTCACATACTCTGCTTTGGGTCAGCAAGCACCTCTCGCAGAAAAGCAAGAGTGGGATCCCGACTTTGGCAAGCGGAAGAAAATCACAGCAATCCTGGAGATTCTTATCCCAGAGTTTTCTGTTCGTATAGGCGGTACGACTTCTATTGATGTGACCAAGCCTGGGATTGACAAAGCCTACGGTATAGGAAAGCTGCGGGACACCCTTCACATTTCATTCAGAGAAATGATTTACGTAGGCGATGCGTTGTTTCCAGGTGGGAACGACTATCCAGCGGAAGAAGCAGGTGTCGTGTCGATCCCTGTGAAAGGGCCAAACGATACCAATCTCGTAATCAAAACCATCCTTGCCTGTCTTGGTGGTTCCAACCCAAGTGACGATCGAGCGCCAATTCGACCAGCGCATCCACTCCCCCCAACTGGAACCTATCAAATGGCACCTTCGGATCGTTCAATTTCCCCCCGGTGTAACGAGTCCGAGAAACGGAGAATCGGCCTTCGTTGGCGCGCCCGTGCACAACGTCGAAAACAAATCCCGGAGAATTGCCAAACTGATCGAAGTTCCTGCTGAAGGGCTGAAGCGCGTCGTCCTTCTCAACCTTGATGGGGAGTTCGGTGGTGGACATCGTAGTGCAACCTTTCTCATTCTTCGCAACTGCTCACTTGGTGAGAGCGGCTTTCAGGCTTCAGATGGTTTGGCGTAGGCCGTTATCAGGCACGGCTTCACCTAGCAAGCATCTTGCGGATTGATTTCAATTCAGCCCGATGCTTCTGGGTTGTTGCGGGATAGGACGGTTTCAGGTCCCTCAGCGCATCAAGAACGATCTGCGAGACGATTAGGCGGGCGTCGTCTTTATCGTCCGCTGGGACTACATACCACGGAGCGTGATGCGTACTGGTCGCGCTGAGGCACTCTTCGTAAGCCTTCACGTAGTCCTTCCAGAACTTTCGTTCATGAATATCTGCGAGACTCAACTTCCAGTTCTTGTCCGGATCATCGATACGCGCAAGAAACCGCTTGCGCTGCTCATCCTTCGAGATGTGCAGGAACACCTTGACGACGCGCGTGCTGTTTCGGTCAAGGTGCTTCTCGAAGTCCACAATGGAGTGATATCGATCGTCCCATTTCGACTTGTCATCCTCAAGCTGTTTTGAGAGCCCTTCGTTGCGAAGCTCCTCCGGATGGACGCGGACGACGAGTACTTCTTCATAGTAAGAACGATTGAAGATGCCGATGCGGCCGCGCTCGGGCAGCCGGCACGCGGTGCGCCAAAGGAAATCATGTTCCAGTTCTTCGGCGCTGGGTTGCTTGAAGCTGAAGACCGCGCATCCCTGCGGATTGATCCCGGACATGACGTGCCTTATGGCGCCATCTTTGCCGGCGGCGTCCATGCCCTGGAAGATGAGTAGAAGCGCATGGCGATTGGATGCGTAGTGAAGTTGCTGCAATGCGCTGAGATCATTCACGTGCTCTTCAAGCAGCTTTTGATAATGTTTCTTCGATTTGGTCAGTGCCGGTCCGGCCGTGGGCCATTCGCTCAGGTTCAGCTTCTTGCCCGGCGGCACGTGGTATGTCTTCGAATCAATCGTCATGTTGTTCACTTGTCCCTGCAAATCTGATTGGATGCAGACAATCCACCTCAAGGCCTGGCGGCGGGGCGATGAGTCGCACACGAGGTTAAACTCCTCAAATCAGTATCGACTCGGATTGATCTGGAATCTGAGCAGTTGTGCTCAAGACAAGCTGAAGGGAGAGCCTTGATGAAGGTTTTCAAGAGATCTCACGGGGTGTCAGTCGGGAGGCGCGAATAAAAAGGTCGCGAACCGTATCACCCCTGCATCAGCGTGGCCGGCGGACAGAGGTCAGGGCCTCGTAACCCGATATGACATCAAAAAGTTCTTCGTCGATCGATTCCTGGCGAATGCGATGCAACTTGAGATTCAAGTCTTCCAGGATTCCGTCAATGTTCTTTTCCGCGCGCTGCATTGCCGCGAGACGGCTGGCATTCTCGCTGGCAAGCGACTCGGCGCAGGCTTGAAAAAGCAGGACGAACAGGTATTCGCGTATGAATGTGCGAAGTGGTGACGTGGTCCCCTGAATGACTTCCGGAGGCAGTTTGGTTGGCCACGGAGCAGCGGCAAGCTGTTTCTGCCAGGCGAGATCCAAAGGCAGCAGTCGCTTGCCGATGGGCTCGTAGACCGATCCCGATTTGGGGTGGTTGTGGAATAGATACACCTCCACCACTTCTCCGCGCTCCCGCTCTGATTCGACATCGATCAGAATCTGTCCGACGAGCCCGGCAATGGCATTGACTGAGGCTGGCACGGGCAAGATTCCGGCAGTCGGCATTTCAGTATCGGCCAGAAGGGCATGGATGCGCTCTCCGAGAGGCCATATCTTCGTGATTGTGCCGGGCAGAGCTTTGAGCGTGTTGACGGCATATTCCACGACAACTTCATTGAACCTTCCAACGAGACCCTGGTCCGAACCAAAGACGATTGCTCCGATGCCGTGCTTTTTCTGTGAGCCTGTTTCTGCAGTGTCGTAGCCTGGCCCGACTTGACGAAGGCACGCGGTCAAGGCGAGTTCCACGGTGGTTGCATATTCATCAAGCGAGTGGACTGCTTTTTGATACTGTCCAATGCTCGATGCGGCAAGCGCCTTCATGGAACGAACGACGGCCTCTAGATCGGCCGCTCCGGAGATCTTCCTCGTCAGGCTCTCGATGGTTCCACTCATGGCGCAGGTTTCGTAGCGGGTTTAGCCGCGGGAACAGGCTGGAGCGAAGTTAACGCATGTTTAGCAATTTCGAGGATGGCCCTTCGATCGTCATCGCTGAATTTATCAGACGACGTTAGCCGCTCCGCCACATCCGATGGGATCTCTGTCGCGGCTTTCTGAAGCGCTCGCTCGGCGTCATTCATTTTGTCGAGGGTGAGGGGATCGAGGAGTCCTGCGGTCAAAGCCAAAAGGACAATGATCTGTTCGATCATGGAAACGGGATGAGACTCGGATTGTTTGAGGCACGCGCGAATGCGTCGTCCGTGGTCAATTGTCTTTTGAGTCGATTCGTCGAGACGGGTTCCGAATTTCGCGAAGGCTTCCAACTCCTCGAATTGCGAGTAAGCGAGCTTAAGGCTACCGGCAACTGCGCGATATGCGGCTCTCTGCGCCGCTCCGCCGACCCGCGAAACCGACTTGCCAACGTCGACTGCCGGGAGGATTCCAAGTTGAAACAATGTAGGCGAAAGGTAGACCTGCCCGTCGGTGATGGAGATCAGGTTGGTCGGGATGTAAGCGGATATGTCCTGCGCTTCGGTCTCGATGATGGGCAGCGCTGTGAGAGATCCGCCTCCCCGTTCCTTGCTGAGATGGGTCGAACGTTCCAGCATTCGCGAATGAATATAGAAGATGTCGCCGGGGAAGGCTTCACGACCCGGTGGGCGCCGGAGCAACAGCGAAAGCTCGCGATAAGCGCGCGCGTGGTGAGTGAGATCGTCGTAGACAATCAGGACATCGCGACCTTTTTCCATGAAGTATTCTGCAATGCTGGTCGCCGCGTAAGGCGTGATGTAGACGAGGCCTGGCGCATTGTTGTCTTCGACCACAACCACCACGGTGTAGTCCATCGCACCCTGATTGTCGAGATTAGCCACCACCTTGGCTACGGATGCCGCGCGTTGGCCAATCGCACAATAGACGCACACCACATTCTGTCCGCGCTGATTGAGGATGGTGTCGATGGCGATGGCAGTCTTGCCGGTTTGGCGATCGCCGAGAATCAATTCGCGCTGTCCACGACCGATGGGGACGAGTGCGTCAACCGCTTTGAGGCCTGTCTGCAATGGCACGCTCACCGCAGCGCGATCCATGATGGGTGCGGCGGGACGTTCGACAGGCAGTCGTTTCTCCGCAGCTATCGAGCCCTTGCCATCCAGAGGATTGCCCAATGGGTCGATCACGCGTCCCAGCAGACCGTCGCCCACAGGCACGTCCATCACGCGGCCGGTCCGCTCGACCTCGTCGCCAGCGTGCAGGTTCTGGTAGTCCCCGAGCAGGATGACACCCACCTCTTCTTCATCCAGGTTGAATGCAATGCCGAGCAGACCGCCGGGGAACGTCACGATCTCCTCGTAACCGACGTTCGGAAGACCCGAAAACGTCGCGATGCCGGTGGAGACTTTTGTGACTATGCCCACTTCGTGCGGAGTCAGCTTTGCCGTGTAGTCCTCGCGACGTTGGTGCAGCCTTGCGAAGGCGCGCTCGATTGCGGGTTGTAAGACTCCGGCTGATGTGGTCATTTGGCTCCAACGAGAGCAGCCGGCTCGGCCTCGGGCGCTTTCGCAGTGTCTGGCTCCGGCGTCGATTTGATGGTTGGAGGGGATTGCGTGTCCACTAGGTCGCTGACCTTCTTGCTCAACCCGGCGAGATAACTCGAAATGCTCCACGCAACTTTCTGACCATTGGTGGTTAATTCAATGCCGCAGATTACGTCCTGCGAATCTTCGAATTTGATCCGGACCACTGCCGAGAATGTCTCGTTGAGGGCGTTTTGAATTGCAGCCTTCTGCTCAGGGGGCAGATCGAATGCACTCCGAATCAGAACTGGTTGCGATGAGTTCTTGAGAGCAGCGCCTAGCAATTCTTTTGCCTTCGAATCCATTTCTCGCAGACGACGTGTGAATACCTCCCCAACCCGCTCTTCAAGGCTGACGGTGGCTAGGTCCGCGAGCGTTTTTCGCGCGATTGCAAAGACCTCTTTTTCGGCAAGAAGAATGATTTCACCACCCAGCCGAATTTCATCTTCGCGTAGAGCATCCGCCTGGTTAGCCCGCAAGCTGTCCGCATCCTTTTTGGCTTGATCGCTGAGGCGCTCGCGTTCGGCTTTCGCTTCGTCCGCGGCTTTACCGAGCAGGGCGTTCCGCTGTTGATCGAATACTTTGTTCTTTTCTTCAAAATCGGTGCGCTCCTTTTCGGCCTCAGCCTTCTTCGTATCGGCATCTGCAAGTTCAGCGGCGATTCGCTTTTCCCGTGCATCGATGGCATCGAGAATGGGTTTATAGAGAAAGTGCTTCAACAACCACACCAGGATGAGGAAGTTGACAATCTGAGCCCCGACAGTGAACCAGTCGATGAGCATCGCTCACTTCCCTCCGGCTTGCGAGAGAAAATGATTCCAGAAGGGATTGGCGAAGATGAGAATCATGGAGACGACAAACGTATAAATCGCTGTGGACTCGATCATTGCGAGGCCGACAAACAGTGTGCGGGTGATGGTGGGTGCGGCGTCCGGCTGCTGCGCTAGGGAGCTCATGGCGGAGGCCACGGAACGGCCTTCTCCAAGCGCCGGCCCCATGCAGCCGAAGCCTGTGGTGATGCCGGCGGTAGCGATGGAGACTACTGCAACGATGGTGGCGCTATCCATTGGGAGTCCTTCTTGTTGTAGGAGACCTTACGCATGACTCGGCTCCGGTTGGGCCTCGACGGCAGGCTTGGGTTTGGTTACACGTGTGGCGGCGGCAATGTAGACCGCGGCAAGAATGCTGAAGATATAGGCCTGCACAGAACCGGTCAGCAGACCGAGCAGCGTCATGACGATGGGGAAGATGAAGGGTGTGATCGTAAGGAGAATTCCAACGATCATTACGCCGCTCATCATGTTGCCGAAGAGACGGATCGCCAGCGCAAGTGTCCGCGAGAGTTCACTGATGATATTGAACGGCAGCATGATCACGGTCGGCTTGATGTAGGTCTTGAGATAGCCGGCAATTCCTTGTTCCCGGATGCCGAACAGCGGGACCGCAATGAACACGCACAGCGCAAGGGCAGCCGTGGTTGAGAGTGAACCTGTCGGCGGCGTGAAACCTGGAATGACAATGCACACGCTGCAGGTTCCGATGAACAGAAAGAGCGTGCCTAGAAATGCGAGATACTTTCTTGGGTCGTTGAGACCAACTTCTTTGATCTGGCCCTCAATGCCGGTCACAATCATCTCCAGCGCGCTTTGCCAGCGTGAGATGGTTCGCTCGGTGGCAAGCTTCCGAGTAATCAGCATGGAGCCCAAGGTCATGGCGATCATCATGGCCCAGGTCGTCACGATGGTTCCGTCGAGCTTGATGAAGCCATGTTGCCAGAAGATCTGCTGGTCGGATGTAATCTGCACACTGAGGATCATCATTGTCCGCCATCCTGCAGGATGCGGGCGTGTTTGGTGGACGGTAGACGTATGAGCCGCGTTACGGCAATGCGTGCAAGTAGGAAGCCCACTAAGCAAGCTACAAGCTTCCGCCAGTCGCTATGAGACACGAGGTAGAATCCGGTGACGGCGACGGCCATTCGGAATAAAAGGCTCGCGGAGAATAAGAGACCGGACCATTGCGACGGAGAACTCGACCGAATCGTCCACCAAAGTCCGCCAAAGAAGAATGCGCCAAGGAGAGCACCAACGAGCAAATCTCCAGCCAGAAGTAATGGCTCATTCATGCTTGTCCCCCTGACCGTCTCCGATTGCTTTGTTCTCCTGAGCTACCCAATGCCATGCATTTGCGCAACCAACACAAAGGCCAATGGTCAGCAACATAAGTGTCCATGAATGGGCTCCGGGGTGATGATTGTCCCACCACAGGCCCGCCATGGCTCCAATGACGGTTGGAACTGCTACCGACCATCCGATCAACCCCGACATGCCAAGGCCGAACCAGACAGTCTGTTCACCATTCTTCTGCGCACGAAGTTTGCGGGCAGCCTTTGCGCTTACTTGCCGGACAAAGTCTCTGGCTGCAGGAAAAGTTTGATCCGCTCTCTCATCGCTCATGTTCAAACTCCGCCAGACGCCCCATCAAACCGCTCTCCATCTTCGCGACCGCAGAGCGAACGTTGCGCTCTTGCTCATCCAGTTTCTGGAAGTCGCGCTCGACTGCGTCTTTGAGCTTTCCCAAGTCCGTTCCGCCAATGGCGCGACGCACCGATACGGTCACCTGGGCGCCCGCTTTCACCAGCACGCCTTGATCAATCCCGACATAGACCATTCCACTATCTTTTGCTTCGTAAGTGAGGATGCCGGGAACAAGGGCTGCAACGCAGTCGAGCCGGTTTGGCAACAGACCGTAAGATCCATCGGTCGTGTCTGCGACGACGCGCAATACATCGGATTTATCGACAAACACCCCAAAGGGAAGAAGGATTTTAAGATTCATGGGGACTCGCAGTTGCAGCATTTGGTTTTGGATCGGTCTTCTGGTTTCCCGGCTTGTTCTCGTTCGGCTTCTTTGTCTCTGGCTGCTTTGCCTCCGGTTTCTTGGCCTCCCCAATCGCGCCGATCATATAGAGCGCACTCTCCGGGTAGTCCTTGAATTCATCGCGGAGGATGCGTTCGCAGCCATCCAATGAGTCTTTGAGGCTCACGAGCTTGCCCTTCATTCCGCTGAATTGTTCCGTAGTGAAGAAGGGTTGCGTCAGGAAGCGCTCCAGCCTCCGAGCCCGTGCAACCGCGTTCCGATCTTCCAGAGAAAGCTGTTCCATGCCAAGCATGGCGACAATGTCCTTGAGAGATTCATACTGCGCCAGAGTTCTGCGAATCTCCTGCGCCAGGTTGTAATGACGGTCGCCAACGATGCCTGGTGTTGCCATCTTTGAACTGGACTGGAGCAAATCGATCGCGGGATAGAGACCCTCGCTCGCCCGTTTGCGCGAGAGGACAATGGACGCGGAAAGATGAGAGAAGACATGCACCGCGGCAGGGTCGGTGAGATCGTCTGCCGGCACGTAGACAGCCTGGATCGAAGTGATGGCTCCGGCATGAGTATTGGCAATGCGCTCCTCGAGGCCCGATAGATCTGTACCCATGGTTGACTGGTAACCGAGTCTTGAAGGCATTTCACCCAGAAGGCCTGAGACTTCCATCCCGGCTTGAATAAATCGGAAGATGTTATCGACCAGCAGAAGAACATCGCGATGCTCATCGTCCCGAAAGTATTCGGCCATCGTCAGTGCCGCGGCGCCGACTCGAAACCGGCTGCCCGGCGGTTCGTTCATCTGGCCGTAGACCATCACCATGTTGTCCAGAACGCCAGCGTCTTTCATACCGCGATAAAGTTCTTCGCCTTCGCGGCAACGCTCGCCGATTCCACAGAAGATGCTCATTCCCTGTTGATGGCCGATCATGTTGTGAATCATTTCGGTGAGAAGCACCGTTTTGCCCACTCCAGCGCCGCCGAACAATCCAGCCTTGCCTCCACGCTCCAGTGGCACCAGTACATCGATTGCCTTGATGCCCGTCTCGAAGATCTCGGACTTTGTCGAACGCTCCGACAGAGGCGGAGGAGTCCGATGGATTGTCCGCCATTCGACATTCTGCGGCGCCGGTTTACGGTCGATGGCAGAGCCGAACACGTCGAACATTCGCGACATGATCCCTTGGCCAACCGGAACCTCGAGCGGTTTGCCGGAATCTTCAACCTGCATTCCTCTGGCGAGACCCTCAGTTGGCGTTAACGCAATCCCTCGAACTCGCGTGGCGTCGAGTTGGGCCATGACTTCGACAATGACCTTGCCTTCGGTTCCAGCATGTAGAACTGAGAAGATTGGAGGCAGGCGGCGATCAAATCTCACATCGACGACGCCGCCGCGCACCGAGACGATCGATCCCAGATTTGGAGACCGATTCAAACAGTCCGCTTTGTTCTGAAGTTCCACTGCCACAGTAGCCTCGATCCAGGACACCAAACCTTAGTTAGGATGTCTTTGTCCAATGAAGTCTATTCGCCGATTTCTGGCTTGGCTGAACGAAGAAGCAAGAGTGGACACTGCACGAGCTTGATTACTCTCTCCGCGATCGACCCAAACACCAGCGGACGCCAGCCGGATATTCCGTGGGTAGAGATCACCAGGAAGTCGACATTTTCGCGCTCCGCCACTCCCATGACGCACTCCGCTATATCATTCGCGAATTCGACAGTTGAACCCGTCTTGATTCCTCTTTCAGTGAGAACAGCTCGCGTCTTCGCTAGATGCTGCTCAGCACGTTCCTTCTCCTCTTGTTGGAACTGCACCTGGGGAACAGCATATTCGGGGGTGAAGGTTGAGAAAAAAGGAATGACATTCACAAGGAAGAGCTCGGCATGGAAATGGAGAGCAAGGTCAGCCGCCGTCTCTAAGGCATCTGTCGACGATGGGCTGAAGTCGATAGGCAACAGGATCTTTGTTGGGATGGACTGCAAAGCGTGACGCTCAGACATGACGTTCTCCCCACCGGACTATAGTCGCGGCCAAGTGACTATTGTTCACTCCAGGGCCAACTAAGACTGTGCTCTCTTGCACAGTTCCCCTACAAAGTCGTTGAGGTACTTCTCCTAGAGCTGCATTGTGAATCCCAATGCGAAGATAACGGACATCTCTGGTGAGCAATTGTGACCTGAAATCCTAAGCTGCCCGTTCGATACTTGCGACGCAGTGGGAGAGCAGTTGATTTGGTCGTGAAGGAGTCGGTAGCTCGTCGCGTCGAGTGTTCGGTGGCTATCGTGCACACGGCTGACGGCAAGAAATAAGTGTGCTGGCTCATACACGAGAAATCTATGTGCAATTAGGAGCGGATAGGAAAGCGTGAAGACGAAATGGCCTCGCAAATCACTTCAAGTTCGCTTGGTTGTTCTGAACTTGTTGATGAAACTGCTCGAATCGAGCCCGACCCACTGCTGCTATGTATAGGCTCTTGGAGTTGTTCCCGCGCTGATGTGGATCGCTGGGGGCAGTCGCAATGACGATGTGGCCGCTGATGCTTCTTGTTGCGTTTGGTCTTGCGGCTGTCGGACAAAATGGAACCGCTGGCGCCGATCCCGCGCCGCAGGGTGCACAGGCGGCGGCCGAGCCTGCGACCTACTCAAACATTGCGCACGAGCCCGACGACCTTCGCCAGGAACTCGACCGGGACGCGATCGCGTTATCGAAGATACCAGCGGACCCGATTCTGAGAATTGATCCTTTTGCCGTGATCGTCGAGCCATTCGAGAGTCTCACTGATCGGATCAACCAGTCGGCCAAATTGAAAATCGGCGCCACTTATACTTTCTTGAGCCAATATGCGACAGCTACACCAAACGGAATACGGCATGATCAAACCAGTGGAAGGGCCGATTTCACTGCTGCCTGGAAGGTTTATGACCATGAAAGCACATCAGGGATGATCAGCTTGCTGGTCCGTTCCGGGACTAACATCGGCATCAGCCAGCAGTTCAATCTGAGCGACAGCCTCGGGTCGGGACTTTACCTCAATTGTCTCCAGGCAGGGGGTCCGCAAGAACCTATCATGGTCAATATTCTCTACTGGCGTCAGGATCTCTTCAACAAGAGGCTGTCGCTTTATGCAGGGAAGATCCATCCCAACGAATTCATCAGCCTGAGCATGTTCAATGATGACGAGCGTGCGCAGTTTCTGAATGGAACCGATGACAGCAATCTGACATTTGCCTCCGATGGGGCCTATGCGGGCGGAGCAGCGGTTGAACTTCAGGCCACGCAGCATGTTTACATTCATGCCCTCGCGGTCGATACCGAAGGTTCGCCGCAAGGAAATCTCAACACGCTTGTCGATCGGAAGTATATGGAGTCGATCGAAGTGGGATGGCTTTCAGGGGCCCTGGGAAAAGTTTTTCGTGACTATCGCATGAATATCTGGCGAGACGATACAGCGGCTCGAGGCAGTGGAGTGGGTGGCGGCATTGGTTTTGAACATGAATTGAGAAATGGCTGGACTCCGTTCGGAAGGTTTGGCTTTGCATCGAACACGGGTACCGCGATCAAGCAAGTGGAAGAAATTGGGCTGGATCAGGTAAAGCCATTCGGAAGACGAGGAGACATGTTCGGCATTGCCATAAGTCACTCTGAACCCACTTCCGGGGCCAAACATCACGAAAGCGTAATGGAGACGTTTTACCGCCTTCGGTTGACAAAGAGTGTTGACCTTGGTCCGGACCTGGAGATTTCAAACCACCCCACGTATGCAACCAGAGCCTATACCACCGCGTTGCTGGGGATGAGAATGCGGATCATCTTTTGAAACACAGAGCCTTCAAGAGTGCGAAGGCATGTTCGGGTCAGAGCAGCGACCCCACCGCGAAACTGAGGGGTACAAAATGAGCTTGAAACAATTGGAAGTGTGGTTTATCACCGGAAGTCAGCATCTCTATGGCAAAGAGACTCTGGACAAAGTAGCCGAGCACTCACAGCAGATCGCGGCTTCGCTTCATGGCTCGAGCTTGATCCCGCTCAGCGTAGTCTGGAAGCCCGTGCTGACGAACGCAGATGCCATCAGCCGGCTTTGCCTCGAAGCAAACAGCGCGGATGGGTGTGTTGGTCTAGTGTTCTGGATGCATACCTTTTCACCGGCCAAGATGTGGATCGCAGGGCTCAGCTTATTGAACAAGCCATTTCTGCACCTGCACACTCAGTTCAATCGTGAACTTCCATGGTCGACCATCGACATGGACTTCATGAACCTGAATCAGTCTGCTCATGGCGACCGCGAGTTCGGGTTTATCACTGCCCGCTTGCGTCTGGCGCGCAAAGTAGTCGTCGGCTTCTGGCAAGACCCGGTGGTGCTCGGCGAAGTGGCCACATGGATGCGCGCCGCCGCAGGCTGGCACGAGTCGCAGCACCTCAAGGTCGCGCGCTTCGGAGACAATATGCGCGATGTTGCCGTGACCGAGGCGGACAAGGTGGAGGCGCAGAGAGTCTTTGGCTTCACTGTCTCTGCCTATGGCATCGGCGACCTTGCCGATCGCATCAATCAGTTCACAGATGCGGAGGCCAATAAGTTAGTGAAAGAGTATCGCGAGACTTATACCGTCGCGCCGAAAGACGACCGTCCCGACTCGCTCATGGCAGCGGCGAAGATCGAGCTTGGACTCCGCGCCTTTCTTGTAGAAGGCGGCTTCGGAGCATTTACAGATAATTTCGAAGACCTGCATGGGATTGCGCAACTGCCGGGGATTGCCGCTCAGCGACTGATGGCAGACGGCTATGGCTTTGGCGCAGAAGGCGATTGGAAGAGTGCGGCCTTGCTTCGCATTATGAAGGTAATGGCCGAGGGTCTGCCGGGAGGCACCTCGTTTATGGAAGATTACACCTATGATTTCTCCGGAACCCCAAGGGAGCTTGCCGCGCATATGCTCGAGGTCTGCCCGACGATCGCTTCAGGCAAGCCTGCACTTGAAGTACATCCACTCGGCATCGGCGGTAAAGCCGATCCTGTGCGTCTGGTGTTTACCGCGTCAGCCGGTCCGGCAGTAGTTTCGTGCATCGTCGACATGGGCACTCGATTCCGTATGATTGCGAATGCGATCGATGTCGTTGCTCCGAGTGAGCCTCTTCCGAAACTTCCAGTCGCACGTGCAGTCTGGATTCCAAGACCGAGCCTGAAGGTGGCTGCAGCAGCGTGGATCTATGCTGGTGGCGCGCATCACACAGCATTCAGCCAACCATTAACCATGGAGCACCTGGAGGACTTTGCGGAAATAGCGCAGGTCGAACTCGTCTGCATTGATGAAGACACAACCCTGCGCGGGCTGCGCCATGAACTCGCGTGGACTGACGGAACTCGCCCGCTGCGCGGCCGATGAATGCTCTGGTGCAAATGCGGATGTGGCTCTCCTCGCGCATAGCAGCCGAATCCCACGATATTCACCAACGGATTGTGGTCAGTCTTGCACATACTCCCGCGCTTCTATCCACTAACCTGACCCTGTTGGATTCATGGAAAGTGGTTCCAGCTCTGTTGTGCCATTCAACTGTGGCAGGTCTCCGGATCCATGCGGGACTCCAGACCGAATCGTCCCTGAAGAAAGCGGAGTGACAAAATGCTGGAAGAATTACGGACTGAAGTTCTTGAAGCAAACCTGGAGCTTCAGCGTCGTGGGCTGGTTCTCTATACGTTTGGTAATGCGAGTGGAATTGATCGAGAACGCGGACTCGTCGTCATCAAGCCCAGCGGTGTCCCTTACGAGAAGCTCAAGGCCGCGGACCTGGTGATCGTCGGCCTGGACGGAGCCCGCATTGAAGGCGATTTGAATCCCTCTTCAGATCTGCCAACACACATTCTTCTCTATCAAGCGTTCACTGCCATTGGTGGAGTGGTTCACACTCACTCCGAGTTTGCGACTTCGTGGGCACAGTCCGGCCAACCGATTCCATGTTATGGCACCACGCAGGCAGATTACTTTCGTGGCGAAGTCCCGGTAACTGACCCGCTCACCGACGAGGAAATCGAGTCTTCCTATGAACGAAACACGGGAGAAGTGATCCTGAAACGCTTTCGCGAGCTGGATCCCCTGGCCGTTCCCGGCGTATTGGTCGCAAATCATGGTCCATTCGTGTGGGGCAAGACGGCCACCGAAGCGGCATTCAATGCCACGATCGTTGAGTACATCGCGCGCCTTGCGTATCGAACGGAATTGATCGATTCAAAGAGCCATCCGGTGTCTGCTGCTCTTCTGCGCAAGCATTACGAGCGCAAGCACGGTGCCCATGCCTATTACGGTCAGAAGCAGGGTTGACGAATCTTGTGGGCTCAGAGCGCTTATACGCGGCATCGAGGGAATGAGGAACTGAATCATGGCGCGATTGTTTACTGGAAATCACATTGCTCAATCCGGTCTGGCTTTCCTTCTGCCGTCCAGCATTTTGGTTCACCTCTCGTCAATCGACATCGTGATCATTGTCAGTTACTTTGCAATGGTTGTATGGATTGGTCTCTACCTCAAGAGTCAGTCCAATACCAGTTTGGACTTCTTCATGGCCGGAAGGCAGATGTCGGCATGGATTGCCGGTCTGAGCTTTCTTTCCGCGAATCTCGGCTCTCTCGAGTTAATGGGATGGGCCGGATCGGCGTATCAATACGGCATCCTGGCCGCTCACTGGTATTGGATCGGGGCCATCCCAGCCATGCTTTTCATGGGCTTGGTGATGATGCCGTTTTATTACATATGCAAGACGCAATCAGTCCCAGGCTATCTGAATCTTCGTTTCGGGGAATCCAGTCGTGTGTTGGCGGGCTTCTGTTTTGCCTTCATGACGATTCTGATGAGCGGCGTCAACATGTTCGCCATGGCGCTGGTGATGAAGGTGGTTCTCGGATGGAACATCTCCTTCAGCATCCTGATGTCTTCGGTCGTCGTCGCTCTCTATGTGGGTTTGGGCGGCTTGCGTTCGGCCATCTTCAACGAGGTTCTGCAGTTCGCGCTCATCTGGTGCGGCGCTCTACTGGTTCCGGTTCTCGGATTGATCGAGGCCGGTGGCTGGCATAACCTGCAGGCCAAGATACTGTTGAATTACCACACTTCGGAATACACCCATCTTTGGAAGGGATTGGGTCAATTCAACACAAATGCCATGGGAGTGCAATGGACCGGCATCGTGTTCGGCCTGGGATTTGTCATCGCCTTTGGATATTGGACCACCGACTTCCTCGTTGTGCAGCGCGCCATGGCAGCTAAAAACCTGCGCGCGGCGCAGATGGCGCCCATCATCGCGGCGGCATTCAAGATGGCGATTCCATTTTTTGTGATCCTTCCCGGGCTACTCGGCCTGGTTGTGTTGCACAACAACGATGGAACACTGATGCACCTGGTGGGCCAGGATGCAGTCAGCAGTGCAAATCCCAATAGTTACAATGAAGTTCTTCCTCTGATGATGGAGCGATATCTTGGTCCAGGTCTTCTCGGTCTCGGAATCACGGCCCTGATCGCGGGATTCATGTCCGGCATGGCGGGCAACGTGAGCGCATTTTCCACCGTGTGGACTTACGACATTTACAAGCCCCTGATCAAAAAGGATGGGACTGATTCACACTATGTATCGGTGGGACGCTGGGCCACGGTCCTCGGCATCGTGGTCAGCATCGGAACAGCGTACCTGGTGATGCAGGCGGCAGGCATCATGGATTACGTCCAGGCGCTGTTCAGCTTTTTCATTGCACCGCTGCTGGGTACGGTGCTCGCGGGCATGTTCTGGAAGCGCGCGACTAAGGCGGGCGGCTTCTGGGGATTGCTTGTCGGTACCGTGACTTCTGTTGCCCTTTACGCGTGGGTCAGGGTAGATCCAAGCGCGATTCGCTACGTGGCGTTCTCCTCCGAGGCCAAAGCAATGGCGGCGGATCTCTATCGTGCGCTATGGGCTTTTTCGTCGTGCGCCCTTGTCACCATTGTCGTGAGCTACTGCACCACGCCTAAGCCGCTCTCTGAGCTGGCCGGGCTGGTGTATGGAGCTTCGACACTTCCACACCAGGACCCTGTCCCACTGCTCAAGAATCAATGGTTCTGGGCTGCAATCGTGATCACTGTGTTCTTCATCGTCAACATCGTCTTCTACTAGCGCACGCAAAGAGGAGCAGCACAAATGTCAATTCCAGGCAAAATTTCAATCTGGTTTTTCATCGGTATCCTGCTGGCCTTTTATGGGGCGCTGATCTTCGGACATGGAATTTATGAGCTTGTCGCAGGGATTCTTCCCAACGTCGTGCTCGCTCGACTACACGCCCCTGTCTGGTGGGGCGCGATGATGCTTGCGATTGGATTGTTCTACTGCATTCGCTTTGCGCCGGGGAGGAAGTTAACGAGTTGAAATGTCTACGTGCGAAACAAGAGAAATGAGCAAGCGGATGACGATTGTTGCAGGCGTTGATTTTGGAACTCTGAGCGTGCGTGTTTCGATTCTGGATAGCGACGGTAAGAGATTAGGCGCGGCTACGTCGGGGTACCCGCTGCATCGCCGGAGAGATGATCCTGATTTTGCTACGCAGTCTCACGTCGACCAGATGAGCGCACTGGTGCTGGCCTTCCGTGCAGCGGTTAAAGATGCGGGTATTGAGGGATCGCGCGTGGAGGCAATTGCGCTTGATACGACGGGATCGAGCGTGATTCCTGTAGACGAACATCTTCAGCCTTTGAACGAATACTACCTATGGTGCGATCATCGCGCCAAGCATGAGGCGCAGGAGATTACCGAGGCGGCGCATCGAGACAAATTAGAGGCGATCGACTGGTGCGGTGGCGTGTACTCGAGCGAGTGGGGCTTTGCGAAACTGCTCCACTGGCTGCGCCATAATCCCGGCAAGCGTGACGCGCTTGGTTCTGCGTTTGAAAACTGCGATATGGTAGCCGCAACATTGTGCGGCATCACCGCACCCCGCGAAGTAAAGCGAAGCGTTTGCGCAATGGGGCATAAGTGGCTCTGGAACCCGCGCTGGGGAGGCTTCCCGCCGCAAGCCTTCTTCTCAAAACTTGACCCGCTTCTTGACGGCATCGTAGATAAGTTAGCGGGCGACTACCACACGTCCGACGCGCTCGCCGGTCACCTGAGCGAGCACTGGGCTGCGGAACTTGGCCTCCGCGTAGGCATCCCGATTCCAGTGGGCGCCTTCGATGCCCATTGGGATGCGATCGGCGCAGGTTGCCGGGAAGGGGACGTAGTTAACGTCATTGGCACGTCCACCTGCATCATCGCCATGGCCAAGCATCCTGAACTGGTGCCAGGTGTTTGCGGCGAGGTCCCCGGCAGCGTCGATCCGCATTACACCGGAATTGAAGCGGGACTATCCGGAACCGGAAATATCTTCGAGGCAATCGCAGAGCGCGCAGGAGCGAACGTCGCTCAGTTGTCGCAGGGTTTGGAAGACTATCGAGCCGGCCAGACCGGACTTTTGCGTATTCCCTGGGACAACGGCGACCGCACCGTGCTGGTAAACGCCGAACTCGGCGGCGTTACGCTTGGCTGGAATCTGGTCTCAACTGCACAGGATGAATTGTTCGCAGCAGTTGAAGGCACAGCCCTGCACACCCGCATCATCCTGGAGCGCATGGCGCAGCACAATGTGCCGGTTGACCGGGTTATCAATGCCGGAGGTGTTCCCCAGAATAACCATGTGCTCAACCAGGTTTATGCCAACGTATTGAACAAGCCTGTACTGGTGCCCGCCGGCGTCCCGACAAGCCTCGGTTCGGGCATCTTCGCACTCCTGGCTGCCGGTGCCTTTTCTTCGCTCGAAGAGGCGCAAAAGAAGATGTGCCTTGCGAATAGAACCTATGCGCCCAACCCGGAGGCGGTCGCGATCTATGAGAGGATATTCCCGCTGTTTCGATCGCTCTACTTCGCACTTGGCGAGCCAGATGCAGAACCATCGCGCGTAGGCGACGTACTTCCGGAGCTCAGGAAGATTGCTGCAGAGGTTTCGTCAGCGATCGCGCGCGCATAGGGCAGTTCGAACAAACCGGAATCCATACCAATCTCGCATTCGCGCGGTTGAAATGATCCTCCCATCAAGGGCAGCAGACCATCTGGTCAATTGAATACATTCGTCTTCATTCCTCAAGCTGCACAATGAAGCCACTCTATTGCCTCGATTGAGGAAGATGCATGACTCACGATGTAACCAGGTTCGAAACTGATTCGGCAGTGGTCAGGAGTTCACCTGCGGTATTCATGCATTGCAAGCTGGAAAGGGAAACGCGCCATGGCAATATTCGCAACAATAGCTGCTCCGGCTGGCACATGCAACAGGTAGAACAGAGCAATGACGTGGAAGCAGTGGCGCTGGCACTGGAGAACGCCCGAAAGGAAACAGACCGTCCATCGTTGATCGCAGTCCGCACGCACATCGGCTTTGGCAGCCCGCATAAGCAGGACACCAATGCATCGAGCATCCTGTACGTCCAGGCTCTCGCCTTGCCGTCCACAATTAACACGATTCCCGAAGCTACCTTGAATGCGCTTGCCGCTCATCCGGAATTCGGCGAAGCTCTACCCGAGAATAACGACAAGATCTTCATTGAATTTGCAATCGCTGGTATCGATACGGATGCTGTCGCTGCTCAGTTGCTCGAAGAAGGAGTCGTATCGTTCGCGAAATCATGGAACGATCTTTTGGATTGCATCGCATCGAAGAGCGCGGCGCTCAAGACGCTTGTTGCCTAAGTGCATGGAGAGCAACCGCACAACGTTAAATCAACTTCAACCGTGAAAAAGGAGAACCAAATGAGCTCCAAAAATGCAGTAGCGGCGATTTACGATACCCATGAGCAGGCAGAGCAGGCTGTCAAGGAACTTCAAGAAGCCGGCGTCGATATGAAGAGCCTGTCGATTGTAGGACGAGACACGCACACAGATGAACATGTTGTTGGCTATTACACGGCTGGCGATCGCATGAAGCATTGGGGCGGGGTAGGAGCGTTCTGGGGCGGATTCTGGGGTTTGCTGTTCGGATCGGGTCTCTTCGTTATCCCTGGACTCGGGCCAATTCTTGCGGCCGGTCCAATAGTAGCCTGGATTGTAGCTGGCCTCGAAGGAGCAGTTGTCGTTGGGGGCGTGAGCGCAATTGGGGCGGGGCTGATTAGTCTCGGCATCCCAAGGGACAGCATACTGAAATACGATGTTGCCTTGAAGACGGACAAGTACGTGCTCGTCGTCCACGGAACGCCCGAAGAGGTAGACAAGGCCAAGGACATTATCGCAGGCACGGAGCAAAGCCATTACGCGGTTTATGGCCATGCCGTACTCGTCTAAGAAGCCGTCTGACTGCGGGGCGACTTTGGTGGACTCTGAGCAGAGTTGGTAGAACCCGCTCTGTCGCTGCGCGGTACATGCTGCCTGCCCGTAACGAGTCAATGAAAGAGAAATACAAGGAGATCTGATGTTAATCAAAGCAAACGCACTGAGAGGTTATTCGCTCAAGAGCATCGATGGAGACATCGGGTCGACCAGCGAGCTTTTCTTCGACGATCAGTATTGGACGATTCGCTACCTCGTCGCAAATACATCAAGTTGGCTTGGCGGCAGGAAAGTACTAATTTCTCCATATTCTTTGGACTGTGTCGACATTCTTGACCAGGAGGTATCCGTACAATTAACCAGGAAGCAGATTGAGGATAGTCCCTCCATTGACACGCACGAGCCGGTGTCTCGTCAATTTGAGAGATCCTACAACGGGTACTACGGTTATCCGGACTATTGGAGTGGGCCATACATGTGGGGCGGCTATTCGTGCATTGAGCGTGACCGAACAAGGTGGGGCTCGGCCGCCACGGAACCTGTAGGAGCGGACCGCCATCTTCGTAGCACCAACGAGGTAACGGGATACCATCTCCTCGCGGATGATGGCGAGATCGGCCATGTCGATGACTTCATCATCGATGACGAGACCTGGACGATTCGTTACCTTGTTGTGGCGACCAAGAATTGGTGGCCTGGGAAAAAGGTTTTGATTTCACCTAAGTGGATCGAGAACGTAAGTTGGGAAGAAAGGGAAGTCGCAATCGGCTTATCTCGCGAGACGATCAAGGCTGCTCCGGAATACAGCGATGAGTCTCTGCTTACGAGGGAATATGAAACGGGACTGCATGGGTACTATAACCGTGAGGGGTACTGGGTCGAGGAACTCGTGGCAGTCTGAGTGTGAGCTCAGGAGGAGAAAAGCCACAAACCCCGCTTCCGCGCAGGTTTGTGGCTTTTCTTTCTTGGCACTTAATATCGCCGCTCGTGTTTACTTATTGCGTTGAGCGATAAGCCAACGATTGCTCGCGTCTAGATACCGCCTTTGCCAAGCAGAATGCCTATGCCGTACGTTACCGCGCCTTCTGCTGCGCCGACAAAGGTCATCTCAAGACCGGAGGACCACCAGGAGCGCACGGTAATCAAGGATTTTGCGGCGCCAACGGCAAAGTGCGCGGCCAACGAGACGATTGCCGCGGCAATGACCGCTTCAATCCCATGCATAAAGAAGAACGGGATGACCGGAATGCTCGCTCCGATTGCTGTAGAGAGAGCACCGGAACTGGCCGAAACCAGCGGATTGGAAAGAGATTCCTCTGAGGAGCCAAGGCGCTCGCTGGCCAAGGCACGCAGCAGTTGCTCAGGATCGCTGGCTATGTGCTTGACCATATGTTGTGCATCATCCCCCGGCAGGCCTTTGACCTGGTAGTAGAGGGAGAGCAGTTCTTGAGCTTCAGGCTCATTCATCTGGATGGCTTCGCGTTCCCGAGCTACCTCGGCGTGGTAGATCTCGCGCTCACTCTTGGCGGCGAGATAAGCGCCTGAACCCATCGAGAGTGCGCTTGCGATCATCCCCGAGAGGCCTGCGAGGAGAACGTATTTGCTGTCGCCGGCAGTGGCGCCTGACACACCGGAGACGATGCCGAAGATAGCACCGAGACCGTCATTCACGCCGTAAATGGCGTCCCCGATCCAGGCTCCTGGCCGCTTGCGTCCCTGATCGCTCTTTGCCAGCAAATCTTTGAGAGCCGCTTTGATGTCGAGTTTTGGCGAACTGGCTGAGTCTGGATAGTGACCACGCAGCAGCGATCCCAGTTCCTGGTAGTGATCCTTTTCGTCTTCGATAACGTGATTGAGAATAGCGATGGAACCTGCATCGCCCAATTCCTTCAGTTGCTCGCCGTATTTTGCAATGTCGCGGCTTTCGTCGATCTCCAATCGGCGCAGCGCCATCTGGATGCCACCCACGCGGTTGGCCAATGAGTCCGCGCTCCCATGCTCGCTGCCCGTATAAGTCGGTTCTGGTCCATTCAACTCGCGGATGCGGCTGGCCCATAATGCAGCGTGCTCCCACTCGGCGCCAGCCAAGTGGTGTAGCACCTGGGCGCGGACGGGGTCGCTGTCGCGCTCCGCTAAACTCTGATAAGTTTTGTGCCCTTCCATCTCGGCTTGCCAGTTGGCATCAAGTGCCGCCAGTACCTTCTCAAGCTTACCGCCCGTCAACTCTTCAGTCTCCACGTGGTCTCCCTCTCTTGCGGGTCTGCGAATACGAATCCAGGGAACGCGAATTGAGTCAAGCGGACTTGCCCACCTCGCCGATCTATTGTCGTGGTCGGAACGACGCTCCACTGGGCCGCTCCGATGCTTCGAATTAGATAGACCGCGGCACTCATTAGGCAACGGCAAGGAGATTTGTAACGCTGCCAACTCCAGGCGCGCAGAAAGCAACGTGCTCGGCGGCGTCGTGCTCTCTCAATGAATGCACATGTCCACGCAGGATGACGAGGGCTCCAGAGGTCTCGACAGTGATGTCTTTTGCATCTATCTGGGCATTGCGCTTCAGTGCTTCCTCGATCGTGACCTTGAGCCCAGTAGGACCGACGGTCGGCTTGAGTTCGATATCATTTGATACCGCTCTCACACCGCGCAATGATCGAACAGATCGTGCGGCTTCTTCCTTCTGGAATTGCCATTCCGCAGTTCCCTGGAGCGTAATCCAACCATTTGAAACGCTGAGTTTGACGGTCTCAGGCACTTGCGAGTTCCAGTTCAAGTGATTGGCAGCCGCAGAAGCAATGTCTTCATCTGTGCGCTCGCTCTCGAAAGGTAGATCGACGGCGATCTCACTTGCGACCGAGGTGACGTCGACAACCCTGAGCGCCGCACGCTCGGCTGCCCACTTCTCATACAAACTACTGACATGCCCATCAAGCTCAACAACACCGTCATTGACCGAAACGCCAATCTTGGTTGCCGAAACGCTTGGGTCCCAACGCAATTCCTGCTCCACATTGTCTTTGATCGTTTCTGCTGTGTTCACTCGTGCACCTTTTCTCCTGGTTGAGCCTTCAATTATGCATCGTGATCCTGCCGCGGGATCGTGGCTAGATCATTGCAGGGTCGAGGTCGTGGAACTGTGCAGGATTGCTCTGCGTAAAGTGAATCGCTCTTTTGCAGATACGTGATGAGAGCTGAAAACTCTCTCTGCGGCCACCCGCCGACAACCCGTCTCAACCAGGCGAAGAAGTTCGCCCGGAGCATTCCTTCCGGAATGTCCGGATGCGATGAGCAAACTGGTACAGTATCTCTCTCCGGCAGGTGAAATGCTCTTAGGATGAATGAACATATTCGTCAAGACCATGAAGACCTTCTCGATAGCCTCGTCGGCGGCAAACTGCCGCGCAATTTAAGTTGGAGTGCTGTAGTTGACCTCATCGCAAAGATTGGCGAGGTCCAACCGCATGGAAACGACGAGTTTGCGTTTGTCGTAGGTTCCCAGAAGGACTTCTTCAAGCGTCCCAGTACTCATAATCTCGAAGTCGAAGAGATCTCCAGGCTTCGTAGCTTTCTAAAGGAAGCTGGTGTCCTTGGGAAACCCGCCAAAGCACATCAGATCGGACGAATGGTTGTGGTCATCGATCATCGTGCAGCCCATATTTACCACGATCTCGGCGGCAGTCGCCCTCAAGACGAAGTCACCGTCAAACCGTATGATCCCTTCGGATTCCAACATCATCTGATCCACCGGAAAGAAGCCCATTACAAGGGTGATCATGTTCCAGAGGAAGACTCCTATTACGAGGAAATCGCCGTGGATCTTGTCCACGCTGAAGCGATCATCCTCATCGGCCATGCTACGGGCAAGAGCAGCGCCGTCACTTTCCTTAGCGAGTATTTGAAGACCCATCATCCTGAGACGTTCAAGCGAATTATCGCCACCGAGATTGCGGATCTCTCCGCGCTCACCGAACCGGAGATTGAAGAGATAGCGAAGAAGCATATTCGTGCTGTCCCCACACCCGCCTGAAAGGTAGACTGGCTTCGCGTTCTCACCGGCTTGAATGGGTCGAACGTTATTTCTGCACCCGCATCCGGGCTTGAGTCGCCCTGACAATCACCGCTGTCTGTTGTTGGGACACTTCGCAAGGGAGCGCTAAGCCATCGCGGCGCTTTTCTGTGCAAGAGCGTGTTCCTTCGCCCATTCCGCACGATGAAAGATCATGAGGAGTTCATGCCTGGATATAAGTCGAACGACAGGATTCGTACCGTTACCGCCAGTACATTTGATCGGCTCGTATTGAAAGGTGAAGGCCCGATCGTAGTCGAGTTCATGTCTTACGGATGTGCACACTGCGGTGTAATCGAGCCCGATCTTCAGCAGGTGGCCGAGATCGTGGAGTCCACGGAGAAGATCTTCAGGGTTAACATTGCAGT
>Ga0255352_1000023_pt1 | contig 81421 bp, 67 predicted proteins | sample HBST0metaG_FD_189939 | JGI IMG/M metagenome (GOLD analysis project Ga0255352, IMG submission 189939) | Peat soil microbial communities from Stordalen Mire, Sweden - H.B.S.T0 | ecosystem: Environmental > Terrestrial > Soil > Wetlands > Peat | place: Sweden: Norrbotten County, Stordalen Mire...
GGGTCGAGCAGACCAGTCCTCGCCTTCTTCGGCGCAGGCGTTAACAGTTTGCGCCGCAGCCGCACCGGCGTGGGCTCGCCCGGCTCGGGCCGCCAGCGCAGAACCACGCCCGCCTTGCGGACCTCGGCGGTCAGATCTTCAACCGGCCGCGGAGCCGCGCCAGCCAGCACCGTCACGCGATTCGACGGCCCGGCCGAGCGTCCGCGCCGGTTTTCAACTTCCAGAAAATAGACCAGCGACCGCGGCGTTCCGCTCGCCAGGACCGGCGACAGCGTATCGATAAAGCGTCCGACAACACCCGGCTCCAGCCGCAGTTCGCCCGTTGCAGCACACCCCGCCTGATCCCTCTCGGCACGGCAAACCTTCACCGTCACCGGCTCTTTCAGCAGCAGCTTGTCGGTGTTTTTGCGGGGCATGGACCAGCTCAGGGCCACCTGAGCGCCGGTTCGTTCGGCATGAAGATCCGCGACCGGTTGGGGCAAATTCAATGTAGGCGGCATCGGCGCGCCCGGCATTCCACAGCCGGCAACGAAGATTCCCCCTGCCAGCAAGGCCAACGATGCCAGAGCTTCGAGTTTGCGCGTACGGAACATCGCCCTCTCAGTCTACCGGACCGCTCCGCTTGCCTGCAGCTTCTGGCGCGATACGCGCTACAATTCATTCCACCACCGCATCGCAACGGTCAATTGGCTCATCTCATCCTAACTAAAGAGGCTAAAGAGGAAATTTGTATGGCGAATGAAACGCTGAGCGAGGCAAAGCGCCAAAAATTGCTGGCTGCCATCGAAAGCAACTGGCAAGCTGAAATGGAAGGCCACCACACCTACAAGGCCTTTGCCGACCGCGACACCGAACCGGTGCGCGCCCGCGTGCTGCGCCATCTGGCTCAGGACGAGCTGGATCACGCCGCCCTGTGGGCCGAACGCATTCGCGACCTCGGCGGCCCTGAGCCGGCCTACAAGGGCACGGAGGGCGGCGAAGCCGATTCTCTCGCCAGTCGCGCCAGCGACATTGCCACCGCCCTGCGTCGGCAAGAGATTGAAGAAAGCCGCCACATCGCCCACTACGGCGAACAGATCAAGGCCCTTGGCGATGAGCCGTCGATCTCCATTCTCGACCGCGTCATCACCGACGAAAAAGAGCATTATCGCGAACTGGGTTCGCTGCTGCGCGGCCACTACACGACCACCGACGAGGCGCACAGAATCGATGCCAAGGCCGTGCTTGAGGAGATGCTGGCCAAGCGCAATCAGGGTCGCAAGCAACCCGGCGCCTGGATCGGCGACGCCGTCTACGGCGTCAATGACGGCCTCGGCGCCATCTTCGGCATCGTCTCCGGCGTCTCGGGCGCTACCGCCGGCGACAGCAAATATGTGCTGCTGGCCGGTCTATCGGGGCTGATCGCCTCGGCGCTTTCGATGGGATCGGGAGCGTATCTGGCGGCAAAAAGCCAGCGGGAAATCTATCTGGCCGAACTGGAACGCGAGCGCGAAGCCATTGAAATGAATGGCCCCGAGGCGAGTGAGCTGCTCTCGCTCTATTACCAAGTCAAAGGATTGCCCGAGGAAGATGCACAAAAAATGGTGCAACACATCGCCGCCGACCCCGAGCAGCTTCTGCGCTCGCTGGCCAGTGAGCGGCTCGGCACCAGCGAAGAGGCCTTGGCCAACCCCATCGTCTCGGCCAGCTCCGGCGCTTTGTCGACGGCCGTCGGCGCGGCGATTCCCATCGTGCCCTTTTTCTTTCTGCATGGGCTTGAAGCGGTGATTGCGGCGGCAGTCGTCTCGCTGCTGGCGCACTTTGCCGTCGGCGCGGCCAAGTCGCTGATTACCGTGCGTTCCTGGTGGTCTTCGGGAGCGGAGATGACCGTCGTCGGCGCGATTGAAGGCGCGGTCACCTACGGCATCGGCCTGCTGCTCGGCGGCGGAGGATTGTAAAAGGCAGGGAACAGGACCTTATAGCGAAACCAGAGTTGATGTATCCCGAAAGCAAGGTATTCAAGTCGACGCGACCATCAGGGAGTGGCGACCTTACACAACTCTCGACAGGACACTGTGACTCTGGTTTTGCTCTAGAAACTAGAAAACAGAGAACAGGCGCGGAGGATTTTATCCTGCGCGCCTGTTCTTTTTAGTTGAAGACTCATCCCCTAGAGCATTTTCGGAATACACGTAGACTTTTTGAATGGCGTGCCGCGCCTACGGTCTGTGCTTCGATCTTCGATTATCGGTTAGAGCTTTTCGGGATAGACCCCCGCGCCGATCAGCTTTTGAATGCTTTCGACAACGTGCGGATGGTCATTGCGATAGGTCACACCGAACCAGGAATCGTTGCTGTGCAGCACCTTGACGCGCGCCTTGCCGGACTTGACCAGATCGTTGACCGTGTTCGGGATAAAGCACTCGGTCTTGGCTTCCTTGCCGCTCTGCTTCAGAAAGGTCTCGAAGCGCTCCTGGAGTTGCGGGAAGATGGCCGGAGTAAATCCCCACAGGTTCATCGAAACGGCTTCGTCGCCGTTGAGCGGGGTCACGGTGCCGTCCGCAGCGGTGTTGCGAGCATGCGAACCGTCCGGGGTGATGGTCGTCATCTCAACCACGTCTTCAAGATAGCCATCGCCCCCCACATGACAGACGCCGCGCGCCACCGAGCCGTACTGCGACAGAGTGTTGCGCAGCACAAAGCCCACCATGCTGTAGTCGGGCGAACCGGAGCACAGGTGATGGGCCAGAACCTTGAAGCTCTCGGCGCCGTAAAAGTCGTCGGCGTTGATGGCGGCGAAGGGTTCCTGGATGGCCTTTTTCGCCAGCAGAATGGCCTGCGTGGTGCCCCAGGGCTTGGTGCGACCCTCGGGAACGGTGTAGCCGGCAGGCAGCATGTCGAGCTCCTGCATCACGTACTCGACCGCTACGCGCTTTTCAAAGCGTGAGCCGACCACTTCGCGGAATTGATCGGCGAAGCTCGCGCGGATGACGAAGACCAGTTTGCCGAAACCGGCGCGCAAGGCATCGTAGATGGAGTAGTCGATCAAGGTTTCGCCGTTGGGGCCAACCGGTTCGATCTGCTTCAAACCACCGTAACGGCTGCCCATGCCGGCCGCCAAAACCAGCAGCGTCGGAGATGTAATCGTTGTCATAGCGTCCTTCTCGAATGGGATTATGTTGCGTTCCTGGTTGCGCGGCCAGATGTTGCCCAAGGCAAGCACCTCGCTTCAAAGGGAAACGGCCTGCGCGGCCTTGCCGCAACACACCCTTTCAGCCTTTGCCGACCGGTTCCCGGTGATCGCGCCATATGGGCCTTTGTCAGCTCATTGCGCGCTGCGCCGTTGCGCCAAAGTTGCCCGCTAACGGAGCAGGCCAGAAACCTACCCCCAAATCATACCGCCTGAGGGGCGGGTAATTGACGCCGCCTTTCATCCGTCCTATGATGCGCCCATAGTCCATCTTTCCATTTTTGTGGTCCAGCCATCGAGAGTGATGCCAAAGAGCGTATTTTGGTCAGAAATCTTTCTTCGAAAAAGAATCTCCAAGGCCGACCTCCGCGCACTGGTCTGGAAGGCGTGGAGTTGCTGGGTGGCAGTGTTGGCCGCTTTTCTGACGCTGGTTCTGCGCCAGGAGATGGTGGCCCAGATGAACTTGGCTCTGCCGCCCTTCATCCTCAATGCCTTCACCATCCTTCTAGTGGCTCTCTGCTACGGTTTGGCAGCGGGACTCCTGACGACCGTGTTGGCAACGTTTCTGACCGCTATCTGGGTACTTCCCCCCATCGGCGATATACGCGTTTCCGCTTTCTCTGATCAGGTCTCTCTTGCCGTACTGGCTCTCATCGGCGTGTTCCTGAGTCTGCTGGCGCAGCGCTATCGCGAGAATTTGCAACGCATGGCACGGCTCGAACACGAACAGGAACTGCGCGCCAGCCGAGATCGCCTGCAGGCGATTCTGCGCGATTCGCGCGACATCATCTACCGCTTCAATCTTCTGACCCGGCGCTACGAATACATCAGCCCCGCCGTCCAATCGGTGCTGGGCTATTCCACCGACCTGCTGAGCAATCGCGCCTACGAGGCCACGCTGGCACTGGTTCACCCCGACGACCGGGAGATGTTTCTTGAACAGGGCAGGCGCGTCGTAACCTTCGGCCGGACGGAGTTCGAGTATCGCCACATGGCCAGCGACGGGCAATATCGCTGGCTCTCCGTCGCCGCCTCCTGCACTCTGGCAGAGGATGGAACGCCTCTCTATCGCGAAGGTTTTGCTCGCGACATTACCGAAAAGAAAAAAACGGAAGAAGCCTTGCTGCGCAACGCCACGCTGGCCTCGGTCGGACGCACGGTCGCCGCCATCGCCCATGAGATCAACAATCCGCTGGCCGCCGTCACCAACCTGCTGTTTCTGGCCGCATCGCACAGGGATCTGCCGGCTCCGGTGCGCGGCTATCTGGAGCAGGCTGATTCCGAGCTGCAACGCATTGCGCACATCACTCGCCAGACACTGGGCTTCTATCGCGAGGTGAATGCACCGGAAATGGTGCAACTGGACCAACTGTTCACCTCCGCCATCGACCTGTTCAAGCGCCGCATCGAAACCCGCCACGCCACCCTTGTGCGCGACGGGGACAAAGACCTGCAGATGGTGGGCGTGGCCGGCGAACTGCGACAGGTCTTCTCGAACCTGCTGACCAACAGCCTCGACGCCATCGATGACGGCGGCGTGATTCGCCTCTGCGCCCGCAGAGGAACCCATCGCATTCACGTTGCCTTTTCCGACAACGGCAAAGGCATCGAGGCCGGCCTGCGCGGACGCGTCTTCGAACCGTTCTTCACCACCAAAGGCTCGGTCGGCACCGGCCTTGGCCTCTGGGTCACGCATCAACTGGTCGAAAAAAATGGCGGCTCCATCCACCTTCGCTCCGTCACAGCGGGCGCGCACCGAGGAACGCTCTTTCTGATCGATCTGCCGCCGGAGCCACCTGCGGCCACAACACAGCCTGCGGCGGCGGAAGCGGTCTGCCAATCCGCCTGAGCGCTAGAGCGAAACCAGAGTTACTGTGTCCTGTCGAGAGTTGTGTAAGGTCGCCACTCCCTGATGGTCGCGTCGACTTGAATACCTTGCTTTCGGGATACATCAACTCTGGTTTCGCTATAGCCCTCTGCTTTCTGTCCGTTGCGGCACAAAAAAGCGGCCCTGCGCACGTTCGCGCAAGGCCGCCTGTCTGTTCTGGAAAAGGAAAACTACGCCAGCTCGACTTCGATCTTCTTTGTCGCCGCGTCGAGCTTGGTGATGGTGAAGCTGCGCACCTGGCCCGGCGCGAGCGCTTCGTCCTTGGTCTCAGCCGCCGGAGCGTTGCCCTTCCAGCGTGCGGAAAGCAATGAGGTCAGCGCGGAAAGATCCGCCGGTGCCGTCTTCGGAGCCTCTGGCTTCACGGCGACAGGCGCGGCTTTTACCGTGCAGACGCAACGAATGCCGTCTCCCAGCTCAACCGTAACCTGCGCGCCCGAAACCGAAACCACGCGGCCAGAAACCTTGTCACCCACCTTGCGTTCCTCGATGTACTCGTCGAGTCCGGTCGGCAGAAGCTGCTTTATCGAGAGCTTGATCTGGTGCTTTTCCACGTCGATGGCCAGTACCTGCGCCTTGACGATCTGGCCGGCGTGCAGCACCTCGGACGGGTGATCGAGACGGCGGTCGTCCACAATCTCCGAGATGTGCACCAGCCCTTCGATGCCCTCGGCCACCTCGACAAACGCACCAAAGGCCATCAACTTGGTCACCGGGCCTTCGATCTGCGAGCCGACGGGGAAGCTCTTCTGCACCTCAAGCCAGGGATCGGCCAGCGTCTGCTTCAGGCCAAGCGCAATGCGCCGCTCCTCCAGCTTGATCGACAGAATGATCGCGTCGACCCGCTCGCCTTCCTTGAGGATGTCGCTGGGGTGGTTCACGCGCTTGTTCCAGGCCATCTCCGAAACGTGGATCAGCCCCTCGACGCCCGGTTCGATCTCGACGAAGGCGCCGAAGTCGACCAGTCGTACGACCGTGCCTGAGATGCGCTGCCCGGCCTGATACCGCGCGGGCACCGTCTCCCACGGCTCCGGCTCAAGCTGCTTGAGGCCGAGCGAAATCTTCTTCTTCTCGTCATCGAGCTTGAGGATGCGCACCTTGACCTGCTGGCCAACCGAAAGCACGTCCTCGGGCTTGTTCACGCGGCTCCAACTGATGTCGCTGACGTGCAACAGGCCGTCGATGCCACCCAGATCAATGAATGCGCCGTAGGGAACCAGCGAACGCACCGTGCCCTCCAGCGTCGCGCCCACTTCGAGCGTCGACCAGCGGGCTTCCAGTTCCACCTTCTGCTGCTCTTCCAGCACCACGCGGCGGTCGACGACCACGTCTTCCGATTCCACGTCGAGCTTGGTGATGCGGCAGTTGATCTCGGTGCCGACCAGCTTTTCCATATCGGCGGTCTCGCGCACGCCGCTGCGGCTGGCGGGCATGAAGGCGCGCGTGCCGATGTCGACGGAGAAGCCACCCTTGCGCAGTTCGGTCACGGTGCCAACCACGGCGATCTTGTCGGTAAAGGCCTTTTCAATCGCCGACCAGTCCTTGGGCTGCGCCACCTTGAACAAGGACAGCTCGTAATAGTGCTCTTCGTTCCGTCCCGTAACCGAAACCGGGAACTTGTCCCCAGGCTTCACCTCGTCGGCGTTGTTCTTGAAGGCCGAACGGGCAGCCACGCCCTCGACCTTGTAACCGATGTCGAAAAAGACACGGTCCTCGGAGAGCGAAATCACGGTGCCCTCAAGCTGCTTGGGGCCGCTCTCGGTCTTGTGCTTGTGGCTGGCCTCGAAGGCGCGCAGCAGGTCGCCGAAAGACTCTTCTTGCTCTTCGGGTGCTGACACCAACGGGGTTGCGGAAGCCGGAGCAGGCGCGGGCTGGGCCTCGGGCGCGGGCACAACGGCGGGCGCGGCGGCGGGTTCGGACTTGGCTTCGGAGGCGATGGGCGATGGGGGGTTCAGTTCTTCGGTCATGGCGTATTGACCTTTATTCTCCCATGTTGACCCCAAAACATTCTCGCCACCAGCCGCAGGCAAAAGAGAGGGACACTTTCCGTGCGTTTTTTGCACCATAAATAGGGCAGTTTTCCGATGCGCCGCCAAAAACTGTCGCGTTTTCGCGTCGATCACCGCGTCCACTTCATCCAAACAGATGCGATGGCAAATGTTCTGGATGAAAAACGCGGCGAACTCGAACACTATGAGTTCATGATGGGCGCCGAGCGCGGCAGGCTGGCCGTGGCGCTTGACCTGCTCACCGACGCTCTGGTGCTGGTGGGCCAGCACGGCGTCTACTGCGCTTCGACGCGCAACCCGACCAAACCGGCGCTCGATCTGCAAGCGGTTCTGGGCGGAGTCGAAGGCGCCAAGGAGCTAATCCAGACGGTGATGGAGTCGCTGCGCGCCCAGCGCGAGGCGGCCGGGGCGACCGCCAGTTCTGCCGCCCGATAGCGGTTGATCTGCCCCCAGGGCAAACGGCCTCTGCCGGAATCCGTCCCGCTCGGCCGGGTTTTGCTGTATTCTGGAAACACGCGCCCGTAGCTCAGCTGGATAGAGCGAATGCCTCCGGAGCATTAGGTCGGGAGTTCGAATCTCTCCGGGCGCACCATTCCTTCCCTGGCTTCGCAAATTGCGAGCCGTCCCCTTGAAAATCCAAGAGTAGAAATAGCCCTCTGGCATAGGATTTTGCCCGGCAGGGAACGCTGCGTTTTCGCGCATTTCCGGCCGCAGAGCTTTCCATCTTTCGGGAAAAATTTCAGAAAAAAGCCAGAGAAAAACCCCGAACGCCGTGAAGCGCCGGGGTTCCCCCTCCGTCTATAATCTCCGCGGGGCGACCCCCTTGGAGTGGTCACGAACTGGCAGAAAGACCTGTAAGCCGAATTTTGTCGAGTGCGATCATTCATCTAGACGCCGCGTTACCGCGGACGTTCGTCAGCAACCTACCCGGAGGTTTCGGCCATTGCATGGAGCAGCCTTGCGGCGTCGGGCCGACGCCGAGCACACGCCTTGCTCCTGGCGCGTGCATCCCTCCCTATTTGGTCTTGCTCCGTGTGGGGTTTACCCTGCCCCCGGCGTCACCGTCGGAGCGGTGCGCTCTTACCGCACCTTTTCACCCTTACCCCAGGGACTGGCCGTCCAGGCTTGCGCCCTTTCGGTTCGACCCCTTGCCGCACGCAACCCGAAGATTGCCCTTGGCCGAGGCGGTATATTCTCTGTGGCACTAGCCATCCACGAGCCTTCACAAGCTCGCGTTCCGGACGTTATCCGGCACACTGCCCTGCGGAGTTCGGACTTTCCTCCCCCGAATCCGAGACTTGCGCCCCGGCTCCGGCAGCGATCGCCCAGCCTTCCTGCCAGGGTTTAGTGTATCGTAGTTCCGACTTTGGCCCTGAAAGATGGATTGCGCGGCCCGGGGAATTGCATTTGGATTGTACCGAAGCTGTTCTTCATTTTCGGTTTCCATCAGGAAGGAGCAGGGACATTTATGTCCCTGAAGGAGTCGGCAAAGACTCTTGCCTTCAGGCACAGGCAGTTCATTTTGAAATGGGTCAAAGGCCCGTGGCTAAAGCCCTCATTGCGTCCAGCATGGTTTCAGGAGCATGAATGCTCCTGCTCCCTCCCAAAAACCGGCCAGCAACCCGACCGCCCCTTCAACGGCAAGATTCTGCGGCGCACCGAGCCGGAGCTGCACCGCAAGGCCGTTCTGCGCGCCGCCGTCGAAGGCGTCAGCCTGAGCCGTTGGATCTCCCGCCAGATCGAGAATGCGCGGTAAGGATTTTCGCTTGCTACCAGTTGCGGTAGGGGATTTTCGAGGGGACAACCTCAACGCCGGTGATGCCGTGTTTGGCCAATAGAATCTTGGTGGTCTGTACCCCTTCGTCTTTATGCGGCCCAGGTCCTACGACAACCCGCTTTAACGGAGAAGGCTCATTCGTCAGGCCAAGCCCAGGCTCGATGTATGGCGTCAACCCATAAGAGCTTTCTCAAAACGAAATGAGAGAACTGTCTCTAGCAATAAAAGCATATCTCCACTCGTTTTCTTCTCGGAAGCCTTGATGCTTGATAAACATTCCATATTTAATAAACTCTATAAACATTTCCATCATCGGCTGAAATAGATGCTCCGAGTGCTTTCTGTGATTTTCTGACGGCGTCAGGGCTGGATCCCGAAGCTGCTTGTAATAGATATCCCATGCTTGGATGAATGCCGGAAGGTGCTTTTCTGCAAGAGCGTTGCTGTGCTCCTCTTGCTTTTTTACGTTATATTCACAACGGTCAAACTTGAAAATTAAATCTCCTGATGCCGTGATGGATTTTTGTAACTCATCTGCATCGAATCCAAGACTGAATCCGGATTCTCCTTTGGAGTAACCACGCCACTGGCTTAATCGATCGCCTTCAAAACCGATAATGCATTTGTCGTCGGCCGCCTTGTCATCGGTAAAACATGAAACATAGTAGGCGGCCCTCTGCTCGTCCCTCATAATTTCTTGCTGAAAGTTCTGATAGACCTTTTCGAGAGATTTTTTATAGTTAGCATCTTTTTCTGGTATATCTTCCTTGTGTATTTTCAGAAACAATGCATCCCACGCTTTATCCCATCCCATAAGAAACTCAGACGCATCGTTCAAATATTTAACGTGCGTTGCCCTTATGGTCTTGCTCTCTATGATCCCCAAGAATCCTGCTTGATCAGTGTAGTGATAAAGCAGGCCTTTGGGGCGTTCGGCTATTTCGGCGGTTTCCTTCGGCTGTTCCGGTGTCTTGTCCATGGTTGTCTCGGTGCCTACCACTATAGCTTTTCCGGTGACCGGCGGGGCTGCGCTCCGGCTTCTACAATAAGAGAGTCATGATCGAGTATCTCTATCTCGGGCGGATCGGTTACGGTGAGGCGCTGCAGTTGCAACAGGAGCTGGTGGAGGCGCGCGTGGCCGGGCGCATCGGCAACGTGCTGCTGCTGCTCGAACACCCGGCGGTGATCACGCTCGGGCGCAACGCCCATCGCTCGAATGTTTTAGCTTCGGACGAGCTGCTCGCCGCGCGGGGCGTCACTCTGCATGAGATCAATCGTGGCGGCGACGTGACCTACCACGGCCCCGGCCAACTCGTCGGCTACCCGATCTTCGACCTGCGCAGTCTGCGCAACGAGGGCGGCGCGCGGCTCGGCCCGGTCGACTTTGTCCGCCGGCTCGAAGAGGTTCTCATCCGGCTCTGCGGCCAGTTTGGCCTGCAACCCTTCCGCATCCCTGGCCTTACCGGTGTCTGGTGCCCTGCGGGCGGCGGACTCTTGGACGAGAGGCGTGCGAATGCCGCCGAAGAGCTTTCCTCCGGGGCTAAAGCCCCTGCCGATGCTGCTGGCTATGCGCGAGGGTTGAAACCCCCGCCTCCCTCCGCCGTGGGCACTGCCGCCGAAGTCGAACACAGCAAAGACCATCCGCAGGGCGAGGGCAAGATTGCCGCGATTGGCGTGCATGTTTCGCGTGGCGTCACCTCGCATGGGTTCGCCTTCAATGTCCGCACGCATCTTGAGGATTTTCAACTGATTGTGCCCTGCGGCATCGCCGATCACCCGGTGACCAGCCTAGAAAAGGAGGTCGCCGAGCCGGAGAAGCTGCCGAGTCTCGAAGCCATCGCCGATCAGGCGGCGCGGCAGTTCGGCATGGTCTTTGGTGAGCAGGTGCTGGCCGTCGAAAGCCTTGCGGCGTTGCGCGCACGGATCGGCCAGAACTTTCCGGCGGAAGATACACCGGCCACGCCTCCGGCCGAACTGGAACGGTTGCGCGGCCATCAGAATGCCTCGGAGTTAGCCTAGTCTTCACGCCGCGCAAGTCGCCGCAATTTATAATCGCAAGGGACCTGTGAATACGCCGGGGCCCGCAAGGGAGTGTTGCTGCATGCCAACGGAAGTCATCATGCCCCAGATGGGCGAGTCGATCGTCGAGGGCACCATTACGAAATGGCTCAAGAAGCCGGGCGACGCGGTTGCCAAGGACGAGCCGCTCTTCGAGATCTCGACCGACAAGGTGGACGCGGAGATTCCGTCGCCGGTGGCAGGCACGCTGCTGGAGATCAAGGCCGCCGAGGGTGAGACGGTTGCCATCAACGTCGTGGTCGCGCTGATGGGCGAGGCGGGCGAAGCCGTTGCCGCCACGCCGGTCGTCGCTACCGCGAGCGAGGCCACCGAGGTCGTGATGCCGCAGATGGGCGAGTCGATTGTCGAGGGCACCATCACAAAATGGCTGAAGAAGCCGGGCGATGCAGTCCTCAAGGACGAGCCGCTGTTTGAGATTTCTACCGACAAGGTGGATGCGGAGATTCCAGCACCGGTCTCGGGCACGCTCGTTGAGATCAAGGTTCCCGAAGGCGAAACCGTGGCCATCAATGCCGTGGTGGCATTGATCGGCGGCAGCGGTGCCGCGCCTGTTGCTTCGGTTGCCCCTGCCGCAGCACCGAAGAGCACGCCCGCGCCGGTTGCTGCGCCGAAGCCCGAAGCCGTGCCGGAGCCGGTCGGTCGCCGCTTGCGTTCGTCGCCGCTGGTGCGTCGCATCGCGCGCGAGAACCAGCTCGATCTGCGTCAGGTGCCGGGCACGGGTTCGCAGAAGCGCATCACCAAGGAAGACATTCTGCGCTACCTGAAGGACAATGGTCCGGGCGGAGCCGTCGCCGCGCCTGCCGAACCGTTGCCGCATGTGCCGGGCGAACTGGTGCCGATGACCAAGATGCGCTCGATCATCGCCCAGCGGCTGCTTGAAAGCAAGCGCACCGCGCCGCACGCGCACAACATTTACAAGGTCGACATGACGCACATCGTGCGCATTCGGCAGCGCGAGCGCGCGGGCTTTGAAAAGAAGCACGGCGTCAAGCTCACCTATATGCCGTTCATCGCGGCGGCCACGGTCGAGGCGCTGCGCAAGTTCCCGATCGTGAATGCCTCGCTCGAGGGCAACTCGATCCGCTACCATCGCGCCATCAACATCGGCATCGCGGTGGCGCTGGACTGGGGCCTGATCGTGCCGGTGATTACGCATGCCGAGTCACGCAGCTTCGTTGATCTGGCGCGTTCGATTGTCGACTTGGCCGCGCGCGCACGCACCAAGAAGCTGATGCCGGATGAGACCTCGGGCTCGACCTTTACGCTGACCAATGCCGGCGTCTTCGGCGGCGTCTTCGGCACGCCGATCATCAACCAGCCGGAGTCGGCAATTCTGGCCATCGGCGGGCTGAACAAGGAACCGGTCGTGGTGACCGACGCCGAGGGCAACGACTCCATCGCCATCCGCTCGATGCAGTACTACTGCATGGGCATGGACCATCGGCTGATCGACGGCGCCGACTCGGGCAAGTTCATGACCACCTTCAAGGAGACGCTCGAGCACTGGGATCGCCCGCTCGACTAGCCTCTGCTCTCATCCAAAGCCAAGGAAAAAGCCTCGCCACGCGCGGGGCTTTTTTCTTGGCTTTTTCTGACTCTCGGGTGCGCGACGAAGCTTTGCGGGAGAACGAAGCGTCTTCTTGGAGAAGCGATGGAAGCGTGCGCACGGTCACGTTGCGCCCCCCCTCTCAAAAAAAGAAAAATTGTAGAGGAAAGTTTTGGCTTGCGCGGTGTAGACTGCGGTCCGGGATTTTTCTGGATCAAAAAACACTCGAATTCAAGGAGGGGAAGGCCCTATGTGGAGTTACGAAGAGGCACGGAAACGGTTCGTTCATGATCTTGAGAGTTGGGACGCCGGCGTCCGTTCACTAACGGCCTCGGTGGAGGATGCCAGCAAGGACATTGACCTGCGCAAGGTTGATCGCATTGCCACCACGACGCGCGCCTATCTCTCTTCCGGGCATGAGTTACTGAGCAAGGGCGAGTGGCTAGGCCAGTGGCTGCACTTCAAAGAGCCGCCGGAAAAAGCGGAAGCCAAGGCCGCCCTGCTGACGGCCACCATCGCCGAAATCGAGTCGAAACTAAGTCAGCTCAATACCCTGACGCTGCGACTGCGACACTAACCTCTATATCCGGGTGTAGGCAAGCGCCTCAGCCAGCATCAAGGCGATGGCCATGCAAGGGAAATAAACGGCGCTGAGCGCGGCGATGCGACGTGCCGTTTTCTGAAGCGCGATAGCGGCGTCGGCTATGCTTGCTCTATGCGCCCCGAACGCGATACCGAACTTGTACAAGTGACCGAAGCCGCGTTGGCCGATGCCGCCGCGCGCGCCGGCGACCGGCTTGCCTGTCGTCCCGGCTGCGCCGAGTGCTGCCACGGAGCCTTTGTCATCAACGCAGTGGACGCGGTGCGCCTGCGCACGGGCATTTCTTTCCTCGAAGAAAACGATCCGACGCTGGCCAAAAGCATCCAAACGCGAGCAGAAAAATGGATCGAAGAAAATACCGCCGAGTTTCCTGGCGATGCGGCAACCGGCGTGCTTGGCACGAGCGACGAGGACCAGGAAAAATTTGAGGACTTCGCCAACGATCCTGCCTGTCCGGTGCTCGATCCGGCGACAGGCCACTGCGATTTGTACACTTGGCGGCCGATGACCTGCCGCGTCTTCGGTCCCCCGGTGCGCAACGAGGGCAACGCGCTCGGCTGCTGTGAGCTGTGTTTTGTAGACGCTTCTCCCGAAGAGATGCTGGCCGGCGAGATGCAGGTGCCCACCGCACTCGAAGCCGAATTACTTGAAGACATGCATGACGAACGGCAAACCGTCGTCACCTATGCGCTCACTCGCTTTTCTGTATAAGACAGAAGATCTTCGATGAAATTCAGACGCGTGTGCAAGGCAGCTCTGGAGCGATAGAGAAAGCCTCCGGCGCTACACTGGATGCTGTGAGCTATCCCGTTTCCAAGCGCCCTTGCTGGGTGGAGATTCGCACTCAGGCATTCGAAGAAAACTATCGTTTTCTTGCCTCTCTTGCCGCGCCGCACGCCGAGGTGCTGGCCGTTGTCAAGGCCAATGCCTATGGCCATTCTCTTGCACTGTGCGCACCGGCAGCGATGCGCGGTGGCGCGCGATGGCTGGGCGTGACCAGCGTTGAAGAGGGCGTGGAAACGCGCGCGATTTGCCCCGAGGCGCGCATTCTGGCCATCGGTGGCCCCATGCCCGGTCAAAGTCCAGAGGTGGTTGCGCACAAGCTCACCGTGCTGCTCTGGGAGCCGTGGCAGATCGAGGAGATGGAGGCCGCCGCGCGCGCGGCTGGCTTCGGTCCGGGCACTTATCCCGTGCATCTTGAAATTGACACGGGCATGAGCCGCCAGGGCGCATTCCCGAACGAGATCGAGCCGCTGCTCAAACTTTTTACCCCCAGCTCGCCGCTGCGGCTGGAAGGCGTGATGACACACCTCTATGCGGCCGACGAGGGCGATGGCGTGGTGACGCAGTTGCAGTTCGAGCGGCTGGAAACCGCGTTGCGCGCCGTGGCCACCGCGGGGCTCTATCCCGACTGGCTGAACGTGGGCAGTTCGGCAGCGCTCGTCTCCGGGCTGGCCGAGTCCATCGGCGCACTAGCTGCGCGCTTCGGCATGAAGGCACTGATCCGTCCTGGACTCGCGCTCTACGGCATTACGCCGCGCTTTGAAGCCACCTGCGAAAAGGAACCGGAGAGCCTTGCCGCCGCGCGCGCGGCGCTGAAGCCCGTACTGAATTGGAAGTCGCGCATCCTGGGCGTACGCACGATTCCTACCGGCGCGACGGTGGGCTACAACGGCACCTTCGTTGCCAGCGAACCGATGCGCATCGGCCTGGTGGCCGCCGGATACGCCGATGGGGTCGACCGCCACCTGGGCAATCACTTCCGCTTTTTGATCCGTGGCCAGCGCGCGCCTTTGGTCGGCCGCGTTTGCATGGATCACGCCATGATCGACCTGACCGACATTGAAGATGCCGCAGCGGGCGACGAGGTTGTGCTGCTCGGCGTGCAAGGCGCCGAAGAGATCACCGCGCAGGATCACGCCGACGCCACGGGCACGATTCCCTGGGAGGTCTTCACGCGCATTGGCGCACGCGTGGAACGGCTGGCTGTCAAATAGCAGCGTCGCACTCTCGCATATAAAAGACCCGACTTCGGTCGGGTCTTTTTCTTGGTGTGCGGAGACATAAAGCGCGGCTTTGCCTCCATACATTGACGGTCTACATATAAATGATGTAGATATTCTAGGTATGGGAAAGCCAAACGATCTGGTACAGGGAACGCTTGATCTGCTGATCCTCAAGACGATTCGTCTGGAGCCGATGCACGGCTGGGCCATCGCCAAGCGCATTCAACAGATTTCCGGCGAGGTCTTGCAGGTGCAGCAGGGCTCGCTCTATCCGGCGCTGCACCGGCTCGAACAGCAGGGCTGGGTCAGGACCAAGTGGGCCGAGAGCGAAACCGGCCGTCAGGCGCGCTTCTACACGCTGACCGCCGCCGGTCGCAAGCAACTGGATGCGGAGACAGCCAACTGGAACCGGCTTTCGACCGCGATCAATTTGATTCTGGACAAAGCATAACCGGGGGATGCGATGCGTTGGATCGACCGGGCGCGGATGCGCCTTCGTATGTTTTTCTTTCGGAAGGAAGCGGCCTCGGAGCTTGACGCAGAACTCCGCGATCATCTGGAACGGCTCACGGAAGAGAACCGCGCAGGCGGCATGAACGAACGCGAGGCCCGCGAGGCGGCTCTGCGCGCCTTCGGCAACCCGGCCCTGCTGCGCGAACAGACGCGGGCAAGCTGGAGCTGGAACGGCCTCGAATCGCTGGTGCGCGACGTGCGTTATGGCCTGCGCGGCCTGCGCCATGCGCCGGGCTTTACGGCGATTGCGATTACCGTGATGGCGCTCGGCATCGGCGCGAACGTCGCCATCTTTACCGTGGCGCGCAACGTGCTGCTCAAGCCGCTGCCCTATCCCGAGCAGGACCGGCTGATGGCCGTCTATGAGCGCACCAGCGACCAGTTCCCGGAAAACGCCGTGGCTGGCGGCATGTATGCCGAATGGCAGCGACACCAGCGGAGCTTTTCGAACCTTGCCATGAGCGGCGAGGCCCAACTGAACCTTTCCACCAACGACGGGGCGCTGCCAGAAAAGCTTGAAGGCGCGGCCATCACCGCGAATCTTCTGCCGACGCTCGGCGTCCAGCCCGCATTTGGCCGCAACTTCACAGCGGACGAGGATCGCTGGGGCGCGAACCGCGTAGTAATTCTGAGCTGGAGGCTGTGGAAACGCCGCTTCGGCGAGAATCGCGCGATTGTTGGTCAGACGATTCTGCTGAACAAGAATCCGTATACCGTCGTCGGCATCATGCCCAAGTGGTTTGCTTACCCCGAGGCGGCAACGCCGGCCTGGACGCCGTTCTATCGTTACTATCCGCCAGAACAGACGACGTCGATGAGCATGCACAACTACGCCGTTGTTGGCCGACTGCAGCGCGGCTTCACGCCGTCGCAGGCCACAGGCGATCTTTCGCGCATCACGCGCCGCGTGCATGACGCGCACCTCGACGACGCCCTCGTCAGTCCGGCTGCAAACATGGCACCGCTGCTCGAAGACACGGTCGGCGATATGCGCGGGCCGATTCTGGTTCTGTTTTCCGCGACGGTTTGCGTGCTGCTGATTGCTTGCCTCAATGTGGCGAATCTTCTGGTGGCGCGCACTGCCGCGCGGCGCAGAGAGATGGCGATTCGCACTGCGCTCGGCGGTGGACGTCTGCGCCTTGTCCGCGAGCGGATGATTGAGATCCTGTTGCTGATTGCCGGTGGAGGCACGGTCGGAATTGCTCTGGCCTGGGGCGCGGTAACATGGATGCGCATCAACCTCAGCCGCCTCGATATGGTGCGCGCCGATGCCATTCGCATCGACGGCGCGGTGGTCGCGTTTACGGTCGGAATTGTCTTGCTTTGCTCTTTGCTGGCAGGCGTGATCGCCTCTTGTGGCGCGCTGAGCAAACATCCGTTGGCCGCATTGCAGGAGGCCTCGCGCGGATCGAGCACGGGCAAAGGACGTGCACGCATGCGTCGATCTTTGTTGACGGCCGAGATTGGTTTGACCGCGGTCCTGCTCATCGCCGCTGGATTGTTTTTGAAAAGTTACGTGCAACAGCGTTTGGTGAATCTCGGCTGCACAACGCAGAACGTGCTGACCATGCACCTCAGTCTGTTCGGAGGTAGCTATCGCGAACCCGCGCAACGCGTCGCGTTTTATCGCGCGCTGCTGGAACGCGTGCGCGCTCTTCCCGGTGTCGAAGGCGCGACCGTAATCAACGCCGTCCCGGGGCAAGGATACTGGGGAGACGATAAATTCAGCATCGTCGAACATCCGCCCCTGCCGCAGGGACAAGCGCAGTTTGCCCTCAACTGCTGGGCGGATGCGAACTACTTTCGCACGATGAACATCCCCCTACTGCGCGGCAAAAGCTTCGACGCAAACCGTATGCTGGGTCAGGCAAATCAGGTCATCATCAATACAGCCTTCGCGCGGAAATATTTTTCTGGCGAGGACCCTCTCGGCAAGCACCTTCGTTTCCACGACAAAAACTGGGAGATTGCCGGAGTGGCCGCCGATACGCGCGCCCGGATTTCACGCGAGCCGGAACCGATCCAGTACTATCCGTTGATGACCGGCGACTTGAATAACGGCAAACTTGTCGTCCGTTCCAGTCACGACGTGGAGGCACTGGCGATGCCGGTGCAGCGTGCGATTCAGTCGATGGATCGTGACCTTCCGGTAAGTGACGTGATGACGATGGAGCAGATGTTCTCGCGAAGGATGATGATGGATCGCTGTTTCGCACTTCTTCTGATTGGCTTCGGCGTACTCACGTTGCTGCTGGCGGCGGTGGGCCTGTTCGGCGTGCTCTCCTACGTCGTTGCGCAGCGCACGGGTGAACTGGGCATTCGGCTGGCGCTGGGCGCGTCGCGCGTGCAGGTGCTGCGCCGTGTGCTGGTCGATGGGCTCAAGCCCGCGCTCGTTGGTCTCGTGCTGGGCCTTGCCGCGAGTGTCGCTGCGGTGCGATTGATCCGCTCGATGCTCTATCAAACACAGCCGCTCGATCCGGCGGTCTTTGCGACGGTGGGCGGAGCGATGCTGCTGGTGGCCATTGCGGCCTGTCTGCTGCCTGCTTGGCGCGCGGCGCATCTCAACCCCATCGACGCGCTGCGCACAGAGTGAGTTCCACTGCGGCTTCCTGCGCACGACCCACCAAGAGAAAAACAAAAAAGAGGCGCGGAAGAAAATCTTCCGCGCCGTTGCATTTTCCAGGATGCAAACTGTTCTATTGCGTCACGGTTTTCGGCGGTTGCTGGCTCTTCGGCGCCTTCAGGTGGCGTACGCCCGGTGCGGTCGGAGTCTTGTGCGTCTCCGGCACAGAGGGGGCGGTCTGGTTATCTCCGCCGCGCTTGATGCGCAGATCGCCGTTGTCGGTGTTGAGCGCGATGCGCGCGTGACCGGAGCCGATGCGCCCGTTGATGGTCTTGTCCTCGTCGCCCATCGTGGCCAGTTGGAACTCGCTGACGATGTCGCCGTTGTGCGTGCGCCCGTTGACGGTAGCCGAAACGTTGCCGGGCAGCGTCAACTCGATGTCGCCTTTATTGTTCCGCACCTCGACGTTGTAGCTGCCAGCCGGCTCGACAGCCACGCGGCCGTCGCGATCCTCGACGTAACTGTCACCGGCAATCTGGCTCAGGTCCACGTCCTTGGAATGCGTTGTAAGGTGGACCATGCCCTTGGCTCCGGTCAATCGCAGGTCGTCGGAGTCGAGCGTCAGGTCGCCGGGCAGCGAGGCGACTTGCAGGTCGGTGATCGAGGTGTGCAGGCCCATCGGTCCGCCAAGGTTCTCCATGTGAATCTCGCCGAAGACTTCGCCGCTGACCGTGGTGCGCCCTTGAATAGCCGACAGCGTCAGATCGTTGCAGTTGCCGCTCATCGTCAGGTCGCCAGACAACTGGTGCGCCGAAAAATCGTTGCGGTTGTTGCCCAGATGCACCTCAACCGGACCGGCGATGGTGTTCAGATGCGTATCGCCGTTGACCGAAGCGATCTTCAGCCCCGCGCCCAGTCCGGCGATGGTCAGGTCGCCCTTGCCGGAGGTGACGGCGACGTAGGAGTTGGCGGGCACCGCGACGGTCAGGTTCACGCGGCCACGCGGATCGCTGTTCGAACTCACCTGCACGAGTTTGCCGTTGGCGGTGATGTGCGGCGCCACGTTGTCGAAGATTTTTTGGGCCTCGCCGTCGGAGCTGGCATTCGCAATCTCGTGCGCCTGCACCTCGACGGTTGTGCCCGCGCTGGCCGTCAGGCTGATGTCGCCGCGCGGATTTTGAATGTTGATGATCGCGCCACTGGCCACCTGCTGCGAAAGCGCCGCAGCGTCATTGTCGTGTTCGGGCAGGCTCATGTTGTTGAACCACTCGTCGGTTCCGTTGAAGCCAAAGATTCCCGAGCCTAGGTTGTAATGCAAGCCGGCGGCAGCCATGCCAAGCAGCGCCAGCAGAATCAGAAGCCCGACGTAGCCGCGACTGCGCCGCACCGGCGTTTTGCGGCGCAGATCAAGCGCCCACTCGCCCAATAGGACAAGCCCGGCGCCGATCAGCGCCAGCGGCCACCAGCGACCATACCAGGCCCAGAACTCGGCGGCGGGAATGCGCCCCGAAAGCATCAACAGAGCCACGACGCCAATGCCGATCAAAAGCAGCGGGCCGATCATTGAGGGCACGCGCGGGCTATAAACTCCGCGATACAGGTGGCGCTGCGCCTTCCATGCCTCGCGCTGCGCCTTGTAGGTGGCCTTCTGCTGCTCGCGATAGGCATTCCACTGCGCCTTCGCGTCGTGGGGCGTGTAGGGCGGCTGCCCCGGGGGGATGTTGGGAGGTACGCTGCTCATTGCCGGCCTCCATCCTCGTGCTTCGTCAGTTCATAGGTCGGGGTGGCGACGATGGCCGTGCTCTCCGCCGTAGCAGAGGGCGCAGCAGACGGAGCCGGAGCGGGCTGGCCCGGGTACGGCACGGGCGGGCCGGGATAGGACAGCGGATCACCGTAGCTCTCCTCGCTGGCCAGCGCCGCGCGCTCGGCAAGCTTCAGCACGCCGGCAAGAATGAGATAGAGCGGCCAACTGCGTCCCCAACTGAGAATGCCAGCCTCGTTCAGCAGGGCATTGACACCCACAAGCAGAAGAAACGCGGGGCCATACAATCGACGGATCAACAGATAACGATTCATTAGGAATCTCCTCGCGATTCGTTCACGCGGTTGATGAGAAGCCAGAGGCCGAGGCCAATCAGGAGCATCGGCCAACTGTACTCAAAGATGCGAAACGAGAAAAAGTTGAGTTGCTGCAACAGGAACAGCGTTCCCAGGGCAATCAGAATCACGGCGCCGACCGGAGCGTTGTGGCGGCACGATGGCGGAACCGGAGGCACGGGTGGCGGAACCGGTCCGTACTGCGGCGGCGGAGGCGCGTACTGCGCGTACGGAGCCTGCGGCGCGGCGGCAAATGGTGCGTACCGATCCTGTGGCACGGGGCCGGGCGCGGGCGGCGGCGCGCCGGCATTGAACCAGGAGCCGAGGTTGTTCAACCCCAGAGGATCGGGCAGCGGCAGTCCATCGCGGCGCGCCCTCGCCGTGTGATAGGCGTCGAAGACTTGATAGAAGACCCAACCGGCGATGAACAGGCCGAAGATGCCATTGACGTCGGCAGCGCTAACCAGCACGGCGAAGATGGCCACATGCACCAGTCCCTTGAGGAACTGGCCGTTGTACATGGCGCCAACGCCGGGGATGAGGCCAAGGGAGGCGGCCAGAACCGGGCTGGGCGCGCCCGGAGGCGGAAGTGGTGGCGGCGCGAAGGGCTGGGCCGCCTGCCAGGCGTTGATGCAGTCGTTGCACAGAATTCTGCCGCGGGCGGCCGGACGCAGCGCGCTGGCTGCAATGCACTCGGTGCACAGCGGCTTGCCGCAGTTCTGGCAATAGGCGGTGGCGGAAATGCCTGCATGGTTTACGCAATCCATGGTGTGCTCCTTTCTTGTTGCTCTGTTGCGGAGCCGCCGGTGCGCGGATGCCCGGATTCAATGCTCAGGGAAGATTCCATGAAGTCGCCAGCGCCATCGGAGTCTGGCAAAAGAGGCGAGGGGAAAGGCGCGATACGCGAACCGCCTTTTTTCTTGCCCGGGACTTTGGACTGGCCGGGATCGTTGGGCGCGGCATTCTGCTGCGGCACGGCGTTGTTCTCATTGCCCGTCGAGCGGCGCAGCTCCCGCACCCGCGTCCGTACCTCATAAACCAGCCGCATGTGGTCGTAGTAGCGAACGATCGGCGTCGAGGCCGTCGTCAGCCGCCGCTCCATGTAGGAACGGACCGCCGTCGGACGAAGATCCGAAACCTTCAGTTCCGTCAGCCGAATGCCCGTCAAATTCAGGGTCAGCGTGATCGAGAAGAAGGCCATAGCGGCAGTCATCAGTAGCCGCGGCTCGGCAAAGCGGCGCACGGAACCCACGAAGCCGGGCTGTTGCCAGGCCGGCTGCATCGCGAGCACGCCCGCCTGTTCATAGCCGCTCTTTTGTCCCGGTCCGGTCCGCGCCAGAATCTTATCGAGCAGTCCGGCCGGGACCTCCGGGGCCGGAGTCAAAAAATCCAGCCACTCGCTGCCGCGACGGGCTTCGTCGAACAGTTCCGCACAGCGCGGGCACGCTTCCATGTGCGTCGCAAAAACCGATTCATCTTCCAGCCGCAACAGCCCGTCCAGAGCGTCGGCCAACAACGTCTCCCACTGCGCGCAGGCAGGGGTCTCGGGGAATTTCATATGCTCTGTCATGGTTACATCACCTCCCGTTGGTTGCGCTCCAGCAGCCGCGCCAACTCGGCGCGTCCACGGCTGATGCGGGACTTCACGGTTCCTTCGGGAATCCCCAACACCTGGGCAATCTCCTTGTAGTCCATATCCTGTAAATCGCGGAGGATCACGGCTTCGCGCAGATCCACCGAAACGCGCGCCAGCGCCTCCTGCACCATCTTGCTGATTTCCTTTTTGGCGGTCGCCTCGTGCGGCGAAATTTCATGGGAGTTCAGCCGGTCAATCGGCTGCAACTCGTCGCTCGTCTCCCAGCCTTCGTCCAAAGAATCCGTCGTTCGTTGGTTGCGGTTGCGGCGGAAATTGTCTACGAGCAGGTTGCGGGCCATGGTGGTAATCCACACCTCGAGGCTGCCGCGCTGCTGATCGAAGCGGCTCAGGTTCGAGTAAATCTTCAGAAACACATCCTGCGTCAGATCTTCGGCGTCGGCTGCGTTGCCGGTGAACCGGTAGCAGAGACCGTAGACGCGCCGGTGCTGCGCCCGCACCATCTCCGCCCATGCGCCGGAGTCGCCGTCCATGCAGCAACGCACGAGTTGTGTCCAATCGCTTTGCAGAGGATGCGACTCCTGGCGCGGGGCGCTCACCGGGAGCGCGGCCGCCGGCGTTGTCTGACCGGCACGCGTCTCAGTGGTCTCCACATCCCATCGGACGGGTTCGAAGCTGCGGCGGGCGGGCCTTTCAGGCGCCACCAACCCCATCACGCTCCAGCTTAATGTACCTGCGCACTGCATGGAGGAGGATACGCAGCCGTTTCTCCGCTTGTTCCCTTAGCGAGTTCTTTTTTCGTGCGCCCGGTTGAGGCCGCCTGCAATCCATCGGAGTTTGGGTTCAGGGCAATCGCATTTGAACCTTTCCATGACCTGACCTTGTCCTTTCGGGATTAGGTCAGGAGGGAGCAGGGGCATTTATGCCCTTGGAATAGGCAACGAAAATCCAGCCTTCAGGCGCGGGCATTTCTTCGTTTGCAGAAAAGGCCCACGGCTAAAGCCGTTTCTCACTCAACAGGATTTCAGGGGCATGAATGCCCCTGCTCCCTCCCAAAGACGGCTTGGACGTTGCTTTGCTAAGGAATTGCCGGAATGCGATTGCCCTGGACTTGCATTTCATTCCTACAAATGGAAACGTTTCGGTAGAAACTTACCGGGAAAGCATTTATTCTGACCCTATGTCGATCGAAGATACTATCCTTGCACAAATCGATGCGGAGATTGCCCGTCTGCTTGAGGCGCGCAAAATCTTGCAGAAGGCCGGCCGTGTTGTTCTGCCTGCTGCACTCACCGCCAAAACCAAAAAGAAAGTACACAAAAAGCATGTACTAAGTCCAGAGGCGCGTAAGCGCATCGCCGAAGCACAGCGCAAGCGCTGGGCAGCCACCAGGGCGAAAGCGAAGTAAGCCCCGCTAAAGCTGCATGATCTCCGTTTTATCCAACCGCGCAAGACTCCCCCTCAGCGCGCGGAAGGGAATCTGTACTCCTGCCGCAAATAGCATGACCTCCCCGTCAATTGTTCCCACCGGATCGAGTCCCCCCTCCCCCTGAAAATTGCTCTCCGCAAAAAATTAATCTCCCCTTGACCGCTTCTTCCTTGAAGGTGCGCTGTATGTGTGCGCCCTGTGCACGGTTGCGTTCTGCGCCGCACGCCGCGGTGATCGCAAAAAAGCCAAGGGAGAGCACGTGGCTCTCCCTTGGCTTTGTAACCTTAGTGTCCGAGGTGGAAAGAAACTACTTCTTGGTCGGAGCGATGACGTCCTTGGCGGCCTTGGCCACGCGGAACTTGACGACGGTCTTCGCCTTGATCTTGATCTGTGCGCCGGTCTGCGGATTACGACCGATGCGCGCCTTGCGCTCGGCCTTGACCAGACGGCCGATACCAGGGATGACAAACACGCCGTTCTTCTTGGTCTCCTTGATGGCGGTCTCCGCCAGCAGATCAAGATAAGCAGCGGCCTGCTTGTTGGTGATTTCCAGCTTCTCGGCCAGGTGGCGGGTCAGGGCGGTCTTGGTCATTCCAGTTGCCATGTGTGTTCTCCTTGTGGGCAGATCCTTGGGACTGCCGGTGTTGCCTGGGGTTGCGATACGAATTGCATCCCGCATGGAGGAAGTGCCGACCGAGGCAACGCTGCACGAATCCTCTGTAATCATGCGGGTTCTCGCGAACCCTGTCGTTGGATACCATGCCGCGTTCGGGGCACCCAAGTCAACGGGAAAACGAGTGATTTCCACAGTTTTCTTAGGGTTTTGCAGGGAAAGAGCCGATTTACCCCTATTTTCTCGGGTTTTTGTCCCTTCCGAGACGATTTTCCCTAAGAATGACGCGCGTTTCAGAAGGCAAATTGTAACCGGCGTTTCGGTTTGAGCGCGGCCACCAGAGGAGTATTCAACGCCTCGACAACCGGCACGGCCAGCTTGAAATACCGCACGACCAGCGCCGCCAGCTTCGGGTCAAGAGCCGTCTCGGCGGGGAGCGAAACCGACAGGCCCCACTGCCGACAGCGAACGAGGTCCATGGCCGGATGCTCGGGATCGTAGCCCTTCGGCGCGCGCACCAGCGGGTTGCCCTCGAACTCGGCAAAGGTTCTGCGGACGGCGGGTTTTTGGAGCAGTTTTCTGAATGCAGCGTGGTGCTCAAGCAGCCACTGGCGAATCTGGTGGAGCTGCTCCTTTTCCGGCATCCAGGCACCGGCGGCAATGATGACCTCTTTCGGCTCAACGTGGAAGTAGAAGCCGGCGCCGGAAGTTTTTTCGAGACCCTCGCGCGCCCACCAGGCGGCCACGTGGTGCTTGTAGGGGGCCTTGTCGGTGCTGAAGCGAGTGTCGCGGTAGATACGGAACAGCGATTTTTCCGCTGGGCGCACGTACTCGGGCGCGAAGTCGAGCATGGCCTCGTTGACCTTGCGAATGAGCGCCAGCATGGGCTCCTTCAACTCGGCCTCGAAGGTCGCCTTGCGCGGCTGAAACCACTCGCGGTCATTGTGCCGGGCGAGCGAGCGCAGAAACTTCAGCGCCTCGGGGCGGAAGTAGGGAAGCGCTTCAACAGGAGCGGATTTCTTCGGTTTGCAAGCCATGACACAAGCAGTGTAGCGCGACGGGCAAATGCTGCGGCAAATGACACCTAAAGCATTTCTCCAATTGCTGTAGATCGAAAGCAGGATGCCAAGTGGCTTTTTCCTTAAGAAAAAGCCACCTTGCACGCAACTCAACACTGCACGTGTATTGGAGAAATGCTCTAAGCCTGTCCTCCTGAGCGAACGGAGGCGTAGCCGCAGGGAGTCGAAGGACCTGTGGTTGCTCTTATTGCGACTTCTACGAAGAAGATTGCTCGTCGCGGGCAGCAACAGATTGCCGCTTGGAATACTCTCGGCCATTCGCTTTGCGATACTTGGATTCGTCGCAACGAGAAGCCTTTCAACCTCACTATTGCAATGGACGGCCCGAGCAGCAACCGCAGATCCTTCGACTCACCACCCCCAAGCTGAAAAACGCTTGGGGCCCCGTTCGCTCAGGAGGACAGCGGCAAAAAGTTAGAAGCTAACCACTAAAAGCTGCCCTACCGAATCACCTTGAGCGCGCCACGGAAGAGGCCGTCGAAGTCGGCGGCGAGTTCCTTTTCCTTGGCGATGGCCTGTTCGACGGCCTTTTCGGCGGCGACGCGCTGATAGCCGAGGTTGACCAGGGCCGAAAGCACGTCGTCGACGGCAGCGCCCTTCACACCCTGTGCGGCGGTGGGAGCCACGGCGAAGTCGTCAAGCTTATCTTTAAGTTCGACTACGAGGCGCTCGGCCAGTTTTTTGCCAACGCCGGGGATGCGGGTCAGTTGCGCATGGTCCTGACCGCGAATGGCCTGCACCGTACGCTCGACGGCGAGGCCGCTGAGAATCTTGATGGCCTGTTTGGGGCCAACGCCCGAGACGGTGATCAGCCGCTCGAAGAGGCGCTTTTCCGCGCGATCGAGGAAGCCGTAGAGGGCGATCAGGTCCTCGCTGACCTGGGTGTGGATGTGCAGCGAGGCCTCCTGGCCGACCGAGGGCAGTGCCGTGAAGGTGGGCACGGAGATGGTGACGTCGTAGCCGACGCCCGAGGCCTCGACGATGGCCTGGCCGGGCTGCTTTTCGATGAGTTTGCCGCGCAGATGAGCAATCATTGGGCCTAATTGTAGAATCCCGGGCCCTGGTTTGCCCGGGCGACTTTCCTTTACGAAATTGGGGAGTCCAACGTATTGTCGGCGTAGACGGTTGCGATCCGGCAAAAAGGACGTTGCGGGGGTTGGCCCCGGGACGCCTTGGCCGGATACAATAAGGTTCTACAGCTAGGGACACGGACGAAGCGCGGAATCACTTTCGCGCGATTTCCGGAGAATTTGGAGCAGGTGCACGTGAGAGGCTTGATCTGCCGCAGTCTGCGGCTTTGGATAGTTGCGGGACTAGGCTTGGCAGCGGCGATCAGCCTGCTGCCAGCGGCCGCGCGCGCCGAGAGCGCGACGACTCAAACGACGCTGAGTGCAACCACCCGACAGGTGAGCGGCCGGACCAAGGCCACGCTGCAAATCGACGTGGCTTCTGACGATGCGACGGTGGCCAGCGGTGCGGTTTCCATCTACGAGGGCAGCAAGCTGGTGGGCGCCGCCGTGCTCAGCAGCGGCACGGCCACGGCCGACGTTGCCCTGTCGAGCGGCACACACACGCTGAGCGCCGTTTATTCCGGCGATACAATGCATGCCAGCTCAACTTCGGCGGCTCGTGCGGTTGCGGCTACCTCCACGACGACCACGCCTAGCTTTACGCTGAGTTTGACGGCGGTTTCGCCTTCGTCGTTCCCGATAACGCTGAAGGCCGGCGCGGCGGGCACGATCACGATGACCGTCACGCCGGAGAACAACTCGTCGCTGAGCGCGCCAATGACCGTCACGCCCTCCTGCTCGGGTCTGCCGGACGAGACGACCTGTGCTTTCTCGCCCACCACGGTGCAGATTCTGTCGACGACGGCCACCAGTTGCACCACGTCGACGGACGCCACCTGCCCGCCAACCAGCACCATGACGTTGCAGACCATGGCGACCTCGACCACGCGACTCATGAAGCCGTATCAGCCCGCCAAGGGCAGTGGCTCTGGAGCCATTACCTGGGCAATTCTGCTGCCGGGCATGCTCGGGCTGGGCGGTCTCGCCTGGGGAGCGCGGCGCAAACTTTGGCTGAGCCGCATCCTGCTGATCGCGGCGCTGGCCGTGATGGTTTCCTTCGGTCTGAGCGGTTGCAATCCGCAGTACAACTACTATCACCATTCGCCGGATGCCAATACCGGCACGCCGACCGGCACCTACACCGTCACGGTCACCGGACAGTCACAGAACGGCGTCACTGCGGTAACCAATTCGACCACGATGGTTCTTGTCGTCGACTAACACGGCTTCGATGCGGCGCTGGCACAGTCTTCCCCTCGCGATTTACGCGCTGGTGGAACAAAGTGTCGGCGCCGTTTTGCTTGAATCGGCCCCCCTGGCCGACCCGGACTTGATCGCAGGCGATTCTCGGCTCTTTCTCTCCCCCGAACGCGTCATCACCGCCTGGACGGCGACCGAGTTGCCCGCGCTGCTCGCGGCCACCGAAGCGGCCACGCGCGCCGGACTCTTTGCCGCCGGATTCTTTTCCTACGAGTGCGGAGCGGCTTTTGAACCAAAGTCCGGCCTGGACGCGCCGCCCGCTGGCCAGCCGCTGGCATGGTTCGGATTTTTTTCGCAGTGCCACTGCTTCGACCACGCGGCAGGCAGCTTTCGCGACGGATTTTTCCCCGAGGGGGCGTCCTTGGACGCCGACCCGCTGGGCGAGGCCGAAGTCGAGGCCGAGTTTCCGCTCTCACCCGACGAATACGCGGAAAAGATCGCGGCGATTCATGACTGGATCGGCGCGGGCGACGTTTACCAGCTCAACTTCACCGCGCCCTACCGGCTGCACCTCAAGGAACGCACGGCGGCGCTCTATGCGCGGCTGCGGCGCCGCCAGCCAGCCGCCTACGGAGCCTTTCTACACTGGCAGCCGAAGCGGCGCATTCTCTCCTTTTCGCCGGAGCTGTTCTTCCGCCTTGAAAACCGCGGCGATGCGCGGCGGATTACTACCCGTCCGATGAAGGGAACCGTGGCGCGTGGGCGCACGACCGCCGAAGACCGCACCCTGGCCGAGTGGCTGCATCACGACGAAAAGAATCGCGCCGAAAACCTGATGATCGTCGATCTGCTGCGCAACGACCTGGGCCGTCTGGCGCGGCCGGGAAGCGTGCGCGTCGAAAAACTCTTCGCCGTCGAGCGCCACCCGACGCTCTGGCAGATGACCTCGACGGTCACCGCCGAGCTGCCGCGCACGACCTCGCTGGAAGAGCTGCTGCGCGCACTGTTTCCCTGCGGCTCGATTACCGGGGCGCCGAAGATTCGCGCCATGCAGTTGCTGGCCGCGCTCGAAGGCGCGCCACGCGGCGTTTATACCGGAGCCATTGGTTACGCCGGCCCCGAGGGCGCGGAGTTCAATGTGGCGATCCGCACGCTTGATTTTGACGGCACACGCGGCACAATGGGCGTCGGCGGCGGCATCGTCATCGACTCGACCGCCGAAAGCGAGTACCGCGAGTGCCTGCTCAAGGCCGCGTTTTTGACCGCACCCGCGCCGCCGCGCTTCGAGCTGATCGAGACGCTGCTCTGGCAAAAAAACTATCCGCTACTCGATCTGCACCTCGAACGGCTGGCGGACTCGGCCGATTATTTTGATTTTTTATTCAACGGCAAAACCGTGCGGCATGCACTCCTGGAAGAAGAGAAAAACTTCGGCGATGCGGCCCCGCGCAAGGTGCGGCTTCTGCTCGATGCTTCGGGCGAGGTGCATGTTGCCTCGGAGCCCCTGCCGCGGCAGAGCCGGGAAACACTGCGCGTGACCATCGCCGAAGAAAAAACCGACCCGACCGATTCATTTCTCTTTCACAAGACCACGCACCGGCCGCTCTATGCACGCGTTTTTGCCGAGGCTGCGCGGGCGGACTTTGCCGATGCGCTCTTTTTCAACACGCGAGGAGAACTGACCGAAGGCGCAATCAGCAATGTTTTTCTCGAAAAAGATGGCCGGTGGTTCACCCCGCCGGTCGACTGCGGCCTGCTCGACGGCGTTTACCGGCGGCACCTGCTGGCGGCGCGGCCCGACATCGTTGAGCGTGTGCTGACGCTCGACGATCTGCGCACAGCCGAGGCGATCTACCTGACCAATGCCGTGCGCGGCCTGCGGCGCGTATCGCTGGCCCGGTAAAATTACGATGCTTTAGTGCACGAAGTTATAGGCCAGTTGCAGCCCGCGACCATTGGGCGTGGCCACCGGGGCAACCGAAACCCGGCTCCAGGCGTTGTCGCTTCCGCGCCGCCGCACCACGTAGCCGCCGATGGCGTAACCGAGCGCACTGCCCAGCACGACATCCGAGGGAAAGTGCTGGCGGGCGATGACGCGCGAGGCCGAAACCGTCGCGGCCAGCGAGTAGACCAGTGTCTTGGTGGCAATGCCGCTGTACTGCGAGCTGACCACGCGGGCAAAGGACCAGACCAGAATCGAGTGGTCGGAAGGCATCGACTGGCCGTCGGGCCACGTGCGCGGGCCATGCGGCCAAAAGCGGCCCGTGCCGTCGCCCTGGCTGGGCGTCTGGCGATTGATCGCGTAGCCGAGGCCAGTGTTCAGGATCGCCGCGTCGGCCATCGCCTCGCTGGCCAGCACCGCGGTCTCGCGCAGCCGGTCGTCGTGCCGGATCGACCCCACCAGATAGCCCACACCAACCGAAGCCAGCGGACCGTAGATGCCGCCGTAATCGGAGACACGCTTGAAGTCGTCCTCACGTTTTTTGTCGGTTCCCAGCGCACGCATCGCATCGGCGTCGCGGTCGATGCCATAGCCGACAGCCATGCCCACCGGCGCCACCCAAAGCCAGTCCTGCTGACTCATATGCAACGGCGCGGTGACGATGCCAACCTCATCCTGCGCCACGTGAAAGGCGCAGATCTGCAGCGAGTGGAGGTCGCAGTTTTTCTCTGCCGTTCCTTGGGCAACCAGCAGGTTTCCCGTCAAGAGGAGTAGAAGTATAGGAAAGATGAACAGACGCATGTTCTGCCATCCTAAAACATCCCGCAAAACTCCGGAATAGTGAATGCGAAATGCCGAGGTCACACGGATCAAACCGGTATGCGGAAACGATACAATGAGGACGGCGCCGATGCTGGTCTGGCTTCCGCCGACCCCAGGGATAGATTCCCATATCCAACGCCGACGGCTGCAGGCTTTTACCGCGCACATTCTCGGAACATGAAAAGTTAATTTTCGCCGCAACTAAGAATCGGCGATGATTCATACTGGACAATATGCTTATGCACAATCGCTTGGTCGTTTTTCTGGCATCCGGTTTGCTTGGAACCGCCGCGGCTGTTTATGCGCAGGCACCTTCTTCGACGCAAACCACGGACAACTCGAGCACCGCGTGGGGGACGGAGACGGACTCCGGACAAACACAAAGTTCTTTTGGCTCGTATGACACAACCGGGGGCACTGCGGCTTTGTCTGGCCAGAGCGGGCAGACCAGCACCGGACCGACGAACCGCGATCTGTCGACCGCTCGCCAGCAGACGGCCTCTCCCAGCGAAGGCGCAAATCTGACGAACTCGACATTGTTCCAGCAGCAGATGTACTATCCGCCGGCACCGCCGACCGAATTTCAGAAGTTCGTCGCGGCCTCGACCAGCAAGCGTCTGAATCTCTACGGCGCGGATCTGTTCCGCCGCATTCCGACCTCGTTTACGCCGAGCAATCTGGTCCCGGCCGACAGCAACTACGTGATCGGTCCCGACGACGAGTTACGCGTGCGCATCTGGGGTGCGGTCAACTACAGCGGCAATCTGCGCGTCGACCGCTCGGGCAACATCTTTCTGCCGCAGGTGGGCGCGGTGCACGTGGCGGGGCTGAAGTTCTCTGAACTGGACCGGCAACTGCGTCAATCGGTTGGCCGCATGTTCCGCAACTTCGATCTTTCGGCCGACCTGGGCCGCATTCGCTCGATACAGGTCTACGTCACCGGACAGGCGCGCAAGCCGGGCATGTACACGGTCAGCTCACTCAGTTCGCTGGTCGATGCGTTGTTTGCCTCGGGCGGCCCCGCGCCGGAGGGCTCGCTACGCCACGTTCTGCTCAAGCGCGAGGGCAAGACGGTGGTTGATTTCGACCTCTATGCCTTTCTGCTGCGCGGCGACAAGACAAACGACCTGCGCCTGCTAGCCGAGGACGTGCTCTACATTCCTCCGGTGGGCGCGCAGGTGGCCATCTACGGCAGCATCCGCAAGCCCGCGATCTATGAGATGCGCGAGGGCGAAGCCGTCGGCGATCTGATCGAGGCAGCGGGCAAGACCTCGGCCATGAGTTCCGACACGAAGGTTTCTCTCGACCGCGCCGAGAAGAATCAGCGCCGTGCCATCGAGTTTCCGCTTGACCAGAACGGATTGTCCGCGCGGGTAGCTGACGGCGACATTGTACGCATTTTTTCGATTCTGCCGGCCTATCAAAACACCGTCACGCTGCGTGGCAGCATCGCCAACGCCGGCCACTACGGCTGGCACGAGGGCATGCATCTGAGCGATCTGATTCCAGATCGCAATGCGCTGCTCAGTCGCGATTACTGGTGGAAGCGCAGCCATCTTGGTCTTTCGGCGCCCGAGTTCGAAGAAGCGGTGTCGCCAACTGATCCTCTGCTCGACGAACTGATCAGTGGCAAATCGCACAAGTCTGCCAACGATCAGGATCAGAACATGGTGCAGGGCAACGCGACGCAGACCAATGCCTCGACGCAGGGCCAACAGACGGCCTCTGGCACGTCGACGCAGGGGAATACGCAGTCAACGACGGGGGTTGATCGCTATCGCGCCGAACAGAATTCCGGCCATGCCTCGGTCGCCGTGCAAACGGAAACCGAGGAACAGATCGATCCCGAGACCGGTCTGCCCAAGGAAAAGAAAAACAAGATCCGCCTCGTTCCCCATGAAATTGACTGGAACTACGCGGTGATTGAACGCACCGATCCTGAAAACTTCAAGACCTCGCTGATTTCCTTTGACCTTGGCAAGCTGGTGCTGCAACACGACGCCAGCCAGGACCTCGAACTGAAGGCCGGCGATACGGTCAGCATCTTTTCGCAAACCGACATTCGCGTGCCACTTGAGCAGCAGACCAAGTACGTCACCATCGAGGGCGAAGTGGCGCACGCCGGCACCTATAGCGTGAACCCCGGCGAGACGCTGCACGACGTCATTCGCCGCGCCGGCGGACTGACCTCGAATGCCTATTTCTACGGCCTCGAGTTTGACCGCGAGTCGGCGCGCATCCTGCAGCAGCAGCGTATCGATGAGTACGTCCGCTCGATCGAGCAGGAGACCCTGCGCAGTTCGATCGCCTTCACCAGCTACGCATCGCTCTCCGGACAGGCCGTCTCGCAAGGCGCCTCCAACCCTGTTATCGATCAGTTTATTGCGCAACTGCACCGCATTCGCGCCACCGGCCGCATCGTGCTGAACTTGAAACCAGACAGCAAATCCATCGACGACATTCCGGCCCTCTCGCTGGAAAACGGCGACAAGCTGATCGTTCCTCCGATTCCGGCAACCATCAACGTGGTTGGTTCTGTCTACGATCAAAATACATTTCTGTTCGCCTCTGGCCGTACGGTGGGAGGCTACCTGAAGCTAGCCGGCGGCGCGAATCACAACGCCGACGGGAAGCATGCCTTCGTCATACGCGCCGATGGCTCGGTGTTCAACAGCGACACCGTCAAGAGCTACTGGGGCAACGGCTTCATGGACGCCAGGCTCAACCCCGGCGACACCATCCTCGTCCCCGAGAAGAACTTCAAGCCGAACCTCAGCCTGAAGAGCACGCTCGAATGGACGCAGATGTTCTCAACGTTGGCGATGGGCGTAGCCACCGTCTCGCTGCTCTAACCCAACCCCTGACGACACGCAATAGCAACGAAGAACGCCCATGCCCCGTGCATGGGCGTTCTTCGTTGGAGCAAAGTGCGGCAGCGGAAGTCGTCACGGGGGCGCCGTTCCAACGGTACCGCGGGACACAAACAGGGAGCGCACGCCTGAAAATTTTGGGATTTTGCGGAGCGCTTTGCTGCCAGAGGTCTTTTCTTTTCGCTCGGGCTGAACCATCCAGAAAATGAGTTTTGCGGGATCGTACGTTTGCACAACCCCCGGTGCAAAACTCACTCTCTGTTGATTTCTGTACCATCATATTTATTTTTGAATCAGCCACTTGAAAAATATATGCACATATCCACAGGCGCTCATGCTTCTGTGGATTTCCAGGCACACAATAACCTTTTCCGGCTTCTACTCCGAGAACTTTTCAAGTTGCGCTGCCGTCGGTTTCGGCGTTACCAAACTGACCAGAATCATGGCCGCAACCGAGGCGAACAGCGCCGGGAAGATGGCGTCGCGCTGGGCGATGGCCACCGGGAAAAGGCCCTTAACCGCAGGCAAGTCCCAGGCCAGGGTCACAGCCGTACCTGAGCCGATGGCCGCAACAGCCCCCCAGGCAGTGACGCGCTTCGAGTAGAAGGCCGCCAACACCACCGGCGTCAGTGCCGCCGAGTAGATGGTGTAGGCCCAGAGCATCTTCTGCAGAATGCTCTCGGCATACACCGCCTGATAGAGCGCCCAACAGCCCAGGAAGACTACGGCCAGCCGTGAGACAAGCAGCACGCGCTTCTGCGAGGCCTCCGGCGCGATGTAGCGCACGAAGACGTCGTTGATCAGGTTGGTGGCCGGCGAAAACAGGTAATTCGAGGCCGTCGAGATCACCTTGGCGAAGACCGCGCCAAGCAGCAGAGCGCCCATCAGCGGAGGCAGACCGTTGCGGGCGGTAAAAGCAATAATCTCACGCGGATGCAGAGCCGCCTCGCCGGTCGGGAACAGCGCCGAGCCAAAGACGGCAATGGAGACAATCAGCGTTTCCAGCACGATGGTGCCGACGATCCAACCCACCACCGAGAGCTTGGCATCACGCTCCGAACGAGCGGAGAAGAACTTCTGGTACATCACCTGATTACCGAGCATCAGCAACATGGTCGGCACCAGAAACTCCATCGCATGCAACGGCGTCAGGTTGCCGAAGGCCTCGAAGTGCGTGGCCGGCAGTGCGGCGTGCAGCCCGACCCAGCCGCCGGACTTGAAGAAAAGAATCGGCGCAGCCAGAATGCAGATGACCGTGACCATTGAGCCAATGGCAGCATCCATATAGGCCACGCTCGACATGCCGGCTAGAGCGGTCGTCGTGATCACAAAGGCAGCGATGATGTAGGTGCCCATCTGCGGCGTGATCACCTCGGGAAAGATCAGGTGCAGCACGTCGCCGCCGCCACGGAACTGATAGCTGGTGATGCCCACGTAGGCAAAGAGAATGGCGATGGTGCCGAGCACGCGCGCCACCTGGTTATACCGGGCCTCCAGCAGGTCAGGCAGAGTGAACTGGGCAAACTTCCGCGCGCGTGGGGCGATGAAGTAAATCAGCAGCAGACCCAGCCAGCCACCGGCCGGTTGCCAGAGCGCCGCAAAACCGTTCTTGTAGGCATTCTCCGCCCCGGCAAATAATGACCCGGCGCCGATCCAACTGGTGAGCAGCGTAAGCACCAGCACGAAGGCTGGCAGCGAACGACCGGCAACCAGATAGTCTGCCGAATTTTTCACGAGCAGGGCGCGGCTGATAGCCACGGACAGCAAGACAACGACAATGACGCCAAGAACAGAAATATATAGAAGAGACATCCGATCCTCACAGGCAAAAGTTCTATGCAACTTGTATGTTGGTCAGTTTACCGGATAAGCCCACGATCCTCGCTCGTCAGCAATGAATTACATCCTTTGAAAACTAATTGCCCAGGAGCATTGACCTAACCCTGAAACCCTTGCTACACTATGGATGCGGGGTGGAGCAGCCCGGTAGCTCGTTGGGCTCATAACCCAAAGGTCGCTGGTTCAAATCCAGCCCCCGCAACCAAAACAATCTAAACGACTTATGATTGTTTCTTGGGCTACAAAATTCCCTTCAAATCCCCACGCAACCCCACGCTAAGCGGAAACACTGATAATCTCCGCTTTTGCGGCAGGTTTTGAGGGCAATACCATTTGCACGACGGCACCGTGCGCCTTCCGTTTTTCCGTCATATAAGCATTCCCATATTGCATGGTCGTGCTCACCTGAGCATGGCGCATGAGCTTCTGTTGCACGCCAATGGGAGCGCCGCAGGCATCCAGCATTGAACGGTAGCTGTGCCGGAACATATGCCAGCCCAGCCGTTCAATACCGGTCTTCTTGCCTGCCGGTACAAGGATGTCTCCCTGCAAAACCGAAGAATGCCAGACGCTGCCAGTGTTCGGGTTCGGGAAAACCCATCCCCCTTCACTGACCGGGCATAGCACCCGCCACTTCAGAAGAATCTCCGCGAAAGCCGGATCGAGAGGCATTTCATCCTCGCTATATTCCGTCTTTACACGTCCGATTCTTCCATGCACGGTTCCTCGCGTGATCATCAGTGTGCCTTCTTCAAAATCGAAGTCGGCCCACTTCAACGCAAGGATTTCGCTCACCCGTAGCCCCAGGCACATGGCGATGGTCACCATGGTGCGGTAAGGCTCCTCCAACAGGTTGCAAATCTGCCGGAATTGATCTGGCGTGAGGATGAGTTTTCTCTTTCGCCGCCGATACGCGCCGCCTTTGATTTCGACTAGGCTCAGAGGATTGCGCTGTGCGGGCATCAACTCCCACAACATCGCAAGCTCCAGCATTCGATGAAAGGCAGCCTTGATATTCTGCTTACTTTTGTGCGAAAGGTTGAGATCCTTCAGCCATTCCTGTACAACAAGTGGCTTGATGTCCGTCAGCAGCACCTTGCTCCATGAAGGCCGCAGGTGAACCTTAATGACGGACAGGTATCCAACCGTTGTACTGAACTTCAGGCCCTCATCGACGGTTTCACCGGGACGCTGCGCCCTGATTTCTTTCAGGCGTTCGTCGGTGATGAACTTGTCGAGGACAGTTCCGAAGGTTGGCGACCGCTGCGCAATGTAAGCCTCGCTGCCATTGATCTTCAGCAGCAAAGCCTGCAAGACACGACGGACGGCGGTTTCGGTTTGGTATTCGACCGTGCTTAATGTCATCTGTCGCATCGGCAAACCCGGTTTTGAGTGGTCGCGAAACCGGAACTCCCAGACATCGGGGCCGTTCTTGCGCGACACTCGGCGTAACGATCCATTTTGAAAACGCTCGCGTGAAAAGTTCATTTCTGCTCTCCCGCATCACGCAGAGCGGCTGGCTGTGTCCATTGGACCTTACCGGCAGACCGTGTTACAAGTCTTTTCTCCAACCATTCGTTCAATAAGGACGCGCGAAAGCGCCATCGGCCACGAACGCGGAAGGCGGGAACAGTCCCATCGCGGGCCATGCCCTCCAGGGTCTTCCAGTGCATTTCAAGAAGGTCGGCGGCTTCACGTAGTTTGAGCAGACGTTCAAATGCAGGCTCCTGCAAAGCGGAGCCCTTTTGCGAGTGCGGCTGGTTCAAGGAGCACCTCACGATTTAACTTGCCGCCGATCAGGTTTTACTTGCGCAGGGGAAGGCGGCAAGTTATTATACTACTATTCTGACTATGAAAGTGTTTTCTGTAAACATCTATGGCATTCCGACGCAGAGACGAGAAACGCAATGATGTTATCTCCTTGCGGATCAACGAAGAACGGGTCGCCATCCTGGAGCGACACCGGCAGGTCCTGATGGAGCAGCTACGTCGCCCGGTCTCGCTCTCAGAAGCGGCGTTCCTCGTCATCGAGGATCGCGCTGAGACGGTTGACCGAGAGACCCAGCGTTATGAATTGCTCAAGAATCCGGCCGAATCACTTTGGAAGATTCGCCGGAAATGGGAGACGGAGCACACGCTTTTGCTGGCGGAATGGGACGTTCTGATGGTTTATGTCCAGATCGGGGCAGAGGAACAGCGGCAGATGCCGCCGCTCGTGCGGCCCGCCGCGCCATCGCGGGAATCGTATCTCGGGCTTTTGGAAGCGTTCGAAAGCGTTCTTCAGAATCAGAAAGAATCGTCGGAACAGAATCTCTGGTACTACTTCGCTAATCTGGACGGGCACCATCATGACATTCCGTTCCCGGAAGACGATGGCGAACAGCGGTTCGAGGCTGTGCTGCAACTGATTGACCTGCACAAAAAACGATTGCAGGTCGATGAGGATTGGGAATATCCCGGCTCGGTTGGCCGCTGCCTGCTCACTGCCGTTCAATCAGACGCCGGTGAGAGTCGCGGGCTTGATCAGGCGTTTGCGCGCTGGTGGCCGGTGCTCTGGCGCATCGCTGCCCGTGGACATTGGCTCCGGCATGAGCTTCCCGTCCGAATTGTTACGCCGGATTCATCCACCCCGGCGGAGAGGCACAGACTTCCGGCTCCGATGGAGACTCGTGGACTGGTCCTCTCCTTTATATATGGCGGCGGCAACGATGTAGCATTCCAGATCGAGTTCCGCGCACCGCGGAACTTCACCTATAGCATTCCCCTCTATCCCGCCTTGATTGAGTTCCACGCCATGCTTCAAGAGTTAGGACAACCGCCAGCCTGGAACGGGCGGACCTTCCATGCGGTGACAACTACCGATGAGGTATCCGGCGAAACAAAGTACACGCTATGGCCGAAGCAGCAGGACTTGCAGATTAATTTCACGGACAAGGAATGGCAACGATTGCGCGATCTGTTCCGCCAGGCGTGGGAGAAACCCGAGATTGTCGAACGGCTGGCGGCACTTCAGCTTGAGTACGGCGAGCAAGGTTGAATAAACGGAGGCGGACATGGACATCTCCATCTATGACCCACGGGACGACTACGATTATGTGCCGGCGCGAAGACGCCAGCCGGAAGCACCGGAGCACAGCCCCGACCGGAAGCTTGATCCGGATCGAGCCGGAGATGTTTCTCCACAGAAGGAAGCCCAGCGGGACGAGCGCAGTCCGATCCAACGACGACTGGAATCGTTGGCACAGCGAGCCGCCGACCGGCGTGTGATTTCGCCAGAGCACTCACGACGAGAGCGCATGGTGCGGCATGAGCAGCCGCGGGAAGAGCGGAAGCGGGAAAGAAACCGCGCACCTGACGCCGAGCCTCGCATCGGGCGGGACCGTTTGCCTCAGATCGCGGTGGACCTCCGGCTGCGTCAGGAAGAGATTCGTACCTTGTCTGAGCTTGGCCGCTTCCGTGTCATCGGGACGCGCGATCTAGCCGATACCATCTATCACGGCAACAGCGGGCAGATGGAGCGCGACCTCAGTTTCCTGCGCGAGAAGGATCTCGTCAGCACCGATTTCATCAATGCCCGCCGCGACGGACGGAACCAGCCGGTAGAGCGAATTCAGGTGGTGACCTTGACGCCGGAAGGCAAGAGCCTGCTGCGGGAGACGGGCCAGGTTCGCGGCGATCAGGAGATTTACTCCGGGCTGGTGAAGCCGCGCGAGGCAGAACACGACTCCCAAGTCTATCGAGCTTACCTGAAGGAATGGGACCGGATCGAGAAGGAAGGAGGCAGCAACCCGCGCGTCGTTCTCGACTTCGAGTTGAAGTCCGATATACAAAAAGCGATTCATGCGCAACAGAAGGCCGAGCCGGATGAGGATTTGAGCGTCATCAAGCAGCAGGTCGCCGAGGAGTTCGACCTGAAATTTATCGACGACTCAATTCAGATCCCCGACCTTCGCATCGAGTACGACCTCGACCAGGGAGCACGCAGCGGTCACTCGGATGTCGAGGTTGCCACTGCGGCCTATCACGGCAAGCATCTTTCGGCGAAGGTGCAAGCCGGGTTCCGCATCTACGCCGCGGGCTCCGACCGCGCCACCTTGACGGCGCGGATCGAGAACGACCACGCGCTGATGCAGGGGATTCTTGACCTTTGATGCTCGACGATCCCATCCGCAGTATCGAGTATTTCGGCTACACCGAGCGGGAAGCGAGCTTCCTATACCTGGTGGCCGTTCACTCCGGCTACTTCCTCCGCCGCCAGTTCGACAAGTTCATCGACCGAAGAAGTGGGGCCATTGCGCAGCAATTTCTCCTCAAGGCGAAAAACAAGGGCCACATCGATGTCCTCGACTTCGGCCAGCAGCGGCACGTCTACCATGTCTTTTACAAACCGTTCTACAGGCTCCTCGACAATCCAGACTCGCAGAACCGTCGCCGGAAGAGCGATACCGAGATCAAGCTACGGCTCATGGCGCTTGATTATGTCCTGCTGAATTTGGCCCACATCTTCCTCGAAACCCGCGAAGCAAAGGTCAGGTTCTTTACGGAGAGTCTCGGCATTTCCTCCCGTGATTTACCGCAGCATGGACGATACTCTCGACAGCCTTTTGCCGACCGGCTTCTCGTCAGCTACGAGAAGGAACAGAAAACTTCGCGATTCGTCTTCATCGAGGAAGGCACCCGCACTCTCGTTCGCTTCGAGAAATTGCTCGCCGATTACAAGCGTCTGTTTCAAGCGCTTCCCAGGTTCGAACTCGTCTACCTGTCCGACTCCAAGGTTAATTTCGCGGAGGCCGGGCGTTTGTTCGAGAAGGCTTTTCCGCAAGCACACGCGGCCAATACTCACGCTCTCTATCCCAAAGGCTCCGAACATCTGCTGAACTGGTTCAGGGTGCGGGCACGCTACGATGCCGAACTCGGCGGCCTTTCGATGCAGGATTTCCTTTTGCTTCGGGAAGGGAATCTGTTGTACACCGCGGCGGAGCACAAGAAACTGTACGAGCAATGGCGTATCAAACGGTTCAGCGCCGGCGAGATTCCTCAACGGCTGGGAACCAAATCTCCCTCAGTTTCTTTTCGCACGGAGCTTCTGGAGTTGAGTTATCCTATCTTCACCTACCGCCACTTACCTCCCAAACCTCCATCCTTCTACTCTATCGACCGGTCCCAGGTGCGCTCTGCCTAACGATACGTCAACGTCTTATAAATCAATAAATTCCATATAGGGAAGAGCCGATCCGGGGTCAGGATAAACCAGAATCTGAATGGGGTCAGGGCGGGAACGACCACGCACATTCGTGCTGCCACTTCGTTCGGTCGTTCCCGCCCTGACCCAAACGATTACCAAGTTAAGACCGTGATTGGTACAAACTCAATACTGGTACTGGACCAAAGCAGGTCCGCATCAGGTCCGAAGTCAGTACCTCGTTTGATCCGTCGTGGATTCGTTTGGCATCAGGAGCGGATTCTCTTCCGATCCGTGATTGATCTAAGAGAAATACACTTTGGATCACCTGAGCATCATTCCGCGTACCGTGACGGAACTTCTGAGCGCAAGCGGGCTGTCATCTTCGCATGCTTGCCAGAACAAATCTGACGATTCCAATGTGCGCTGCGAGATTCATGTCCGGAAGCAAATGTGGTAGGCCTCGAACTAACACCCCGTTCTCACGCGATCCGCTCCAGAGCCAAGTGCGATTCAGAATCGATCAGTAAATAGAAAGTGCGACATTCCCCGGAAGATGGCAGTATAGCCGAGGCGCGACCCGCGTCAAGCCCGCGCAAGCGCGCCGCCTACGGCGGTCTTCGAGGCTTGACCCGGGCCTCTCCGCCTCGGTCTAACCTCTCTGGCTATCGGGGAATGTCACTTTGGATACCGCTCATCCCATCGTCACGGCCCCCGCCGACATGCGTGGCCAATCCGGATTTCGCTTTACAGTCGTTCAGGCGATTACCGCCGCGCAGGACAATCTCTGGTGGGCAGTCCTTCATGCACGTAAAATGCAGGACCAAGGTGACCAAGTTCGCGGCGTACGCCGGCACCGTCACTCTCGTCATCGTGATCAGAATGAGAGATGCTGACGACATCATCTGCCGCGTGTGGGGGCGGAGGTTCCAGGAATCACATTTTCGGCATGAAACCCCGGAGTCGTCTGAGGTGACTTAGAGAAGCGGGTCCATGTCGGAATAAAGGAAGCCTTGTTGTGCTAGTGCGAGCCTGCGGGCCTCGTATCTCTGTTTTGCATGGTCATACGTGAGGCATTGCTCCGATTCGGTCTCGTCCCATATGACCTGCTGATTGATTTCGCTCCATTTGGCATGAGCCTGGGTCACAATGAAGCCGGGGCGCCAAATGTCATCTGAATCATCGAGCCGCAACTCATAGAATTCCTGTCCCTTGAGCGGGGCTTTGGGATCAACTGTCCTTGAGAGCACTTCCTGCACGCCATCCATCATCTTCCAGCGCCCTCGGATTCTGCAACAACAACACATCACAGTTCGTTCTTCCCTGAACCCTACGAGCCTGAGCGACGATGAAAGAAGCTTCCGTTTCGACTGGCCCAGGCCCGACAGGGCGCGGCAGATTCGGGCTATCTCTCCACCCCCTCTTCCTGGTACTCCATTTCGGTATTGATGGCCCAGATGTTGTCCTTCGTTGCGATGCCGTTGACGATATTCTCGACGGCGGTCATCGCGGTGAGCATCGAGTGGTCCTGATTGTTGTACTTGTGCATGCCGTTGCGGCCCACGAGAAAGAGGTTCGCGAAGCGGTCTGTGTAGCCACGGATAACGTCGAAGCGGCCATAAGTTCCAAAGTAGGCGGGGTACGTCTTGGGGACGTGAACAACATGGGAGTCTTCCACGTCCTTGGCCTTGAGAATTCCGATTCTGGCTGCTTCCTCAATGGCCAACTTGGTCATCTGAACATCGGAAAGTTTCCAGAGAGGATCAGTTTCGTTGCAAAAATACTCCAGACCAATCCAGACTTTGTCTGGATTGCTCACGAGCCACGGGCTCCAGTTGTTGAATATCTGAAGGCGGCCCACCGTCACCCCTGGTTCCTGAATATATATCCAGTTGTCCTTGAGCGGTGAACCGTCGTCCTCAGCAAGGGCCAGCTTTGTCGCCAGCAAACCGACCATAATGAAGTCGCGATAGATCAGTCCTTCGCTCACCTCGGCAACCTCTTTCGGTACTTCACCGCTCACAGCGCGAATCAGATCGCGTACCGGCATGGTCGAGATGAAATAATCACTAGGATAGGCGATGCGCTCGCCCGCTTCATTGACGCCTTCGACCGAGATCACCATGTTTCCCTCGATATGGATGCGATCAATGGCCACGCCGAAGTGAATCTCACCGCCATCTTTGAGGATCTGTGCTGCCACGTGTTCCCAAAGCTGACCGGGACCGAGCTTGGGATAGAGAAATCTCTCTATCAGCGAAGTCTCCGTGTGCTTTTGAGCTATATCGTCGGATTGCCTGCGCACGAATGTTTCCTTCAGGTAATGCACCACCACGCCCTTGAGCGATAGACCCTTGATGCGTTGCGCGCCCCATTCGGCGCTTATATCGTGGCACGGCACGCCCCAAACCTTCTCGGTATACGATTTGTAAAACATACAGTAGAGCTGTTTGCCGAAACGGTTAATCAGGAAATCTTCAAGCGAATGCTCTTCGCGTTGCGGCATGAGTACGGAACGAAGATAGCTGAATCCACAGCGGAAGGCACGGACCACTCCCAACTTCTTCAGTGTGCCGAAGGTCAGGCGGATGGGATAGTCGAAGAAGCGGCGCAGGAAATAAATACGGCTCTTGCGCAGGCGCACCAGCATGACCAGATCTTCAGTGTGAGGATCTGGGGCAGAAGCCGCTGACGAAACGTTGAGCTGCTGGCCCTGATGGCGAAGCTGACACCTCTCGCCTGTGCCGGCCTCGACCGGGAGCATATCGAGCCACCACCGCATCACACGGTCCGATTTTGAGAAGAAGCGATGCCCGCCAATATCCATGCGGTTGCCCTTGTACCGTACAGTCCGGGAGAGCCCCCCGATTGCATTGCTGGACTCAATCAGAATGGGCTTGATTCCCGAGCGCCGCTGCAATTCGACGGCTGCGGTGAGCCCTGCAGGGCCCGCCCCGATAATGATTGCCGTGCCGTGTTTCATGAGCCCCCGCTTCATCCCCGATCCGGGTGAATTGTGGCGCTCCTCAACTGTATCCCAATGACGATCTCGCGTCCGCTTTCGAGGGGCGGCACATTTGCTGGCAGAGATGAGCAAGTGGGACCACAGATTGCCACAGGCAAAGTCAAAATGGCAAATTGGACCAATTTCAATTTTCTTGCGGAGGTGGGCTGTCCGCAAAGACGATTTGAGAAACCTCCAGGCCTCTACGGTGGTTGCACGTTGGGGGGGCGCAGGAGCATTATTCTTGCCATGCAGGAAGTCCTGTCAAAGACCGACGATCCAAGCCCCCCCTGCACGATCAGGAATTCTACGAGTTGTGGCTCTACGATTCTGACTCCGTCGGTGACCCTGTTTTCTGTCTACGCGTAACCCGCGCGCGGTGGGAAGATTCAAATTAAAGGTGTGGGGTGGGACGAGCCGGAGGTCGAGGCATTCGCGACGCCACAAGAGGCCAAAGAGGGATATGCGACACGGAGGCAGGCTCTCGCCGAAAAAGGCTTCAACTATTCGGACATGGACCTCTGACAGGCAATGCGCGGAGCCCGGTCCGGACGAACTCCACACATTCCGGAGGAAAGAATGAAAACATCACGGATTCTCTATGCCTTGTTTCTTTTGTTGTCGATGGCTCTTTTGCCAGCAGTGGCCGCGACGATCACAGCGGCAGATGCCAAGAACCATATGGGAGAGCAAGCCACCGTTTGCGGGAAAGTGGCCAGCGAGAGAATGGCGACGAGCAGCCGAGGAGAGCCGACCTTTATCAATCTGGATTCAGCCTATCCGAATCAGGTTTTTACCATCCTAGTGTGGGGCGACGACCGAAAGAACGTGGGGGAATTGCCACGCGTTGGCTCACGTATCTGCGCATCGGGCGTCATCCAGGATTACAAGGGCGTGCCTGAGATTGTGGTGCGAAGCAGCGGTCAGTTGAGCCATTGATGCACGGATTCGAATGATACTACTTTCGCACACAGATACTTTGGCTCCATGTTTCCGCATGAATATGTTTGTGTGCGTGTCCGGTTATGGAGTCGATATCTACAGAGAAAAAGTACACTCCCGGTGGTTCGGCGTGAAATACCCATGCGAAGTCTCGTTCGGCGCTCTCTCCAGGTCCGAAATGCATGTTCAGAAGTTTAGCATCGCTTACGTCCACAATTTTCTGCCCATGCTCGAATTCAAGAGGATCTATATAGGTCGCAATAGCAGACGAAGGGGGTGTCATGTCCGACCGCCATGCCTGAATGTGGACGCCATCCGTATCGAATGATGCAATGCCTTGATTTCTGAGTTTGAGATTGAAGTAAACATAGCAGGTACCTGGAAATGGTCCGGGGCGCTCATCCGTAAGAGCAGTAGAAACATCGACCCTTTCCTCAAGCGTAGGTTTTTCGCCCGTGAGAAATCTTGTATAAGCCCAATATGCAGCAACAAATAAAGCGACGATCTGAACCCATTTTGCGATGGTATCGGTATTGGCCCAAACCCACTGAACTATTCGCGATATCCGGTGCGCGATTCGTATCATGTTCCCGTGACCTATCTGACCGCCGAAAAACGGCTAGCACAGACGAGTGGGGTTCTGTTCTTGTAATGAAATGGCATGGATATGGTCGCTGTGCTTCTTGACCGCCCATTGAAACAGACCGCCGCAGGCCGGGAGTGCTTCGCACGTTTTGCATTCGGGAAGGTAGAGTGTTTTCCAATCAGAAATGGACTTGCGTGCGTAGTTCCACAAGGAAGGTCTGAGCACGCAAAGCTGGTGATTGTAGATCGATACCGTCATATTTCTGATGGAGAGATATTCAACCGCCTCTTCGAGCGCATCCTGATAGTCGTAGGGGTCGATCCACAACTCCCCGATGTTCCGCGGAGTGTAGCCGGTATATTCGAGGCCCATCAGCGCAACATGCTCGACGAAGGTGAGATTTCTGTAGATGTAATCAACAAGTTTGGTCAGTCGAGGGATTGTCAGTCTGTGAAGTACCACCCTAACCTCCACGCGGATACCGTTACGAGCCGCCTGGTGTAGGCCGGTAACGGTCTGATCGAATGCTCCTTTCGCCTGGACGACAAAATCATGAGCCCCTGCGAAGTCGGAATAGAGCGGGATGCCGAGGCTGATCTTCGGGTGCTCAAGTTCGGCGAATCGTCGTGCATATTCCGGCCACGCAAAGGTCCGCCCGTTGGTAAGAATGTGCAGTTCTGTGTCCGGCATTGACCGCTTCAGTTGCGAAATCAGCGTGAAAAGACGGTCGCCGAGAAGCGTCGGTTCTCCCCCGGTGATCGTCAGGTAGGGCGGAGGAGGCGCAATCAGATCGATCAGCTCAAGATTGCGCACGGTGAGCGCATCGACATCGTCCTTGTCCTTGGGGGGCTGCGAGCACATGAGGCAATTGCTGTTGCACCGCTCGGTGACGAAAAGATGATGATGCAGCTCGTAGGGGCGATAGAGCGAGCGCACAAGGCCGGTTTGGCCCTCCAGCACGACGATATCGCCGTCACGCAAATGAGCAGATTCGCGGAGAAGGTGCACGTAGGGCATGCGCGGAGAGCTTTCCAACGCATCATGAGAGAGGATCGCCCGGTATCCCGCGACGTTCTCATCGGCTGCATTGAATGACGCATCGTGCGGCGGCACGAAGCGAATTCTCGTTTCGCGTTGTTCAATCGGCATATCCTCAGTCGCAAGGATGCCGACGATGCTGCCCTCGAAGTTGCTTGATACCCCCGTCGTCGTCAGGCGCATTCGATGACCTCATTCTTCACGGCCTCGCCTGTGATCCACGACCAGAGAATCCGCATGGTGTCGTGATCATTCTCCTCAATCATGGAGAATAGTTGCTTGATGACCTCCATATTGCGATTACAAAACCCACTCGTAGGGCGATTGCCGTACATGTCGCCTTGAGTCGAGTAGTGGTACACCGGGTCGGCGGCGCAATATGACTGGAACGCGCAGTCTGAGCAACCGGCTAACGCCTGTGTGCACGATGCTTGGAACAACTGGAGGGCCGGATCGCTCGTGAAGAGGCTTCGGCGCGTATCCTTGTGCACGCTGCCGAGACGGAACGTCCGGTCGTGCATCTCGGCCAACATCCGGGACTCATCGGATGCGTACACATCGCCATCGTAGTTGTAGACCAGGACGCTCCATGCCTCTCCTGCGGGCGATTGCATATCGACGTAGCGCGTTCCGTGCGGCGTGAGGATCTTCGTTAGTAGAATCTGCGTGTAAACTTCGGCGATCCGATATCCGCTGCCGTTGACCTTCAGAACATGTGCGAGGCCCTTCTTATAGAACTCGAGAAAGCGCTCCATTTCGTACCCAGTGCGATGACGCGTCTTGATCGCGAATCCGTAAGGACTGATCGGCCGTAAGAATATCGAATGGAATTTCTGGCGCACATATTCATCGACAATCTCGACGGCATAGTCGAGCGACGCCGATGTGGTCGTCATGAGCGCGGCAACGCTCTCCATGCCGAGGATCGCGCGGCTGCGCTCAATTCCCTCGATAGCTTTCTCGTAACTGTCATTTCCGGGACGGGGCCTGTTCTTGTTGTGAAGGAACGCCGGACCGTCGAGGGAGGTGGAGACCTTGACGCCCTCATCGCGGAAATATTTCAAAATGTCGTCCGTCACGCACGCAAGGTTGGTGCAGACCACGATGTCGAGATTCTTCCCTCTTTCGAGTGCCTGCGTTTTCGCACGCGGGATGATGTAACGGAGCAGATCGAACGCGAGCAACGGCTCACCACCCTGAAATTCGAGCGTGATGTCACGCGCGGGGCTGTCCATCATCATGGTGATGGATCGGTCCGCAGTTGCGGTGCTCATATCGAATTCTCCACGCGTCGCCGTCTGCCGGGATACCTGGCAGTAATCGCAAGAGTGTTCGCAGCGAAGAGTCACGACGAAGATATGCAGCTTGGTTCCGCCGTTGATGTGGTCGAATTTTGTCCGTACCTTCGCCGCCAATACATCGAGGAGAGCGGACGACGAATTGTCATAGATAAAATGCTTCGCCTTGAGGTCCCGATAGAGATCCGAGCCGTTATCGAGGTGCCCCTCGGCCACCCCCCGGACGGTTCCAGTCGGCACAAAGAGGAATTCTCCCGCCTCATTGACTAGAACTTCTTTTCCATGCAGACGCATGAACCTGAAGGGAAGCAGATGGAATTCTGTGGGCGCGGGGGCGACCCGCTCAACGGGATAGAAAACGCGCGCCATAATCGTTCTCCGTCAACGTTGAGGGTTGCTTAGGATCTTGAACATGCTGTCCGGCTTCGTTTCTTCGATGATATCGCCGAACATGCCCTCAGGCTGATCCTCCAGGACCCCGGATTCCGAGAACGCCTTCGCAAGAAGAAGATCGCGTATACCTGATGTCTTGGCTTCTATCTTCTCGCGTAGCGAGAAATCCATCGCGCTCGTGGTGAAAGCTTCTTGAATCGACGCCGCATCAAACGCCGAGGTGACATGTCGAGGCGTCAGAACCACGTCCGCGATGAGTTCGCTTCTGTTACGAACGTCGCAAACGAAATCCCGCGAGAACCAGTAACATGTTTTCAAGAGCGATTCGGCGCTAATAATGGCGAGGTTGACCTCTACGACCGCTTGAGGCACCTGCAGCACATCCGTGCTCTCGGACTGCCCCATCGTCAATATGCACTCGACGAGTGCGATGAATGGGAGGAGTGCGAAGAGTGCGAGGAGTGTGACGAATGCGAATCGTGGCTTGCAATCATTTTGAAGGTCTCATTCTGTTGTTTCAAAATGAGCTTCGGAGCCAGCGGCTTGACGCTCGCGGCGCTTGTCGTAGAGATCGTGTTCGCATCAGGGGTGGGTTGCGCAACTGCAAAAGGTTGGAAGCTCGTACCCGTTGCGACGATAGCGCCGCCTGCGAGTACAGCCAATTTGCCTGCGATACCGCTAAGGAACTTCTTCTTGTCGCCCTGCATGTATGTCCCCTTCCTGTCCCGGGAATCTTAGTTGCAACGAATTATATACCAAGCCTAGGTATGAGCCGCTATATTTCTGTTTGGCGCGTCGTCTCGATGGCCTTTGGGATGAGAAGCATTCGCGATCAACAAAGATGAATACCGTAAGCGATTGAAGTGTAACGCCTTGTAGGCAGGTCGCTGTTCATGCTCAAGGACTGAATGGTCAGTTGGACAACACAATCGGACGCCCTCTGGGTTGTGAAAGCACTCTTCTCTGGGAGCGCCGTTGCGGCGCTCGTGTGCTTTTTTACAGATCGATACGTGTTCTCGCTCCTGAAGAACCATTGGAAGCTGATGCTTTGTTGCGTTGCCCTGGTCCTCCTATGGCGCATCCCCGCGGAGGGAGGATTCTTTCACGGGACTGAGTACGAAGACTCCTATGTCTACACGGTCGCTGGACGTCAGATGGCCTCTCCCTTTCGCATCGCACCGAGCGGAACCGAGCCTCCATATTCGATCACGGTTTGCACCGTGGGCAGCTTGAATTTGTGCAAGCGATCCGGCAACTTCCCCGAGCATTTGATCGGATACCCGTATATTCTCTCCGTCGCCTCCAATATTTTTGGCTACAAACCATCCATCGGCTCATTTGTGAATATCGCCTTTGCGTGCCTTTCGGACATCCTGATTTTTCTCATCTGCATGGTCATCGCGGATGATGTGATTGCCGCTGGAAGTGCAGCGTTCATCTTTGCCATAACGCCTGTTTTCGCGGTGTGGGGACTTGAAACATCTGCCGAACCGTTCTCGAACGCATGCATGAGTCTGGTCCTGTGGTTTTGCATGCGTCATCTTGGGGCGCGACCGGCGCATAGTGGTCGTTGGCATGTACTCGTGACATGGTTCGCGTTCACCGCTGTCCTGCTCTTCTCGCTTACCGTGAAACGAGAGAATATCCTTCTCTTGATTGTCTTGCCGGTGATTGCCCTCTTCGTGCAATTCACAGCGAAGGACTCCGGCAGGACCTCTCTTCATCGTTCCGGATGGATTCTCCTGAGCGCGGTCCTCGGCGTCATCCTCTGTCTTCAGATGAGCGTATTCCAACCGACAACCCAGGAGACCGCGCTCCTCAAAGCATTTCCCCTCAGTTTTACTCAAATTGCGGGGCTCTTACCCGTATACTTGCGTTCATTCTTCGTCATTGAGTGGTTTGGCGGTGCGGTCTTCCTGGTGCTCCTCGGAGCTATCGTTGCATGGCGGCGAAAGGCGCTTGAACTCTTCCCGCTCCTTTTGTTTGTTGCTTACGTACTCCTCTATGCGTTTCACATCCGTGGCTACTACGAAATGGCATCTGGCAGCACCGACTCTCGTTCGGCACTTCGTTTCTCGATGAATCTGATGACCCTATGGTGCGTGCTTGCGGGCCTCGGCACTTCATGCGTGCTTGGATGGGTTCGGGGCACCCACGCTTGGGAACATCACAAAGTGGCTGCCAGATGGATCGCGGCGGGCGCACTAGCGGTGGTGCTCGGCCTGAGTTATTTTGCTACCGGCTATCTGAGAGAGGACGTAGTAGGAGATGAGTTCCGGATGAGGATCGAGCCATCGCTCACCGCAGCACGTGTCGCCGTCAGTGATTGCACGAAGGAAAACTATGTAGCTACAGCAGAGCCGCTCATTACACAGATGTATGCAGAGCCAAGTACGAATGTTATTGCGCTCTATGATGTCAATCGTAGCGTGCTGCAAAGTGTTGGGTTTCTTGAAGGCAAGACCGGTGTCGTGTATTTAGACGAGGAAATTCATCGAACGCCTGCGGACACCGAAAGATACAAAAAACAACTGGAGTATTTAAACCAATTGGAATGCAATACGCTAATACGCAATGAGGTTTTCTCAGTTATAAGAATATGCACGGAAACCACTGTCCATGATGTGCCACACGCCCGCTAAATCACTGCATCAAAGGCGAGCCAAAAAATTGCAAAGGCTCCTTGCCAATTCGCGTAAGTTCCAATTTCTGCTGCTTGACCGCTATTGAGCTAATCGAACAGAGATTCAGATTTGTTGGCCATCCTGATATAGCCAACCACGCTGGATGGCGCATTGCGCGAGTATCTTGGCAGCCCTTTCGATACCATTTTTGGCAAGGCTTGAGAAGTCGATGAAGCAATGTTCAGGAAAGGGGGTTCCGTCGGCAGTGACAGGAAGCGTCTGCTCAGCACATTCTGCGTTGGTAATGGCCATCACACCCACCGAACTGAAGCCGAGCGTGCCGGTGTAATGCTCCCATGAAGCCTTCGGTTGTATCTTTTTACTGTCATAGACAGACAGCTTTTTTTCATCCTTGGGAGTAGGACGGAAAGCCTGTGAAGTTGGACGGCCATTTTGAACAAAGCTCGGATGTATTTGTCGCAGCAACAAGGTGTCAGAGTCCACTTGCTTGCTCCTCGACCCTTCGGGTCTCAAGTTGCTTCAAAGCATCATTGAGCTTGCTCCATCCATCTTTATCGGCCAGCGAAATTGTCTCTTCGTCACAGGTCCGATCTTGAAGATTCAAGGCTTGGTACTCACCCTGCAGTGTTTCTAGATTGATTTCAAAAGAAACTTCCCAACCGTTTAAGGTCCACTCGGCCTGCACTCCACCTTCGGCGGTAGGGTAGATGTAAGGCAAAGGCAAGTCATTGTCGAAAGAAGAATTGAACGCTTTCTGGAGCCAAACGAGCTGGTTCTTAGCTGGTGCTTGGCCCTTGCCGTCTAGCCAGCCGTCCTCAAGCTTGGACAATTCTTCAAGACGCAGGGAGATATCCAACGGATCAAGCGGCGTGGCGTGCTCAATTGATTCGAAGCTCTTGAGATGATCGTTCCGATCTTTCCTCACAATGCCTTGAATCAAAACGTATTCATCATGGCCGGCATTATAATTTTCAAATGCTTCCAGGATTGCATCTTGATACAAGTCGCTGAGCGGCCCTCTCAATCTAGTGCCGTCATTGAGTTCCATTTCGAAGGTGTTCTTGCCCTTGTCTGCTTCAGGAATTCTGACCCGCAACTCGGTCTCTTCAGTCCATTCTTTGACCTGCGCATATCGCATCAATCGGTTTCTGGATTCCGGAGTAAGGGTAGCGTATCCGTCTTTGTGCTCGAAGGAAATTGACTCATCAGCGCGCAAACCGCGCCCGATACGATCAAAATAGTTCAGCAAATTGGGAGGCAAACCTGGGGCGACACCTTGCTCAGCTGCCGCAATAGATTCAACAATATCCGTCCGAGCTTGTTCAAAATAAACTAGATTTGCCGCAGACGGGAACAGGCTAGCGAAGACTAGGCTGATCTTCAGTATCGTACTGCCTTCTTCAACCGAGGTCAGGTGTAGGTCTACACCCGCTGTAAAATTGCGCGGGATTCTTTCCCGGTTGGGATGAACCTTCCGAAACTCCCACTTAGCAACTTCAATTAGCATTTCTTCCAGAGCAGAAAAATCCTTCAATAGTTCCAATGGCACAGTATGGCCCTGAAACCGTTCGCCGTTCAGTTTCGGGTTCAGGAATTCCTGTTCCACGTTGCCAACCTATTCCTTCTGATGCCATACAATCCTGCCGGGTTCAAAGGGAAATCAATCTTCAGCATCCCCGAACAGACACCAACCACTGATTGTACATATACCCGAAGCGGGCACGAAACCCGTTACGGCTTGGACGCGATGGTTCTCAAACTGGTCAACAGCCGTTCTGCGATTAACAGCATATCCATTTGCAGTATCCTTCGGATACTAAAGAGCGTTGCCATCTACTGCCCTGGGCAATGCAGGCCTTGATGTCGGCAATCAACGCGCGCACAATTCCCTGGTGTTACCCAAACACTTAAAATGGACCCCGTTTAAGGTTTTCTGGCAGGTTCCTGGGGCCTGTTTAATTGATCGATATGAAAATAAACAGTTTATGTGACACAGGGTGCACTTATTAAATTTTGCTGCCCAAAGATTCGACAGTCTCAATGGCAAGAATTATGGATCAAATTCAACCCCACTTTCCCCCCACGCTAAGAACTCTAATTCGCTCCAAGCCGCTCTTTTTGGCTGCCAGCCGCTCCGAGCGATGTCTTTTAGCTACAACAAGTTAACGCCTCATAACCCAAAGGTCGTAGGTTCAAATCCTACCCCCGCAACCAATAGAAATACATACTTATAGTTTTTTTCGCCTCTGGTAAGTCCCCCTGATTTCCAATTAAGAGCAGGTTATGATTTCCTTCCACAGAAGCGGTTGCTTCGGCAGGAAAATTTCGCATGTTTGTGCAGGATTCCCGTCATGCAACGCGCGATGATTTCAGCTCAAGATCGAGCAAGGTTCCGAAAGGCGTATAGCGGCGAATTCTTCGTGCAACAACCATGGGCCAGCAACGCGGTTGCGCTGCTGGCCCATGGTTGTTGCACTGCCGTTTACTTCTTCAATGGCTTGCGCGCGAAGTAGTAGAGCGCAAACGCCAGGGCAGCGAAGGCCAGCACGGAAACCACATCGTTATAGAGGAAGGTGTGCGGAATGGCCAGCGGGTTCTCCTTGTTGAAGACCGACTCGTAGCCCTTGAGCGCGACGCCGACCAGGCCCACCAGACCGCCAGCGGCGATCAGGCCTGAGGCAAAGAGCGAACCCGGTGAAACGTCGCTTTCTGCATCGGTTTCGCCGTTGCGCCGGGCCGCCTGCTCCACCAACCAGCGCACCACGCCGCCGATGAAGATGGGCAGCGTCGTTCCGATGGGCAGATACGCACCCACGGCAAAGGTGAGCGAGCGGATGCCGAGCAGTTCGACGGCAACCACCAGCGCCACACCGATCAGCACCAGTCCCCAGGGCAGCTTGCGGGTGAGAATGCCATTGATGACGGTGGCCATCAGCCTAGCTTGCGGAGCGGGCGCGCTAGCCGACCCGATGCCCTGCACCCAGTGCACCTCAATGCGGCCCGTTGTCGGCGAGTAAAGATATTTGCCGTCCTGTAACTCCGAGGAACCGATGGCGTTCAACAGCACGTACTCGGATTTCTGGTGGACGGCAACGGCGCTATTCGCATCCGTGACACGAATCTGCTCCGGCAGATGGTGCATATCCGTCTGCACGGAAACACCGGCGTGCTCTGCGGAGATGTTCCATGGCTGCGCCATCGTGTGGAACTCTTGAAGCCCCGTGTTCATCAGGTTCAGCGTGCAACCGATGACGACGGTCGAAACCACCACGCCGACCATCAGCGCAATCTGCTGCAGCCGCGGCGTGGAGCCGATCAGGTAGCCGGTCTTCAGATCCTGCGAGGTGTCGCCGGAGTTCGAAGCGGCGATGCAGACCGCGCCGCCGATGGTGATCGCGAGAGCGCTGTAGGCCGGAGCGGTCCAGCCCATCAGCAGAAAGATGGCCGCCGTGGCCATCAACGTGGCAATGGTCATGCCCGAGACCGGGCTGGCCGAGGAACCCACCAGGCCGACGATCCGCGAACTGACGGTGACGAAAAGAAAGCCGAAGACCACCACCAGCAGCGAGGCAGCCAGGTTCGCACCCCAACCGACGTAGGCGCCGGGCACCGGCTTGAACTCCAGAAACAGAAACATGCAGAGGAAGATCAACAACGAGCCGATAATGACCACGCGCATCGAAAGATCGTCTTCGGTGCGTTTGGGCTTGATGGCGCCGACGCCCGCGCCCATGCTTTTGAAGCCGACCGAAAGCGCGCTGATGAGCGTGGGAATCGTCTTGAGCAGCGTGATCAGGCCCGCGGCGGCAACAGCTCCGGCTCCCATCGGCTTGATGTAGGTCGCCCAGAGGTCACCCGGCTCCATCTGCGCGATGGGCACCAGCCCGGGATAGATGGGGTGGCCGATCTCTTTGCCGAAGAAGTAAATCAGCGGCATCACCACCAGCCAACTGAAGACGCCGCCGGCAAAGATGACGCCGGCAACCTTCGGTCCGATGATGTAACCCACGCCGAGATATTCGCTGGTGGCGTCGGCGTTGATCGACGAGCCCTTCAGCACATGCTGCGGCCCGAAGTCGGGACGGAACTCGGGATTGCCGGGCCAGAGACCGAAGAGATTCTTGTTTTGCAGGAAGGTATAGAGCCCTCCCATGCCGAGGCCTAAAAAGACGCGGCTGGCCAGCGATCCGCCCTTTTCCCCGGCAATGAGCACATCGGCACAGGCCGTGCCCTCGGGGTAGGGAAGCGTCTCGTGCTCATCGACGATCAGTTGGCGACGCAGCGGAATCATGAACAACACGCCCAGCCAGCCGCCGATCAGCGCCAGCATGAAGATGCGCGAGTACTCCAGATCGAAGCCGAGAAAGACCAACGCCGGCAACGTGAAAATCACGCCGGAGGCAATCGACTGGCCGGCGTTGCCGGTCGTCTGCACAATATTGTTCTCGAGAATCGACGAGCGGCCGAAGGCACGCAGAATACTGATGGAAAGCACCGCAATCGGGATGGAAGCGGCAACGGTCAGCCCCGCGCGCAGTCCAACATAGACCGTTACGGCGCCGAAGATGATGCCGAAGATCGCGCCAAGCAAGACCGCGCGAAAGGTAAACTCGGGCGGTTTCTGATCAGCGGAGACAAAGGGTTGAAAATCTTGCAAGAAAAGCCTCCGAATGCATATATAGATAGATTGTAAAGTGGCGCTGTGGGGCTTGACGGATCCGTCAGCAGGGTTTTCAGCAACTCAGCCAAAACAATTTGGGCTGTTTTCCATGGTTGAATGCACTGGAACATGTGCATTTTGCGAATATTTTCCTTTTCCTCGCGAAAAAGATGCCGCCGTCCATGCTTCGTTCAGGACAGCTTCCGCAGTAAATCGAACCATTTTCACTCATCGATTAAGGAAGCGCTTACAACATTAACCGAATTTTAGACAGTGGTGTCCCGGCTCTAAGCAATCGCTGTCCAAATAAGAGAATTGTTGGTCTAATTAGTTACAAATAAAGATGTTATGCGACTCTCCGATGAAGGGGGTGGATGCAGAAACGCTCTTCGAAAGACTGAAGCGCAGACCAAGCCGACACAGATGCAGTCGGTAATTCCAGGCATCCCAAAGGAATTAGCATATGAGTCTGAGTGTTCTTAACAATATCAACGCTTCTTACGCTGAGTCCAACCTGAACAAAACCAGCAGCAGCCTGTCCACGGTGTTGCAGCAGTTGTCTTCGGGTTCAAAGATCAACTCTGGCGCCGATGATGCCGCCGGCCTTTCCCTGGTCAACGGTCTGCAGGCCAACCAGGATGCACTGAGCCAGTCGACCACCAACGCGACCGAGGGCGTGGGCGTTCTGCAGGTCGCCGATGGCGCACTTTCGCAAGTCACAAGCCTGCTCAACCGTGCTGTTACGCTGGCCACCGAGGTCTCGAACGGCACCCTCAACACCACACAGGACGCGGCGGCCAATGAAGAGTACAAGTCGATCCTGTCGGAAGTTTCGAACATCGGTTCGACGACCACCTACAACCAACAGCAGGTCTTCGGCAACTCCTTCGCCATCTACACCGGCGACTCCACGACGCAGGGCGCTTCGGTCGATGTGCTGACGATCTCCTCGCTCAATGCCACCGACACGACGGGTACGGTTGGAGACGCGGGCGGCACAATCACCTACACCGCGGGCTCGGCGACTACAGCTGCCTCCATCACCTACACAGCCGACGCGGCCGGTGGTACCAGCCTCGCTGGCACCGACCTGACCACTCAGACCGATGCGCAGACTGCTCTGACCAGCTTGAACACGGCCATTGCCGATGTGTCTTCGCAGGATGGTTACATTGGCGCCCAGATCAACACTCTGAATGCCATCAGCACGGTCGAGTCTTCGCAGCAGGAGAATATTCAGTCCGCGCAGAACGCCGTTCAGGCCACCGACTATGCGACGGCTTCCTCCAACCTGTCCAAGTACGAGATTCTCAGCCAGACCGGCATCTCGGCGCTTTCTCAGGCCAACAGCGTTCAGCAGGAAGTCACCAAGCTCCTGCAGTAGTCAGCAGGTTTCATCACCTTGTATCAAGACACTTAAGGGACAGGCGGCAAAGAAAATCTACTTTGCCGCCTTTTTTTCGAAACCTATCCGCTTCTGCGCGGGCTCTACAAGGAAGTAACAGTACTTGAGCGCAGAGATTTTTATGGATTCGGCTCGCGTCTCCTTCGATTTTTCGTTCATTTTGCACTTTTTATAGTGCAAAACAGATATTTTTTCGTTTTTCTCGCGGAAAAAATCGTCTGCTCCGTGTCTTCTCCAGGACAGGGAACAGGCGGAATTGTCTCGTCTTTATCCTCTTGATGAGAAAAGGTTTACAGATTCCCCTAAGAAAACCCCTTCCTTGCCTCACCCCGAGCCAGAGAGTATTCCCTTCCGACACACACTGCTCTAATCCATTACATATCAAGATGTTATGCACTGCTCCGATGAAGGGGGTGGATGCTGAAACGCTCCTCGGTAGCCTGAAAGTCGGCAAGATCCGGCGCAGACGCCACCGAAATTCATAGCATCCCAAAGGAATACCCTATGTCGCTCAGTGTTCTGAACAATGTCAGCGCCACCTATGCAGAGAATAACCTGAACAAAACCAGCAGCAGCCTGTCCACGGTGTTGGAGCAGTTGTCCTCTGGTTCAAAGATCAACTCTGGCGCCGATGATGCCGCCGGCCTTTCGCTGGTCAACGGTCTGCAGGCTAACCAGGATGCACTGTCGCAATCGACCACCAACGCGACCGAAGGCGTGGGCCTTCTGCAGGTCGCCGATGGTGCACTTGCGCAAGTGACGAGCCTGCTTGACCGTGCCGTGACGTTGGCCACCGAGGCCTCGAACGGTACCCTAAACACCGCCCAGGAATCGGCGGCCGATCAGGAATATCAGTCGATTCTGGCGGAAGTCACCAACATTGGTTCGACGACCACCTATAACCAGCAGCAGGTCTTCGGCAGCACCTTCACCATCTACACCGGCGACTCCACGTATGTCGGTTCTTCGGTGGATACGCTCGTGCTCGCAGGCCTCGACGCCAACTCGACGACAGGTACGGTGGGTGACTCAGGCGGTTCGTTGACCTACACCTCCGGCTCCACGTCCACGACCGCTTCGCTGACCTACACATCGGGCACGGGCACCGTCTTGTACGGTACCAGCCTGACCAGCACCACTGCGGCCGCGAGCGCTCTGACCAGCTTGAATGCAGCAATCTCTACGGTTTCGGCTCAGGATGGCTACGTCGGCGCCCAGATCAACACGCTGAATGCCATCAGCACGGTCGAGTCTTCGCAGCAGGAGAACATTCAGTCCGCGCAGAACGCCGTTCAGGCCACCGACTACGCGACGGCTTCCTCCAACCTGTCCAAGTACGAGATCCTCAGCCAGACCGGCATCGCGGCTCTTTCTCAGGCCAACAGCGTTCAGCAGGAAGTCACCAAGCTCCTGCAGTAATCCGTTATCTTCCAACCAGGTTTTTCAATACGCCAATAGGACAGGCGGCAAAGGAAATCTACTTTGCCGCCTTTTTTTGTTTTTCTCCCACAGCTCTTGTCCCCTTACCCTACGCGCCGGGGTTGGCGAAGCCCGCCCCCGGCGCGTAGGGTAAGGGGACAAGAGCAAGGTACAACTAAAAAATTGCGGGGAAACTGATGACTGATTCCAGCCTTGGTGCAACGTCTGTCAAGCGTCTGTTCTCACTCGACGCGCTACGGGGCCTCACCATTGCCCTGATGATCCTGGTGAACAGCAGCGGCGATGAGTCCTGGGCACCGCTACATCACGCGGACTGGAACGGCATGACATTGACCGACCTGGTCTTCCCGACCTTTCTGTTTGTCGTCGGCATTTCCATCGTCTTTGCCCTCGAATCGCGGTTGGCCAAAGGCGCCACACGCGGGCAGCTCGCTCGCCACACCGCGCAACGCGCCGCAATTCTCTTTCTGATCGGCGTCTTTCTGAACGGATTTCCCCACTTTTATCTCGCTCACCTACGCGTGTACGGCGTGCTGCAGCGGATCGCCCTCTGCTATCTGCTCGTCGGCCTGTTCTACCTCTTCGACCGGCGCGGCTGGACGAAGATCGCGGCGCTGGTCGTGGCCCTGGTCGGCTACTGGGCGCTGCTGGCCTGCGTGCCGGTGCCCGGCGCCGGAGTTCCGGGTCGCGATGTCGCCTTCCTCGATAAAGACATGAACCTGACGGCCTGGGTCGATCGCCAGGTCATGCCCGGCCACCTTTACGAAGAGCGCCCGGCGTACAACACGCGCGACCCCGAAGGCCTGCTGAGCACGCTTCCCTCGCTGGGCACCACGCTGCTCGGCCTGCTTACCGGCCTCTGGCTGCGTACGGCGCGGCCGAATAAAAACAAGCTGCTGGGGTTGGTGGCAGGCGCCGCCGCAAGCCTCGCGCTTGGCTACTTCTGGTCGATCTGGTTCCCGCTGAACAAAAAACTCTGGACGAGTTCCTACGTGCTGGTGGCGGCGGGCTGGTCGCTGGCGGTCTTCGCCCTCGCCTATTGGGCCATTGAGATCAAGGGTTGGGGCAAGCAGGGGTGGAGCAGGGCCCTCACCTGGCCCTGGCTCGTCTTCGGCTCCAACGCCATCGCCGCCTTCATCCTCAGCGAGTGGCCCTTCGAAATCTTCCTTTGCCTGCGCTGGCAGGATAACGGCGTGCCGACGAATATCTTTTCCTGGTTCCGGCTGCACGTCTGCGGAGTGATTCCCGACCCGGCCTGGGCCTGCTTCGCCTACGCGCTCTGCTACCTGCTGGCCTGCTTCCTGCCGGTCTACTGGATGTATAAGAAGAAGATTTTCTTGAAGATATAAAAATTTCGGCAGAAAAGAGAAAAACGCCGCGCCGAATTCGGGTGCGGCGTTTTTCTCCTTTTTCCTAGAACAAAAATTATCGTGCCGAAGCCAAAGCATTTCTCCTGAAGGTATAGAGCGAGTCAATGCAGCTTCGTTGACGCGACCATCAGGGAGCGGCAATCTGGCAAGACTTTCGCCACTTTACAGCATCAGGAGAAAGGCTCTAAACGCGCCATTAACCACGCCATTTTTTCGTCCTCGTCCTCGATCTCGGTGACGAGCGGCACGGTGCGCAGCACGGGCAGTGTTTCGGCAAGCGGGCCTAGGCGGACGGCGTCCTTCTCCGTTGTGAAAAGCGCGGCATGATGCTGCGCTGCAAGCGCTGAGAGTGCTGCGATATCGGCCCCACGATAGGGTCGATGGTCGCGAAAGGCCCTGCGGGCGGCGAGCTTCAGTCCCGCAGTTTCGAGACCAAGAAAAAACTGCTCGGGTCGTGCGATCCCGCAAAAAGCGACGATTGGGCCGTTGATCGAAGGAACTTCCATGCGGCGACGGATACGCCAGACCGGCCCCTGCCAGCCACGTTTTTTGAGCCGCTCTTCCATCTCCGGTTCATCTGCGGGAACCACCAGTACCGTCGCGCGTTGCAGTGCCTCAAGCGGCTCGCGCCGGTTGCCAGCGGGCAGCAATTGGTCGTCGAGGTCACGACGGCTCACGAGCAGAAAGTCCACATCGCGATGCAGTTGGCGGTGCTGAAACCCATCGTCGAGCAGATGGAGCTTTTTCTGCTTAGGGGTTTCTGATTCTGAGGCGCAGAGGCTAAAGCCCTCTTCCGGTTCCGTGCTTTTTTCGGCACGACTGAAGTCGTGCCCTGTTACAGAGCCATAGTCGCAGTGAGTTTTTTCGACCGCACCTTCCGCCAGCAGCCCGGCTTCGTAACGCTGTCGGGCCACGTAGACGGGAGCCCCGGTCGCGCGGGCAATCAAGAGCGGCTCATCGCCGAAATCTTCTGGACTCCCTTGAGGATCGACCCGGGCAGGGATCTGGCTCGTTCTCCCATAGCCCCGCGAAAGCACGTCGACGGCAACTCCGTGCTGCGTGAGAGCCCGCGCCAACGCAATGGTGAATGGGGTTTTGCCCGCGCCGCCCGCAGAGAGATTGCCAACGCTGACCACCGGCCAATCCAGCCGGTTGATCCGCTCCCAGCCCTGCGCCAGCCGCCACGCGCGCAGCCCAATCGCCAGCCGGTACAGCGGCGTCAGCGGGACCAACAGCGAGCGGGCGGCGCGGCTCATGCGCTTTTTCCCTCGCGAACTTCGCGCGGCAGCAGTGTGAGAATCGCCTCGATAGAGCGGGCCGTGGCACCGGCCTGCCGGTCGAAGATTTTCCTGGCCTGATCGCCTATCTCCCTGGCAACTTCAGGTGTTTGCAGGAGTTCGACGAGCGTGGCGGCCAGAGTGTCGGTCGTCGCGATCCGCAAGCCCTGGTGCGCGAGCAGGTCTTCGGTAATGGCCCGGAAATTTTCATAGCTTGGCCCGGCGACGATGGGCACGGCGAACTGCGCCGGTTCCAGCGGATTGTGACCGCCGGCGGGGATCAGACTGCCACCGACAAAGGCCACGGCGGCCAGCGAGTAGACCGAGGCCAGCTCGCCAATCGTGTCGAGCAGCAGAATCGAGCCAGAGGCCAGCGGCTCGCCTGTCCACGCCGAACGGCGCGTTCCTACAATTCCAGATTGCCCCAAAAGTGTTGCAACGGCGGCAAACCGCTCCGGGTGGCGCGGGGCCAGGACCAATAGAAGATTCGGGTCGGCGGCAAGCAATGTGGGCCACGCGGCCAGCAGCGCCAACTCCTCGCCCTCCAGCGTGCTGCCGGCAACGACGATGCGGCGGCCGCCCAACTGCGCGCGCAATAGCCGCGTCACCTCGGCCTCTTCGGCGGCACGAACGTCGAATTTCAGATTGCCGGAAACGGAAACGCGCCGAGAAGAGCCGCAAAGGAGGCCGAGCCGTTCAGCGTCGAGCGGGCTCTGCGCCAAAAAACGGTCGACCCGGCTCAGGAACGGTCGCCAGAGACCGCGCAGGCGGCGGTAGCGCGGCCAACTGCGGTCAGAGACACGGGCATTGACGACGGCGACCGGAACGCGACGGCGGAAGCAGCCCGCCAGCAGGTTCGGCCAGAACTCCGTCTCGGTGAGGATCAGCAAGCTGGGCTGGAGCGCATTCAGCCAGTTGCGCATGGCCCAGGGCAAATCGAGCGGGCAATAGAAGACGCGCTCCGCGCCGAAGCGCTTCCGCGCCAGTTCCTGCCCGGTACGTGTGGTTGTAGAAATCACGATAAAGCAGCCCGGAAGCCGCTCTTCCAGCTCACGAACGAGGCGCGAGACGGCCAGAACCTCGCCGACCGAAACCGCATGCAGCCAGACCAGCGAACGGCCCTTGCGCTCGGCAAACGAGCGCGTGCGACCAAGCCGCTCGGCCATGCCGCGACGATATTTGTGCGTGGTCGCCATCTTCCACAGCCACCACGGGGCGCTCGCGACCAGCGCCACAACAAGAACGAGATTATAGAAAAATAGAATCATCTGCGACAGATCACGCCCGGTGCGTGTCTAACCTTACGATGATACAGTCGAGCACAATGAAGGTGTTGCAGGCAATGTTTCTGCTGGAACTGGTGCTGCCGGTCGCGGCCAGCGAGCACACGCCGCCGCCGGTCGAGCCGGCCACGCGCTTTGCCGCCGTCGAGGTACATGCCGACGAAAAGCTGGCCATCGCCGTCGAGCCGTATGACACCAAGGAAAAAATCGCGCTCTTCCGCGTCGACTATCTGCGGCGCGGCGTGATGCCCATCCGCCTCATCGTGACCAACAATAGCGACCGGCCCATCTCGCTCAATGAAGCACGCATCCTTTTTGAGAGCGCGGCAGGCGACCGCATTCAGGCCGCCGAGCCGGAGGACGTCGAAAGGCGCTTCACGCTCAAGGAAAAAACCGGCGCAAAGATCCCTATGCCCGCGCCGATCCCGAGCATCAAAACCAAGCCCCGGGCCAGCGACAAGGCCATCGAGCAGGACTTCGACACCTTCGAGTACAGTTCGATCACCGTTGCCCCGCACACCACCCGCGCCGGCTTTCTTTTCTACGACGTCTCCGCACTCACCCGCCCGCTGGAAGGCGCAAAACTGCTGCTGCGCAGGCTGCACGACGACAACGGCCATGAGTTGTTTGCCTTCGAGATTCCCTTCGACAAATATCTGCGGTCGAAGTCCGTCCAGATGAATTAAAGCCTCTCTCCCGCCTTGGCGGAAGAGAGACTGAGCCCTACTCGGAGTAGGTGGCCGTGGTCGTGTCCGTCTCCCAGATGGTGCAGGCGGTCACGCGAACGCGGCCCTGGGTCATCTCGGCCAACTGCACGTTGGTCTCGTCGTAAAAATATTTGGCGATGTTTTCGGCCGAGGGATTCCGTTCGATGAACGGTTCGAGGTCGTTGAGCATCTGGTGATCAATCCGGTCGATCACCGGGCGCATCACCTGCTTGAGCATCTTGAAATCGAGCAGCAAACCGGTCGAATCCAATTCGGCTCCGACCAAGGTGACACGAACCTTGTAGTTGTGGCCGTGCGGATTTTCGCACTTGCCATGGTAGTTGCGCAGGTAGTGGCCGGAGGAAAAACCAGCCTCCACGGTAACTTGATACATGGGATTGGACTCGATTCCAGCGGGGAAGTTCCCTCTGCCTTTTATTGTAGCGGAGCAACGAGATTTGCCGTGAACGCAAGCCCGACGCCTGCCCGCACAAACTCTTCTTCGATCCGCGCGACCGAGCCATTCAGGTCAATGGCGCGGCAGCCGTCGCACAGCACGATCGCCTCAAAGCCGAGCCGCCGTGCATCAAGCGCCGAATACCCCACGCAAAAGTCATAAGCAAGTCCCGCGAGAAACACACGCTCGACACCGCGTTCGCGCAAAAATCCCGCCAGACCGGTCGAGGTCGTGCGATCGTTTTCGTAAAAAGCCGAATAGGAATCGATGAGCGGATTCATGCCCTTGCGCAGAATCATCTCGGCCCGCGGCAGTTCGAGCTCGGCAGGAAACTCCGCGCCGTGACTGGCCTGCACACAGTGCGCAGGCCACAGCGTCTGCGCGCCGTAGTCGAGTTCGATCTGTTCGTACGGCTGCCTGCCCGGATGTGCGCGGGCAAAGGAGGCGTGATCGGCCGGGTGCCAATCCTGCGTCAGTATGACGTGCGTAAACAGCGGCGCCACGCGCAGAATCGGCGCAACCACGACATCCCCCTCCGGCACCGCCAAAGCTCCTCCGGGGCAGAAATCGTTTTGCACGTCGATGACGAGTAGCGCATCACGCGCGCCAATGCGAAGTGGGTTTTCCGTCATGCCGCTATTGTCGCAAATCAGGAAGCAGGGAACAGGAAAAGATAGTTGACTTGGTAAATTATTCTTTGCGAAAACTATTGCATGGATAACTACCGCAACAGTTTCAACCCTGCAGAAATCGCCGGCGAAGTTTCTCTCCGCCTTGATTCTCTGACGGCCCGCTCTGGCACGCCGTCAGAGAATCAGATTTTTCACCATGTGCATCCAGCTTGTCGGAGTTATTCTCCAGCAAGCTGTTCGACCAGCTTGTCGAAGTCCTCTAGCCGCGCGTATTCGATGATGACCTTGCCGCGCCCATTCTTGTCCTCGATGCTCACCTTCAGGCCCAGCGCGCGCTGCAACTGCACCTGCGCCTCGCGCACATTCGGATCGATCGGTGTTTCTTCTTTTTGCTCTTTGATTGTCTTTCGCTCGGGATGGATCTGGCCTTGCACAAAGCTTTCCGTTTGGCGAACAGAAAGCGAAAGCGCTACCACCTTTTGCGCCGCCTTTTCGATCTCTACGGCGTTGTCGAGCGCAAGCAGGGCACGAGCATGACCAAAACTCAAGATACCGGTCTCGACCCGGTCCTGCACCGTGGCAGGCAACTTCAACAATCTCAGGAAGTTGGCCACGGAGGCGCGGTCCTTGCCGGTGCGCTGCGCCATCTGCTCCTGGGTCATGTGGAATTCGCGCGAAAGCCGCTCGAAGGCGCGCGCCTGCTCCATCGGGTTCAGATCGGCGCGTTGCAGATTTTCGACGATGGTGATTTCCATCGCCTGCACGTCGGAGACCTGGCGGAGAACGGCAGGGATCGTCGTCTTACCTGCCTTTTTAGAGGCGCGCCAGCGACGTTCCCCTGCAATCAGTTGAAAACGCCCATTGGCCAGCGGGCGCACCAGAACCGGCTGCACGACGCCGTTGGCCGCAATCGAGGCTGCCAGCTCCATCAACTGCTCTTCGTTCATGTTCGTGCGCGTCTGGAAGGGATTCCGGTCGATCTGCTCAAGAGGAATCTCGCGAGGCTTGCCGCTCTCGTCCTCTTTTTTAGCCACGGGAGCAGCAGCGCCCGGAACCGGGACGCGCGGGAGCAGCGAATCGAGCCCCTTGCCAAGGGCCCGACGACGTGTATCGGAAGATGCTGTACTCATTGGAAATATCCTTCTCTCACGGCCATCAGGGCCGGGGTGCGCCTACGTCATATTCGGCAGAGGTTCAGGAGTCGCTTGACGCGCTATGCGTAGGGCCAGAAACGAACCTTTGCCTCTGGTTTCGCGCTTGGAGCAGTCTGCCACTTCGGGGGCTTGGGCAACTTGATCTTGTTGCGTGCCACAAACTCGCCGGTCAACTCGAAATAGGCCTCGGTGCCCCGCGAGCGCGGATCGTACAGTGCGACGGGCTTTCCGTGGCTGGGAGCCTCGGCCAGGCGGATATTGCGCGGGATCACGGTCTGGAAGAGCCGTTCCTTGAAGTACTCGCGCAGCGTCTCGGTCACTTGTTGCGAAAGGTTGGTGCGGTCATCATACATGGTCAGCAGCACGCCTTCGATGGTCAGCTCAGGATTGTAGGCGGCCCGAACGCGCTCAAGGGTCGAAACCAGCTCGGAGATGCCTTCGAGAGCGAAATATTCAGCCTGCATAGGAACAATCAAGCTCTCTGCGGCCGATAAGACATTCAAAGTCAACAAGTCGAGGGCCGGGGGACAGTCGAGCACGACGACCTCGTAGCGGTCGCGGACCGGAGCCAGAGCCTTGCGCAAGCGCAATGTGCGTTCTTCGACGTTGGCCAACTCGATATTGGCGCCGGTCAGGTTCTTGGTTCCCGGGAGCACCGAGAGTTTTTCGATCTCCGTTGGGACGATGGCCTCTTCGGCGGTGCAGTCGCCCATCAGCACGTCATAGACCGAGCGGCGGCTTTCGTCCCGCGCAAAGCCGAGGCCGGAGGTGGCGTTGGCCTGCGGATCGCAGTCGACCATGAGCACGTCCAGCCCTGAAAGGGCCAAGCAGGCCGAAAGATTGATGGCGGTCGTGGTTTTTCCCACGCCGCCTTTCTGATTCACGATACCTAGTATCTTGCCCATGATTTTTAAGCCTAAAAGCTTTGCGCGGATAGGGATAGCAAAATCCGTTGTGGAGAACCGGATTTCCTGTGGAAAGGGAAGCAGAGGCTTCTCATCTACCCTGCCCATCTCGTGAGAAGGACGCGATGAGGCAATATTTATGGACTGAGAGCCTCACGCGTGGAGTGCACCGCTCCCGGCATGAGCGTTCGTGATTTACAGATGTTTGTTCCACGTGGAACGTGCTTTTGTTGGGTTTCTTCGGGTTTCATGTTTCACGTGGAACATTCGCCTAATCCAGACAAAAGATCGGAAGCTTAAAAACAAAATTACACAAAGAAAACGGAGCATCGGATCATCCGTTGCCCTGACCTCAAAAAAACAAACAACGCTACACGCTGCGCCGGCCTAAAACCAACTCCCGAGCGTCACTTCCTGGGAGAGAAAACTTCTGGTCCCACACAAAATCGCCCACCGCTGCCGCCTGAAGACCTGGAAGCTCCTGCTCGGTCGTCAACAAGGCAAGAAAGCCCCCAGGAGTGACCAGTAGAGCGGCTGCGGCGACAGCCTTCTCCATTCTGTCCACGGCTCGCAGAGTCACACAATCAAAGCGCTCCGACAAAAGTTCCGCCCTTTGCGCATGGACCTTGGCATTGATACCAAGCACGCGCACGGCCTCATGTAGAAAAGCAGCCTTCTTCCCCTGAGACTCCGCCAGCGTCACAGACGTTTCAGGCCGACACAGCGCCACGGGAATCCCAGGAAAACCGCCGCCTGAGCCAAAATCGAGCAGCGTCGCGATACCTTCCGGCAGGGCCTGCGCACAGGCAATCGACTCGACAAAGTGTCTCCGCAATATCCCCTCCCGGTCACGCACGGCACTGAGGTTCGTCTTCTTGTTCCAGCGCTCGAACAGCGCCAGGTACTCCGCAAACTTCTGCGCGGTCCCCTCTGCAAGGGGAGAAAGCCCGGTCTCTGCCAAAAGCTCCTGCAAATGTACGGCGATCTGCTGCAACTCCTCGCTCATCCTTGCGTCCTCCCGGCGTCCATCGCTGGTGCCTTCCATGCCTTCGCTTCGCGGACCAACGCGGCAAAAAGAGCACAGGAAAGCGCACTCTCCGCCCGCGTCCGCTCCGGGTGCCACTGAACGCCAAGAACGAAGTGCTCTCTCGAATCCAGTTCGACCGCCTCTATCACCCCATCGGCTGGAGAGACTGCCACGACCCGCAGTCCGTCGCCCGCCACGCGAATCGCCTGATGGTGCGTGGAATTCACCAGCACGGTTAGCGACGAGCCGGACGGCAGCAGGGCCGCAAGCCGGGAGCCAGCGACAATCTCTAATGAATGCGCCTCGACAATGGTGCGGCCCGGGTGATGATTCACTTTTGTCTGGAGGTCCTGCACCAGCTTGCCGCCGCGCCACACGTTGAGCGACTGCGTGCCCTGGCAGATGCCGAGCACGGGCTTGCGCAAATTGAAGGCATCCTGCAAAAGAAGCTCATCTACGGCGGTTCGCGCTGGATCGGAATCGTGGCATTCGGGCTGGCGCGATTCGCCATAGCGCTCCGGCTCCACATCGAAGCGGCTACCGGGGAGCAGCACTCCATGTGTACTATTTAGTAAACTAGCAATTTTGTCCTGAGGCAGGGCAAGAGGAATCTCCACAACCTGCGCGCCACAGGCTTCAACCGCAGCCACATAGGGCGGCAAAGTCCTCTGGTTATAGGCCTCATCCTGCAAGGTCGGAATGGGAATAGCAATGCGAACAGTCACGTAGACAGTGTAGCGGCCGCCACGCGGGCAGGCGAGCGCAAGACTCACGCGCTACGCGGAAAGCTCCGCCAAATCGCCGCCAAGCAGCGCTTCAATGCGCAGGCGCAACTCAGCCGTCAGCGCCTCGGCATCGTGGACGCTTCTGCCTTTAGTCTCAATCGGTTCACCAACATAGAGCGTCACCGGCCCTGGATACAGGTGCCGCGTGTGCATCGGCAGCAGATCATAGGCGCCCTTGAGCGCGAGGGGAACCAGCGGCACCTGCGCGCGAATCGCCAGATAGGCCGCGCCCGAAAGGAATTTCTTCAACTGCCCGTTCGGCGTGCGGCCGCCCTCGGGAAAAACGAAAACCGACATGCCGTCGCGCAGCGCATGCGATGCATTCGCCAAACTGGACAAGGTCGCACGCGGATTCTCGGTGTTGATCGGCAACTGGCCCGATCGATTCAAGTACCAGCCAACAAAGGGGATACCCCAGAGACTTTTCCGCGCAAGAATACGGAACTGAAAGGGCAGCGAGGCAAAGATCGCCGGTGTGTCCATGTACGAGGTGTGATTCGAGGCATACACCGCCACGGGGCACTTTTTCAGATTTTCCGCGCCGACCACTCTGAGCGTGCTCAAAGAAAAAAAGACCACCAGCCGCGCCCAGAGCCGCGCGATGCTGTGTTGCACGCGACCGCTCTTGTCGACAAGCGAAGCTGTCAACGCCATCGAACCACAGCCAATGGTCGCCATCGTCATCAATGGGATGTGGAGGAGGTTCGTGCGCCAACAATAGAACCGGGGCAGGGGACAGGGGCGGCGGCTCATGAGTGGACCTCGCAGGCCGCCAGCAGAAGCGAGCGCACCTCACCGACCAAATAGACTGAGCCGGAGACGACGATGGTCTCCTCATGCGCCGCTTCCGCTGCCTTTTCAAGCGCCTGCTGCACCGAGGCGGCAACCTCGAAGCTTGCTCCAGTGCCGCGTGCCGCCGCTTCCAGATCGGCAATCGCCGTGGCCCGCGGACTATGAATCGGCGCCAAAATCACGCGATCGAAGAGCGGAAAGAGAATCTGCGCCATCTCCGTTACCGGCTTGTCGCGCAGGCAACTGAAGACCAGCGTGCGCCGCTCAGCCTCCGGCACCACGGCATTCAACCCAGCGCGCATCGCCCAGGCTCCGGCCGGATTGTGCGCCACGTCGAGAATCCAGCGCGCTCCCATGCTGTCGAGCCGTTCCAGCCGCCCCGGCCAGCGGGTTGCGGCAATGCCCTGCTCGATAGACTTCGGCGTAATCTGCACAAAGTCATGCTTTTCGGCGAGTTCGACGGCGGTAGCAATCGCCAGCGCCACGTTACGCTGCTGGTGTTCGCCAACCAGCGGTGAAGCCACGCGAATGGTCGCACCCAATGCCTCCACCGTATACGCGCCCACGGTGCCCGGCGCCGGAACGAAGCCCGACGCATTCACACCGCGCACATCCAGCAACGTGGCCACCTCGCCCAGCGCCTGATTGGCCTCCGGGTGCTGCGGCAAGGTCACCATCGTGCCCTTTGGCCTGAGAATACCGGCCTTTTCCTTGGCAATTGCGGCAATCGTCGGCCCCAACCACTCGGTGTGGTCCAGCGAGATGTCGGCAATGACGGAGACCAGCGGCTCAACGACATTCGTCGCGTCCAACCGGCCACCCATGCCCACCTCGAGCACGGCAATCTGCACGCGGTGCTCGGCGAAATACTCAAAGGCCTGTGCCGTCAGTTGCTCGAAGAAGCTCGGTGGCTGCGGTATTTTTTTCTCTTGGAACAGACGCGTTGCGGCTTCGTGAACCAGAAAAAAATTCTCGGCAAAATCATCGTCGGAGATTTCCGCACCATCGATGCGAATACGTTCGTTGACGCGCATCAGGTGCGGCGAGGTGTACAGCCCGGTGCGCAGACCCGCGGCTTCGAGAATGGAAGCCAGCGTTGCCGCTGTCGATCCCTTGCCGTTGGTGCCGGCAATCAGAACCGCGGGGAAGCGCTTTTGCGGGTCGCCAATCGCGGTCAGAAGCGCGCGCTCCTCGTCGAGAGAAAACTTCCGTCGTGGCCCGCCCGCCACCGTATACAGCTCGGGCGCCTTCGAAAACAATTGTTCAATCGCTGCTACGTAGGACATGCAGGTTTCAGTATAGAAGCGGTAGGGAGTGAACAGAAATCAGCGTGCAGGGAACAGACAAAATAGCTCTGTTCCTTGTCTACCGTTCACTGCTCTCCTGACTGTTCACTGTCGTCTGCTTTAAAAGCAGTTCCAGTGCCGTGCGAGCGTTCTGCAAGCAGGCGCGGGCCTCGTCCTCGTTCATGATCCCCTGATGCACGGCCTTGCGGCCCACGTCGTTGACCATGTTGGCCACGCGCGGAAAATCAGGGTCAAAGCCCGTCAGTTGCAGATTATTGTTCACCTCATGCAGCAAGTTGCCCAGCGTCGCCGTGTTCCGGTAGCGAGTGCGCAACAGCTTGGCCAATTGCGGCGGCAGCTTCTGCTTGATAGCCTCTTCAAGCACCGAGCGACACATCACGGCGCAGGCGGTAAACAACCCGTAGAAATAGCAGCGCGTGGCCTCGTCCAGATAACGGTCGGCCTCATCGGAGCTGGGCGTTTCCACCACACATTCGCGCAGGTGCGTCGCCCGCTGTACGGACGGCTCGACCAATCCGAGCAACTCCAGGGCAAAGGCCGCGCGCAGCAAGTCGTTCTGCTGCGCATCGAGCGCCAACTGAATCTCCTGCCAGGCTGGCGTGTTCTCGTCTGCCCTCTGGAAGTGGGTAAGCGAGGTGAGCCTCTGGCGTGCATGCTCGACAAATCCCTTTTGCATCTTCTTGGCCAGTTGCTCCCACTCTGTCACAAAGGCTGCTGGATCGCTGCGATAGCGTCCCCACAGCTCCTCGTAGACGACGACGGGCAAAACCTGGCGCAACTGCTCGAAGCGCCCTGTCCGGGCCAGTTCGGCAATCGCCGCGCAAAAGTTGTTGCCGGGCGCCCCTTCCGCCGACATGCGCAGCAGGTCGGTGACAAGACGCCTGATCTCGATGCTCATTTCCCCTTCTCTCCGTACTAGAGCTTTTTCGGAATACGTATAGGCTTTTTAAGCATTGTGTAATGTGGCTTTTACTTCACCTTGGCACCTAAGGTCTGTCGCCAGGGGCCCGGTTTTCTAGAGGAAAAAGCCACATAGCATCGCGCTTTCTGTCTACACCTATTCCGAAAATGCTTTATTCACTATTTTCAGTCTAAAAAATTTTTTTGCCTCCTGTCGTGAAATCCAGAAGATACGCAAATGCCGGTGCCGCTTTGGGAAACCATGAGAAAAAAATACCTCTGAAAACCCCGTTTTGTGCAAACTGTGGACAATTCGGATTACACGTCCCCTGTGCAAGATGAGGATTTCTGGACACCTTGATCCATGCGTACTGGAACCTGATCCGCACACAAAAGCCCCACGATCCACAGGGTTTTTCGGTTTCTCTGTGCGAACTATGGAAAACATGGAACGTTATTCACCCCTGTTTTGCTAGTTTTCCAATTTTCCTGATTTGCACCGACGAGTTTTCTAAAAAAGGACATGACTTTAAAGAACTGATTATTAACAACTTGATCTAGTTTTCCATTTCTCCACAGGCATCTACGGTTACTACGGGAAAAGTAAGAACAACAACCTGTGAAAGAAGCATCCGTCGCAAGCATTTTTGGCTCGCTCGCAAAAACATCTGTGGAAGTTGTGAATTTTTCTCCGCAAACCGCTCTCAGCGGCGAAAATGGTTTTTGCCTAGGAATCCACGAATCGGCACCGGTTTTCCACCCGCGTAAATTCGCTGGACGTGAATAGAATCAGGAAGTAGGAAAGACAGCCGCTTTCGCCTGGCCCTCAAGTGTTGTAGAGTGGGGCCATTGGTGGAAAACGGGTTCGTGGAGCGAGCGTAGAAATATGCCAGTCGTCGAAACCGAGCAGGAGCAACAAACCGAGCAGGGGGCTGCGATGGAGATTACCGTAAGCCGTCAGAGCCTGTTGAAGGAACTGACCGCAACGCAAAGCGTGGTCGAGCGCAAGACCACCATCCCGATTCTGTCGAACTTTCTGATCGAGGCTGACCAGGACCTTCTGACCGTCACGGCTACCGATCTGGATCAGGCGATCCGGACCAGCGCGCCGGTGAAGATCAAAACTCCCGGTTCCTGCACCATCCCCGCGCGCAAGCTCTACGACTACATCAAGCTGCTTCCCGACGGCGACATCTCAATCAAGTTGCTTGAAAACCACTGGGTGCAGATCCGCAGCGGCCGGTCGAACACCAAGATCGTCGGCATGGCCCGGGCCAACTATCCGCAGGTGCCCGAATTTCCCTCGATTGCAGCCACAACCATTTCCGTCGCCGCGCTCAAGACGCTGGTTTCCTACACCATCTTCGCCATCTCGACCGAAGAGTCGCGCTACACGCTCAACGGCGCATTGCTGATCCTGAAGGCCGAGTCGCTGGCCATGGTCGCCACCGACGGACACCGCCTGGCCTTTGTCGAAAAGATCAACGAGACGCTGACCGGCATCAGCGGCGAAAAGCGCGTGCTGGTTCCGCGCAAGGCCTTGCAGGAGTTGCAGCAACTGCTGAACAACACCGATGCCGAGACCATCGAGTTTGCCGACGACGAGCACACGCTGTTCTTCCGTATCGGTGCCCGTACGCTGAGCACTCGCAAGCTCTCCGGCCAGTTCCCGAACTTCGAGGCGGTCATGCCGCGCGATAATACGCGGTTCGCCATTGTCCGCTCCAGCGAACTGGGGGCGGCGATCCAGCGCGTGGCGCAGTTTGCCGACGAGCGATCAGGAGCGATTCGGCTCAAGCTTGAGGCCAATGAACTGAAGATCAGCGCCAACTCGACCGATTCGGGCGAGAGCGAGGATACGATTGACACGCCGTACACGGGCGAAGCCATCGTGGTCGGCTTCAACTCGACCTATGTGCTCGACTTTCTGAAGGCGCTGGGCAACGAGGGCGAGGTGCGGCTGGAGTTCAAGGACGCACAATCGGCCGGCCAGCTCCGCCCCGAAAGCTCCACTGGCCCCGAAGCCGACTACAAGTATCGCTATGTGCTGATGCCGATGCGGATCTGATTCTCAAGAAATAGAAACAAGAAAGCCCCGGTGGAAGCCGGGGCTTTTCTATTGCTTGATGGTATTGAACAGAAGCTTGTTGATCGTTTTGCAGCGTATTCGAAATTACTTGGATGTCGGCGTCTGCAGAAAATCGAGCGCTCGCACGAGGTACTTCTTCAGATCGCGGCGATGGACGACCGCGTCGAGAAAGCCCTTTTCGAGCAGGAACTCCGCGCGCTGGAAGCCTTCGGGGAGCTTCTGGCGGATGGTCTGTTCGATGACGCGTGGTCCTGCAAAGCAGATCAGCGCACCCGGCTCGGCAATGTTCAGGTCGCCCAGCATGGCGAAGCTGGCCGTGACGCCGCCGGTGGTCGGGTCGGTCAACAGGCAGATATAAGGAACCTTAGCGTCATCAAGCTGTGCGAGGGCGGTCGAAATCTTGGCCATCTGCATCAGGCTAGAGATGCCTTCCATCATGCGCGCGCCACCCGAGGCGGCGACGACGATCAACGGCTTGCTCTCGGTGCGCGCCCGGTCAACGGCACGGGTGATCGTCTCGCCGACCACCGAACCCATCGAGCCGCCGATGAATCCGTACTCCATGGCACAAAGAACCACATCATGAGGTCCAAGTTTGCCCACGGCGCTCAAAATGGCGTCGTTGAGTCCGGTCTGTTCCTGAGCCTTGCGCAGGCGCGCCTGATAAGACTTCAGGTCGCTGAAGTTGAGCGGATCGGTCGAGCGCAGCGTGGTGTCGACTAGCTCATAGTCCGGTTCCAGCAACAGGTCGAGCCGTTGCCGGGCGCTGAGCTTGAAATGGTGCTGGCACTTGGGGCACACGTTCAGGTTAGCCTCAAGTTCGGCCTTCCAGATCACCGAGCGACAGTCGGGGCACTTGATCCACAAACCTTCGGTACGCACCGACTTTTCGGCGGCAGATCCGACCGAAGCCGGAGCAGAACCGGACGGCGCTGGAGAATCGTTTTCGCGCTTGAACCAGGACATAGCGCCTCTATTATAAATGGCTCAGCTTCCGAGCTATAGCGAAACCAGAGTTGATGTATCCCGAAAGCAAGGTATTCAAGTCGACGCGACCATCAGGCAGTGGTGACCTCACACAACTCTCGACAGGACACAGTGACTCTGGTTTCGCTCTAAAGCGACAAAATGCGCGCAGCTCGATTCCACAGGCTCTTTAATATTCGATGCCGCGCTGGGCGAGAATGCCCTTCTGATAGGCATGTTTGACCTCGCGCATCTCGGTGACGGTGTCGGCCAGCTCGACCAGCAGCGGATGAGCCGACCGGCCGGTCAGGATCACGTGGACCATCGCCGGGCGTCGGCGCAGTGAGTCGGCCACGATGGCAGGATCGAGCATCTTGTAGGCGATGGCGTAATTGATTTCGTCGAGGATGACCAGATCCCAGTCGCCCGAATGAATGGCCTCTTCGGCTTCCGCCCAGGCGGCCTCAACCAGACGAAGGTCTTCCGGCTCGGTGGCGGCGCCGCCGACTTTGATGAAGCCCCGGCCCATCTGCCGGATGACCATCCTGCCGCCAAAGGCCTCTGCGGCGTCGAGTTCGCCGTAGTGCCACGATCCCTTCAAAAATTGCATGATCAGCACCTTCATGCCGTTACCCACGGCCCGCAACGCCGTGCCCAGCGCGGCAGTTGTCTTGCCCTTGCCCGGGCCGGTGTTGATGAGAAGCAATCCACGCCGCGCATTGTTTTCAAGCTCGCTCATGGTGGTTTCAGCTTACCTCGAAAATCAGTGGCCGGAGTGGTAGGGATGGCCGGCGAGAATGGCAAAAGCCCGGTAGATCTGCTCGGCCATCACCAGCCGCGCCAGCGCATGAGCCAGGGTCATCGGCCCAAAGGAGAGCAGAAGCTGCGCCCGTTTGCGCGCCGTCTCTGACCAGCCGTCGGCCGGCCCAATGGCGAAAACCATCTGCTGCGCGCCCTGGTCGCGCCGACTGCCAAGCCAAGCAGCAAAATTCTCCGAACTCATCTGCTTGCCGCGGCTATCAAGCAGGACGGCGATGGCTGCCGTGCGCCCGTTATGCCGTTCGAGCCAATCGAGAAAGGCTTGCTCGTTGCGGAAGGCTTCGGTGCGGCAATGGGCGAAAGGCGCCGAGCGCTCCATATACATCTGGATGAGGTTTTCATAGGCCTTTTGCGGGCTGGTGGGTGCACCGACATGGGCCAGGATCAGGTTCATGCATAGGAGCATACCGGAAAGAGACAAGAGGCGCAGGGAGATGGTAAATACAGAAATTCATAGACGAAGGCAGATACGGGAACGAGAATATATAAAATATATGCAAATTCATATATATATAAATTAACGAGGAGGGGAATAAATCCATATATGTATTTCCATTTCAACAAGATGAAAATATTTTTCCGTGACATTTACAGACTGGTCTGTGGATTGCATAACAAACATATGTGTTTTTCATCCTATTTCACGCGTTATCTTCCCTAGACACAGATAGTATGCGGGTGAAAGTGAAAAGCCAATTGATTTGATTTGCAAAGTGTCATGATCCAACTTCAACGTAAATCCCGGTGGTGCATCTTCCGCGCATAGCAGACCGGGATGCATTCCAAATACAAAAAAATAATGGCGAATCCACTGCTGGAAGTGGCAGGAGGATTTGTATTGGAGGAGCAAGAATGCGGTATTTGCGGTTACAGACAATCGCCTTGGCGCTTGGGTGTATGGGAGCAGTCGGATCGCTCGTATATGTCACAAGCCCTGTAGTCAATGCGCAGTCGATGATCTCAGGAGATATTACAGGCTCGATCACGGACGCTTCGGGCGCGGCTCTGCCGGGCGCAAAGGTCGTGGTCACGAGCTTGGCGACAGGACAGGCCAAGACAGTAACAGCGGACAGCGTCGGCGGCTATCGCGTTCCCCTGCTTGCTCCTGGCAAATATAAGGTGGCTACGACTGCGGCTGGTTTCGATGCGGCGGCGCAGGTAACGACAGTGGCAGCCGGTTCGGTGGCGACGGTCAATGTGAATCTGTCGATCGGCAAGGCTTCGACGACCGTCGAAGTCTCCAGCGATGCGATCCAGACGCTGGACGTTGACAGTGCACAGACGTCGACCTCGTTCGATGTGGAGCAAATTCAGAGCCTGCCGAATCCGGGCGGCGATCTGACCTTCGTGGCGCAGACGACGCCGGGCGCGGTGATGAACACCCAGTCGGGCTATGGCAACTTCTCAGTCAACGGCCTGCCGGGCACCTCGAACATGTTTACGGTCGATGGTGGTTATGAGGGCGACCCGTACCTGAACGTCGGCAACTCGGGCGCCAGCAACCTGTTGCTGGGCAACAACGACGTTGACACGGTGACGGTGACGACCAACGGCTACGACGCTTCTTTCGGCGGGCTGGCCGGTGCGCAGGTGAATGAAATTTCCCGCTCGGGTTCCAACCAGTACCATGGCAATGCCGTGTATTGGTGGAACGGGCGTGCGATGAATGCCAATAGCTGGTTCAACAAGCAGAGCGGCACGGATCGCGCCTTCGATAACGCCAACCAGTGGGCGGCGTCGTTTGGCGGTCCGATCAAGAAGGACAAGATCTTCGGCTTCATCAATACCGAAGGACTGCGCGTGCTGATTCCCAGCCGCGAGACGGTCTATGCCCCGAGCGCTGCCTATCAGGCGGCAATTCTCGGTGGTGCGGCAACCGATTCGGGCGTCAACAGCATGATTCCCAACGGCAACCTGGCGGCCAACGGCCTTTCGTCGCAGGCCACGCTGTACAAGGCGATCTTCAACTACTACAACAACGCCAAGAACGCCTCGAACTGCGTGCAGGATACGAACGATCCCGACACCTGCACCTTCAACGGCCAGGCGACGAGCTTCGCCAAGGAATGGCTGATCACCGACCGCGTCGACGTGGTGCTGGGCTCCAAGGACAGCATGTACGTGCACTCGAAGATCGACCATGGCGTGCAGCCGACGGTGAGCAGCTACATCAGTTCGGACTTCAGCGCGTCGAGCCCCCAGCCTTCCTATGAAGGCCAGTTTGCCGAGACGCACACCTTCTCGCCGAATCTGACCAACCAGTTCCTGTTCACGGCCAGCTACGCGCGCACGGTGTTCACCAACACCAACGCCAAGACGGCCTTCAACAACGTTCCGTTTGTTCTGGCAGCCTATGCCAATCAGGATTCGGTAACCTCGGGCAACACCACCCGTTACTATGACTGGTACAACTCGGATGCTGCCGGCTGGGTCGGTGGCGAGGACTATGCCTTCCCGCAGGGGCGCATGGTTACCGGCTATCAGTTCAGCGACGATCTGACCTGGCTCAAGGGCAAGCACACCGTCAAGGTGGGCTACACCTTCCGTCGCGACGACATCACCGACTACACCTCGAGCGAGCACGCTTACGCCAATGGTGGCGGTCTGAACTACATGATGGACCAGGACAACTTCGCCGCAGGTTATTCGGATGAGTGGGCCGAGCGCTTCCCGCAGCGTCTTTCGCAGCCGGTGGCTCTCTACGTAGAAGGCGGCTATCTGCAGGACCAGTGGAAGCCGACGCCGAATCTGACCCTGACCGTGGGTCTGCGTCTCGAGCACAACTCGAACCCGATCTGCGTGACCAACTGCGTTTCGAACTTTGCCAACGACTTCGCCAAGCTGTCGACCTCGACGGCGACCGCGTATGACACTCTGATGGCCTCGGGTCGTCACCGCGCCTACTTCAACCAGCAGGACGTCGCCTGGCAGCCGCGTTTTGGTTTCTCCTACCTGCCGTTTGGCGAGAACTCGAAGACCACCGTTCGCGGTGGTATCGGCATGTTCAACGACTACTTCCCGGCCTCGATCATGGGCAGCCTGGTCAGCAACATTCCGTCGGTGAACCGTTTCACGGTCTATGGTCCGTTCAACGGCGGCAGCACGAACATTACCGTCGATCCGACGCTGAGCAATAGCGGTCACACGACGGCGACAACCTCGAACAGCGCGCTCTCGAGCCTGTACGCAAAGGGCGCCTGCTTCAGCGGTTGCAACTCCAGCCTGGATCTAAGCAGCGTGACCGGCGGCGTCTTCTCCGCTCCGACGGTGGTTGGCACGGCGCGCGATCTGCACCTGCCTACCTATGTCGAGTGGAACTTCGGCGTGGAGCAGATGTTGTATCGCAACACCGCCCTCAAACTGAACTACGTGGGCAACCGCTCCTATCACCAGCCGGTGGCAGTGATGCCGAACTCCTACCAGAAGAGTGGCAAGATCGCCTCGCTGCCGACCTCGAAGCCGAATCCCTCCTTTGGTTCGGTCACCGAGTATTACAGCGCTTCGGTCTCCAACTACAACGGCTTGCAGGTGCAACTGTCGAGCCGTATTAACTGGGCGACGATCCAGTTCAACTACACCTGGGGCCATGCGCTCGATACCAGCTCCAATGGCGGCTTCGAGGACTTTGGCTCGAACGCGGGTGGCCAGATCAACCCGTACAACTTGAAGCAGAATTACGGAAACGCCGACTATGACGTCCGCCAGTACATCAGCGCAAGCTACGTGCTCGCGATTCCGCACACCAAGGGACCGAAGCTGTTGGTCGATAACTGGGAGGTTGCGGGAACTATCTTCCACAACACCGGCTATCCGTTCTCGGTGGTCGATGACTCGGTGACGGTGACCAACGGCAACCATCCGCTAGCCAAGCAGCTCGACAACAACTTCAACCACCACTGCGGTGGCGACAGTCACACGCTGGCGGCCTGCGACTTCGCTTCGCACTTTTCCGCGGCGACCGACTTCGGCCAGCAGCGCCGCAACCAGCTCTTTGGACCCAACTACACGGACGTGGATATGGACGTGAGCAAGGGATTCAAGGTGCCGGGACTGGCAGCGGGCAAGGTGAAGGTGGGTGTGCAGCTCTTCAACCTGTTCAACCACGGCAACTTCCTGGCTCCGAACAACGAGTACGGCAGTTCCTACCTGGGCTACATCCAGTCGTCGGCCAGCACGCCGACCTCAATCCTCGGTTCGGGTCTGGGTGGCGATGCGTCGCCTCGCCTGATCCAGCTCAAGGGTACGTTCAGCTTCTAATCGAAGCTGAGCGCAAAACAGAAAGGGTCCGCTTCGGCGGGCCCTTTCTGTTTTGCGGGGCCAGAGAGAAAAGTCTCTAGCGCGATCCAGAAATTCCGTGCCGGTGTTTGCGTCTGTGAAGCGAGACGAAGAATCAAATATGAAAAAATGTATATAAGGTGTACGATACTCAAAGGAAAGTTTTTAAAAGACAAAGAATCAATATCTTAAATAAAAAAACAGGAACAGAAAAGTCTGGCAGGATTTGACCGCGCGAAGCGAGAAATCGCACAAGGATTTTGTCGGGGAGGTTTAATCTACATGATTTCATAGTTATGGTCGGAAACGTACAGAAGGTCAATGAAGATAAATGTCGATATTTCTATAGCTTAAATGCAAATTTAACGAATGGTATGTCACGTGCATTGAGGAGATCAATTGTATATGCGGGTCTGGCGGGTCTTCGTGCGTTCCACCTTGCACCATTGCTTTTTTGTAACGGCGTTTTTTAGATAGAGCGAATCGTGCATGAAATATCGATCGTAGATGCAAAGAGCTCAACTATCGAAAGGCCGCTAGACGCAATTTTTATCGAGTATTTGAGGGAGCTAGATATGAAATTTTTTCGGTTGCGGGGCACAGTCCTCGCACTGGCAATGATCTTTACTTTCGTGTTTCTGGAGCAGACGCAGCAGCAAACTGCATACAGCCAGGAAACCACGGGAGGTTTGCAGGGAACGGTCAAGGACCCGCAAGGTGCTGTCATTCCCAAGGCACGGGTCACTGTGACGGGTTCATCCTTGATTGGTGCCAAACAATTGCTGACGGATGCCAGCGGCTACTACCGTTTTGCCAACCTGCCGCCGGGCGTCTATAGCATTGCAGTTGCGGCTGACGGCTTCAAGGGCTACAAGCGGGATGGCCTGGGAATCCAGGTCGGTCATCTGCCGACCGTTGATATTCCATTGCAGTTGGGTGAGGCCGCGACGACCGTCGAGGTCAGCGACGCTTCTCCGTTGATTGATACGACCTCCACGGAGAACATGACCAACATCAGTGCGCAGTCGTTGCAGAATCTGCCGACCGGCATCTCCTTCCAGTCGGTGATTCAATTTGCTCCGATGGCGCGCAATGAGCCTTTGGCTGGCTATTCGTATCGCGGCTCTGGAGAGGGCGGTACGGGTGGAGGAACCCCGGGTTCGAGCGGCAACGGCAACGCCTTCGGTTATTCGATCGGCGGTGCGGCGGACTCTGAGAGCAGCTATCTGGTTGAAGGCCAGGATACGGAGAATATCTCGGCCGGCTACTCGAAGGCCAATGTTCCGATGGAGTTCATCGAAGAAGTGCAGATGAAGACCTCGGGCATTTCGGCCGAGTATGGTGGTGCTCTGGGTGGCGTGGTGAACGTCATCATGAAGAAGGGCAGCAATGAATTCCACGGACAGTTGTTTTCGTCCTATGAGTCTTCGGCTCTGGATTCGAACCCGGTCAACCCCTATCTTCGCTATGATCCGACCGACGGCGGCACTGCCACCAGCGATCCGGCAGCACAGACCTACCAGGCCAAGAAGGATGACTTCCGCACGGTGGAACCCGGCTTTGTCGTCGGTGGACCGATCAAGAAGGACAAGATCTGGTTTGCCGCAGGCTTTGAGCCGCTGGTGTATACCAATGCGCGTACGGTCAACTTCGGTGCCAACGACAGCAATGCCGGAAGCCAGTACTTCACGCAGGACCGCGAGACCTACTTTGGTACGGCCCGCATTGATGCGGAGTTGACCAAAAATATTCGTGTTTTTGGTTCCTGGCTGTATCAGCACGCTCGCGAAAATGGCGATACGCTGCCGACCGGCGATCCGGTCGCTGCGCAGTCTACCGAATTAAACCCCGACATCAGTTCCCCGCTTAGCTCTTATGCCTATACGCTGGGCTGGTCGGCTCCGAATGCAACGTACAACTTCGGTGCCGATATCACCATCACGCCACATCTGGTTTCGACCTCTCGTTTCGGATACTTCTTTGAGAACTATCACGATTTTGGTTGGCAGACTGCGGACACCTACTATCATTGGTCCACGGCAGGCTATGGTCAGACCGACAATGCAGGGAATGCATTACCTACGAACCTGCAGTACTACAACGGCCAGGAGGCGACGGTGGGTACTTCCTCGTCGGCCTTCACCAGCACGCTGACGCGGTATAACGCCAGCAAGCACTGGCAGTTCAATCAGGACTTTGCTTATTACAAGAGTGGCTGGGCCGGTACGCACAACTTCAAGTTTGGTTACCAGATGAACCACTTGCAGAACATTATCGACCAGGGTGACAACGTCCCTCGCGTTCTGCTGCATCCGGGTAGTAGCAGCAATTACAGCGCGATGACCTCATTCGGCAATAGCAATTGCACCGCGTTGTCGGCTGAGTGGAATAACTGCGCAGGCCAGTACGGCTATGCCAACATCTATGACTTCGCCACGATCTTGACCAAGCCGGTGAATGACTGGAACCATGCGTTCTATGCGCAGGATTCCTGGACGATTGGCCATGGCGTGACGATCGATGCCGGCATCCGCGTGGAGAAGGAAAAGCTGCCTCCGCCGTCGGGTTACAAGGTTAGCGCGATCGACTTTAGCTGGTCCGACAAGATCGAGCCGCGCCTGGGTGCTGCCTGGGATCCGACCGGTCAGGGCAAGATGAAGCTCTTCGGTAGCTATGGCGTGGTGAACGACGTCATGAAGCTGCTGGTGGCCCAGACCTCCTGGGGTGCTCAGGCCTATGAGGAGTGCATTTATCCGCTGGGACCGGACGGCACCAGCAATAGCTTCAGCTTGACAGATATCGATGTCACCTTCAAAAACGGCCGCGCCTGCCCGAGCGACAGCTCGAGCACCGGAGCCTACTTCTCGAGCGGCAAGACGCCGAGCACCTTCACTGATTCCGGAAGCGGTGTCTCGCTCATTGAAAATGCGAACTATCGCCCATGGGAGCCGGTGGCAAAGGGCGTCAAGCCTTATCGCCAGCACGAATATGTGATCGGCTGGGATTACCAGTTGCCGCACAATCTGGCCTTCGAAGTTCGCTATGACCGCCGCCGCCTCGATCACGTGATCGAAGACATCTCGCTTTCGGATGTCAATTGGGGTGAAACCTACACGATTGCCAATCCCGGCGAGGGCGTGAACAAGACCATCGACGGCTATGCCAGTTACCTGGGCTCTCTGGGCGAGGCCTTCGGTGCTGGAGGTTATAACTTTGACGCTACGGCCTTTGGCACTTGCCCGAATTGTCCCAATAATCCCAAGGCCATCCGTAACTACGATGGGCTCGAGTTCCGTCTGACGCTGCCGACGACCAACGGCTGGACCGCAATGGTCAGCTACACCTACAGCCGCTTGTGGGGTAACTACACCGGCTTGACC
>Ga0255352_1000030_pt1 | contig 71036 bp, 53 predicted proteins | sample HBST0metaG_FD_189939 | JGI IMG/M metagenome (GOLD analysis project Ga0255352, IMG submission 189939) | Peat soil microbial communities from Stordalen Mire, Sweden - H.B.S.T0 | ecosystem: Environmental > Terrestrial > Soil > Wetlands > Peat | place: Sweden: Norrbotten County, Stordalen Mire...
CAGGCCGATGGCGTCGGTGGCGCAGCGGTCGATTTCAACGTAGGTGACTAGGCGCTTGCGGTCGGCGCCACGGGGGTCCTCAATGCCCAGCCGCTCGAGACCGAACAGGGCCATGCGCACACCCAGGATCTGCCCTGCGCACAAGTGCCCGTGCGCCGTCTCCGCCATTGCCAAAAGGTCGTCGAGAGATTCCATTCTTCCTGCTCACCAGAAGGCCGACGCCTGTTCTTGCCGCCCAGCTACTTCTGCTTCCCTTCCGAAGCCGACGCTGCGGAGGTCTCCGCCTCGTCGCCGGAGTCCTCGACCAAGACCGCCGAGCCGGGAACGATGTCGAAGCTCGCCGCGTCCTTGCCGGTGGGATGAAAGGTGATGCGCAGAGGCTCGCGCTGCCACTCTGCGGGACTGCATGCCCGATCAGGATGGTTTTCCGGAGAAGCGCTGGGCTCGAACGCCGCCAGTTTCTTGGCCAGCACCGCCTTGCGTGCCGCCACCTGAGCCACAACGGCATAGAGGCTCTTGCCGCTGGCGGTCAGCCCGCAGTAGGCTCCATAGTCGCGAAACCAGCTCACTTGGCTCACCCCAGGGTCGTAGTCGGGCAGTTTGAGGGCGACCGTATGACCGGTAACGCGGTCCACCAGCAGCCAGGGCCCGCGCTGCCACACCCAGTGCTTGTCGCCGACAGCGGGCTTGTCTCCCGGAAGAGCGTCGTTGAGCCGGATCGCGCGCCGCACAACGAAACTGCGGTCCGTCACATCGTGGGCTTCGCCGGTGGTCCACTCTTTCAAGATTCCGTCCACCAGCAGGGCGCGAATCCTCAGCTCTTCCTCGCCTTGGGCCGCGCCGGCCGGGTCGCCCACCTTGGAGTAATGCACCCGCTTGGCCGCGCCCAGAAACACGGTATGTACCTTGCGAGCCGCTGCCTGAGCCGTCGAACCGGCGGCCAGTATCGTCGCCATGACCACCACCGCAATCCTTGCGCCCTTGCTCATTTTGCTTGCTCCCACTTGCTCCTAAAGGTGTGCAGCCTCCACGGCTCGCGCCACTCGAAACGCCGTGCCCTCGTTCAGATGCGCGGCCAGAACCTGCATTCCGACCGGCAATCCGGCCGCCGTCGAGCCGCTGGGCACCGAGACGCCGCAGATTCCCGCCAGGCTGGCTGTCACCGTGTAAATGTCGGCAAGATACATCGCCAGCGGGTCGCCTGTCTTCTCGCCCAGCTTGAACGGCGCCGTGGGCGCAGTTGGGGTGACAATCGCATCCACTTCCGCGAAGGCCCGCATAAACTCCTCAGCCAGCAGCCGCCGCACTTGTTGCGCCTTCAAATAGTACGCATCGTAGTAGCCTGCCGAAAGCGCATAGGTTCCCAGCAAAATGCGCCGCTTGACCTCGGCGCCAAAGCCTTCGTCGCGGGAGTGAGAGTACATCGCCGACAGGGTCTCCGACGAGGGCGAACGATAGCCGTAGCGCACGCCGTCGAAGCGCGCCAGGTTGGCGCTGGCCTCGGCCGTGGCCACCAGATAATACGTGGGAATGGCGTACCGGGTGTGCGGCAGAGAAACCGGCTTGATCACACAGCCCGCGGTCTTCAATGCGTCGATTCCCCGCTCGATGGCTGCCCGCACTTCCGGGTCGAGCCCTTCAGCAAAATACTCGGCGGGAACGCCAATGCGCAGACCTTCGACCGGCTTGTCGCTTTCCGCCGCGTAATCCGGAACCGGAGCCGCGGAACTGGTGGCGTCCTTGGGGTCGTGGCCGGCGATCACTCCGAGCAGAGTGGCGGCATCGCGCACATTGGCCGCAAACGGCCCCACGCGGTCCAGCGAGGAGGCAAAGGCGATCAGTCCGTAGCGCGAGACGCGACCGTAGGTGGGGAGCACGCCCACCACTCCGCAAAAACTGGCCGGCTGGCGAATGGAACCGCCCGTGTCGGTCCCCAGCGTGGCCACGGCCATGTTGGCCGCGACAGCCGCCGCCGAACCGCCGCTCGACCCACCCGGAACCCGCTCCGCATCCACCGGATTGCGCACCGGCCCATAGGCCGAATTCTCGTTCGAGGAGCCCATCGCGAACTCGTCGCAGTTCAGCTTTCCCAGCAGAACTGCGCCCGCCGCTTCCAGCTTCGAAACCACCGTGGCGTCATAAGGAGGTCGATAGCCTTCAAGGATCTTCGAGCCCGCCGTGGCCGGAGCGCCCTTCATCACCAGCACGTCCTTGATCCCGACAGGAATGCCGGCCAGCGGAGGCAGGGGGTTTCCCTTCGCAGCCTCTGCGTCCACCCGCGCAGCCTGTTCGAGGGCGCGCTCCTTGGTCAGGCTCAGGTAGACGTTCAGCCGCGGATTTTTCTTCGCGATCCGTTCATAGTAGCCGGCCGCAAGGTCCACGGCTTTGGTGGCGCCGGACACAATCCCGGCGCGCAGTTCAGCGAGAGTTGCAGGCTTTTCCACATATTTTTCCACAGGTGTTTCGGCTTCGCTGGACAATCGAATCTTCCTCGTTTCCTGGCTTATCTCTTCAGCCTCTGTTCAGGCTGTTCCCTGGTCCGCCGCGCCAGTGCGCCGACGGAAATCCGGCCGCACCTAGCGCTCAATCACCTTGGGCACCTTGAAGAAGACCTGGTCGGTCTCCGGCGCCTGTTGCATTACGACGGCGCGATCGAACGAGCCAACCACCGCATCGGCCCGCAGAACCCCCTTGCCGGAGGCGTCCACCAAGTCGCTGATCTGCGCCAGAGGAGCCACGCCGGCCGTGTCCAACTCATTCAACTCGGCCACGTAGTCGAGAATGGCGTTTAAGTCGCCCAGCATGTGCCCGGTCTCTTCCGGCGTCAGCTTGAGGTGAGCCAGTTCGGCCACCCGCTCCACTTCTTTCACGCTCACTTTGGCGGTCATTCTCTTCCCCATTCGCGCTATGTTCAGCGGCTTCCGTCGCAGGCAAGCCCTGGAACGGCCCGAAGATAAAAGTATAGCCGGTCTCGGTTTTGACTCCCGTCTTTGCGCCTCGCCTCGTCTGCAACTGGCACAGCCTGGTTTCCAGAGTTTCCAGCCTGCGGTTGCTCCCGCAGACATGGCGAGCCGTCTGACCGGTCAGTCCACTGTCAGCGTAAGGGTGAATGAGTGCGCAACGCCGTCCGAGGTCGCAGTGACAGGAATCGAATACGTGCCCGCCGGCGTGATCCCCGAACCAGAAGAAGGTGTGCCTCCGCTTGAAATCGACTGCGCGACCGTGCAACTGGTAATTCCCACCGCCAGGATGGCCAGCACCGCGACCAGCAGCAATGTTCTCCGGCCCCGTCCCAGAACAAACGGAAGCAGCAGCAAGCCACAGGCCAACGGAAGCACGCGGACCATCCGCCGGGTTGTGGAACTAGCCGTGGTCTGAGTCAGGCCAGTTTCAATCTGCACGCCTTCGTACCCGCTGGAGTTGGCCGTAACGGCCGCGCTGCTGGGACTGAATACGCAGGCGGAATACGGCGGCAGCGACCCGCATTGGAAAGTGAATACCCCCTGCGAACCCAACAGCGGAGTCAACACCAGCCGGAAGGCGGCGGTCTGGCCATCGGCGATGGTTTGGCTGGACAAGCCCGAGGCCGCAAGGGCAAAGTCGAAGCCCATACCTTGCAGAGGCACGAACGCGCCAGCCGCCAGCGCGCTGCTGCTGGCCGTCAGGCTCCCGCTTCCGGTTCCGGCGCTTGTGGGCGCAAACTCCACCCCAACAGTGCAACTAGCCAGGGCCGCGAGTGTTGTGGGGCAGGTGTTGTTGACCAGCCGGAAGCCCGCTGTAACAGCCAGAGCAAAGCTGGTCAGACCGATTGTCCCGCTCGGGTTAGTGAGGGTGACCGTAACCGGGGCGCTGATCAGGCCTGTCCCGGTTTGGGGAAAGTCGATCACGCTGGGAGCAACCTGGACCGAGCCCGGTGTTCCTCCCGTTCCGCTGAGAGGAACACTGGCCGACGCTGTCAGCGAGGGAGACGCAATGGTCAACGAACCGGCGAACGATCCGTTGACGGAGGGCGAAAAGACCACCCCGGTGGAGCAGCCCGCCCCGGCGGCCAGGGTAGCGCCGCAGGTGTTCTGGACCAGGCTGAAAGGAGCGGATGTCGAGAGAGCCAGCGAGGTGGCCGAGCCCGCGCCGGTGTTGGTGATCGACACGACCTGCGGCGTGCTGGCCTGCCCCGGCGCGACGATCGGAAAAACAAGCTGCGCGGGGCTTACGCTGATCCCGGCAGGAGCCAGCGCCGTGCCGGTCAGCGGCACCGTAACAGCCGCGACTGCGGCCGTTGAGGATGAGACGACCAACGCGGCCGTGCTTCCGCCCGCAGCGGACGGGGTGAAAATCACCTGCGCCGTGCAATTGCCACCTACGGCCAGCGTGGCTCCGCAGGTCGTTGTGCCGGTAGAAAAGCTGTTCGCCGACAATCCGGTGATCTGGAAACCGACATTGGCCAGCGACAGCCCGCCGGTGTTGCTCACTGTGACCGTCTGCGGCGCACTGGCCACACCCACCTGTTGTCCCGTGAAAGTCAGGTTAGCCGGACTGACGCCAAGAGCTGGCGGTTGAACGCCCGAACCAACGAGAGACACCGTCTGCGTGCGCACGGCATCGGCAACGGTCAGCGTGCCACTTTGGCTGCCAGTCTGGGTTGGGGCAAAGACCACGCCGATCGTGCAACTGGAGTTTGCCGCCAAGGTTGCAGTGCAGTTGTTCGAGGTGGTGAATGCCCCGCTCACCGAGATTTGGATCGAAGTCAAATTCACGCCGCCGCTGTTGGTCAACGTAACGGTCTGAATCGCCGACGGCTGCCCTACAGCCGTTGCGGGAAAGGTGAGCGCAGCAGGGGAAAGGGAGTCTGTCGGCGCGGAGGTTCCGCCGCCACTCAAAGCCACCGTCTGAGTTCCAGCCGCATCGACAAAAATCAGTGTTCCGGTCGCCGCGCCAAGTTTCGTAGGCGCGAAATCGATAGTCAATTCGCACGCGTTGCCCGCGGACAGCGAAATGCCGCAGGTATTCGTGACAATCCCGAAGGGAGCGGTGGCGCTGACGCCCGATATGGAAGCCGAAACGGAGCCGCTATTGGTTGCCGTTACCTGCATCAAGCCGGAGGTTAAGCCCACCTCCACCGGACCGAAGCCGAGGGTGGTCGGGCTCAAGGTAAAAACGCCCGACGAAACGCCGGTCCCGGAAAGCGCCACCGTCAGAGTTCCTCCGGACAGGTTGCCGCCAATGGTCAAGAAACCGGTCCGGCTCCCCGTCCCGGTGGGCGTAAATGTGACCTGGATGGTACAAATGGCGCCTGCCAGCACAATCGCGCTCTGGCAATTGTCGATTTCGCTGAAGTCGCCGCTGGCTACGATGGAGGATGGAATTAGCGCCGGCGTTCCGGTGTTTGCAATGGTCACGGTCTGCGCTTGGCTCGCGGTTCCGAAGCCCTGGCTTGGAAAGCTCAAGGATGCCGGGGTCGCGGTAGCTGTCGTCGCGTTCTCGTTCGCTGTCCACAAGGGAGTCATCCAGATACCGCGGCCGTAGGTGGCGGCCACCAGGACATGAACAGAGGCGGTGGCGGGGCTGGCGCTGACGTTGATCGCGGGTGCCTGCGGAAGTCCGCTGCCAAAGGCCGACCAGCAGTCAGAAGCCAGGCTTGTGCAACTTGCGATCTGTCGCGTGGAATAAACGCCAGCATCGCTCGCTACGTAGACTGTGTTGGCGTCCTGCGGATCCACGGCCAGACTGTTGACGGGGGCCGCGGGCAGGTTGGCCGTCAGCGCCGTCCAGTGAGCACCGCCATCGGTCGAGCGATACACCGTCTGCACTTGTTCCGCCCGGGTCTGAATCCCGGCAACGGTGACGTATACGGTGTTCCCGGTCGGGTCGTTGGAGTCGATCAGGACGCTGGAAATGTCCAGCCCGAAAGCGTTCAAGCTCCTGTTGTCGTTCGCCACAGGGTTCCCGGCGAGGTCCTGCCACACGGGCGAACCGCCGCTCGAGGGGTTAAACGCAGCCGAGAGTACGTGACCGGGCAGGGCCGCGCCTCCGTTCGCGGAGCCGTACATGCCCACATAGATGATCTCGATGCCGTCAGACCGCTCCACGACCGCCATGGAACGGATCAGTCCCTGGCCGCTGCAGCTTGAAGTTGAACTCGCGCTCTCAACCATCCCGACGGGGCTGATGGCGTTCGCTCCGCTCCAACCCACGCCGCTCGCCGGCCCGCGCCACACCCGGCAGGTGCCGATCAACAACTGTGTATGATCGGCGGCGTCCACCAGAAACGGCGCCGGCGCAGTCATCGTGAGCCCATCTCCGCCCACATCGGCGTCGGTAATCACGGGACTATCGCCAAAGGCCGATGGGGTGCAGGGCGCCTGTTGTGAGCACAGGTAAATGGAAACTCCAGCCTGGTCGTTCACATACCAGCGGGAGTTGCTTTTGGCATCGATCGCAACCGGGCCGCCCTCGCCGCCCAGGATTTCAGGCCAGTCGGCGGTCGCCCCCGTCCCGCTCTTCACTCCGGCGATTCCGTTCGCCCCCAGGCCGGCCATCATGGTGTAGGGGGTCGTTCCCACCTGCGAGATGCCCACCACCTCCGCCAGCGAGCCCAGGCTTCCGTTGAGATTCTGGAAGTGGGAAGCATCACTCGACGAGCAAACCGAACCCGTCTCGCCAATGGCGTCCGCAGAGCGCCAAAGGCCGCTGTCATTGCCTACAAAAATCTCCAGCGGATTGGCGGAGTTCCAGGCCAGGGCGTGCTGGTACTCCCCCACTCCGGCGCAAAAGCCAACCGTGGAGTTGGTGGTATTGCGCCACGAACAGCCCATCGCCAGGCTGCACTTCCACAGGTCGTTGACTCCGGCCAGCAACACCGTATCCTGCTGTGAGGGAACGGCGGCCAGCGCCAGGTTGTAATCGCCGTTCTGGATGGTGGCCGGACCCAGCGAACTGTTCGTCTCCAGCGCAGTCGTCGCCCACTGTTTGGCAAACGTGATGGTCTGATTGGTGCAGGTGCCGGCGCTCACTGCACAAAGGTCCTGCCACAGGCCCTGGTCCTGGTTGAAGGCGTCCACTGTCCAGGCAAAGGTATCGCCCGTCAGCGGATTCACCGCCAGCGTTCCCCGGAAGATGGGGCATGCAGGGGAACCGGTATACCCGGCATTGGCGGGGCAGAGCGCGGTGGTCAGGTTCGAACCGGGTTGCGCGGCCATGCGTGCCCAGGTAATGCCGTCGGCGGACTGATAGTAGCCGTGATAGCGCACTGCCGCCAAAAAGAGCCCCCGCACCGGGTTCCACACCACCGAGGTAGCCGCGTTACCGTCGGGAAGCGCAAACAAGGCGCTCGGCCCCTGCACATCCAATCCAGCGCCGTCCGTGATGCGGGCCAGCGCCCAGGTGGCCCCGGCGTCGGAGGAGTAGTAGAGACCCTCGTAGCTGCTCTTGGCAGTATCGGCATTGACCAGCGTCCCCTCATAGGCCTGCGAGACCGCGGCCACCACGCGCTGCGGATTCGTCGTGCTCCAGGCAAAGCCGGCAAAACCCTCCCCGGCAAAGCTGTAAACCTGGTCGGCCGTGGTTTGGATCAGGGTCCAGGAGGTCCCATTGTCAGGCGAACGCAGAATCCCGGCGCCGTAGTAGGAATCGAGAGCGTCATTCGGGTCGCCGGTCCCCGCCAGGATCACTCCTGTTCCCCCGGGCTGGACGCTCAGAGCCCCAATGCTGATGGAGACGTCCACAGCATTGCTGAGAGCCGACAGGTCGTCGGTAAGGGGTGAGAAAACGATGCTGGCCGCACTCGATGTGCCCGCATTCTGCGACCTCCAGACCCCGCCGCCCGTGGTTCCCACGTAAAGGCGATTGCCGGTCGAGTCCGACGGATCCAGCGCCAGCGCAGAGACGCGCCCTGTGACCAGGCCGAAATTTTGCGATTGGACTGCGACCGGCCCAAGCGACTGCCAGGCTGCGCTCGCTTGCGCCTGGGCAGCCATCGGATGGGAACCTTGCGCGGCCCGGCGTGCTTTGCCGGCCCGGCTCCAGCCGCGTTTTGCAAGAAACCGCTCCGCCTGGACCACGCGCGGAGGTGGATCGGGTCGCTGGGGCTGCGCTTGCTGTGGAACGGTAGTCTGCTGTCCATTCAGCAGCGCGGCCACAGCCAAAAACGCCAACGCTTTACCCGCCGCCCGCGCTCCATGGGAGCCCGCCCACCGTAGGAAGGCAGCCTTCCCCAACCCGCCGCCGAGGACAGGCTCACCGTGAAGCAGCTTGAGAAGCCAAATGTTCACACGCGTCCGCTCTTACGATTCCAGCCTTCCCTCCTTCTCATCTTCCAGGGGGAATTGAACGGAATCCAGTGGATTAGAACGTGCGAAACACGCAGTTTCCGGGATTGAAATTGGTTTGAATTATAGTTCAGAAACGGAACGCGAGCGTTAACCGCTTTGGTGCAGGCTGCATTCGTCAGCGGTCTCGAAGAAAGCCCGTCAGGAGGCAGACACCCTGATTCTGCCTTAGAACACCAGCTTCTCCCCTTTTCCGCCGTTCTGGCGAATGTAGCTTACCGCGTCGAACTTCTTGGCCGTCGAGGCTCCCATCATGGTGCGCACCAGCCCGAAGACCGGACGGTTGAACCAAGGGCGGTCATGCTTGCCCACAATAGCCCACGCGACGCCCGCATAGCCGTTCGGGTCGCGCCCGTCCAGTTCGTAGCGATCGTTCAAGGTGACAGCCCACTCGAAGGCGCGGGACGGGTCCGGCGCCCATTCCAGAAGCTTTTTCGCCCAATACATGCGCATGTACCCGTGCATCCAGCCGGTTTGCACCATCTGCCGCTGGGCAGCGTTCCACATCTCGTCGGCGGTCTCGGCGCGCTCCAGTTGTGCCAGGGTATAGTGCTGCGGACGCGGGTCGCCGGCGTGCTCGACCAGCGTCTTTTGCGCCCACGGAGCGGCGCACTCCCAACTGTCGTAGTTCGGCTCATGACGCACGAACAGAACAGACAGTTCCCGCCAGCCGATCAACTGATCCAGAAACCGTTCGCGGGCGCTGGCCGAAGCCTTGCCCTGCTTGACCGCCTCTTCGACAGCCAGCGCAATGGTGAGCGGGCCAATGTGGCCAAAGGTCAGGTAGGGCGACAGGCGACTGGTTCCGCGCACCTCCGGGTGGTTGCGCGCTTCCTCGTAGGCCCCCAACTCCAGATTCACGAATTCTCCCAGACGCTGAAGCGCCGCGTGCGTTCCACCCGTGAACGAATCGACTGGCGATACCTTGCGCGAAAGCCTCTTGAACCCCTCGGTGATCTCCTCCCCGCTCAACTCGGGACCCACCGGATAACTCGCCATCTCTTTCCAGGGCTTCCATTCATGAATGGGCGCAAGGTTCGGCGGGACCACAAGGTAGGTGGGCAACTGCGCCTTGAGGTGCGGGCGAAAATGGTGCAGCAGAACAAAGCTGCGGTTGAAGACAGCCGAGGGAACCACGACGTCTGCGTCCACCGTCCAGTAGGGCAGGCGCAGCCGCTTGGCCAGCACCTGGCGCCAGCGCTCCGGCTCGCGGCACGGGCTTTCGTCGCCGATCACCAGCGCCGCCTGCACCTCTTCAAGAAACCCATCGACAGCGTGATCCGGAGGCCGTCGCAGCACAAAGCCAATGCCGCGCGCGGCCGCGTCCTCGGCCACATCCCGCAGTCCCTGCGCCATGAAGTGATAGTGCCGCAAGTTCGCGTTTGGATGGTTCGGGATCACCGCGAAAAACACAACCACGGGCAACCCAAGAATATTCCCGGCCTCAATAGCCACGTCGAGCGCAGGATTGTCCACGATGCGCATCGCCCGTTGCATCCAGTAGACGACGCATAATCCGTCCTTCCGCGGCGGACCTCCGCGACGCACCAGAACGCGCGTCTGCGTGGCCAGGCGGTCCAGTTCTTCCGGAATTTGCAGGGCCTCGGGCACGGACTCTCCTTTCGGGCTTTCGGGGCGTTCCTCTTCTATCGGCACGCCAGCGAACCGGTTCCGAAACCACCACGCGGGCGAGAGTCTCAATCCAGCAGCAACCGCGGTCGCTTCCTGGTTCAGATAAACCTGGATCAAAGCCACCAGCGCCGGCATACCCATGGAGAAAACCGCCACCACCTGCAGCGCCGGGATTCGATTGGAGGCCACATACCGCAAAGCAAACAGTGCGTAGACAAGAATCGGAAGAGATCGGAACGTCGTCGTCCCGACAAGTCCATTGTCTTTTTTGCGCCACAGCCAGCCCACAACGCAGTACACCAGAAAAGTCGTGGCCAGCCAACCCAGGTAGTTATGGCGCGGCACACCGAAGTAGGATCCGCCCGTCTCCCAAACCCAGTTGCCGGCTGCGGCCATGCCCGGGTCCATCACCATGTCCCAGCCGGTCATCACCATCGCGGCAACCGCCGCCAGTGCGGTAATGCCGGGAACCGAAGGAGCCCGGCCGCCGCGAGTCAATGCGACGGCCACCATCCACGACGGATAAATCATCATGAACCATGCCAGCGGGATGAGGATAGGCACATGGCCAAACTTGGCGCCCAACAGATTGCTGTAGTGGTACGCACCATAGATGAGCCCGGTGCGCACTCCAATTTCTTCCATCAGGTAAGAAACGACGGCCGAGACTGCGAAGAACAAAGCCGTACGCCGCAGACCTTCAATCGCCGTGCAATGAATCAGCGAGAACAGCACGAACACCAGCGTGAACCCGATGTTGCCCAGGCCAGGCAGTCTGAACCACGGCCAGATTGCCTCTTCCAGGATGAGATACGCCGTCGCGGCAAAACAGACCCATGCCAGCGCCCGTATCGATCGGTTCACCATATTGGCTTCCAACCTCCATCGCCAGCCTACCTATATTGCTCTCACCATTGGTATACTCCGAAATTCGCGTCCAGGCTGCCATGAGTCAGGGAGCGGCACCCGCCCTCCAGCAAAAAGGGCCGCCCAACGGGCAGCCCTCGGAGTGAGTCGATGTAACTCAGCCGCCACTGATCGCCGATCAATGACAACTGTCCCGAGTTTCTCTACCAGGTTCCCCACGCCCTGCTGATGTAATCCGAGAGCGTCATGCCGATCAGGATCAGGAAGGTAAACACGCCGGCAAAGACGGCGAGTTTGGTCAGCCTGGTGCTGTATTTCACGTGCATGAAAAACAGCACCACCAGCGTGGCCTTGGTGCAGGCGATGGCCAGGGCGATGATGGGATTGAATATCCCCAGATCGATATACGAGGCCCAAACAGTGAGCGCCGTGCCCACCAGCAGCGCCGCAAGAATGGCCCCGTAGATTTTGGGACTGACGATGTGATGCTCGTGTTCTCTTGGTTCGCTCATGCCGTTTTCCTTCAATGTCTGCTGATGAGATAGAGCAGCGGAAACAGGAATATCCAGATGATGTCGACGAAGTGCCAGTACAGGCCGAAGTTTTCAACGAAAGTTACATGGCCCGCGGTGTAAGCCCCGGCCCGTGCGCGGAAGATCATGAATCCCAGGATGGCGATGCCGATGATCATGTGCAACGCGTGCATACCGGTCATGGCGAAGTAGAGCGAGAAGTAGACCTCGGTTTTGCGCGCCATGTCCAGCGGCAGAGGCTGGTCACCGGCCGCCCTGGCTTCCTTGTCGGAATCCGGGTTGAGGAATGAGTTCAGGCTGTAATGCCAACTGGGGACGTGATGCTTCTCAAACTTCTCCGTGTACTCGATGGTCTTGATGCCCAGGAACCCCAGGCCCAAAATGAAGGTCAGGATGAGGCACAGGACCAGACCGCTCTTGCGGCGTGTCTCGGCGCACCACACGCCCATGGCCATGGTGAAGCTCGACGTGATCAGCAGCAGCGTGTTCAACCCGCCCAACGGAATACTCAACTGGTGGGAGCCGGCGACGAAGGCCGGGTAATACCAGTTGCGATAGATCAGGTAGGCGGTAAACAAGCCGCCAAAAAACATCACTTCCGTGAGCAGGAAAAGCCACATGGCAAAGTTCGAAGCGTCCGCCTGCTGCTCTGTGCTCTCAAAGTGATGGCGCAGGTAGGACGGGTGCTCTTCGTGAGGCGCTTCCTGCTCCCCATGGGCGATTGCTGAGCTATCCGACACTGGCCACCTCTTTTACTTTCTGCCGTTCGAGCCACTCGTAGTCGTATGCTTCGTGATCCATGATGGGCATCACGACAAAGTTCTCTGTCAGCGGCGGCGATTGGATTTGCCACTCGAGGCCGGTCGCCTGCCAGGGATTGTTTCCGGCGATTTCACCATACTTGAGCGACCAGACGAGGTAGAGCACCGGCAGCAGGTAGCCGACGCCCAGAATGCTTGCGCCAGCAGTCGAAAACACATTCAGAATTTGAAACTCGGGCGGGTACGAAGCGTAGCGTCGCGGCATCCCGAGCATGCCCAGAATGAACTGCGGGAAGAACGTCAGGTTGAAGCCAATGAAAGTGACCACCGCGGCCAGTTGCGATATTTTTTCCGGATACATGCGTCCCGTCATCTTGGGCCACCAGAAGTGAATTCCAGCAAGGAAGGCCATCAACATTCCGCCCACCATCACAAAGTGGAAGTGAGCCACGATGAAGTAGGTCTCCGTCAGGTGGATGTCGGTTCCCGACGTGCCGAGGAAGACACCGGTCATGCCGCCGATGGTGAACAGTCCCATGAACCCGAAGGCGTAAAGCATCGGCGTTTCAAATGTGATGGAGCCCTTGTAAAGAGTGAATGTCCAATTGAATATCTTGATGGCCGAAGGAACGGCGACGAGCATGGTGAGCAGAGAAAACACCAGCACCGCGTAGTTCGACACGCCCATGATGAACATGTGGTGCGCCCAGACGAAGAACCCGAACACCGCAATCGCCACCGAAGAGAAAGCCACTGCCGTATAGCCAAAAACGCGCTTGCGACTGAAGGTGGAGATGACCTCGGAGATCACGCCCATGCCGGGCAGAATCATGATGTAGACGGCGGGGTGCGAATAGAACCAGAACAAGTGCTGGAAGAGCAGCGGATCGCCGCCCTTGGTGGGATCGAAAACGCCGATGCCGATGGTCCGTTCCAGAGCGACCAGTACGATGGCAATGGCCAGCACCGGCGTGCCCAACACCATGAGGATGCTCGCTGCGTAGTGAGCCCACACAAACAGCGGCAGTTTGAACCATGTCATACCCGGCGCGCGCATCTTGTGAATGGTCACAATGAAGTTCAGGCCGGTGAAGATGGAACTGAAGCCGGCGATGAAAACTGCCAGGCCGGTGGTGAGCACGTTGGTATTGACGTAGTGCGTTGATAGCGGCGTGGTGAAGGTCCAGCCGGTGTCGACGCCGCCGGTGGCCATGGTGTAGATGGCCAGGATGCCGCCCGCCATGTAGAGGTACCAGCTCAGCAGGTTGATCTTGGGCAGCGCCAGGTCCTTCGCCCCGATCATAAGCGGAATAAGAAAATTGCCCAGCGTGGCCGGAACCGACGGGACCAGGAAGAAGAAGATCATGATGATGCCGTGCATCGAGAACACCTTGTTATAGGTGTCCGTGGCCATCAGATCGGCCTGCGGCGTCAGCAATTCCAGGCGGATGAGCCCGGCCAGCGCCCCGCCGATGAAGAAGAAGAACGTGATCGAAATCAGGTAGAGAATTGCAATACGCTTGTGGTCGCCGGTGAGGAGCCAGCTCAGCAGGCCGTTCTCCTTGTTCAGGTAGTTGACCCTGGGAATCCTGGCCGTCGACTGATCGGGAAGACTGACGATAGTGTTGACTGGGCTCATTGCTTCACCCCTCCTTGTGCGGCGGGCACTTTGGCTGCGGGCGCTTGTCCCGCAGTTTTGCCTTCGCTCTCGGGCAGCAGGTCAACCGTGTTGGTGGTCTGCTGGATGCGATAGTCGGAGTTGAGATTCTTGATGTACTCAACCAGCGCGATAATGCCCTCTTCGCTCACTTGCCCCTGGTAAGTGGGCATGATGGGCGCGTATCCCTGGGTGATATGTTGCGATGGGTTGAGAATCGCTTCGCGCAGGTAGGCGTCATCGGCAGTGACTGTACCTCCGCTTGAAAGTGCGAGTTTCGCGCCGTAAACATTGGCCAGCGAGGGGCCGCGCGCGTCAGGCCGCGTGTTGTGGCAGGCGGCGCAACTGAGGCTGGCGAACAGCCGCTCCCCGTTCTGCGCCAGCGACGCGCCGCTGGTGGAACCGGCCAGCCACTTTCTGTAGTCCTCCGGCGTCAGCACCACGATGTCGCCGATCATCTGCGAGTGGTTCGTTCCGCAGTATTGCGTGCAGAACAGGTGATAGGTCCCCGGCACGGTGGCCTCGAACCAGACGGTTGTATAGCGCCCTGGAATCGCCTCGCGCTTCACGCGAAACGCGGGAATCGAAAAGCTGTGAAACACGTCCTGCGAGATGAGCGTGAGTTGAATGGCGCGCCCCGTAGGCACATGCAGCGAATTGATCTCGTGCTGTCCGCCTGGATGTTCGGCCTTCCACATCCACTGCTTGCCCACCACGTAAATATTCATGGCGTTGGCCGGCGGCGTGTACACGCGGAAATAAATCAGCGCGCCCCAGACGAACATCACCAGAAACAGGCCCAGAGGAATGATGGTCCACGTCGCTTCAAGCAACGTCGACCCTTCAATCTGTTCCGCCACCGGGTGACGCTGCTTGCTATAGAGAATAGAGAAGCTGGTGACGAGAAGAACGACGATCGTCAGCCCGATCAGGCTCACCAGGATCAGGAAGAAAAGCAGCGCATCCATTTGAGGCGCAAGCCGCGAGGCCTCCGGCGGGAACAGCGCGAAGTTCGTCATCCACTTGACGAGAAACTGCCAGATTATTGGACTGATATGGCTCATCCCTTTTTCCGTTCACCTTTGTCCCCGGTTGTTCCGCTCCCGGTCGCGGTGTCGTTGTGCCGGGTGTCCCGGCGGAACATCACCAGCATGAATCCGCCCAGCGTGGCCATGGTCACCAGCCCCCCCAATTGCACAACCCTGGCAACAATCAACGAGTGTTTGTTGGTCTGTGGATCGTAGTGATAGCAGTACGTAAGAATGTTATCCACCGGCGAACCGATGCGGTTGGCCGAAGCTTCCACAAGCCCCAGCCGCAAATCCTTGGGCGAGTACTCGACGCCCATGTAGTACTGCGCCAGCTTACCTTCCGGCGTGACGATTTGAATGGAACTGGCGTGAGCAAACTGTGTCAGTTTCCCATCGGGCGCAGGGATCTTCACGTAGCCGAATCCGACGGCCTTGGTCAGCGCGTCGATGTTGGCCTGCGTACCGGTCATGAAGTGCCAGCCGGCCGCTGTCTCCGGGTGCCCGTAGCGCTTGAGATAACTCCGCTTCTTGGCCGCGGCCAAGTCGGTTCCTTCCGTCGGATCGATGCTGACCACAATTACGTCAAAGTCCCTGCCGGGAACAAAACTCACCATCTGCAACGCGCTTGTGAGGCCGTTCAATTCTTCCGAGCAGAGCATGGGGCACTGATAGTAAACCAGAGCCAGAATCGCCGGCCGCTTGCCGAAGTAGCTGGCCAGTTGCACCTGCTTGCCCTGGTCGTCCGTGAAGGCCAACGACAGCGGCAGTTGCTGGTCAAGATGCTGCGCAATGCCCACACCGTTCAGAATTGCGGGCGGCTTGTCATTGGCCGGCCCCACCTGCTTGTCGCCGTAGCCCGACACCTGCGCCCACGCCGCGGTACATGACAACAGGAGAACCAAGCCCACCGCACACAAGACAACGCGGGCCACCGCGGCCACGGCCACGTTGCGTCCGTCTTTCCGGATTGTGCCTGCACCTTGCATCATTCCTTCTTTCCTTCGCTTGCTACCTGGCAACTACTGAATCGGATGCACCCAAAGCTGTCGGGCCCACCAAACCTTCCGGGTGCCCCAGGTGCCTCGCTTTTGGGCACCTGGGAAACAACAAGCACCAACTACGCCCGCCGGTCCACCCACCTAACTCCCGTGCCCCATCCTTTTCGCGCCCTTTGCGAAAAGGGTGGGAAACCACGCACTTCTACTCCGACCAACCGCGCCCACTACCTATGCGTTTCCGGCCGAGCCGACTCAACCTTCTGCGCCGCGGCCTGATCCAGTTCATAGCCGGTTCGCGCAAACCCGCTGGTCAAGGGCGGCGCTACCTGCGGCTCAAAATCTCCGGTCAGCAGCGGCGCTTTCTCCACCACCGGCGCCTGCGGCAATCCGCGCTGCGCCAGCAGTTCCATGGCGCGCTCGATCGGGATTCTCACCTTGCCCTGCGCCTGATCGGCCCAACTGTAGTTGTCCAGCAACAGGTCCTCGCGTGCGTGCAGGTCGGCCACATCCTGATTGCCGTCGTCGGTCTGCACACGCGGCGTGGGAAAGCGTTGCGTCAACTCAGCCATGCGATGCTGCAACTCCGGGCTCGAAGGCAGATTCCCCAATTGACGCACATCCACCGGTGCTGCCCACTTGGTCCGCGGCCCGTCTTCCTTGTTCATGCGCGCATTGATCACCTTGCCGATGCCATAACTCAGCACCGCCGTCACCGCAACAAAAATGCCCAACGCCGTGAGAAACACGATCACGCCCGAAACTCGCACGTCGGTCTGCTCGAAGCCCTTCGACGCGTCCACTTCTTCGGGGCCGTGGCCCGGCTCGTGGCTCACGTCGTGGCCGAGTTCCTCGCCCATTCCGAGTTTGTCGTCGATGTTTGGATCGTGGTCGTTTGGATTATGCGTGGGCATGTTCAGGCTCCAGAATTTCTGCCACGTGCGGATCGTTGGTCTGCACCAGCGGACGCGCTTTCAAGCGCGTGCAGAAGAAGGCGACCCAGAAGGCCAGCATGGCCGCCGGTACGGCCGCATATTCGAGAATGCCCCAGCTGAAATGGAGATTGCGCGCAGCATCCTTGAAGTTCGGCTCAATCAACCAGAACAGATCGAACGCGCGGGCAAACAGCATCCACTGGCACACGCGGATCAGCCGTTTCTTGTTGCGCTTCAAATCCCGCGACAAGAGCAGCGTGAATGGAATCAGCCAGTGAAAGAGGAAGTCCAGGGTAATGATGATGCCCCAGTTGCCGCGAATGCGATCCAAATACCAGGGAATTTCTTCCGGCAGGTTTCCCGACCAGATGATCAGAAACTGCGAGAAGGCCAGGTAGATATTCAGCATCACAAAGGCGAAGGTGAACTTGCCGAGGTCATGCTGCTCGGTCTGTCGCAGGATGGTCTTGATGGGCTCAGCCTTGGAGAGCGAAATCACCGTGATGATGGAAAGCGCCAGCACACCGTACGCTTGCCCCACCAGAAACAGCAACCCGTACACCGACGAGTACCATGTGGGATCGAGCGACATGACCCAGTAGATGGCCGCAGCCGTCATGGTGACGGCATAGATGATGATGCCGGGGCCGCTGATGTTCTCGAATTTCTTGATCCAGTAAGGCGTGTTGGCCGGCGAATCGGCGTCGCGCTGCAGGCCCAGGGAATTCAGGCGCCACGTATAGAAGCCCCAGATGACGAAGCACAGCAGACTGACCAGAATGAACGCGCTGGGGTTCAGCATCGGCGCCTTGAAGTGAATCGCGTGCTCGACTACTTCCAATTGATCCGGACTGATCAGGCCGCGCTTCACTCCGTCGTCAACCATGGCGGGACTGGCCCACAGATAGAGCCTCTTCTGCGAGAGAGCAATCACCACCCAGTAGACAAAAACCAGCGGCAGCGTGCTGCTCATGGCCTCCAGCGGCCGGCGCAACAGCAGGCCCCATTTGCCGCCCGAGCAGTATTGCACCATCAGCAATGCCAACCCGCCGACAGAGAGCCCAAAGGTCAGCATCAGGCCCAGCAGCCATGCGCGCAGCAAATGGTCCCAGCCAAGCTGATCCTGCGCCTGCCCCATCCACCCAAGAATCGCCGCGAGGATGGAGAAGACCACCCCAATCACCAGCGCGCGCGTCCTCCAGCCGTCCACAAAAGCCGGTGCGGAGAGGTCTGCGGGAAGCGTCTTGGCGTGCTGTGTCTCGTGAGCCATTCCGTCAATCCTTACTTGGCCGCCGGGGCCGGTTTAGTGGGAGGAATTACGACCTTGGGATCTGCCGGATTGGCCGGAGCCAGCGCCGGCGTGCCGGGATCATGCGGACGCGCCTGCACGGCCGTTTCCGGTAGCGTCCAGGGCTCGGCAAACTCCGCGTGCCCCGCGTCCGTCGCAATGTCCTTGAGGCTTCTGACCTGCACACCGGAAGGCACGTCGCCGGGCTTGGCCGCCTGGCTCAACTGCAATGCGCGAATGTAAGCCGCCACCGCCCAGCGGTCCACCGGAGTCAATTGCGAGGCGTAATCCGGCATCGCTCCATAGCCGTGCGTCATCACGTAGAAGTAATGCGAAATGGGTTGCGACAGGCGAACCTGATCATGCAGGTTGGCAGCGGGTTTGTAGCCGCGCTCCACAATCTCGCCCAGCCCGTTGCCCACGCGCGAATGGCACGGCGTGCAATAGACGTTAAACCGCTCCTGCCCGCGCTTCAACACATCCAGAGTGACCGGAAACGGCATCAGGTCTTTTTCTTCGCGATAGCCGTTCGCGCCCTCGACCACGCCGGTATAGAAATAACTGTCCTCGCGCAACTGGCCCCGGGCCACAGTGTTTAGCACCTGCGGACGCGCCCCTCGATGATCGACAAACATCTCCGACCCGCGCTGCGAAATGATCTTCGGCTGGTCCTGCATGTCCTGCCGGCAACCCGCGATGAACAGGAGAGCCGCGAGCGCGAGGAGTGCGCTAGCGTGGGTCGCTCTCTGATCCCTGATCCCTGCTCTCTGATCCCTGCCCATCAGTACTCCACCTCCACCACTGAAACCGGCTGAAAGGCTTCCAGGTATTTCTTCCCCTCCACCAGATCGAACTTGGGGTCCAGAGCCTCAAGACACAGGAAGAACTTGTCCGAGGTGGCTCCATCGCGGAAGTTGGGCGCGTTGAACAGCGGATGATAGAGCGCCGGCAGCCCGTTCAGCGCCAACATGCCGAAGGCCGCCGAAAGGCCGGCGAAGAGAATCGTCCACTCGTAGGCAGGCACCACAAACGCCGGCCACGAGTAGAGTGGCCGCCCGCCGATATTCAGTGGATAGGCCAGCACCGAAATCCAGGTCTCCAGAAGGAACATGGCTGTGAGGCCCATCAGCCCGCCCACAAGTGTGATCAGCGGCACCTTGTTGCGATGAAATCCAATGGCTTCGGCCGCCTCTTCCACCGGGTAGGGCGTGTAGCAATCCATGCGGCGCCATCCGTCCAGTCGCGCCTGTTGCGCGGCGCGGACAAGGTCGCTCGGCGTATCGAATTCGGCCAACAGGCCGTAGGTTCCTTCGCGTGGGGGCATCAGTCACCAGCCTCTGCCACCGCTTTGGCCTTGATCTTGGCCCCCGGCAGCATGGTGCGGATTTCAGACATGGGAATCATGGGCAGGAAGCGCACAAACAAGAGGAACAGCGCGGTGAACAATCCCAGCGTGCCCACATAGATCATGTAGTCCCACTTGGTGGCGCGGTAAGTTCCCCACGCCGAGGGCAAAAAGTCGCGGTAGAGGCTGGTCACGATAATCACAAAGCGCTCAAACCACATGCCCGTGTTGACCACGATGGAGATGAAAAACATAAATGGAATCGAGGTGCGCAGCTTCCTCGACCAGAGCGTTGTCAGCGGAATGGCCAGGTTGCAGGCGATCAGAACCCAGTAGGCCCAGCCCATGGGCCCGAACATGCGGTTCCACATCATGAACGATTCCCAGTGCGAGGCCGAGTACCAGGCCATGAAGACTTCCATGCCGTACCCGTAGGCCACGATGAAGCCCGTTGCCAGCATCACCTTGCCCATGTTGTCAATGTGCCGGTCTGTCACCAGTCCCTCAAGGTGATAGAACTTGCGCAGCGGAATGGCCAACGTCAGCACCATGGCGAAACCGGAGTAAATGGCGCCGGCGACAAAGTAAGGCGGGAAGATAGTGGTGTGCCAACCCGGCAACACGGCTACGGCAAAGTCGAAGCTGATGACCGTGTGTACCGAGAGCACCAGTGGCGTGGCCAACCCGGACAACAGCAGCGAGGCCGTCTCGTAGCGCATCCAGTGACGCACCGACCCGCGCCAGCCCAGCGACAACAGGCCGTAGAAATACTGTGCAAACTTATTCTCGGCTCGATCGCGCAGGGTGCCAAAATCCGGGACCATGCCGATGAACCAAAAGACCACCGAGATAGTTGCGTAGGTCGAGACCGCGAAGACGTCCCACAACAGCGGCGAGCGGAACTGCGGCCACACGTTCATGGTGCTGGGATAGGGCAGCATCCAGTAACCCAGCCAGGGCCGGCCAATGTGAATCAGCGGAAACATGCCGGCGCAGACCACGGCGAAGATGGTCATGGCCTCGGCGAATCGGTTGATCGAGTTGCGCCAGCCCTGTTTGAACAGCAGCAGAATGGCCGAGATCAGCGTGCCGGCGTGGCCGATGCCGATCCACCACACAAAGTTGATGATGGCAAAGCCCCAGGCCACCGGCTGCGTAATGCCCCAGATGCCGACGCCGATAAGGAACAGCCAGATCAAGGCTCCCAGCAGCACCGTGGCCACCGCGCCCGCCACGCCAAACAGGGCAAACCAGCCCAGCGGCGTCGTAGGCGTGAGGATGATGCGCGTGATCTTCTCGGTGACCGACCGGAACGTCTGGCCGGGCGCGATGACGCGGTACTCTCCAGTCGCGGGGTCGATCTTCGGGTTGGGTTTCACTTCGCTTGTTGCCATGAGCGGATCGAGCCTCTCAACCCTTCGCCGGTGTGTGCTCCACCGGCTCGTCTTGAAGTTCGGAATTCAGATTCAGAACCGCGGCCACGTACTTCGTGCGCGGACGGGTATTCAGATCGGCGAGCACCTGGTAGCTGCGCTCGTCGGCTTGCAGCTTGGCCACGCGGCTGCCCTTGTCATTCAGGTTGCCAAAAGTGATGGCCGAAGCCGGGCAGGCCTGCTGGCACGCGGTCTGGATTTCGCCGTCGCGCACCGGCCTGTTCTCCTTGTCGGCCTCGATCTTGGCCGCCGAGATGCGCTGCACGCAGTAACTGCACTTCTCCATCACGCCACGCGAGCGCACGGAAACATCGGGATTGCGCAACAGCTTCAAGCTCTCCGTTTCAAAATCGGAGAAGAGCAGGAAGTTATAGCGGCGTACCTTGTAGGGGCAGTTATTGGAGCAGTAGCGGGTGCCAACGCAGCGGTTGTAAACCATCGCGTTCAGCCCCTCGGGCGTGTGCACCGTCGCGCCCACCGGGCAAACCTGTTCGCAGGGAGCATTCTCGCAATGCTGGCAGGCCATGGGCTGGAAGTGAGCGCGCGGCGAAGCCAGATCACCTTCAAAGTAAGTATCGATGCGGAGCCACTGCATGTTGCGCCCGATGCGCACCTGCTGCTTGCCAACCACGGCGATGTTGTTCTCGGCATAACAGCTCACGATGCACGCGTTGCACCCCGTGCAACTGTTCATGTCGACCGACATGCCCCACGCGTTCTCGTTGTACTCCCAGTTGGGGAAGAGCGTGTTGCTCTTGTCGGTCTTCTCGCGGCCGGGACCTTCGTTGGCAAACCCGGGGTTGGCCTTGTACTCGTTCAACGTCGCATAGCGGATGATGCCGCGCTCGCTGATCGCCTCGTCTGCCTCAAGCGAGTTATTGCCGTTGCCCTGCCCGCCAAAGGCCTTCGCCCGGTGGTCCTGGTAGTGGCTCTTGGTGATTGCCGTGCCCCACTTGCCTTCCACCTTCTTCATCGTTCCCACGGCGTAAAACGGGGAAGCCGCAGTGCGAATCAGATAGGCGTCAAAACCAGCGGGAGAACCCACGCGGCCGGCAAACTTGCGGCCATAACCGAGGTGAACAGTGACCGAATTATCCGGATGGCCCGGCGCGACAATCACCGGCGCTTTCACCGTGCGACCCTGCACCGTCAACTCGACGATGTCGTCCTCTTCCAGGCCGAATTTGGTCAGCGTCGCGCCGGAAACAATCGCCGCATTATCCCAGCTCAGGTTGGTCACCGGCTTGGGCAACTCCTGCAGCCAGCCCACGTTCGACCAGCGCCCGTCATACACATTCGGGTCGGGCCGGTAGATGATTTCAAGCGTGTCCTTCGATGATGGCGCGGGAACCTTGATATTGGCGCAGCAGGGGGCATTGCCAAGGCCACCCGCAACGTTCGCAGTTCCATCAATCCAACCCGCGTGCAAAGCTTTCCGCCAGCCAGTTTCAAAGTCGCCCTTGACGGTGGTCTTCCAAGTCTCGCGCACTGCGTCATACGGACTCAAGCCCGGCTCATCCAGCAGCGCCTGAAAGAAATGGTGCGCCGTCTTGCCGCCATACAGCGGATCGATCATCGGTTGCACAATCGAAACGGTCCCACCGTAAGCCCGCGCGTCCGACCACGATTCCAGAAAGTGTGCTGCTGGAACGTGCCAGTGCGCTTCGTGTCCGGTTTCGTCGTAATGCGAACCCAGGTGAGCCACAGTCTTTGCTTTGTTGAAGGCCGCCGCAAATTCAAGATCGGCGGGAGCGTCATAGATGGGATTGGCGTTCAGAATCACCAGCCAATCCACCTTGCCCGCGTTCAAATCCGCAACCAGCGCCTTGAACCCGGCAGTCTGATCACTCGTCAGCGGAATCGCCGGCTCGGGAGCAGTGACGACCGTCTTGCCTACGTTGCCCAGAGTGTTGTTGATCGCCAAAGCAAGAGCGGCCACCGAAGCATCCTGATAGAGTCCCGCAACCACTGCACTCGTGCCCGCGTGCGCCTTCAAGTCCTTGGCCAGCGCGGCGAGAAACTTCTTCTGCTCATCGGTCCAGTTATAGCTCGGCGCTTCAACGCCCGTAACTCCTACGGCCTTCGCTAGCTCTGCCGTGAACGCCGGAATCTCGCTGGCCCGCAAACCAAGCCGGTGCTCGGCCTTCATGCCTGTGGTCGTCGGTGTGCTTTCAATCGAGTACAGCCGATTCAGTTTCTCAGGCGATTTGCGCCGGTCCGCGTATGCGCGGACCAGCTTGTGGAAACCGGGGAAGCCGGCGCCTGAAAGAAAATCCGCATCGAGCGAAACAATCACATCCGCTTCGGCCAGGTCATACTGCACGCTTAGCCCGCTGGCAATCGCAGTCCCCGCAATCGCCGGGTCATACTGCACCAGCGTCGCTTTCGGGTACTTCGCCTGCACTTCCTTCCACTGCCTGGCCAGCGTGGGCGAAGTAACTGTCGAACTCAGGAAACAAATTCCCGTTCCGTCCTTGGTCGAGATGACCTTGTTGCGCAGCTCAACGGCAAACTCCGCCCATTCGCGGTTTTCGCCGCGATAGGTCACATGCTGCGATCGATCCGGGTCGTAGAGATCCAGCAGCGTCGCCTGCGTGAACGGGTCCGACGAGCCACGGTTATACGGATGCTCGGGATTGCCGTCAATCTTGATGGGCCGGAACTGGTCGCTCTTCACCAGCAGCGGAACGGCTCCAGTAACAAACGGGTGCGCCGTCGCAAAGTACATCGGCTTGCCGAGGATCAAATCTTCCGGCGCCTTGACGTAGGGATAAATCGGCTCGTCGGGCTGCTTGGTGCAACCGGACAGTCCGGCCAGCGCCAGCGACGCGCCCATCAGCTTCATGAAGCCGCGCCGCGAGACGGGATCGACCCACTCCTGCGCCGCTGAAGGAAACTCCTTCTCCACCGCGGCCTGAAACTCCGGCGTGTCGGCCAGCTCATCCACCGACCGCCAATATTTTTTGCCCTTCGTGCCCTTCAGCTCTTCGCGCACCTGGGCCAGAGTCATCGGCGAATTGTTGCTGATCTCTTTCTCCACAGCGTTTCCCGTTGTGTTTCCCGTCTTGAGGGGTCGGGCTTTTTGCGTGTCCGTTTGATCGATGGAATCGACGAGGGCTTTAGCCTCTGAGATGTGCTGTTCGGGGACTCGATTCAAAATTTCACCCGCCTCTGCACCGGTCGTGTTGGTGACGCCGTTCATCCTTTGTCTGCTCATCGATGGCAGACCTCGCAACTGGCCAGATCCTTGGGAGTGCGAATCTTGTAGTGGTCCAGCAGGAAGTGGCCAAGCTCATCCTGGCTGGTGAACTTCTTGTACTGCGGAGCGCCGATGGCTTCGTTGGACATCGAAGCGGCAACGCGATGAGCGCCAAGCGCCGGCACCTGCAACGACGCCACTTGAACTCCCGGCTCGCCTGCTGGATCCTTGGTCACGCAGTTCACGCTCTCGGCCGTCGGCGTCCCAGATTGCTCGCCGCCCACTGCGCACCACACCGGGCGATCCTCGGCCGGCGCTTCCCAGGCCATGTTGTAAATCTCGCTGGTCGGCCGCAGTTTTTTGGCCGGGTTGCGATGGCAGTCCAGGCACCATTCCATCTGCAATGTGTTTTGCGCATACATCAGCGGCATCTGGTCCACGCGGCCGTGGCAGGTGGAGCAGCCCAGCCCCTTGTTCACATGAATCTCGTGACTGAAGTAGACGTAATCGGGAAGGTCGTGCACCTTGGTCCACACCAACGACTGCCCGGTAGCCCAGCTTTGCCGCACCGGCTCCAGCAGTTGGGCGTTGGTCCAGATCTGCGCGTGGCAATTCATGCACGTCTTGGTCGGCGGAATTCCGGCGTAACTCGACTTCTCCACCGTCACGTGACAGTACTGGCACTGGATGCCCAGCCCCTGCACGTGATGCTTGTGGCTGAAAGGCACCGGCTGGTCGGGGCGCTGGCCCTGCCGCGTCACCCACGGCGACCGCTGCAACTGGTCGAGCGTAACCCCCAGGGCAATCACGATCAGCCCTGTTAGAACCAGGCTTGCGCGAGCCAAAGCATTGGAGCTGCGGTCAAATATCTGCGCCATGCATGCTTCCCTGTTCGATTTTCTTTTTGGATGTGCGCGCGGTGCTGGCGGTCACACATGTTGTGTACAAACTTCGTTCTTGGGCAAAACTCACCCGAGAGGTGGAGAACCCCGAAAAAATAATATAGCAGCCGGAGCCCCTTCTTTTGCAATGTTGGACTGCGAAATCTCAGAAAAAGTTGCTTCGCAGCCGTTTTTGTAATCGCTTGATAAGAAAACCGGTTGTGATAAGCCAATGCACGGACGGATCAACCTGAAGCCCTTGGCGACCTGCATCCCAGGGGCGGCACAATGCGACTAAAATAGCACGTCAATTCCGGACCGCGCCACTCCGGAAAGAACTTTGTTAACACGGGGCAATGTCTCTCCCCATCGAGAGAGCCTTGCCAGCCTCTGCTGAACGCGGCCGAAACGATCGAAATCGCCGTACTGATGCAGGCTGCCCCGCTACGATCGCCCGTCTTTGTGCGGCTCGACGCACGTCTCGGCAAAGGACTCGTCCGGCGAGGTAGCTGGCCAGCCGATCATCACCAGAAACACATCGAGAACGAAGAGCGCGATGGCTACGTCGTTGAACAATGTGGCCTGAGGCAGATTCGGCCAGAACTGATTGGCAGCCCAGAAGAGAAAAGCCACAGCCAGCAGGGTCGCCTTGACGAGTTCCATAGGTGCCGGGCGGTGCGCCGTCTGATACACCAGGTACGCAACCGCGATCATGGCCAGCGGAAAGGCGGCGAGCGAGTCATGGCTTCCGGCGGGGAATAACTGAGGAAAGACGTCCCAAACGGCTAGCACTGCGACGCTCGCAAGGGTGATGATGCCGAGAATCACGGGGAGGGCTCGATGGGCCCGGTCAAGGCGACTGTACATAGGCCATTATGGGCCACGTGATGAAAAGAAATCGTAAGGACCTCGCAGCTATCGAGAAAAGACGCGCCCGTTCGATGAATGCTGGAGCCGTCGGCTGCGGCAATCCCAACAATCCGATGCATTAGAATGCAAAAAAGCGTTTCCGTCAGACGCCCTCAGCGACAAAAAATTCTGAATTGCGGACTTCGAGTCCGGTGGGCGGGCGTCCATCGAGTGAATGCCTGAAAGGGAAGAGCCATGAAGTACGCCGGATTGCTGGTGATGCCAGCCGGATTCTTTCTCTCCTTAGCCGCACTCGTTTTGTTTCCCGCGCCGGGTCCGCGGATGGCTTTTGTGCTCTGCGGCCTGGTAGTCGAAGGCATGGGGTTGGCCGTTGCGGTGCGCGGACACATGGAAGCCCGCGAAGGTCGCCGCCCATGACTCCTGCCCAGCCCATCGCTTTCTCCGACGTCACCTTCGCCTTTACCCTCGTACTTCTGCTGCTGGCTCCGCTGGCCATCGCCGGCGTGGCGCTCATCAACACCGGCCTGGGACGGTCGCGATCGGCAGCCCAAGCCCTGCTGGGAAGCGTGGCCGTCATGGCCGCGGCGGTGATCGTGTTTGCCCTGGTCGGCTCGGCATGGGTCGGCGGCGCGGGTCATTCCTTCCAGTTGGCAGGCACGAGCTGGAACTGGCTGGGCACATCGCCGTTTTTTCTGAGCGGATTGGGTTCTGCCTCGCCTCATTCGCAGTTGGCCCTGCTCTTCGAGCTTCTCGCTGTAGCCATGGCGGCTCTCATCCCCTGGGGCTCGGGAATGGATCGCTGGCGCTTGACGGCAGGCTGCGCGGCGGCGGCCGTGCTGGCCATCGGCGTCTTTCCCCTCGCAGCGCATTGGATCTGGGGCGGCGGCTGGCTGAATCAGCTTGGCGTCAACTTCGGCCTGGGCGCGGGCTTTCTGGATGGCGGCGGCGCGGCCACGGTGCATGTGTTGGGAGGGCTAAGCGCGCTGGCCGTAGTGTGGATCGCCGGCTCGCGCAAAGGCAAATTTCCCAAGGAAGGGCTGGCCACCGCCATACCCGGCCACAACGCCGTCTATGTCGTCTTCGGTTGTCTGTTGGCGCTGGTGGGCTGGCAGGCGTGGAATGTAGCCGGCGCAATCCTCTGGCTGCATGCGGCCCCGGCTACGCTCGCGGTCACAGCCGTGAACACGCTTCTCTCCGCGGCCGCAGCACTCGCGGCCACTTTCGTCGTCACGCAAGTTCGCTTCGGCAAGCCCGATGCGAGTCTTTGCGCCAACGGCTGGCTCGCGGGATTGGTCGCCTCAAGCGCCAGCGCCGGACTGGTCACTCCCTTTGAGGCCATCTTTGTGGGGTTGGTCGCGGGTATCGTCACTCCGCTCATGGTGGAACTGCTTGAACTGGCTCTTTCCATCGACGACCCCTCGGGCGCCATCACGGTCCACGCGGCTGGCGGCTTGTGGGGTTTGCTTGCTGCAGGATTCTTCGCGCCTCTGGCGGGCCAACTGCTGGCCCAATTGGTGGGGATTGCCGCACTCCTGGGGCTTGTGCTGCCGTTGGTCTACCTACTTTTCTGGCTACTCAACCGCTTCGTCCCCTTCCGCGTAGACCCGGATGGCGAGCGCATTGGCATGGACCTGCATGAATTGGGCGGCGGCGCCTATCCCGAGTTCGTCATTCACCGCGACGAATCGTACCGGTAGCGCAGGGAACAGGGGTTAGGGATCAGGGATCAGCCCGTTCGATCTGCTGACGAAGCTCCGTGCCCCACCCTTGCGACTTTGTCCTGTCGAGTAGCGTTTGGCCTGGGGTCGCCCGGTCCAGTCGAGCGGGTTCACGCCAAAAGTCAGTGCATCTGCCAAAGACCCGAGCTGATCATTGATGTAAGCCATCCCGCTGTTGACAGAGCTTCGAAAGACCGTCAAAATGAACGGCATGAGCGTCGTTGAAGATGTCCGTAAAGTCCTTCAGGATTTCCTGGCGCCGGAGTTGCGGAACATAGACGCCCGGCTGGACTCCTTGGAAAAAGTCATGAACGCCAAGTTCGAGTCAGTGGACGTCAAGTTCGACGGCCTCGGCCGGCAAATTCAGGGAATTAGTGAGAAATTGGACATTGATCGGCGGCTGATTGCGCTTGAGTCACGACATCCCTCTGCTACCCAGCAGTAATTCAGGTGTGTGCTGTGCCTGAGGTTTAGCCTTTGGGCTCCGAAAAGCCTCACCGCCTCGCCAGCACCACCATCAGTCCGAAGATCAAAATCGGCACCAGCGCCAGGCTGGCATAAAGCAGCATCGTTCGCCCACCGGGAAAGCCTTGGATGCGCTGCTGCGGCCGCCGCTCGCCCTCTTCCACACCCAACTGATCCTGGTGCTCCAGATCCCAGGCCATCTCGGCGGCGGTTGCGTAGCGATGACGCGGATCGCGCTCCAGCGCGCGATAAAGAACTTCCTGCAGTTCAGGCGAGATTTCCGGGTTTAGTTTGCACGCCGGCTTGGGATCGCTCAGCACTCGCGCGTTCATCACCGCCAGCGGATTCGGTCCACTGAAAGGCACTTGGCCGGTAAGCATCTCGTAGAACAGGACGGCCAACGAGTAGATGTCGCTGCGCTGGTCGCCACGCTGCCCTTTCACCTGCTCGGGAGCGATATAGTCCGGGGTGCCCAGGGTGGGTGAGAGGTTGGTAAAGGTGATCCGGCGCGCGTCTTCCTTCATGGCGATGCCGAAGTCGATCAGCTTGATGCCGTCCTCGGCGTCGACCATGATATTTTCCGGTTTTAGGTCGCGGTGAACGACTCCGTGCTTGTGCATGTAGTCAAGCGCGTCGCAGATGCCCAGGGTGATGCGCACCGCCCGCTCGATGGGTAGCCCCCGCTTGCCGTTCGCGCTCGCCTGGTTCAGAATCGTCCGCAGCAGCGGGCCTTCGACCCACTCGATCACCATGTAAGGGCGGCTGCGCTGTTCGTCGTCGAAGGTCTTCACCACGCCGGGGTGGTCCAGTTCCTGGCCGATCTCCTGCTCGCGCTTGAAGCGCTCGACGAGCACCGGGTCGGACTCCATCTCCGGGTGCGGCACCTTGATGGCCACCTGCCGGCCGTTGCTCACGTCGGTAGCCCGGAAGAGCGTTGCCATGCCGCTGCGCGCCACCGTCGCATCCAGGCGGTAGTGGTCCAGCATTTCTCCGGCTTCAGGTGTCGTCATGAGCGCATACCGCATCACACCTTCATTCTTTCACGCAAGTCGTAAGAAATCCCTCAAGGAGATGGAAAGGTTTCGAGGGTCATTTCAGGGGTGAGGGTTTGGGTACTGAGGGAAATCGGGCCGGGGAAGGACTGCTCCCACGGCTATAGTGGGATTGGACTCCTTTATGCGCCGTATTCTGACATTTCTGGCTGCCGGCCTGTGCCTCGCTTGCGCGATTGCGCCTTTGCATGCCTCCGCAAGGCACAAATCCAAGGACCGCAATCCACCCGAGTCACAACAGGAGACGGGCTTTCTCAATCGCACGCTGGTGCTCAACGGCGCCACCTACCGCTACCAGGTTTATCTCCCTGAAGAGTGGCGGCGAGACGACCACAAGCAGTGGCCGATGATTCTCTTCCTTCACGGGCGCGGCGAACGGGGCTCGGAAGGCATGTGGCAGACGCAGATCGGGCTGCCCCAGGCAGTGCGCGACCACCCCGAACGCTGGCCGTTCGTGATCGTGATGCCGCAGTGTCCGCTGGCCAACTACTGGACCGACAAAGAGATGCTGGCCATGGCCATGGCGACGCTCGACCGGGAGACAGAAGAGTTCCACGGCGACCCCGAACGCACCTATCTGACCGGGCTTTCGCTGGGCGGATACGGCGCCTGGGAATTGGCGCGCCTCTATCCCCACCGCTGGGCCGCCGTGGCGATGGTGGCCACTGGCGTGTTTTGGAGCTATGCCCCGGAGCGCTGGCAAAAGGCTTCCACCCTGCCTGCGGAGTACGCCCACGCCTTGGGCCACACCGCAGCCTGGCTCTTTCACGGGTCCGACGACACCGTTGTCCCGCCACGCGAAAGCGATCTGATGTATGAGGCCTTCAGAGCTTCCGGCGGCCGCGTGCGCCTGTGGATCTACCAAGGCCTCCGGCACGACTGCTGGTTCCGTGCCTATGGCGAGCCGGAGCTGCCGCGCTGGCTGCTGGCGCACCATACCAAGGGCATGACCCGACCAGAATTGACGCCGTTTTCCGAGCGGCTGGTCATTCCCCTCCATCCTCCGGCTATCAAGCTGCCGCCGGCCGTGCTCGACTCCCTGGCCGGGGAGTATCGCGATGTCAGCGGCCGGCTCGTGGCAACCGTCTTCCGCCAGGGCGACGTCCTCTATGAGAAAAGCCTGCAGGGGGAGATCGCCGAACTGGCTCCCGAGTCGCCGACCGTCTTCTTTTACCCCAACGGCTCGAGCCTGACCCGCCTGGTGTTTGAGCGCGACGCGCAGGGCCGCGTAATTGGAGCCGTCTTCCGCGATGACCGCCACGACGAACATTGGGAAAAGCACAATGCAGCAGGAGCTAGCCGCTAGCTTCTAGCCTCTAGCTCCTGGCTTTCGTCAGAAGGCTTCCCCTCGCGCGGCGATCGCCCCTTGTCCAAAGGACCAGCCGTGTCCTGCCCGTGGCGTCGCTCAGCAGCATCAAAGGCTAGAAGCTAGAAGCTAGAAGCTAGAAGTTGAAAGCTGAAATACCACGGAACGCCGCATCCCCTTTTTTCGTAGTAACCTCAGCAGGATCTTGAGGAGGCAGCATGTTCTGCAGCGGATGTGGTCAAACCTTGATGGCTGGGCAACCGATCTGCCCAAACTGCGGCCGGCCGGCTACGGCGCCGCTCCCTTCCGTGCCGGGTTTCCCCTTCCAATTGCAGGAATACGCAGGCAAGGTGAAAACGCTCAGCATTGTCTGGTTTGCCTACGCGGCGTTGTCCCTGGCAACGGGAATCGCGGGCCTGGTTTTTGCGAATGCCTTTCTCTCCGGACACTTCGGTCCCTGGATGCATGGTCCTTGGGAGCACGGGCCGTTCGGTCCCGGATGGCTCGGACCGGCGATCCTGCATTTTGCATGGGTTGCCGTTGTGGTCCGGTCCGGCCTGGCTTTGGCGGCCGGCTGGGGCCTGTACGAGCGCGCCCCGTGGGGCCGCATCCTGGCCATCGTTGTGGCTTTTCTCAGCCTGCTGAAGTTTCCCTTCGGAACCGCCCTGGGCATCTGGACCTTGGTGGTGCTCCTCGGCTATCGGAATGCGACACTGTATGAACAATTGTGAGGAGCAGTTAAGCGCAAAGCCGATGCTCGAAAAGATCTCAATTCTCAAGACCGACATCACCACCCTTGCCGTCGATGCAATCGTCAACGCAGCCAATAGCTCGCTGCTTGGCGGCGGTGGGGTGGACGGGGCAATCCACCGCGCCGCCGGCCCCGAACTCCTCGACGAGTGCCGCCTCCTGCACGGTTGTGACACCGGCGATGCCAAACTCACACGAGGCTACCGGCTGCCAGCACGTTCTGTCATTCACACCGTTGGCCCGGTATGGCACGGAGGAGAGCACGGAGAGCGAGAACTGCTGGCGCGCTGCTATCGCTCCTGTTTTGCGATTGCGCGAGCCCGCGGCTTGCGTACTCTCGCCTTCCCTGCCATCAGTTGCGGCGTCTATCGATTCCCCATTGATCTGGCCGTCGAAATTGCGCTGCACGCAACGGTGGCGGAATTGAATGAAAACAGCGGCCTCGAGAAGGTCCTCTTCGCCTGCTTCGATGAGCCGGTGTATGCGTCCTATCTGCGGACTTTGCAAGCCATGCAATAGGGTTGGCTTCCATCGACCTTCTCCATAGCCGCGGCTTGCCACCGATGTCTGCACACGGGCCTTGCCGGCGGTACAATCGAAGCCATGAGCTTCCCTGTAACGCGGATGCGCCGGCTCAGGCGCAGCGAATCGATGCGGGCCCTGGTGCGCGAAACCAGCGTCACGCCCGGCGACCTGATCTATCCCCTGTTTCTGTGTCCCGGCGAGGGCGTGCGCACCGCGATCGGCTCCATGCCCGGAGTCTTCCGGGTCTCCGTCGATGAGGCGGTGCGCGAGGCGGAGGAGGCCGCAAGCCTGGGTCTCGGCGGCCTGTTGCTCTTCGGCTTGCCCGAAACCAAGGACGAGGAGGGCAGCGGCGCCTGGGAGCACGACGGCATTACCCAACAGGGATTGCGCGCGCTCAAAAAGTCGGCCGCCGCCAAGAAACTGGTGCTCATTGCCGACGTCTGCCTGTGCGAGTACACCAGCCACGGCCACTGCGGCCTGGTTGTCGAGACCGAAGACGGCTTTGAAGTGGACAACGATACCTCGCTCGATCTGCTGGGCCGCACCGCCGCCAGCCTGGCCCGGGCCGGAGCCGACATTGTGGCTCCCAGCGACATGATGGACGGACGTGTGGCGGCCATCCGGCGTGCGCTCGACGAAGAGGGCTTCGAGCAGACACCCATCCTCAGTTACGCCTCGAAGTTCGCCTCCGCGTTTTACGGCCCGTTCCGCGATGCTGCCGACTCCGCGCCCCAGTTCGGCGATCGCAAGAGCTATCAGATGGACGGCGCCAACCTGCGCGAGGCCATGCGCGAAATCGATCTCGACATTGGCGAGGGCGCGGACATGATCCTGATGAAGCCCGCCATGCCTTATCTGGACGTAGTGCGGGCAGCACGCGAGCGGGTGGATGTGCCGATCGGCGCCTACCAGGTTTCAGGCGAGTACTCGATGCTCCAGGCCGCTTTTGAAAAGGGCTGGCTGGAGCGTGACCGGGCCATTCTGGAGTCTCTGGTCGGCATGCGCCGGGCTGGCGCCGACTTCATCGTCACGTACTTCGCCAAGGAAGCCGCCAAATTGCTGGGGTGAGCGCAATTTCTCGCCCACGGCAACATTCATTTTTTCAATAGGATGCGATTAGATAGCCGGCCTTTTCTTGGTAGTTTCTAAAGAGATTTTAAACTTATATATATATTTTTATATATCTTGATAACTCTTGTATATGGCTCGGGCAGTCACCCCGTGGTGACCCTCTTCGCCGCAGCGGGCACTCTATATGAAATTATCAATATAGGCAGATAAACTAACAATAAGTACTTCCGCCCCCCCATCCCACAATCGATGAAGGGCGTGTTTTTCCAGGAAGCTGCAGTCTGCATCCCCGCGTATAAAAAGTTTTTCAGGTTATATCCATTGTTATAAAAACTCGACTAAACTTTCGATATGGATCCCCGAACCAACCCGTTCGCCCCCGGCGCAGGCTCGCCGCCGCCGGAACTCGCCGGGCGCATGCCGATCCTCGATCACGCAGGCATCGCCCTGGACCGTCTGCGTAACGGGCTCCACGCCAAAAGCATCATCCTGGTGGGTCTGCGCGGCGTGGGCAAGACCGTGGTGCTCAACAAGATCCACATGCTCGCGGAGGAGACCGGCTACCAGGCGGCCTTCATCGAGGCCCACGAGGGAAAGACGCTCGCGGAGCTGCTTCTGCCCGCCCTGCGGCACATTCTCTACAGCCTCAACCTGAAAGAAAACGTGAGCGAAAAGACGCGCCGGGCGCTGCGGGCGCTGCGCAGTTTTCTGGGCAGCCTGGGTTTGAAAGCCAAGGCCGGACTGGGCGACCTGGAGTTGGAACTGGCCATCGATCCGGAAACAGGCCTAGCCGACAGCGGCGACTTCGAGGCCGATCTCTCCGAGCTTCTGCAGGCTGTGGGCGAGGCCGCGGCCGACCGCCATCGCGCCATCGCCCTGTGCATCGACGAGATCCAATACTTGCATGAAAAGGAATTTGGCGCGCTCATTATGGCGCTGCACCGGGTTTCCCAGCGGCGGCTGCCCCTGGCACTGGTGGCGGCGGGACTTCCCCAGGTGCGCGGCCTGGCCGGGCGTTCCAAATCGTACGCCGAGCGCCTATTCGAATACCCAGAGATTGGCGCTCTCCAGCCCTCGGAAGCGACGGAAGCCCTTCAGATTCCCGTTCGCAATCAAGGCGCTGAATTCGCCCCGAACGCTCTCGAAGCGGTCATCGAGGTCACGCGAGGCTACCCCTATTTCCTGCAGCAGTGGGGCTATGAGGCCTGGAATCTCGCCGACGGCCCCACCATCCAGTTGGCGGACATTCACCAGGCCACCAAGCGGGCCATTCGGCGGCTGGACGAGAGCTTTTTCCGGGTGCGCTTCGACCGCCTCACGCCCAAAGAGAAGGATTATCTGCGCGCCCTGGCCGAGATGGGCCCGGCGCCCCATCGCTCCGGCGAGATTGCCTCCCGGCTCGGCGTGAAGATTCAATCGGTGGCGCCGGTGCGCGATGCGCTGATCCGCAAAGGCATGATCTACAGCCCTGTCTACGGCGAAACCGCCTTCACCGTGCCCTTGTTCGACGAGTTCATGCGCCGGGCGATGCCGTCGGTCACCTAGATTCGCCCAACTTGAGTATCGCCCGTACCGGCCCTACTGATCCGGCCCCCAAATAGAAGCACCGTGCCCCATCCATTTCGCGGGCTTTATCACGAAATGGGCGGGAAGGCGCAACACTCTTTTAACGGCCGGATCACTCGTTCCTCTATTGCCGAAGGAAGGTCAGCAGGTCGGCGTTCACCTGGTTCTTGAGAGTCGAGCACAGGCCGTGTGGCGCACCCGGATAAACTTTCAGCGTTGACCCTTTCACCAGCTTGGCCGTCAGCAGCGCCGAGTCGCCAATGGGAACAATCTGGTCGTCGTCGCCGTGAATGATCAGCGTGGGCACGTCGAACTTCTTCAAGTCCGCCGTAAAGTCGGTTTCAGAGAAGGCCTTGATGCAGTCCAGCACGCCGCTGAACCCCGCCTGCATTCCCTGCAGCCAGAACGACTCCCGCAAGCCATCGGAAACCTTCGACCCCGGCCGGTTGGCACCGTAAAACGGTATGGAGAGATCCTTGAAAAACTGCGAGCGGTCGGCCAGAACCCCGGCGCGAATGTCGTCGAAGACCTTGAGCGGCAACCCGGCGGGATTGGCCTCGGTTTTCAGCATCAGCGGCGGCACTGCGCCAATCAAGACGGCCTTGGCCACGCGCTTGGTCCCGTGGCGGCCGATGTAGCGCGCCACTTCGCCTCCGCCTGTCGAATGGCCGACGTGGACCGCATCCTTCAGGTCCAACGCCTCGGTCAACGCCGCCAGATCGTCGGCATAGGTGTCCATATCGTTACCGCCCCAGGGCTGGCCCGACCGCCCATGGCCGCGGCGATCGTGGGCAATAGCGCGAAATCCGCGCGCGGCCAGAAAGACCATCTGGTCCTCCCATGCATCCGCGCTCAAAGGCCATCCGTGACTGAAAACCACGGGCTGACCCGTGCCCCAGTCCTTGTAATAAATGCGAGTGCCGTCTTTAGTCGTAATCGTGGGCATTGAAAGATCTCCTTGTTGTCTGGGGTTGCCGTGCAGAGGAGAAGGGCAACGGTTTGGGTGGAACCCGGGCTGGCGCGCAGGGCGAAAGGCAAAAGACTGGCGCCGGAATCTCTCCGCTCTGCGGAATCGCTGTTCGAAGGGCCTCTGTGTGTGATGTGCCCTGTTCATAAGACGTTGCCCGCGCTCTCGCGCCACGAATCCCCTTGCCTGCCGCGTTCCCTTCCCATCCCTCCATTTTGCGATGCGGCCCCCGTGTGGTCTTCTAGTAGTACCCGCCTATGCTCAAGCAACTCGAAGGCTACTTTGAATTCGCACGCCTGGGAACCAACTGGCGCACCGAGATTCTAGCCGGTGTCACCACGTTCCTGACCATGGCCTACATCGTGCTGGTGAATCCGGCCATCCTGGCAGCGGCCGGCATGCCGCTGGCTGCGGTCACCGCGGCCACCTGCCTCTCGGCTGCATTCGGATCGATTCTCATGGGCGTGGTCGCGCGCTATCCCATCGCTCTCGCCCCCGGCATGGGCCTGAACGCCTATTTCGCCTACGCCGTGTGCATCAAGATGCATGTGCCTTGGCAGACAGCCCTGGGAGCGGTGTTCCTCTCCGGCATCATCTTCCTGGCGCTCACCGCGGTCGGCATCCGGCAGATGATTCTGCAGGCCATTCCCCACGAACTATACGCTGCCGTGGCGAGCGGCATCGGCCTGTTCATCGCTCTCGTCGGCTTTCGCAATGCGGGCCTCGTCGTTGCCGATCCCAACACACTGGTCAGCCTGGGAAACGTCCGCAATCCCACCACGGCGCTGGCGCTCGTCGGCCTGATCCTGATGGTGGCTCTGGAAGCGAAGAAGGTGCGCGGCGCCATCCTGATCGGCGTCCTTACCATCACCGCCGTCGCCTGGTCGATGGGCATGGTGCACTGGACGCCCGCAGCCGGCGGATTCTCCACCCTGGGCGCTACCGCCTTTCAGCTCGATATTCGCGGCGCCCTCAGCAAAGGTCTGCTCGAAATCATCTTCGTCTTCTTTTTTGTCGATCTGTTCGACAACCTGGGCACTCTTGTCGCAGTCACCAAACGGGCCGGACTGCTGGCGCCCGATGACACCATTCCCCGCCTCAACAAAATCCTGTTCACCGACGCCGTGGCCACGGTCTTTGGTTCGATGACCGGCACCTCGACTGTCACAAGCTATGTTGAATCCACGGCGGGCGTGGCCGCCGGCGGCCGCTCGGGCGTAACGGCCATCGTCACCGGACTGCTTTTTCTCTGTGCCATCGGCGCCGCGCCATTTGTAGGCATCGTGCCCCCGGCCGCCACGGCCCCGGCACTGATCCTGGTCGGCTCGCTCATGCTCTCCACCATCGTTGAGATTCATTGGCATGATCCGCTGGTTGCCGTTCCCGCGTTCTTGACCCTGGTGCTCATCCCGTTCACTTACTCGATCGCCAATGGCCTCGGCTTCGGCGTCATCGCCTGGGCGGTGCTTCACCTGGTCGCCGGCAAATTCAAAAAACAGGAATGGCTGCTCTACGTGCTGGCCGCCCTGTTCCTCGCGCGCTTCATTTACCTCGGAGCAAGCTGACGCACTAACCGCCGCGGAAACGCCGGCCTCGCGGTCTGCCGCGTTCTCACGACAAGCTCCGGTGTGCCACGGTAGCCCAAAAGTCGTAAACTCTTCTCATCGCACCCTTGTACTATGAGTGGTAGGCTCGCGCGAGGTTCTCGAGAGCGCGTCCAACAGGCTGACTTGGTGCATGAAGTTCATCCTGGCGAGAGCAAGGGTGCTATTCCTGAAAAGCAAATCCAGGTGCGAAGCTTTGTGGACCTCATTGAAAAGGTCTTGGGCCCTGCCGGAGAAGCGAATGAAGATGACCTTGAAAATGTGGATGGGCGAAGCAAGGCTCTTGACGCTGCCCCGGCTGGCCATGATTGCAGCAGCCTCTCTCGCCCTGGCTCTGGGCCTCGCAGCCTGCGAGAACGTGGCCGGCTATACGCAGCCCAGCCTGGTGCGCGTCATTGATGCCTCCTACATTGCACCGGCTGTCAACGTGTACGTCGAGAATGAAGAACTCGCGTCCAACATCGGCGAGGCAACCATCACGGCCTATGGCACGCTGGCGGCTTCAAACGCCGCTGTCATCAAAGTCACGGCGGCCACCGGCGGCGCCACGCTGGTCTCATCCAACGCCACGCTGCTCGCGGGCCACCAGCACTCGATCTTTCTCACCGACAACGGCGCCGCGCCCACCAGCTACACGGTCACCGTGCTGGAAGATCAGGACGTGGCGGCGGCCGGTGGACACTCCGCCTTCCGCTTCCTCAACCAGGCCCCCAAGACCGGCGCTGTCGATGTCTACATGGAGCCCAGCGGCACCACCCTGGCCAACACAATTCCCCTGGTAACAGGGCTGCCCGTGGGTGGAACGGCCGGCTACATCAGCTTTACCTCGCAGTCCGTCACCATGATCATCACGCCCACGGGCACGCTGACCCCCAAGTACACTTCCCTTGTCCTTCCCCTGACCGGCGGGGAAGTGCGTACAGTGGTGATCGTAGACAGCCAGTTGACCAACAACCCGCCGGTACAAGTGGTCGTCACCAATGATGCCGGACCAGCGACGTAGGCGCGTAGAGCGCCCCGCATGGCCAACTCGCACGCGTATACTCGTCGGCAAGGCAAGACCACATCATGGACCTCACATCGCTTCTGTCGCCGGGTTCCCAGCAAAACGCAGCCGTCCTGGTTCTCACCATCGTTCTCGCGTTTGCGGGCTATCTGGTTACGTTTCTGAGCACGCGCATGATGGCCCGCCGCGCCGACAGGCTGCGGCTGGTGAACAAGCGGCTGAATGAGTTCTACGGCCCGCTCTACGTGGCTTCCCAGGCCGGCAACATTGCCTACCGGTCGCTGCTGCAAAAGCAGGGCAAGACGCAGAGCTTTCCCATCCTCGATTCGGAGATGAAGGAGTGGGTGCTGTGGATGACCACCATTTTCATGCCCCTCAACGATATTCGCGAGAAGGTCATCATCAAGAAAGCCTACCTCATCGTCGAGGAGCAAATGCCGCATTGCCTGCTGGACTTTGTCACTCATGTAGTGGGCTACAAAGCGGTGCTGTCCAAGTGGTCTGAGGGCGACTACTCCGAGCGTCGCTCCACCATCGGCTGGCCACCGGAGTTCGATGCCTATGTGGAGCGCTCCTATGCCGCGCTCAAGGCCGAGCAGACGCGCCTGCTGCACAGCTTAACGTGGCGTGCCTTTCACTGGGTGCGCCATCGCAAGCAGAGTCGAAACAGGGATTAGGGGTCAGGGATCAGGGGTGAGGGAAAAGACGTCCGATAAAAACCGGGTGCTCCAACTTCAGCGCAGCCTCATCCCGCTTAAGCTGGGATATCCATAACCACCGTTCTTTAACTGCCGTTCTTTATCGTCTCTGCCCTTTATTGTTCTCGCTTTACGATTCTTGATTGCGAGTCGTTCCATCCATGCGCCGCTTTTTGCTGCAGCCCCCGCTTCATCCCAACGCGTCTCTCACACAGTCACCCGCAGTCCCAGGTTCTGCCACAGGCGCAGGGTGGGTGTGGCTTGATTGATGGTGTAGAAGTGCAGACCGGGCGCGCCGTTGCGTAGCAGGGTTTCACACAGGCGGGTGACTACGTCGAGGCCGAAGTCGAGCAGTGCGGGAGGGTCGTCTTGAAGCTGCTCCAGGCGCAGGCGCACCCAGCGCGGCAGGTCCGCTCCGCAGCTGGTACAGAAACGCAGGGTGTTGGCATAGCTGGTGATGGGCATGATGCCCGGCACCACCGGGATGCCAATGCCTGCCTTGGTACATCGGTCCACGAAATCGAAGTAGGCGTCGGCGTTATAGAAGAGCTGTGTCAGAGCGCCGTCCGCTCCCGCCGCCACCTTGTTGCGGAAATTGTCAAAGTCCGCGCCGGGACAAAGCGCCTGGGGATGCATCTCCGGGTAGGCGGCAACATCGATCTTGAAAGCGTCTCCGTGCGTCTCGCGGATGAACGCAACCAGTTCATTGGCGTAATGAAATTCGCCCGGCGCCGCGGCGCTCATGGCGGTCGCCGGCAGATCGCCGCGCAGGGCCACGATGCGCTTGACGCCCGCTCGCCGGTACCGATCGAGCTGCGCGGCAATGTGCTCGCGCGTCGAGCCGACGCAGGTCAGGTGCGGCACAGCTTCCACGCCAGTGTGTTCGACTACCGCTACGAGCGTCTCGTAGGTGCCTTCCCGATCGGAGCCGCAGGCGCCATGCGTGATGGAGAAATAGTCCGGCTCCACCGCTGCAAGCTGGCGAATCACTCCCGGCAGCTTCGCCGTCCCCGCCGGCGTACGCGGCGGGAAGAGCTCGAACGAAAGGCTCGTCGGCAAAGCCATGATTCGAATCCTCAGAATACGGAGGGTGCCCCAGGTCCCTCGCTTTTGGGGACCTGGGAAGCAAATACCGCTCAATCGACTGTTGATCCAGCCCTTCAAGAGTGTTGCGCCTTCCCACCCATTTCGCGATAAAGCCCGCGAAATGGATGGGGCACGGAGCGAAGGACTGGTCCCTGTTCCCTGATCCCTGTTTTTAGTACCGGTAACTGTCCGCCTTGTACGGCCCTTCTACGGGCACGCCCAGATAGTCGGCCTGCTTCTGCGTCAGCGTGCTCAGTTTTACGCCGATCTTTTCCAGATGCAGCCGGGCTACCTCTTCGTCCAGCTTCTTGGGCAGCACATAGACGCCCACCTTGTAGCTGTCCTTCTTCTTCCACAGATCCAACTGCGCCAGCGTTTGATTGGCGAAGCTGTTGCTCATCACGAAGCTCGGATGTCCGGTGGCGCAGCCCAGATTGACGAGCCGCCCTTCGGCCAACACGAAGATGCCGTGCCCATCGGGGAAGGTGTAGAAGTCCACCTGCGGCTTGATGTTCAACTTGGCCACACCCGGTTCCTCGTTCAACTGGTCCATCTGGATTTCGTTGTCGAAGTGGCCGATGTTGCAGACAATGGCCTGATCCTTCATGCCCTTCATGTGTTCGAGCGTGATGATGTCGGTGTTGCCGGTGCAGGTGACATAGATGTCGCCGCGGCCCAGCGTGTCCTCGATGGTGGTCACTTCATAGCCTTCCATCGCAGCTTGCAGAGCGTTGATAGGGTCCACCTCTGTGACGATGCAGCGAGCGCCCATGCCGCGCAACGACTGCGCGCAGCCCTTGCCCACATCTCCGTAGCCGCAGATCACGGCCACTTTGCCCGCAACCATCACATCGGTGGCGCGCTTGATGCCGTCGGCCAGCGACTCGCGGCAGCCGTAGAGGTTGTCGAACTTCGACTTGGTTACCGAGTCGTTCACGTTGATGGCCGGCACCAGCAGCTTGCCCTGCTCCATCATCTTGTAGAGCCGATGCACGCCCGTCGTGGTCTCTTCGGAAACGCCGCGCCATTCTTTGGCGACCTTGTGCCAATGCTGCGGGTCGTCCGCATACACCTTCTTCAGCAGATCCTTGATGACCTGCTCTTCGTGGTTCGACGCGGGCCCATCGACCCACTTGTCGCCCTCTTCCAGCTCATAGCCTTTGTGGATCAGCAGGGTCACGTCGCCGCCGTCGTCCACCACCAACTGCGGCCCCTTGCCGCCCTTGTGGCTGAGCGCCTGGAACGTGCACCACCAGTACTCTTCCAGCGATTCGCCCTTCCACGCAAACACCGGAACGCCGGTGGCAGCAATGGCCGCGGCGGCGTGATCCTGCGTGGAGAAGATGTTGCAGCTCGCCCAGCGCACATCCGCGCCCAGGCTGACGAGGGTTTCAATCAGCACGGCCGTCTGAATGGTCATGTGCAGAGAGCCCGTGATGCGCACGCCGGCCAGCGGCTTGCCCGCCGCATATTTGTTCCGGATCGATACCAATCCCGGCATCTCGTGTTCGGCGATCGTGATTTCCTTGCGGCCCCAATCGGCCAGGGCCATGTCGGCCACCTTGTAGTTGGTTGAGGCGGTTTCCAGTATCGAAGTTGCCATCCGGGTGTCTCCTTTTATCGACCTATCGCGATATGTTGATATGTACAAGAATCAAGGTATGCCGCCATCTGGCGAAAGTCAAGTTACCTGAATGGAGGTTGGCGGTCCGGCCATTTTCGGAAGTTTTGTGATCCCAATCACAGCCCGGCGGGCTTTATGACTGGTCTTCTGAAGTGGAGTCGAGGCGTCTCCCCGCCAGTGGTTCCCCCAGGCTGGCCCGCCGCGATCTCGCTGGAGGCCCCATGGAACCGATGCACGCAATTCCCGCCCGCGGCGGATTGAACTTTGACGAAACACCCTTTTTAGCAATATGGGAGGTCACACAGTCCTGCGACCTGGCCTGCCTGCACTGTCGTGCGGCCGCGCAGCCCATCGCTCACCCGGATGAACTGACCACAGCCGAGGGCAAGGCGTTGATCGACCAGATCGCCGACATGCATGTGCCCATCTTCGTTTTCACCGGCGGCGACCCATTGAAGCGTAAGGACGTCTTCGAGCTGATCCGCTATGCCGCCGACAAGGGCGTGCATGTGGCGCTCACCCCCAGCGCCACGCCTCTGCTGACCCGCGAGGCCATTTTCAAGCTCAAGGAGGCGGGCCTTGTCCGGCTGGGCATCTCTCTGGACGGCTCGACCCCCGAGATTCACGACACCTTCCGCGGCCTTTCCGGAACCTGGGCCAGGACCATCAAGGCCATCGAATGGGCCAACGAGGCGGGACTGCCCATCCAGGTGCACACCACCATCAGCCGCCACAACGCGGACGATCTGGACGCACTGTGCACTCTGTTTGAGACCCAGGCCATCGTCATGTGGAACGTGTTTTTCCTGGTTCCCGTGGGCCGCGGCCAGTTGGACGCGCTGCTTTCGGGCGAGGAGTTCGAGCAGGTCTTCGGCAAGATCTACGAGTTGTCGCACCGCGTCAACTTCCAGATCAAGACGACCGAGGCGATGCACTATCGCCGCTACCTGTTACAGAACAACCTGGAAGAGCGCCGCATGGGCCAGGGACATCCGCACGCCGCCGCTGCCGCTCATGCGTACGAACCCGGGGCACCCACCAGTGACGCCAAGACCCGCACTGCGAGTTGGTCCACCCGCCGCGTGAATGACGGCAAGGGCTTCCTGTTCATCTCCCATGTGGGCAACGTCTATCCCAGCGGCTTCTTGCCCATCCACGCGGGCAATATCAAGCAGACCCCGCTGTCAGACATCTACCGCAACGCGCCGATCTTCAAGTCCCTGCGCGACACCAGCAAGCTCGAAGGCAAGTGCGGCGCATGCGAGTACAAGGAAATTTGCGGCGGTTCGCGGGCGCGGGCCTATGCCGTGACCGGCAATCCGCTGGCCCCGGAACCTTGCTGCATCTACCAGCCCAAGAACTGGGACCCGCAGTTGGAGAGCGAAGCCGAGGCCTTCCAGCCGCCGGCGCCATCGGAAACGCTCGTCACGCTGTAGTCCGTACTTCTCACCATCAGCCTGGAAAAAGCATAGTAGCGCCGGTCTCCAGACCGGCTGTCCTGAGGGCCACTCGGCCCTCAGAGGCCTCGCTAACCCGAGACCTGAGCAGTTTCGCCATCGGTTCAAGAACGAGACGCAGCCTCTGCTCTAGTGGCTGGCGTCCAGGTCCACCTTCCCGCGGAACTTGCTGTAGACGAAAATGATGTAGGCGAGCGCCAGCGTCATTCCAAATCCCCACCAGACGATCCCAACCGAGAGCGTGTGCGGTCCGGAGATAGCGCGGCTCAGCGTGATGTCGCGGTCCTGGCCGGTGCTGGCAGGCAGCAGCGTGGGATACAGTCCCCAGCACGCCCCAGCCAGCATGAAGAACAGGTAAAGGCAGGAGGAGAGAAACGCCTTCAGTGGCTGCGCATAGCGACTGAAGAACCAGATGCCGGCCAGCGAAGCAACCACGCCCACGGGAACCACAAAAGTGAAAGGGTAATTGAAGTAGTTGTCCAGGCTGGCCGGGCGTACGGCAATGGTGGCCAGCAGGCTCACGACGGTGAGAGCCGCCACCAGCAGCCATACCGGAGTCACGATGCGACGGGCCCGCTGCTCCAATTCGCCCGAGGTCTTGATGCTGAGCCACAACGCTCCGTGCAGGGTAAGCGCCGTCAGCGCCACCAGGCCGCCGATGACCGTATACCAATCCAGAATGCCGGGGTGTGGTCCGGGCTGCCAGTTGGTCCACAAGGGCAGGAAGAAATAGCCGTCAGCCTGCAGCGGAACGCCGCGCAGCACATTGGCCAAAGCGGCGCCGAAGAAGACAGCCAGCAGCGCGCTTGAAAGCCCGAAAATTCCATCCAGCAGCGCGCGCCAGACGCCCAACTCAATGTGATTGCGCAACTCCAGGCTGATGCCTCGCAGGATCAGCAACCAGAGAACGATCATCAGCGGCAGGTAAAAGCCGCTGAAGGCCGAGGCATAGAGCAGCGGAAAGGCGAAATAGAGCGTTCCGCCGCCAGCCAGCAGCCACACCTCATTGCCGTCCCACACCGGGCCGATGGAGCGCATGGAGATCTGCCGGTCGGCCTCGGTGCGCACCAGAAACAAGTGCAGAATGCCCACGCCCAGATCGAAGCCGTCCAGCACCACGTAGCCGACGATCATTACCGCAACCAGCCAGAACCAGATGAAACCCATCATGACGAAACCTCTTTAGGAGCGAGTGACAGTTGAGGCCTTTGCTTTCCTGCCCGCACCGCAAAAGAAAACGGAAGGGAGGAAACACAGAATATTTGTTTGCCAGCCGGGGACGCCATCAGTCGGCGTGAGCTGCAAAGCCCGCCACCGTCTTCGGCTCCGGTCCTTCGCTGATCTCGCGATAAATCAGGACGGTGAACAGCAGACCCAGCAGCGTATAAAGCCCCATGAAGCCGATCAGCGTGAACAGACCATTGCTGGCCGAAACCGTGTTCGAGTAGCCCTCGCTGGTCCTCATCAGACCATAGATAAGCCACGGCTGCCGGCCCAGTTCAGCGGTCATCCAGCCGGCGGTGTTGGCGATGTAGGGCAGAGGAAAGCTGAGCAGCAGGGCCCACAAAACCCAGCGTGTCTGGTAGAGCCGTCCGCGCCAAAGCAGAAACGCCGACCCGATCATCAGCAGAACGAACCACGTCCCCAGCCCGGCCATGATGTGGTAGGCGTAATAGAGCAGTGGCAGCGCCGTGGGCCATTGATCGTGCGGAATCTGGTCCAGCCCCTTCACTTCGGCTTTGGTCGTTCCATAGATCAAAAAGCTCAGCGCGTCATTCACGACGATAGGGTTGTCGATGAGGCCCGTTTCCTCGTTGGGCTGGCCCATCAACACCATCCCCGCACCGGCTTCAGTCTTGAACAGACCTTCCATCGCCGCAATGGCGGCTGGCTGATTGCGGGCCACATATTTGCCGTGCAGGTCGCCGGTGGGAAAGATGATCAGGATGGAAGCAATGACTCCGGCGATGACGCCAACCTTGAGAAAGATGCGCGCGTACTCCTCGCGCCGCTGCTCCAGCAGGTAGAAAGCGCCCACCGCAGACATCACGAAGGAGCCGGTAACCACCGCGCCGGTCATGTTGTGTGCGTACTGCAGCAACCCCCAGGGATTCATCAGCAATTGCCAGAAGCTGAGCACCTGAAACTGTCCGTCGGGCAGGCGGTCGTAGGCCACCGGATGCTGCATCCAGGCGTCCGTAACGATGATGAAGAACCCAGAGATCCACGAACCCACAAAGACCATGACCGCCGAGAACCAGTGCATCAGCTTGGAAATGCGCTTTTCCCCGTAAAGAAACAGGCCGAGAAATGCCGATTCAAGAAAGAAGCTGAAAACGCCTTCCATGGCCAGCGGCTGGCCGATCACTCCGCCCGACAGGCGCGAAAACCGCGCCCAGTTGGTGCCGAATTCGAACTCCATGGGAATGCCGGTAACCACGCCGAAGACGAAATTGATGGCGAAGATGCGGCCCCAGAAGCGCGCCGCCCGGTCCCATTGCTCGCTGCCGGTTTTCAGGGCCACCGACTTGAGTACGACAATCAGCAGCGCCAGCCCCATGGTGAGTTGGGGAAACAGATAGTGGAAAGTAATGGTGAACGCGAAATGCAATCGGTGGATCAGCTCAGCGGTCATTGAGGGACTCCTGTTTCATAACTGCCACGAAGGGAAGAAGAAAGCAAACCCGCGGAAAGTCGCGGATGGGGACGAGAGCCATTGTAGACCGAACGAAAAGGGAAAGCTGACCTGCAACCTGTGGGTCACGCGTGTGATCCTGATCACACGCGCCCGACGTCATTCGGCTTGATTCTAATTCGGCGAAGAACATCATTCGCCGCAATGCGGGAGGGTGCGCAAATGAGCAGCCCAACCCGAAAACTGCTGCGATGATGGGATATGGGGACGACAATGCGAACGGCGATCATTGGTGGTGGCATAGCCGGACTGTCGGCTGCCTATGAGTTGGAGCAGGCGCGCAAAGGCGGCGCGTCGGTCGAGTACACACTATTCGAGTCGCGCGACCGGTTGGGCGGGTCGCTGTCCACAGAGATTGTGGACGGAACAGTGTTGGAGCGCGGGCCGGATTCCTTCATCAGCGAAAAGCCCGCCGCGAGCGAGTTGTGTCGCGAGCTGGGCCTGGGCGCTGACCTGCTCCCTTCCAACGACGCCGAGCGCAAGACTTGTATTCTGGTGCGCAACCGGCTGGTCCCTCTGCCCGACGGGCTCATGTTTCTGGTGCCCACCAAGCTGATCCCCACCGCCCTGACGCGGCTCTTCAGCCTGCCCACCAAGGTGCGGATGGGGCTGGAACTGCTGTTTCCGCCACGCCCCAGCGGTGCGGCGGACGAGGCTGTTGCGACGCTGGTGAAACGGCATTTCGGCGCCGAGGCCGTTGATCGCCTTGCCGATCCGCTGCTGTCGGGCATTTATGGCGGCGACGCGACGCAGTTGAGCGCCCGCACCGTGCTTCCGCGCATGGTGGAGATGGAAGCGGAATACGGCTCCCTTACCCGCGGCATGTTGGCCGCACACCGCAAGATGCGCGCAATGGCCAAAGCCCGCAGCAATGGGGACGCTAGCAAACCTCATCCCGCACCCCGTGCCATCTTCACGACTTTGCGCGGCGGCCTGCAGCAGTTGATCGATGCCCTGACCGCGCGGCTCGACCCCAGGTGCGTCCGCCTGAACACAGCGGTGAGCGGCCTGGAGAAGTTGGACGCCGGCTGGAGGGTGGAAGTGAACGGTACAGCGGAGTTCTACGATGCGGTGATTGTGGCATCGCCCGCATGGGCTGCCGGCGTGCTGCTCAACCGCGTCGACCGTGCGCTTGCCGAGGAGTTGAGCGCGATTCCCTACTCTTCGTCGATCACCGTCAATCTGGTCTACGACGAGTCGCAGATGGGACGCCTGCCAGACGGATTCGGCTTCCTGGTTCCGGCCGTCGAAGGCCGATCCATGCTGGCGTGCACCTTTGTCCATCGCAAGTTTCTTGGTCGCACGCAGCCAGGTAGAGTGGTGCTCCGGGCATTTTTGGGCGGGATGAAGAACGAAGCCCTGTTGGTCGAATCCGACGCTGTCCTGATAGCCACCGTGCGCCGGGAGCTGAGCCAGATCCTCGGCAGCAAGGTTCTTCCGCAAGGCGTCGAGCCAGAACACACCCAGGTCTCGCGCTGGCGGCGGGCCATGGCCCAGTACGCAGTCGGCCACCAGGAGCGCAAGCAGCGCATCGCCGAGCGCGTGGCGACGCTCCCCGGCCTGCGGCTTGCCGGAAACGCCTACGACGGCATCGGCATTCCCGATTGCATTCGTCTGGGGCGGCAGGCGGCGCGGGAACTGCTGGCCGCCAGCCGCTAACTTCAAGCTTCTACCTCGCCACCACCGGCAGTACCAGCGCCGAAGGGTGCGCGGCGTCGTGCAGCACGGTGTTGGTGGCCTTCACAAAGGTCGAGTCCGTGCTCGCGCTTTTCCCCGTATTCAGGTTGCGATCGAAGCGCGGAAAGTTGCTGCTGCTCACCTCCAGGCGGATTCTGTGCCCCTTCAGGAACACGTTGCTCGTGGACCACAGGTCGATCTTGTACTCGTAGACCTTGCCCGGCTCCAGCGGCTTGGCCTCGGCGGTTGATTCGCGGAAGCGGGCGCGCAGAATTCCCTCCGTCAGGTTTTGCGCAAAACCGTCCGGCCCCACGTCCACCAGCTTGGCGGTGAAATCCGTGTCCACGGCGGACGACTTGGCAAACAGGTCCAGCGTCACCGGTCCGGTGACTTCCAGATCGTTGTCCAGCGGCGGCGTGGAATAGACCAGCACGTCCGCGCGGCTTTCCACTTCCTTCTGGTCTCTGGGGCCGGGCGCCAGGTGTGCGCCATCGCAGCACAACGGCCCGCCCACAGTGGGAACCGGGTTGGCCGGGTCATACACGTAGCTGTCCCCTGCTTCCATCTGCGCAGCATCCACTGACAGAGAGCCATTGCCCAGGGCAGTGTTCGCGTTGCCCGCCGAGTGCAACAAATAGCGCGTCGCCTTGGCCCGCTCCAGCGGCCAGGAGTCTTCATCCCGCCACTTGTTTTCGCCCATCACGAAAATCCGCACGGGCTTGGAATTGGCAAAGCGGTTCTGCTTGCCCTGGAGCAGGTAGTCGTACCAATCCAGCGTGATCGCGTTCTCGTCGTACTCTTCGGCCGCGGCGCCAAAATCAACCGTGCCGATGGTCCGGCCCACGCCCGCATGGCCTCCGATGGTCACCAGCAGCCTTTGCCCGTTCCGCGCCGCTTCGCTGCCGCCGTGGGCCTTCAGCCCGAGATAATTGCGCAGCGAACCGCCCTGGAAGATGTCATACCAGGCCGCCATCGTCAGCGCGGGCACCTGGACCTGAGCGAACTGCTCCTCGATCGACCATTGTTTCCAATAGCTGTCATAGAGCGGATGATCAAGCCAATCCAGAAAATAGGGGGCCAGCGTGCGCGTCAGGTTCGCCGGGCCGGAGCCAAGCGCCTGGTTGAAGAGCGGATATTGCTTGAGCGGTAGAACGGTGCTGCCAACCACCGCGTTGGTTCCCTGCTGGATGACGCGGTTGGCGGTGTCCTGCGCCAGCCCCGAGGTCCAGGACTCGTCGAACCACTGCTCGAGCGCGCCGCCCTGGTAGGTCCAGTTTTCGTGGTAGTTCGAAGCCGTCACCACGGGGCAAATTCCGGCCAGATGCGGCGGATGGCCGATGGCCGTCAGCATTTGCGTCGCGCCCACGTACGACCCGCCCCACATGCCCACCTTGCCGTTCGATCCAGGCAGCGCAGCGGCCCACTCCACCGCGTCGAAGCCGTCCGCTGTCTCGTGCTTGAAGGGATACCACTCGCCCTCGGAGGTGTAGCGGCCACGCACATCCTGCACCACGACAAGGTAGCCGCGAAGTGCAGCCTTGTGGCCGAAATCGGCGCCATAGTCCTTGTTATAAGGCGTGCGCTGCAACAGCACCGGGAAGGTTCCCGCACCGGCTGGCCGGTAAATGTCGGCCCTCAGCGTCACTCCATCGCGGGTCTTCATGGCGACACCGCGTTCCACAGCAACGCCGGCGGCGGGCGCAGCAACGATCTGGCTCCGAAGAGAAACGCACGGCAGCAACAAGGCAACAAACGAGAACAGGAAAAGGGTCTTCTTCAACATGGGGTCGCGAATCCTTGACGGCAAAAGCCACGCCCATTCTACAGGCGTGGCCAAGGCCGTTCTTGTTGCGGCAGGTTTCCCGGCCGGACTGTCTACATCCCGCCTTTGCCCAGCAGGAAGCCGATTCCGTAGGTGACTGCGCCTTCCAAAGCTCCGACGATGGTCATTTCCAGGCCCGAAGACCACCAGGAGCGAACGGTAATCAGAGACTTGGCGGCGCCGACCGCAAAGTGAGCAGCAAGCGAGATGGCGGCGGCAGCGATCACCGCTTCCACGCCATGCATGAAGAAAAACGGAATGATGGGAATGGCCGCGCCCACGGCGGTTGACAGTGCGCCGGAACTGGCCGAGACCATGGGGTTCGCCAGCGCTTCCTCGGACGTGCCCAACCGCTCGCCGGCCAACACGCGGAGCAACTGCTCGGGGTCACTGGCGATGTGGTTGACCATGTTCTGGGCGTCTTCTTCGGGCAGGCCCTTTACCTGGTAGTAGAGCGAGAGCAGTTCGCGCGCCTCGGGGCCGTTCATCTCGATTGCTTCGCGTTCACGGGCCAATTCGGCGTGATAGATTTCGCGTTCGCTTTTGGCGGCGAGGTACGCGCCGGACCCCATCGACAGAGCCGAAGCAATGAGACCGGAAAGCCCTGCCAAAAGCACATATTTGCTATCACCGGCCGTGGCGCCGGAGACGCCGGAGACGATGCCAAAGATGGCTCCCAGGCCGTCGTTGACGCCGTAAATGGCGTCGCCGATCCAGGCGCCCGGCTGTTTGCGTCCCTGGCTGCGCTTGCTCAGCAACTCCTCGAGAACCGCCTTGGCTTCGATCTTGGGAGCGCCGGCCGGGGCCGTGTAATGACCGCGCAAGAGCGATCCAAGCTCGCGGTAGTGGTCTTTCTCGTCCTCAATGACGTGTTCCAGGATGGCGACCGAGTCCTCATCGCCCAGAGCCTTCAACTGTTCGCCGTATTTGGCGATTTGGCGGCTTTCCTCGATTTCCAGGCGGCGCAGGGCCATACGCACGCCGCCGGCGCGATTGGCCAGCGAGTTGGCCTCGCCACCAGGGTTGCCGTGGTACACCGGCTCCGAACCTCCCAGTTCCACGATGCGGCCGTGCCACAGGGCCGCATGCTCCCACTCGGCGCCAGACAGGTGGCGCAGAACCTGCGCGCGCACCGGATCGCTATCCCGGTCGGCCAGGGCCTGATAGGTGTGAAACCCTTCCATCTCGGCCTGCCAGTTTCCTTCCAGGGCGGCCAGAACCTTCTTCAGCTTGGCGCTGCTCAACGTTCCAATGGGCACGTGCTTCTCCTTGTTTTCACTTTCTTAGAGGATACGGCATCCCTTGCCCTGCCCGGCAGCCCTTGCCGCGCGTGCCCACTGGGATGCGCGACGGCGCGGGGAGAATTGCCCCCGGCGCGGCGTCAACCGGCCGCGGATGGCTGAACGGCTGTTTCTGCCATCACTTCCCCAGCAAGAGGTTTCCCGTATAGTGTTGTGTGCAGCAAGTAGAGCAGAACCAGAGTCCAAATGTCGTGCTCAGTGAATGCGAGGTCGCCGCTTCCTGTTGGTCGCGTCGACTTGGATGCACTGCTGTCGGGATGCGCCAACTCTGGTTCCGCTAGAGCAAGGACGCCCGGTCCAAGGTCAACCCACCTGCGTAGCCCGAACGGCCGCCGGTTCGAGTTTGTCCTGTGTTCAGAGTTCGCGTCCATGCCCGAACCGGGGCAGAACAATTTTGAGGAAGTGGAGAACAACCATTCATGGCAGCGCCACAAAAGCAATCGACGGCTCTCACGTCGCCGGGGTACCTTGTCCCTTTCATCATCGTCACCGCGTTGTTCTTCATCTTCGGATTCATCACCAACCTGAACATGGGCCTGGTGCCGCACCTGAAGAAGATCTTCGAGATCCAGAAGCTACCTGTATGGGAAGCGATGCTGGCCGAAGGGGTGTTTTTCACCGCGTACCTTGTGTTCTCGGTGCCCACATCCAAGCTGATTGAGACCATCGGCTACAAGCGCACCATTGTGGTTTCCCTGTTCATCCAGGTGATCGGCGCGCTGCTGTTTGTGCCGGCCGCCTATTTTGTCTCGTTCCCGCTGTTCCTGACCGCGATCTTTGTGGTAGGAGCGGGCGTGGCGGCGCTGCAGACCTCGGCCAATCCCTATGTTTCGATCCTCGGACCGGAGCACAGCGCGCCGGTGCGGCTCAACCTGGCACAGGCCTTCAATTCAATTGGCGGCTCCATCGCCCCCTGGATCGCCGGCACATTCATTCTGACCGCCAGCGTACTCAGCCCGGACCAGATTGCCGCCAAGAGCGCCGTGGAACAGCACGCATATCAGATGGGAATCGCCGACACCGTGCGCATCCCCTATCTGGTGATCGCCTTCGGACTGGTCATTCTGGGAATCGCCGTCGCATTCCTGCACTTGCCGCACATTCAGGCCACGCAGGCCTTTCGTCCCGGCAAGCAGGGAACGCCGCTGCTCTCCACCAGCATCTGGAGCTACAAGCACACGGTCCTGGGCGCCATCGGCATCTTTGCCTATGTGGGCGTGGAAGTCGGTTTGGCCACCACCATGGTGCTCTACTTCAGCGATTTCAAGCACGGCGGCCTGAACGTATTGCTGGAGCCGGCGGCGCAGAAACTGGTGGTCTTCTACTGGCTGGGCTCGCTGGCGGGCCGTCTGCTCGGTTCCTGGCTGGTGAGCAAGATCAAGGCTGGCAAGCTGTTGGGCATCTTCGGCCTGGCGGCTGCGGCGCTGGTTGTGATCTCCATCTTCTCGGCCGGCCATATCGCCATCGGCAGCCTGATCCTGGTGGGCTTCTTCAACTCCATCATGTTCCCCAACATCTTCACGCTCGGCATCGTGGGCCTGGGGCCAATGACGAGCAAGGGATCGGGCCTGATCATGACGGCCGTGGTGGGCGGAGCGGTGATCCCGGTGGTGATTGGCTACCTGGTTGACCACAGCACCTACCAGATCGCCCTGATTCTGCCTGTTCTGTGCTATCTCTACATCGCCTTCTATGGCTTTGTGGGATCCAAACCTACGCGGACTGTGATGGCGTAGGCTGGTTTGTTGTCCGTTGTTGATTGAAGGCCCTTCGGCGCAAGCCGAAGGGCCTTCGCATATCCCGAGCAACACTGGATCGAATCATGTCCCGCGCTCGCAAAGCAGTTCGCCGAAAGCCCGGCCCGCAACGGTTGCTGCTGGCCGTCGTGATCGCGCTGGCGATCGCACTGCTGCTGTTGCGGCTGATTGTCTCACTGCATCCGCACCGGCGGCGCGAGTTCCGCACAGGAAATCCACAGCCCGGCGCTTTCGAAGCGAGCCTAATCCTCGCCTCGTCCCATCCACCAGGCCTTGATAAATTTCCAGTGGATATACACCGAGTGATTCAGGTGCAGCAGTAGCCCTTCGCGGCCATCGAGAAATCCCAGCCGGAAAATGTAGTTATACACAAATGTCGCCGCCGGGTTCAGCACCGCATTCCAGATGAACAAGGGCAGTGACTTGCTGGTGCGGCCTTTCGCATGGAGAAGCCCTGCAATCTCCGAGCTGTAGCGATTCATGTGCTCCAGATAGATGACCATGTTGGGGTAGGCGTAGTGCAGCATGTCGTGCTTGAGCCTGCCCCTGGGCCCCTCGAATTGCGGCGTCGAATGCGGGCCAACGCCCTCGCTGAGCCGCGCCGAGCCGCGCTTGAACAGGCGCAGCTTGCGGTCGGGATAGAACCCCCCATGGCGCATCCAGCGGCCGAAGATCAGGTTGAGGCGGGGAATCCAGTAAGCGCCAAACTCCGGTTCACCGGCGAGCAAGTGGCGAATGTCGTCCTGCAGCTCCTGCGTGAGCACCTCATCGGCGTCCAGCAACAGGACCCAGTCGCAGGTGCAAAGATCCAGGGCTACGTTTTTCTGTTCGCCGTGGCCGCCAAAGGCGTGGCAAAAGGTTTTGGCGTCGAACGACTGGGCGATCTCCACCGTGCGGTCTTTCGATCCCGAGTCGACAACTACGATTTCGTCGGCCCAGCGAACGCTTTCGAGGGTGCGGGGCAGATTCGCCTCCTCGTTCATGGCAATCATGGCTACCGATAAGGTCTTGCGCATCGATGGAAGAATAAACCAGTGGGCCGGGGAACTGGGTGTAAGTGCAGGAAATTCACCCTGGGCGGCTGGCCCTCGATGACGAATACGCTCTCGAATGAATCGGCCTATCGCATGGGGTGGACGCACGAATTACTCAAGCGATCAAGCCTTCCGATGCGGACACCAAGGCAATCGCATTTGGAATTCTTAAATCACATTCATCAATTTGTCATCCTGAGGAGCGCAGCGACGAAGGATCTGCGGCTGCCTTTCGGTTTCCGGCAAGATGAACCTCCTGGATTCTCCAACCTTCACCGCAAAGCAAGAAGAGCAACCGCAGTCATTCATGGAACGGTGCTCCACCCAAGATCCTGAAAAAAGCAACCGCGGATCCTTCCCGTTGGATGACATTTGTTGTGGGATTGGAGTGTGATGGGGCCAAGAATTTTCAGGGCAGATCCTTCACTCCGTTCAGTGACAAACGGTGCACGCAAAGAGGATTCCAAAAGCGACTGACCTGATGCGGACGCAGATTTCCATTGACTTTTCCATGCGTCCGGGTTTTCCTTGTTTCGTTCGCATCCCTCGGTTGGCTGCCGGGATTCTCCTCGCGAACAATCCCGGAAGCAGACGTCGAAATCGGGCCCTTTCCCAAGCCGTAGTTGAAAGGAGTTCGCCAGCGTGTCTGACATGAACCCTCCGCCGCTCTCCAGGGGTCCCGCGCTCTCCAGCAATGCCGCAGCCGGAATCGCTTATCTCACCTTCATCCCTGCGATCGTTTTCCTGGTCGTCGAACCCTATAACCGGGATTCATTTGTCCGCTTTCACGCGTGGCAGTCGATCTTTCTTAACATCGCTGCCTTCGTGATCGACCTGGGACTCAGCATCGTGCTGAGCATAGGCTTCGGCTACGCGCCCTTCGTGCATCTGGCCGTTTGGCCCTTGGTCGAGCTTTTCTGGTTCGTCCTCTGGATCCTCTGCCTGATCAACGCCTTCAACGGCAAGCGGTTCATGCTCCCCATCATCGGGGCGCTGGCTGCGCAGCAGGCCAATCGGGTCGTGATTCCTGGCTAGAACACAACGGGGATCGTCGGCGCCAAAAATGTACGTCTCTCGATCCCCTTTTGATACCCGCCGGGACCAGAACGCTCTCTATCGCCGCTTCCCTTTTTTCCCGAATCCCTTCGGAGGCTTGTAGCCGCCTTTGTGCACTCCCTTGTGCCGGCTCTTTTTCGGCTTGGACGCAGGCCTGGACGCTCTCTTTCCGGTCAGCGGAATTCCTTCTTCCACAATCGAGAACTGCAGCCTCCGCTCCTGCGCCAGAATGCGGTCAAGGATCACCTGTACCCGGTCGCCGGCGCGGAAGCAGCGGCCGGTGTGCTCGCCGATGATCTCGTGCGTATTCTCGCGCCAGGTGTAGCGGTCGTCGCGTAGCGAATCAATGGGCACCAGCCCCTCGACAAACAGGTCGGTCAACTCGACAAACATGCCGTACTTCGTCGGATTCAGCACCAGCGCGGCAAACTCCTCGCCCACCCGGTCCTGCATGAAGCGAACCTTCTTCCACTCCACCAGTTCCCGCTCGGCCTCGGCGGCACGGCGCTCGGTGAGGCTGGTCTCCTCGGCAATCTGCGCCAGTTCGGCCTCCGGAATCGGCGGCTCACCGGCGAATCCATCCGTCGGCTTCGGCACTCTGCCCCGATGAATCACAATCCCGCCGAGGCCTTCATTCGGATGCGTCCAGGGTGAGCTGTGCCGGCCCGCCGCTACCTTTCCTTCGCCGCTCACGCCCTCGCCGAGCAGCGTCTTGGCGATGCGATGGACGATCAAGTCAGGATAGCGACGAATGGGCGAGGTGAAATGCGTATAGGAGGGCGCAGCCAGCGCGAAATGGCCTTCGTTGATCTCCGAATAGCGCGCCTGCTTGAGCGAGCGCAGCATCAGGTAGCTCAGAATCCGCTCTTCCGGCTTGCCTTCGATCTTCGCCGCCAGCTTCTGATACATGCGCGGCGTCACGGCAATGTCTTCCGGCACCTCAAGCACCCTGGCGTTGCGCCCTGTGCGTTGCGCGTCGCGACGGTCGCCGCGCGTTTGAATGCGCTTGACGGGCAGCGCGCCCAGTCCGAGCGAGTAGCCAAAGGCAGCGGCCAGTTCCTCAAACTGCACCACGCGGCGAGGCTCCGGCTTCTCGTGAATGCGGTAGAGCGACGGCACGCCCAGGTCTTCCAGCCAGGTGGCGACGCACTCGTTGGCCGCCAGCATGAACTCCTCGATCAGCCGGTTGGCCCAGGTGCGCTCGGATTTGGTAACGCCGCGCATCTCACCCTGCTCGTCAAACTCAATCACCGGCTCGGGCAGATCGAAATCGATCGAGCCCCGCTCCGAGCGGCGCTTGTTCAAGAGGCCCGCCAGTTTGCGCATGTGCTCGAAATCAGGCACCAGGGCGGCATAACGCGTCCTTGTCTCCGCATCCCCTTCCAGAATCGCGTGGACTTCTGTGTAGGTCATCCGCGCGGCGGAGCGGATGACGCCCTCAACCACTTCATAGCTCTCGATGCGCCCGTCGGAATCGAGCTGGAGAATGCAACTCAACACCAGCCGGTCTTCGCCGGGGCGCAGGCTGCAAATCCCCGTCGAAAGCTCCTGCGGCAGCATGGGAATGGCGCGATCGGGGAAGTAGACGCTCGTGCCACGGAATCGCGCTTCCAGGTCCAGGTCCGTCGCGGCGCGCACATATTCTGCCACATCGGCGATATGCACCTGGAGTTCGTAGCCTCCATCGGCGTGCTCGGTCACCAGCACGGCATCGTCAAAATCCCGCGCCGTCTCGCCATCGATGGTGACGATGGGCAGCGAGCGGAAATCGCGGCGGCGGGCGGCCTCGGCCTGATCCAATAGAACAACGGCGGGATCCAACTGCGCCACGGCGCGCGCCTCGGCCAGAACCTTTTCCGGGAAGACCCGCGGCAACTGGTGCTTGCGGATCATCATTTCCACGTCCACGCCGAAGTCGTCCGGATCGCCCAGCACCTCGATCACGCGGCCCACGGGAGAGCGCGTGGGCGTGGGCCAACTGGTGATCTCCACGTCCACCACCAGGCCCTCCAGGCTTTCGTGCGCAGCCGCAGACACAGCTTTTTCGCCGAGAACACGATGCGGCGTCGCGGTTTCCGCGGCCTCCGGCAGTTCCTGACCGTCGGGAATCAGAATGTTCTGCGTCATCCGCTCGTCAAAAGGAACGACAAAGTGCCCCGGGTCCCGGTCGGACCGCGCGTAGTGAAAGACGCCCACCACGGTCGCGTTACGCCGCTCAATGACCCGCACAATGCGTCCCATTTGGCGGCCGTCGGCCTTGGGAGGTTCCACCTCCACCAGCACCTGGTCGCCCTGCATGGCGCCGTTGATCTCGTTCGGAGGGACAAAGATATCTTCCCGCGGCGCGCTTTTCGTGGAAGCCTGTCGCGGGTTGGGACGCACAAAGCCATAGCCGTCGCGGTGCAAATCGAGCCGGCCGGCCACCAGGTTGTCGCGCGTGCCAAGCGGCCGGGGAATGCTCCAGTGCTCGCGATCCAGCTTGGCCAGGGCGCCGCGCACGGTCAGGCGCGCCAGTTGCTCCAGCAGCAATCGCCTCTCCCGACCACCAGCCAATCCCAGTTCGCGGACCAATTGTTTGTATCCGGCTTTTCCGCCCGCAGAGCGCGCAATCCGCGCCATCAACTCCCGATCCGTCATAGCTCAAGAGTAGGACATTTCGCCGGGAAAAGTTCGGCGACGCGAGGGCAAGGAACCCGGCCCTTCTATCTTGGGAGCCAGATCAATCGTTGACCGCCCATTTTCCAAATTCACACGCGGCCTCGATAATTTCGCCCGCTTGGTCTTAAAATGAACGCAACGATGCATTGGGGCGCGAGAAGGGATAACATCCTAGTTGTTGCCGCAAGTGAGTTACTTGCGGAAACGAGAGCCCGCCAGTCCACGTATTCAGATTTTGGTCCCGTGGCGACAACCTCAGCCGCGGGGATTAGGGTCCCATAAGGACAGAAAAGGATTCAACTTGAGCGCTATGTGGAAACCCAGCCAACCCACACCCGTTGTCCCTCCTTCCGCACCGGAACCCTCCCATCCGGCGCCTTCGGCCCCTGCATTTGAACCCCCTCCCCGTCCTACCGCCTCAGCCGGCGACCAGGCCACCCTCGGCAAGGGCCTACTGGTCAAAGGGGAGATCACTGGAACCGAATCGTTGTACATCGACGGCCGGCTCGAGGGCAGCATCACCCTGCCCGGCAACCGCGTCACGGTGGGCCGCAACGGCCAGGTGCAAGCAACCATCACCGCCCGCGAAGTCGTGATCCTGGGCAAGGTGCGCGGCAATATCGCCGCCACCGACCGCGTGGAGATACGCGTCGAAGGGTCACTGACGGGCGACGTCACGGCAGCACGCATCAGCATCGAGGACGGCTCCTACTTCAAGGGCGGCATCGAACTTCGCAAGACTGAAGGAAAAGGAAACGCCTCCGGGACTGCGGTGGCGACGGAGCCGCACAAACCCGCGCAGGTGTAGGGTGGCAGCGGGTTTGCCTGATCGCCCGGTTTGCCGGGAAAGGCTCTCCCGCCGCCCTTGCGATTTCTGCCCGCGACTGTGGCATACAGATCGCGCCGAAGCCTCGATCTGTATGCGCTCGTTTGGAATGCGCCCGTTCCGGTGGGATGCTTGCGACCTGATATTTTGGGGAAATGAAAGCTCTCCCCACGCAAAGACCTCCGCGGTCGATTCTGAGCGGACGAGACCGGCGAACGTTGCGCTCGGGTCCCTTGCCGTTCTCAAAAAGCGCGGGGCGCACCTGGAAGGTTGTCGCCCCCTCCCAATCCAGGGCGGCTCCCATTTCAGGAGAACGAAGTTCCTTGATCCCGCCTCTGAAGACAACTAATCAACCGCCCTCGCATCCAAACCACCAGACAGACACTACGTAGTAGGGAAGTTTCATTAGACGGACAGCCCTGCATAGCATCAGGGTGCGCCGGTGGACTTGAAGACTGCCTCAAGAAGAGTCCCGGTCGAGTCTTCCAGGGCTGGCAGCATTTGGCAAATTGTGGCATTTCTGCTATTTTTTAGTCCGCATTGCTCGACACGTCATGGAAACCTCATGAGAAATTCGGGCGGGCAAGTTCCGCGGACCGTGACGGAACAGAAATCCAGCGGCAGCGAGCAACGTCGCGGGTGGCGATTGAGCCGGTAGTCGGTGACAGATCGTTTTCCGGGCCTTGAGGAATTGCCTTGCCGTGCAGTTCATTCCCCAGAAAGGAAATACCTTCCGTGAGCGCAACTTGGAAATCCAACGAGCACGAAACACCGACCTTCAACCACACCCCGGACCCTGCGCGCCCTTTGCTGGGTGTAGCTGCCATTGAACAAGTGGCTCGCTCCGCGGTCTCGAACTCCGACCAGGCGACGATTGGCAAAGGGCTGGTCCTCTCTGGCGAGATCACGGGCTCGGAATCGCTGTTTGTCGACGGCAAAGTCGAGGGCAGCATCAACCTTCCTGGTAACCGTGTCACCGTGGGCCGCAATGGCAAGGTGAATGCCAGCATCACGGCTCGCGAGATCGTGGTGCTGGGCAAGGTTCGCGGCAACGTCACCGCTTCGGACCGCGTCGATATTCGCGCTGACGGCGCGCTTATTGGCGACGTCACCGCAGCGCGTATCAGCATCGAAGACGGCGCTTTCTTCAAAGGTGGCATCGACATTCGCAAGTCCGAAAGCAAATCGACGCTCGTGCCAGCCGCTGAAATGCCCAAGTCGGCCCTGGCATAACGACCAGCAAAGGGTCTCAACCGGGCGCTGCAAGGCCTCGCATCGCCGAGGGATGCGGTGTTGCCGCGAGGCTTGTGCCTGAATGAATTTATCCCCGGATGCACCCAATGCATCCGTGCCGCACCTGTCCACGGGCCCCGGGCCGCAAGAGACAACGCTATCAGCTTCCGCATGGAAGAACGCGGTATGGTGCGTTTACACAATTTCGATTCATGAAGTGTGTTGCCAGAAAAGCCTGCTATTGATCCGGCTCCAAGAAAGTGTTGCGCCTTCCCATCCATTTCGCGATAGAGTCTGCGAAATGGATGGGGCGCGGTGCTTTAATTTGGGACGAACCGTAGACGTCTAACGGCGAATCAGGTCATGAGGACGATTTGACCTGAAGACTAGATTATCGAAGGATTCATGAAGATCGTTCTGCTTCCTGCCCCAATTCTGCTTCATTCGCGGAGAAATGGACTTCAGCGCGAACAGGCGCATCCTTCAAGCCCGCTTCCTGCTTCGCGGTGAGTCGGGGAATACGCGCTTTGCGGGTCTAAGGAAATATAGGGACGTCCAGGCTGGGGGTCGCGGATGTCCTTCCGGTGCTTTCTCTTGCGATCCGCGCTCCATTGTCGCGCGATTCGCCGGGCTTGCACGGGAAGGAAAATCCCGGGCGCGCCGACTCGTTCCAGGTCGGGAAAGCTCCAGCACGCTATACGAAATTGGACAGTTTCCCGGCCGAATACGCGCCTATGATTGAAAATCTCGAAGCTGCGGCATTCGCCGGCCGCGAGGAATTGCAAACGAATGGGCCCCCGGCGAAGGTCTCGCGTTGGCGCCAAGTCTCCCCAGGAAAGGAAGTGCACAGTGGCCGCAATGTGGAATCCGAATCGCACCCAAGTTCCGGCGCTCGACTCCGAGCGCTTTTTGCCTGACCCTCAAATCACTCAACCGTCGGTGCGCCTTGCTCTTGTATCGGCCACCCAGTCCACCATCGGCAAGGGCCTGATCTTTTCCGGGGACATTACCGGAACAGAGTCGATTTATATCGAAGGCAAGGTAGAAGGAACCATCAACCTGCCCGGCAACTGCGTGACCGTGGGCCACAGCGGCCAAGTCAACGCCGGCATCTCGGCAGGAGAGATTGTCGTCCGGGGCCGCGTGCGCGGCGACGTCTCAGCATTCACACGCGTAGAAATCCACGCCGATGGGGCCCTGACCGGCGACGTGACGGCCACGCGCATCAGCATCGAGGATGGCGCCTTCTTCAAGGGCGGCATCGATATCCGCAAGCCGGAGCGCAAGGCCGACCGCAAGGCGGACCGCAAGTTCCCGCCCGAGTCTGAATCTGAAATCGAGCTTTTGCCCGAGTCGCAAAAGTCACTCCTGCTTTAGAGAACCACTGATCAGGGATCCGATCGTCGAATGACGTTCCCTCAGGGGCTAAACAGGCTGCGGAAAACCCCTGAATGAACGGCGAAAAGCCACAAAGGTGCGCCGCAGGGCCTGAAGGCCGGACTCATTCTACGGCACTTACGGCACGACTGAAGTCGTGCCCTGACATTTTTTGAGGCGCAATTCGAGTTTTTCCGCAGCCTGTAAGGCCCATCCTTTTTCGGTGCGCTTACGGCACGGCTGAAGCCCTGCCCTTTCAATACAGCCGAATCGTGGACTTAGTGGCCGCTATAAAAGCCGCGCCCTTTCGATCCAGCCGGACCGTAGGAGTGACAGTCTCTGTCTTGTTGTAAATTTCAGAGACGGAACACTAGCGCGCGAGACGGCGAGGTCAGAGCTTATGCCCACCCGAGCCGTTTCATCATGACCCTGGGCAGCGCGGAGCCGGTCCTCTCCAGAATCCATTTGGTAAGCAGCGTCCAAAGGGCGGTTCCGGCGATCAGCACCACGAGATCGGTCCATCGTGTCTGTCCCGGCATGGCGCGGTCGAGCGCGCCGCCCAGGCCACTGAAGGCCAATGCAACGGCTGCCCCACTGGTGACTGCAGCAAGCAGGCAGCGGCCCATCTCGCGATAGTCCAGGCTGGCCAAGGAAACCATGTGGCGCTGGTGCAGCAGTACCGCGAGGGCTGCGGTCTGCATCAGGATGCCCAGGTTGGAGGCGATGGCCAGTCCCATGGCTCCCTGCCAGCGATAGAGCCAGGCGTAGAGGGGCAGCGACACCACCGTAACCAAAGTCGCTGCAACCATGGGGATAAAAGTGTTGCCCGCCGCGTAAAAGGCCCGCGAATAGATGGCCTGCGCCGACCACAGAAACAGGGAGATGGAGAAGACGGCGAAGTAGGCCGCGCACTCCCGGCAATCGGCCGCTGAGAAACGGCCGCCAAGATAGATCAGTTCCACCACCGGCGCGGCCAGAACCGCCATGATCGAGGCGGCCAGCAGGCCGAGCGAGGCCACGCGCGAAACGGAATCGGCCACGCCGACGGCGAATTCATAGCGCTGCTGTTTGGCCCACAGGCTGGCAAAAAACGGCATCGACGCCGCGCCGGCGGCTTGCGCCAGAATAGCTGTGGGCGCAGAAAAGAGCTGTTTGGCGACGTTCATCAGCGTGATGGCGCCGTCGGTCGAAGAGGCAAAATGGGTGATGATCCAGGGATCGGCTGAAACCAGCGAAACGCCGGCCATCAGCGGCACCGACAGCCGCACCCACTCGCGCAGCCCCTCGTCGCGCCAGTCCAGAATGGGCCGGAAATGCAAGCCCGCCTTGCGGACAAAATACGCGTTCAAAAGGAAGTTGCCGAAAAACGCTCCGGCGACCGTGCCCACGGCCAGAGAAGAAATGCCCATGCGCTTGACCAGCAGCAGGCCGCCGACAATGGTGCCCAGGTTGTAAATGAGCGGAGCCACGGCCTGCACGGTGAACTGCTTGCGGACAAACAGCGCTGCGCCAAACACTCCGCTGGCAAAAAAGAACAACTGCGCCGGCAAAAGGATGCGGGTCAACTGAACGCAAAGCTGCGCCTTGGGCGCGTCGAAGCCGGAGAACATGCGATGCACGTAGAACGGGGCCAGCAGTTCAGCCAGCACAATGGCGACGCCCAGCACCAGGTACATGGTGGTGAGAATCACCGAGAGCGTGCGCTCCTCAGCGTCTTGCCGGCCCGTATCGCGATAGCGGGTCAGGATCGTGACCAGAGTGGCCGACAGCGCGCCGCCAACCAGGAAGTACGAAATCATGTCGGGCAGCATGAACGCGCCGTAAAACGCATCCGTGCCGCGGCCAAAGAGATAGGCAATATATTTGGTCCGCACCAGCCCCATGACGCGCGACAGGACGGTGAAGGCCATCATCAGGATGGTGGCCGAAAATGCGGTGTGAGTGTGCGAAGGGCGCAGCAAGTCAAGCCCGCGGGCCCAGTTGGACCGCCGCGCAGGGGGAGAGGGTTGGGTTGGGAGCGCTCCTGCCACTGGAGTTGATTCTAACGGGACTGCGGGCAAAGCCTGTAAAACGCAATCGGAAAGGTACTCCCGAGGAGCGCCCGGTCCCGCGTATTCTGTTCGCAGGAGGGCGTTCGGTGCGACTCAGTTCTGGATGGGGAATGGTGTTCATGGCGCTTGCCGGGACGAGCCTGACAGCGCAGGCGATTCATGGCCGCGGAGGCATCCTTCTTCCGGCGCCGCCCGCCGCCGAGGCAATTCCGGTCGCCGACGACTACTTCGGGACGAAGATTCCCGATAGCTATCGCTGGCTGGAAGATGCAAAGAGCACCCAGACCCGCGCCTTCATTGAGGCCCAGAACGCTTACACCGCGCGCTACATGAAGCAGGCGCGTATCCGGCCCCAGGTCGAGGACGATCTGGACGGATTGGAGCGCGTCTCGCGATGGTCCCTGCCCTTCGAGCGCGGCGGCAGCTACTTCTTTCAAAAGCGGTTGGCCGGCGAGGAGCAGGCATCGATCTACGTTCGCCGCGGCTGGACAGCCCCTGGCGGAACAGCCAAGGACGAGCGGCTCATCGATCCCGCCAAGCTGAGCCGGGACGCAAACACGTCCGTGGACCTGGCGGATGTGTCGCGCGATGGTTCACGGATGGCGTTTCGCGTTCGCACGGGCGGAGCGGACGAGACCACCATTCGCGTGGCCGACACCAAGACCGGCAAGACCCTTGAGGACGAACTGCCCGCGGCGCTCTATTCGTCGGTCAGCTTCACGCCCGACGGCAAGGGCCTTTTCTACACCCGCAACAATCGCCTGGGCACGCTTCTCTACCAGCATGTGCTGGGAACGCTTCCCGCCCGCGACACGCTTCTTTTTGGCCGTGAATTCCGCGGCGAGGAACTGGGCCCCATCGACCTGTTCAGCGCCGACGTCACCGACGATGGCCGCTACCTGGTGATCGAGATCGACCGCGGCGTCCCGGCAAAACGCGTCGATATCGTCTTCCGCGACCTGACCAAGCCAGGTTCACCGTTCGACATCCTGGTGTGGGGCCTGGATTCGCGATTCTCCACCATCTACGCCAAGGGCGCGTGGTACGTAAAAACCGATTACCACGCGCCCAACGGACGCATTCTCAAGGCCGACCCCGGCATCATGCCCGACGTCTGGAAGACCATCGTTCCGGAGGCGCCGGACGTGATCGAAGGCTTCTCCATCGTCGGCGGCAAACTCTACGTCGAACGGCTCAAGGACGTGAAATCGGAGACCTCTGTCTATACGCTGGAGGGCAAGCCGGCCGGGGCAATCGAACTGGACGGTATCGGAACGACCTCAGACTTGGTGGGCCGCACCACGGATCGCTACGGCTTTTTCAGGTTCGAGTCGTTCATTCAGCCGCCCACTTTGTACCGTCTCGACACGCTCACCGGCAAACGCGAAGTGTTTGCCCAACCCAAGATTCCCTTCGACTCCAGCCAGTACGAATTGAGGCAGGTCTTCTTCAAGTCAAAGGACGGGACCCGCATCCCCATGTTCATCGCCGGAAAGAAAGGCCTGAAGCAGGACGGCTCGGAGCGCCTGCTGATGACCGGCTATGGCGGCTTCGACCTCAGTATTACGCCCCGCTGGAACCCGGCTTATGCGTGGTGGCTTGCCCAGGGCGGCTGGTTCGCGCTGCCGAACCTACGCGGCGGTGGTGAATATGGCGAGCACTGGCATGAGCAGGCCATGTTCGAGAAAAAGCAGAATGTCTTCGACGACTGGTTTGCCGCGGCCGAGTACCTGATTTCCAACAAGTTCACTTCCCCGCAGCACTTCGCCATTACGGGCCGCTCCAATGGCGGCCTGCTCATGGGCGCTTCGATTACCCAGCGGCCCGAACTCTTCGCGGCGGTCGAGTGCGGCTATCCGCTGCTGGATATGCTCCGCTACCAGAAATTTCTTCAAGGTCCGCACTGGACCACCGAATACGGCTCAGCCGACAAAGAGAAGCAGTTCTTCTACCTGCTTAAATACTCGCCATACCACAATGTGAAGCCGGGGGTCGCCTATCCCGCTGTGCTGTTCTTTACCGGGGACAGCGATACGCGGGTGGACCCGCTCCATGCCCGCAAGATGACGCCCCTGCTGCAGTCGGCCTCCTCCAGCGGTCGGCCGATCCTGTTGCATTACAGCCTCGCCGGCGGGCACTCCGCCGGGGTCAGCGTGGAGCAGCAGATCCAGGACAACGCCGATGAGCTCACCTTCCTTTGGACCGAAACGGGCGAACTCGCCATCCAAAAGTAGTGCGCTAGCCAGTCAGGTACCCTTTGGGCACCCTCAGCGGTAACCTCTTCGGTTAGGGTCTGCCGTAACCTGTTGTGCCCGCTGCAGCTTTCCGATAAGGGAAGTGCAACACCCGTGCAGCAGACCAGACAGGCGGTTTTGCAGCAGCCCCAGCCGCGAACACTTCGCTGGGGCGGAACTGCCACTCTTCAGCCGTTTGTCAGGCAAGCGCACGGACGGCTCGCATCCACCGGCGCAATCGCATGCGGCCGCGGATGCGGCGGGACCCAGGAGCGGAGATGCAAAACGCGGAATTGGAAATTGGCGAAATCGACCGGCAACTCGAGGATGCACGGCTGGCTGCACTCCTCTCCACCGAGATTCTGGACACCGCGTCCGAGCCCAGCTACGATGCCATCACGCGCCTGGCTGCCGAGTGCTTCCACGCTGACGCGGCCACCATCGCCTTCGCCGACGAGAGCCGGGTGTGGATGAAGTCCTGCCACAACCAGACGGTTCGTGAGTTGCCGCGCACGAACTCCATCTTCGACATGGTGCTCAGGCAGGACGGTCCGGTCAACGTTCCGGACGTCGCACAATATCCGCAATCGGAGGTTCTGGCGCCCCGCCTGCGGCATGTGGGCATGGCGTCCTTTTGCAGCGTGCCGGTGCGCTCCTCCGAAGGCAGGATCCTTGGGATTCTGACCGTCTTTCGGCGCGCGCCCGGCGAAATCCTGCCGACCGAGGCACTCCCCATGTTGGAGAGCCTGGCCGAGATGGTCTCAAGCCAGTTGGAACTGCGCAAGCTGCGCAAGGCCTCCAACGGAAATGGGGCACGGCGATCAAGAGCTGCCGCAGCCGCGAAGGGAAGCTGGCCCAGCCGGCCCGATCTGCGCCACGCCCTCGAGAAGCGCGAGTTTGTGCTTTATTATCAGCCGGAAGTCGAGCTTTCGACGCGCAGGATTGTCGGGCTTGAGGCCCTCATCCGCTGGGCTCATCCCGAGCGGGGCCTGATCTCTCCCATGGACTTTATCCCGCTAGCCGAAGAGAGCGGCCTCATTCTGCCCATTGGCGACTGGGGGCTGGCCGAGGCCTGCAACCAGATTCAGAAGTGGTGCCAGGAAGATGCGCGCCACAGCTCGCTGCGGGTCTGCGTCAACCTCTCCGCGCGCCAGTTCTCGCGTGAGGGCTTGGCCGACCACGTAGAGGCCCTGCTGCTCCAATCTGGCATCACCAGCCACCAGCTCGGGCTGGAAATGACCGAATCGAGCCTCATCCCCAACATCGACACCGCTCTTCAGGTTCTCAGCAGTCTGCGCAAGCTCGGCGTCTCTCTGTTGATGGACGACTTTGGCACCGGGTACAGCTCGCTCAATCATCTGCATTCCTTCCCGTTTGATGTGCTCAAGATCGACCGCTCGTTTGTAGGCCGCATGACGGAGGGCGAGCAGCCGCTGCAGATCGTCCGCACCATCATTGAGCTGGCGCGCGTGCTGGGCATGGACGTGGTGGCCGAAGGCATTGAAACCCGCGAACAATATCGCCTGCTGCGGCAGATGGGGTGCCGCTATGGACAGGGCTACCTGATGGCGCGTCCCATGACGGCCGAGGCGGCCACGCGGCTGCTGCGCCTGCCTGGGCGCATTCTGCCCGAGGCCCTCGTATCCCCCTGCGCTTGATTCGCTTCGCCGCCTGCCCGTCCGGGAATTCTGCCTGCGCGGCCGGAACTCGGAGCGATTAATTGCGGATTCATTTTGGGAGCGTCAGCGGTCCGTCCGGATTTGGAACCCCACGAACCTCGACCATGGGAGATTTCTCACGATTGTTGCGCGGCGCCGCGGTATGCTCCAGGCCATGCAGCAGCCCAGCTCAGCAAACGCGCCCTCTCCCACCGCCTCCAGTTTTGCGGGTCTGTTGGCCGCGCTTGCGGCGCCGGCTCCAAAAAGTTCATCTGCGTGGAACGACGACGAGCTGGCCGACGATGTGGCCACCCTCAGCTACGAGCGGGCTTTGCGCACCCACGCGCGTTACCACTCCGAAGGCCCAACGGACCAATCGCTCACCGAGTCGCTGCACCAGGCGTTCAATCGGGCGACCGAGCCAATTCCAGTTCCAGCCAGTCTCCCGATTCGCAATCCGTCGGCTTCATCGGCGGGCTCAGCAGCGGTTTCACGGCCTGAACCCGCATCCGCGCCCGGCACGCAGCCGGAAACCAGCCACTTTCCGTTATGCCGGGAACTGAAATGCGCCAGCATCACCATTCGCATGAGCGAGGCCGAATGCGCCCAACTGCGACAGCGCGCCGCCGAAGCCGGGCTTACCATTTTCGCCTACCTGCGCTCCTGCACCTTCGAGGCGGAGTCCCTGCGAGCGATGGTGCGGGACACACTGGCGCAGGTACGATCGGCCACCAATGGAACTGCACGGCCCGCAATCTCCGATCCGCCGCACCGCTCCGCTTTGCGCAAGTCCTGGTTTCGCAGACTGGCCGCCCGGCTGGCCCACCCCAAGACCGCCGGGCAGGCAAACCAGGGCGCAGCATGACTACTCCGCCTGCAGCACCAGGCACTTCAAGTACTCGGTCTCCGGCAGGTTCAGCACCACCGGATGGTCCAAAGCCGCGCCGCGCCGTTCGAGCAGTCGAACGCGCCGGTGCGCATCGAGGGCGGCCGAAGCCACGCTGGCCTCGAGTTCCGTCCAGCCCACATGGTGCGAGCAGGAGCAGGTGACCAGCAGGCCGCCCGGCTTCAGCATCTTGAGCGCCCGCAGGTTCAGTTCCTTGTAGCCGCGCAATGCGCCCTCGACGGCTCGCTGGCTCTTGGCGAATGCCGGCGGGTCAAGCACAATGGTGTCGAACTTCTCGCCCCCGTCCGACCAGCCGCGCAGGGCTTCAAACGCGTCGGCTTCCACCCACTCCACCTGGGCGGTGAGCAGGGAGCGATTGGCCTCGAGGTTTCTCTCCGCCACTTCAAGCGACGCACGGGAAGAGTCCAGACCCGTGACATGGGCCGATACCTGCGCCAGGTGCAGCGCGAATCCGCCCTGGTAGCAGCAAACGTCCAGCGCCTTCCCGTTGCCGCCGGCCGCACCAAGTTTGCGCACCCACTGTGCCACGGCGGCGTAGTTGTCTCGCTGGTCGAGAAAGGCCCCGGTCTTCTGCCCTGAATTGGCGTCGTAGTGGAACTTGAGGCCATTCAACTGGAAATCAATGCTGGTGGACAGGGCTGCGGCGTCGGCGGTCCAAAGAGGCGCTGGGTTGGGTGCTCCAAGGCCTTCCAGTTCGCGCACCCGCGGGTCGGGCCGTTCCAGAATGGCGGCCGGCGACAGCTCTTCGCGCAGCACGCGCACGCACCGCTCCCGCACCGCGGCGGAGTCCAGTCCCTTGGACAGCAGTTGCAAGATCACCAGGTCGCCGTACTTGTCCACGACCAGCCCGGGCAATTGGTCGGCTTCGCTGAAGCACAACCGGCAGGAGTCGGTTGCCGCATCGAGCAGCGGCTTTCGGCGGCCAATCGAAGTGCGCAGACGGGCTTCCAGCAGATCCAGCCATCCCGCCGTATCGATCGCCTCGCGCGAAACCAGGCGGAGCGCAATTTGCGATGCGGGGCTGTACAACGCGGTTCCCAAGAGGAGCCCGCGGCTGTCAGCTACAGGCAGCAGGGCGGGCGGCGCGCTGTCCGGCGCTCCCGTCTGCGGAAGTTCAATCGATTCAATGTCGGAGGAGTAGACCCACAAATGGCCGGCACGCAGGCGGTCGGCAGCGCGGCGGCTAATGCGCGCGCCAGGGCCGGTGTTCGGCCGTTCCGAGGCGGCGGCTTTTGGTCCCGAATACGCTTTTGCCTGGGAATCACGGCCTTCCTGGCGCCGTGGACGGGCAGGGTTTTCGTGAGTCCGTTGAAAAGGCGCCGCGGGCTTTTGGACCTTGGGCGCCTTCGGTTTCATGGCAGGACTGGGGGTGCGAGACTTGGTCATAGTGCTCCTTTTAGAGCGAAATCAGAGTACTTACCCCCTGTAGACCGCGTTCAAGGTGGCTTCTTCTTGAGGAAGAAGCCACGAAACTTCGTGCCTTCAGGTACAGCCACTCTGGTTTCGCTAGTGCCGGGAGCGAATGAGCCGCCGGCCCCTACTTTGCCTGGAGGGTCTCCAGGTAGCGGCTCAGATTACTCACTCTGAGCAGCCGATCCTGCGGGTTGGTCTGGTTCATCTTACCAAGGATTGGACCCCAGACGGGCATATCGGCCGTGCCGTGCGACGGGATGTCCGACCCGTTCTGCAGCACGCTGACAATGTGCGTGTCGGGGAATTTCCCGTGATTGTTCTTGCTCAGGACCGTCAAATCGGTCGGCGGCGTCTTTAGCGCGGCCGCTACCGGGCCGTTCCCCCTGCCATCCACACCATGACAGGGCGCGCAATAGTTGACATACATCTGCTTGCCACTGGTGGCCTGAGTTTTGTTCACGGGAATGATTACTTTTGCCTTGGATTGATCTGCATAGCTCATGCCAACGGCAAGTGCCGCGAACATAACTGTAACTAAGAGGCGTTTCAACATAAGTTCCTCGGTTCTGGACCTCTAGTCCGAATGGGACTCTACTCCTTTTGTGTAGTAGCCCGGATGTGACGGCCAACACACTCAGCAGAGCGCATAAACACCGACGTTCCGATGCGGGAACGCCTAACATTTGAGTGCATAAAGCAAATAACAATTCCCTCTTGAAAATAAGTGGAATTTCACCCGAATGATGGGCGAACGCGGGCCAGGGTGTGGGATAAATCCGGACCATTGTGAAATCGCATCGGGTAAGACAAGATAGCTGAGACACTTATCCAAAAATACATCTCAGACGGATCGCTCTGAATGGGAATGTCAAAGGCAAACTCTATCGACGTGACTTATGTAAAAACCGTGTTTCCGCCTGCGAGATTTATCTCGCTTTTCGGGCTCCCGCCGGTGCCGTTTCCCGCAACCCCGGCACGCCTTCTCACGGAAGCCCTTCACCCGCTGTAAACCATTGCGGCCTATAATGAAGCATGGCGACTGTCCGGCAGCCCGCACCGGCAGAAGTTCCCGGCGCAACTCCAACTCCTTCAGCGGAGACGCAGTTTATCGTGCGCGGCACCAGCCAGGAGACTCTCGACCAGCGGTTTGAGGGCCTTCTCCGCCGCGTTCAGGTCAATCGCCCCACCGAAGACATCGCTCTGATCCGCAAGGCATGGGAATTCTGCGTCCAGCATCACAAGGGGCAGATGCGGGCGTCCGGCGAGCCCTACATCATCCATCCTCTTGAAGTGGCCGAGGTTCTGGCCGAGATGAAGATGGACGCAACGGCCATCTCCGCCGGCCTTCTGCACGATTCCGTCGAAGACACCCCGGCGACCAACGAAGAGATTGCCGCCCAATTCGGCGACCAGGTGGCCCACATTGTTGAGGGCGTCACCAAGATCGACAAAATCCAGTTCGCCAATCGCGAGGATCGCCAGGCCGAAAACGTGCGCAAGATGCTGCTGGCCATGGTGTCGGACGTGCGCGTGGTGCTCATCAAGCTGGCCGACCGCCTGCACAACATGCGCACGCTTGAGCATTTGCAGCCCGACCGGCAAGAGGCCATCGCCCGCGAAACCCTGGACATTTATGCGCCTCTCGCGCACAGGTTGGGCATGGGCAAGGTGCGCGGCGAGTTGGAGGACCTGGCCTTCCGCTACACGGACCCGATCAGCTATGAGCAAGTTGCGGCAGCCGTCGAGTCGCGCCGTGTCGAGGGCGAGCAATTCCTGCGCAGCGTCGAAGACACGCTCACCGAGCAGCTCCGGGAAAACAACATCGAGGCCCGCGTCGAGTGGCGCATCAAGCGCATCTATTCCATCTTTCAAAAGCAGCAGCGTTCCAAAGTCTCCTTCGACCAGGTCTATGACCTGCTGGCCATCCGCATCATCACCCAGGATGTGGCTGCCTGCTACGCCGTCTTCGGCATGATCCACACCCTGTGGCGTCCCGTCCCCGGCCGCATCAAGGACTTCATCGCCATCCCCCGCGCCAACCGCTACCAGTCGCTGCACACCACGGTCATCGGCGAGGGCGGCCACCAGTTCGAGGTCCAGATCCGCACCGAGGAGATGCACCGCATCGCCGAGGAGGGCATCGCCGCCCACTGGAAGTACAAGGCTGGCGGAGGCGCCGCCGTCACGGCCCGCGACGAGGAGCGGCTCAACTGGATTCGGCAGCTCGTTGAGTGGCAGAAGGAGATGACCGACCCCAACGAGTTCCTCTCCAGCCTGAAGATGGACCTCTATCCCGACGAGGTCTACACCTTCACGCCCAAGGGGAAGGTCGTCGTGGTCCCGGCGGACGCGACGCCCATCGACTTCGCGTACACGATTCACACCGAGGTGGGCCACACCTGCGTCGGCGCCAAGGTCAACGGCCGCATGGTGCCGCTGCGCACCAAACTCCGCACCGGCGACATTGTCGAAGTGGTCACGCAAAAGGACCACAAGCCCAGCCGCGATTGGCTCACCTTCGTCAAGAGTCCCCGCGCCCGCAACAAGATCAAGCACTGGCTCAACGAGGACCAGCGCCGCCGCGCCGTCGAAATCGGCCGCAAGCTGCTGGAGCGCGAGGCCCGCAAGTTCAAAGTGCCGATGAGCCAGATTGACGACCAGGACCTGGGCCGCATCGCCAATGAATACGGG
>Ga0255352_1000031_pt1 | contig 70834 bp, 62 predicted proteins | sample HBST0metaG_FD_189939 | JGI IMG/M metagenome (GOLD analysis project Ga0255352, IMG submission 189939) | Peat soil microbial communities from Stordalen Mire, Sweden - H.B.S.T0 | ecosystem: Environmental > Terrestrial > Soil > Wetlands > Peat | place: Sweden: Norrbotten County, Stordalen Mire...
ATTCAATATTCGTTTAATTTAACACGTAAGTAAGTTTTCCTGCCGTGGTGTTAACAAAGCTAAACCGAGTGTTATACCTCATTCATCTTTAATGGCGTGATAAGACCTATTTCATCGGCGTAACGGATTTCATTAATGGTTGGCGATGGTTGATGTTTAGGTTGGCACTGGCGCGAGAAAACCTCGTGCATATCACCCTACTTCGCAAGGATCAGCACAAAAATGAGCGGACATGAGTCATTGATACGAAACGCCGGCGGCCGTTTGAAATACGCTTTCTGTGTTGACAAAGTAAAACGCAGGCCGGGCAGGCGCGTTACATTCCTTGCCCGGAGCGAATAACATTATCCAGTGTATGGTTTAACCGGCTTTGGTCGCAACGATGAACAGGCGTGGGAAGGCCAAAAGTACTTTGCCGTCTGCGCGGACGGGATAGTCCTGTTCGATGGCGCGGCGGTATTCGGCTAGAAAAGCCGGCCGCTGCGGTTCATCTAATCGTTCCAGAAAGGGGCGCAGTCCAGTGGAACTGACCCAATCGACAATGGCCGCCGCCGAGGGCATAACATGAAAATAGGTGGTCCGCCAGATATCCACCCGCTGAGCCTGGGGAGAAAGAAGATCATAATACTCCATGTCCGTCAGGATTTTGACCCGCAACTGCGCCGTTTCGCCGATGGCTTCCCGCCAGGGTCCCTCGGCAGCGACCCTGCGCATGGCCTTATGGCTGGGCTCTTGGCGATTGTCCGGCATTTGTACCGCCAGACTGCCGCCCGGCGCCACCATGGAAAATAAACGCGGAAACAAACGCGGATGATCCGATACCCATTGCAGCGAAGCATTGGCATAGACGATGTTCTGAAGCGCCGCCGGCTGCCATGCGCTGATGTCTTCCTGACTGAAACGGCATAGCGGCAACCGTTGCCGGGCGCTTTCAATCATGGACGCCGAACTGTCGATACCGGTCACCATCGCCTGGGGATAGCGCGCGAAAAGCCCCTCGGTGGAATTGCCTGGTCCGCAACCGAGATCGGTTATCTGCCGGGGATCCTCCAGAAAGATGCGGGATATTAGCTCAAGCGCCGGGCGCGTCCTTTCGGCTTCGAACTGCCGGTAAAGCTGTGGATTCCAGTCTTGCATTTTTTTGATCTCAACTCGTAATAAATTCAGCGACTGCGACGGGCATATCGTTCACGGTTTTCAACGCTGGCATCGGCCGATTTTTTCAACGCCACATAACAGGCGCCCACGCCGCCATGTATGGGCAACGCGGCGCAATATGCCTGTACCTGTTCAAATTGAGTCAGCCAACGCGCGACAAAACTACGGACGATATTGGCATGGCTCGTATCTTGTCGGCCTTTACCATGGATAATCAATAAAGTGCGCAACTGTTCGCGCTGCATACGCCGGATAAAAGCAAAAAGATTTTGACGGCAGGTTTCCACCGGCAGGCGGGTAAGGTTCAAGCTGGCATCGATTTGGTAACGCCCGGTACGCAGTTTGTCCACCACGCCTTGCTGAATACCGTCCCGTTTGTAGACCAACGGCGTTTCCAAAGGAATGGCGTCGACATACCCGCTGATAAGGAAATTGTCTTCAGCGTCCACGTCCAGGGGCCGAGCAAGAGGGTTCGATGGTTTGCGCTGCATAAACAGCACGTTGGACAAATCCTTAAGCGGTTTGACATCTTCCATGGCCTCTTTAAATAGATCTTTGTCGTTACAGGTCATTGTTTGTCACTCGCACTTGACAGGGCGCGATGAAAGCCGCCCCTTGAATTCACCACTCAACTATAACCCGAGCCTTGGAGAAATTCACTGACGTTTCCTGTGGCTACAAACTCGCAAAGGCGTTCTGCAACACGGCGGCGGACGCCTGATAAGCTTGTTGTTCTTGCGCGGTCAACGTCAACGTTACCGGCAGAACAATGCCCGCGGCGCCGACCACCGCCGGTTGACCAATATAGACGCCTAAGCGCTCGTCCCAGGCGGAAACCGGATAGAGGGTCCGGGCATCGGATAGTACAGCGTCGACCAAGCGCGCGGCGGCGGTGCCGATACCAAAACTGGTCCATCCTTTACCCTGTAAAATCTGCCAGCCGCCGGCCCGGATCTGGTCTTTCATGGCGGGAAGATCCAACGGCGCATCGCTTGTCCATTGTGCGATGGGCACCCCGCCGATACGTACCGTGCTCCATGCGACGAATTGCGACTCACCGTGTTCGCCCATGACAAAACCATCGACGCTTTTCGGATCGACGGATAAAGCATCCCCCACCACCCTTTTCATCCGCGCCGTGTCCAGCGACGTGCCGCTGCCGAATACCTGCGCCAGCGGTAAGCCGCTGACCTGCTGTACCAGCCGGGTAATGACATCGCAAGGATTGGTAATATTAATGATGACCCCGCTGAACCCGCTGTCCATGATTTTGGGTACAACAGTGTTAACCGCAACGCTGGTTTCCAGCAATTCCTCCATGCGATCTTTTCGCAGCAGGGTTTTCGGTCCGACCGCCATCACTACCACCTGGGCCCGCTGTAAAGCGGAAAAGTCATTCACGGCAATATGCACCCGTGAAGAAACCAGCGAGGCCATATCTCTCAATTCCAGACCTTGACTGTGAGCTTTGGCTTCATTATTGTCGATCAATATAATCTGATCGCATAAGCCTTGCGTCACCAATGAAAAAGCCGTATCGGCGCCGACATGACCAGCACCGATAATTCCGACGATCCGATTCATAACCGCTCTCTCCTGATTTACAAGGAATTAAAGGATAATTCTCCGATTAACCCTACTCCTTTTATCGTACAAAACCCATTCGATAAAATGCCTCGGTGGTGTAATTATTTTAACTAATTGTGCACAGGCTCCTTTGGACACTTTATCAACGATACTAAATGATGTTAAAATTGACCCAAATCAAGTATTGCATGAGCGGCGACATATGATCATCCAGGAAAAGCGTATTATCAGGCGAATCCAGTCTGGCGGTTGTGCCATCCATTGTCAGGATTGCAGTATCAGCCAATTATGTATTCCTTTCACGCTCAATGAGCATGAATTGGATCAGCTTGATAATATCATTGAGCGTAAAAAGCCGATTCAGAAAGGTCAGGCGCTGTTCAAAGCCGGCGATGAATTAAAATCCCTCTATGCTATCCGTTCCGGCACCATCAAGAGCTATACCATTACCGAACAGGGCGACGAACAAATCACCGGTTTTCATCTGGCGGGCGACCTGGTTGGATTCGACGCCATCGGCCTAGGTTCGCATCCCAGTTTCGCCCAGGCGCTGGAAACCTCGATGGTGTGTGAAATTCCGTTTGAAACCCTGGATGATTTGTCGGGTAAAATGCCCAATCTGCGTCAACAGATGATGCGCTTGATGAGCGGCGAAATTAAAGGCGATCAGGACATGATCCTGTTGCTGTCCAAAAAGAATGCCGAAGAAAGGCTGGCCGCCTTTGTTTATAACCTTTCACGCCGATTTGCTCAACGCGGCTTCTCGCCCCGTGAATTCCGTTTGACCATGACCCGCGGAGATATAGGCAATTATCTCGGTCTTACGGTTGAAACCATCAGCCGTTTATTGGGTCGCTTCCAGAAAAGCAATATCTTGGCCGTCAAAGGTAAATATATCACTATCGAGGACGGAGATGCGCTGTCTGAATTAGCCGGCACCCCGCAAAAGGTCATGTGATACCTGGCCGGATAGATAATTTTTTGATTTTATTGATCCGGCCTCATTTCTCTTCTGTCCGTGTTTGTCTCAATGAGTTAATCTTATTTTAACATTCTGTTGAATTACAGAAATGAGGAGACTCTAATGGCCAGGTATAACAATCTATTAGTAGCAATCGACCCTGATCAGGATGATCAACCCGCACTTCGCCGGGCTGTTTATTTAGTGCACAAGCTGGGCGGGAGTATAAAAGCTTTTCTGCCCATCTATGATTTTTCCTATGAAATGACCACTTTGCTTTCCTCAGACGAACGCACCGCGATGCGTAAAGGGGTTATCAGCCAGCGGACCGCGTGGATAGAAGAACAATGCCAATATTATATCAATAGCGGGGTTCCAATCGATATCAAGGTGGTTTGGCATAACCGCCCTTTCGAAGCCATTATTCAGGAAGTCATTGCGTTCAAACATGATTTGGTACTGAAAATGGCCCATCAGCATGATCGCTTCGAATCGGTGATCTTCACCCCCACCGACTGGCATCTTTTGCGCAAATGTCCCTGCCCGGTCTGGATGGTGAAAGACCAGCCTTGGCCGGAAGGCGGTAAAGCGCTGGTTGCGGTCAATCTTTCCGGTGAAGAGCCTTACCATGATCCGCTCAATATCAAGCTGGTGACCGAGGCGATGGAACTGGCCAAACAGGTTAACCAGACCGAGGTCCATTTGGTCGGCGCCTATCCGGTGACGCCAATCAATATCGCCATCGAACTGCCTGATTTCGATCCCAGCGTTTATAACGACGCCATCCGCGGGCAACATTTGATTGCCATGAAAAGTCTGCGGCAAAAATTTCAGCTGGATGAAAAGTTCACTCATGTGGAAAAGGGACTGCCGGAAGAGGTGATTCCGGATTTGGCCGAACATCTTGATGCCGGGGTAGTGGTACTGGGCAGTATTGGCCGCACTGGATTTTCCGCGGCGTTTATCGGCAATACCACTGAATTGGTGATCGATCACTTGAAATGCGATTTGCTGGCCATAAAACCGGACGATTATATTTCGCCGGTCACGCTGGAAGCCGGCGATCAATATGATTAATCCCGACGGGCCCCTGACAGGGCCTGTTTTAGTTTAGGTCTGAGCCCAATCGCTGTTGGCCGCTACCCTATCTGATCAGGAGGAATGTCGTGCCGTATTTGCAGCTTGATGTAAATGGTCATTATCCGGTGGCGGTTAAGCAGCGTCTGGCCGCCAAACTAACCGACACTTATGCCAGTATGATGTCCGTGGATATCCGTCGAATCAGCGTCGCTATTCGTGAATTGGGCGAAGGCGGCATCTGGCGGGTAACTGAAGCGGGCAGCGAGCCGGCCCCGGTTTCAGTATTGATGTTGGACATTCGCCGCGGCAGAACAGCTGAACTGCGAATGGACGTGGCCAAAGCGCTGTGCGCGCACTGTATCGACATTCTTGGCTTGCGCGAGGATCGGCTTAATGTGGAGTTCACCCAGCATGACGGAGATGAGATGTATCATCCGGCATTGGGTGGTTACAGCCCGGACTGGCAACCCGGCGAAAAAGAGTAAACGGCACGTGAAAATAAAAAGGCCCCGAACGGGACCTTTTTTGTCATCAGATAATGAGTGCTTATCAGAGCGCGCGCAGTATCGCTTCAACGCTGGCTTTGGCATCGCCAAACAGCATCTGGGTATTTTCCTTGAAGAATAACGGGTTCTGTACTCCCGCATAGCCGGTGTTCATGGAACGTTTGAACACAATGACATTCTGCGCTTTCCAGACTTCCAGGACCGGCATGCCGGCGATGGGACTGTGCGGATCTTCCTGCGCCGCCGGGTTAACGGTATCATTGGCGCCGATAACCAGCACGGTGTCGGTGTCGGTGAAATCGCCGTTGATTTCATCCATTTCCAGCACTACATCATAAGGCACTTTCGCCTCGGCCAGCAGCACATTCATATGACCAGGCAAACGGCCCGCCACCGGATGAATGCCAAACCGCACTTTGATACCGCGGGCAAGCAGCTTATCAGTGATATCGTGCACCGGGTATTGCGCCTGTGCCACCGCCATGCCATATCCCGGGGTGATGATAACCGAGCTGGAGTTTTTCAGCAGTTCCGCCACATCTTCCGCCGTGGTTTCCCGGTATTCGCCCATCTCGGTGTCGGCATCGCTCGTGGTTCCATCAGTGCCGAATCCACCGGCTATTACGCTGATAAAAGAACGATTCATGGCATTGCACATGATGTAAGACAGTATGGCACCGGACGATCCCACCAGGGCGCCGGTCACTATCAATAAGTCATTGCTAAGCATGAACCCGGCCGCCGCCGCCGCCCAACCCGAATACGAGTTCAGCATGGAGACTACCACCGGCATATCGGCGCCGCCGATGGACGCCACCAAATGCACGCCGAATATCAGGGCAATCAGTGTCATCAGCAGCAAAGCTATTGCCTGCAAGGCGATATTGTCCGTTCTGACGAACAATATCATCAGGAGGAAAGACACCACCAATGCCGCCAAATTCATATGATGACGAAATGGCAGGGTCAACGCGCGTGAAGAAATTTTTCCATGCAGTTTACCAAAAGCCACCACTGACCCGGTGAAGGTCACTGCCCCGATAAAGATACCTAAAAAGACTTCGACCAGATGGATATTGACCATTACCGAGCTCAGGATTTCGCCATGATCCAAGTAACTGTTATATCCCACCAATACCGCCGCCAGACCGACAAAACTATGAAGTATCGCCACCAGTTCAGGCATTTCGGTCATTTCGACCTTACGCGCCAGATAAACCCCGATGCTGCCGCCAATAACCATGGCAACGATAATCCAGCCGATATTTCCAGTGTGTGGTCCGAAAATGGTTGCAAGAAGCGCAAGCGCCATGCCGCAAACACCGAACAGATTCCCCTGTTTTGAGGTTTCGTGTTTAGACAATCCCGCCAGGCTGAAAATAAATAAAATAGCGGCAACGATATATGCCGCCGTCACTAATCCTTCAGACATGGGTTAACCCCTTAATTTTTACGAAACATTTTCAGCATGCGCTGAGTCACGGTGAAGCCACCGAAAATATTGATACTTGCTATCAGCACGGCGATAAATGACAGGAAGGACACCCATCCGCCATGGCCGATTTGTAGTAGCGCACCAACAACAATGATCCCGGAAATAGCATTGGTTACCGACATCAGCGGCGTATGCAATGCATGGCTAACATTCCAGACCACGTAATAACCCACTACGCAGGCCAGGGCGAACACGGTAAAATGCGACAGGAAATCGCGGGGAGCGACACTGGCCAACCAGCCGAAAAGGATAATCGCCACGGCGAGCAGGGCATATTTTTTCAGCGGCGAGCTGGCTTTCTTTGTCGGTTTTTCCATCGGTGCCGCGGCTTTCGCCTGCTGCGGTTGGGCGGAGACCTTGATCGGCGGGGCCGGCCAGGTGAGTTCGCCATTTTTGACCACAGTGACGCCACGGATAACGGTATCGTCGAAATCAACCACGATTTCGCCGTTTTTCTCTTTGCACAGCAATTTCAGCAGATTGACCAGATTGGTGCCGTACAACTGAGAGGACTGGGTAGGCAAGCGGCTGGGTAAATCGGTATAACCGATAATCCTTACGCCATTATCGGTGACCGCCACGGTATCGGGGACGGTTAATTCGCAGTTACCGCCGTTTTGCGCCGCCAAATCGACAATCACGCTTCCCGCTTTCATGGAAGCCACCATCTCTTTGGTGATGAGTTTTGGCGCGGGCCGGCCGGGAATGAGCGCGGTCGTCACGATGATATCGACATCTTTGGCCTGGGCGGCGAACAACGCCATCTCGGCTTTGATGAACGCTTCAGACATGACTTTGGCGTAACCATCCCCGCTGCCGGCTTCTTCTTCGAAATCCAGCTCCAGGAATTCCGCGCCCATACTGTTGACTTGCTCTTTCACTTCGGGACGGGTATCGAAAGCCCGGACAATGGCGCCCATGCTGCCTGCGGCGCCGATGGCGGCAAGCCCGGCCACGCCCGCGCCGATGATCATGACCTTGGCCGGCGGTACTTTACCCGCCGCTGTAATCTGCCCGGTGAAAAAACGGCCGAATTCATGAGCGGCTTCCACAATGGCGCGATAGCCGGCAATATTGGCCATGGAGCTCAGGGCATCAAGCGATTGTGCACGAGAGATGCGGGGCACGGAATCCATGGCCATCACGGTGATATTATTGGCCGTGAGCTTTTCCAGCAACGCTGGATTTTGCGCGGGCCATATAAAGCTGATCAAGGTGCTGCCGGGTTTGATCAAGGCAATTTCATCATCCGTCGGCGCATTCACCTTCAAGATAATATCGGACTGCCAAACCTCGGCGCCGTCGCTGATGGAAGCTCCGGCCGCTGAAAAAGCGGCATCTTCAAAGCTGGCCAATTTACCCGCGCCGCTCTCAATCGCTACCGTAAATCCGAGTTTAAGCAATTGTTCAACGGTTTTAGGCGTTGCTGCAACGCGGGCCTCATTGGCCAGGCGTTCTTTCGGTACACCAATACGCATAGCTTTCCCTTTTAAATGTTCTTTTGGAAATAACTGTCATCCTGACCCAAGTGTCAAATGTGTCATACGGCAGACCCTGGGATCACCCTACGAGAGTCATACAATAACCTACTTAAAAATGAAACAATGGTCTATATTTTGTGGCGGCAAATGAGTTTTAGGCTTGAAAAAAACCGAGTCGTTTAGCGGTCTTTGGCAATTGTTATTCAAAGTGACATGAATTGCTGAGACACTAACCATTATTACATGCCATAATCGGCAGCTATTCTGTTATACATCAACAGTTCAGCATGTTTAGCGTGAAAGCGTACGTCGAAAGGACTTTTTATGAAGCTGAAGAATACATTACTGGCATCAGCGTTACTGACGTTGACCGCGTTGTCGGTGCAGGCCGCCGAACAGTTGACGCCCGAAAAGGCTGCCAGCATTAAACCCTTTACAAGAATAACTGTCACCGGCTTATTCAATTCGCTTGGTGACGCCGCCCGCACTGTTTCACGGCGCGCAGATGAAAAAGGGGCCGATGCTTTTTATATTCAAGGCATCAGTGACTTGAACAACAATGGCAACTGGCTGGTCACGGCTGATCTTTATCATAAAGACGCACCGGCCGCATCAACCGAAACGCACTATCATTTTTATAATGGCGTGAAAGAATTGCCGCAGCAGGAAGCTAATGATCTTGAGCCCTTCGATACGGTCACTTTGCGGGGCTTGTATCATAGCCAGCCGGAAGTTATAGACGCCATATCGAAATCCGCCAAGGAAAAAGGCGCAGCGTCATTTTTTATCGTCCGGCAAATCGATGCTAATGAAGGAGGCAATCAAATCATTACCGCCTTCGTCTATAAAGCAGATGCGCCAAAACGTAAAGTGCAAAGCCCGGACGCTATTCCGGCGAATTCCGAAGCGGGCAGAGCCGCCCTCGCCGCTGGCGGCGCAGCGGCCGCCAAGGTTGAAATACCTGGTGTGGCTTCATCCGCCTCGCCCAGCATGAATGTGGGCAAATTCTTTGAAACGCAGTCTTCTACCGGCAAGCGTTACACTGTAACGTTGCCGAACGGCACCGCCATTCAGGAAGTGAACAATATCACCGCCGCTGAAATGGTGCCTTTTGATTCTGTGTCGTTCACCGGTCATTTCAGCAATCCGACGGAAATTTCCGTGGAAGTGGCTCGGCGCGCAGCGCAGAAAGGCGCGAAATTTTATCATATCACCCGTGAATGGGAACAAAACCAGAGTGGCGGCGTGCTGACCATTTCGGCAGATCTTTTCAAATAGCGGTCAATGAAGCGCTTAACAAGGGCAATGATGATTTGCCCTTGTTATTGTAGGGGATGGGGATGGTGCGTCAGGCAGCCGGTTTTTCCGTCAAACCCGTGAGTCGGACCAACAAACGCTCGTCCTGTTGGCGCAATAGCAGATGTTCGCCAAATTCATGTTCGATAGCGCCCAATTGGGACGCCTCCAACGCATAAGGCAGCCGGATATCGAAAGATGGAATCCCTTCCTGCTCCGCCAAGGCAATCAGCCTAATGATATTGGTCTCGTCATTGACTTGCGTTGACAGCACCTGCAAAGCCAACGCCTCTAACTGCTCCTGACGGGTATGTGCATGAGAAGGCGGCGTTTTGGTGACGATGCCGAAGATCGGCATCACGCCGTATATGGCGTCAATAAAGCTCCAACGTTTTTTGCAACTGGCAGATAAATAACTTGTATAGTCAAAGCATAATCTTTCAGTTTGCGCGTCAGCCCTAAGCTGATAATCTGCCATTTCGCCGCCCCCTACTGTTCGTAGATACGTTTCGTAGATACGTTATCGTTGGTAAAAAAAAACGCCCTACTGTCGTTATGTGGCACTTACTATAGCATAGGGGAAAAGAGTTTTTATGGACACTCAAGCTGCTTCTGTTCAAATGGCCGTCGCCGGCGCGTCCGTTGGTTGAAAGATGACGGGTATAGCGTTTATGCGATGGCGCGATATCGCGACTGGCGGTATGCTCTACCGTTTGAGCTTCTTTTTGCACATAGATAACTGGCAAAATGAATAAGATTGTATTTGTAGAAGATGATACCGATGTCGGCAACCTGATTGCCGCATGGCTTGGTAAACACGACTTCGAGGTTATTCTCGAACCGCGGGGAGACCGTGCTCAGGATGTCATTACCCGGGAGAAACCCGATCTGGTCTTGCTGGACATCCTGTTGCCGGGGAAGGATGGCATGACCATCTGCCGGGATCTTCGGCCCGTCTATAGCGGCCCCATCGTGCTGCTGACCTCACTAGATAGCGACATGAATCATATACTTGCGCTTGAAATGGGGGCTAATGACTATATATTGAAGACCACGCCGCCGGCGGTATTGCTGGCGCGATTACGCCTGCATTTGCGGCAAAATGCCAGTATTCCGCACGAAGCGGCGAACTCGCCCAACACCAATGGCAGCGTGCTGCATTTTGGCCAGTTGAGCATTGACCTGATCAACCGTGAAGTGGTTTTGGGCAGCGAAACGGTGCTGTTGTCCACTTCCGATTTTGAGTTGCTTTGGGAACTGGCGACGCATGCCGGTCAAATAATGGATCGGGAGGCATTGCTGAAAAATCTGCGCGGCGTCAGCTACGATGGTCTTGATCGTAGCATTGATGTGGCCATCTCCCGCCTGCGCAAAAAACTTTATGATAATGCGCTGGAACCCTTTCGCATCAAAACCGTACGCAATAAAGGTTATCTGTTCGCACCGAACGCTTGGGAGAGCGCCAGTTCATGAGGAAGCTGTTCATCCAGTTTTATTTGTTGCTGTTCGTCTGTTTCCTGGTAATGACGCTGCTGGTCGGGCTGGTTTATAAGGTTACCGCCGAGCGCGCCGGCAGAAAATCCATGGATGATCTGATGAAGAGTTCGCTCTATTTGATGCGCAATGAATTGCGCACCATACCGCCGAGGGACTGGAATAAAACCATCAATAAGCTGGATATCAGCCTTTCGTTCAGTTTACACATTGAATCGTTGAAAAAATACCAGCTTAACCCCCGTGATGACCTGCTGCTGCATCGCGGAGATATCGTCGCCCTGGACGATGAATATACGTTCATTCAACGGATCCCGCGCAGCAATTATGTCCTGGCGGTCGGCCCCATCCCCTATTTGTTTTTCATTCATGAAATGCGCTTGCTGGATTTGGCGCTGCTGGTGTTTATCGGTCTGTCGCTGGCCTTCCCAGTATTTATCTGGATGCGGCCTCACTGGAAAGACATGCTGAGGCTTGAGATGGCCGCGCAGCGTCTGGGCGCCGGTTTCCTCGAAGAACGAACGCATTTTGACAGCGCATCCAGCCTGTATCGCCTCGGGGTGGCCTTCAACCAAATGGCTGATAATATCAATACGCTGATTGCCAGCAAAAAACAGCTTATTGATAATATCGCCCATGAGTTGCGTACCCCGCTGGTACGGTTACGTTACCGGCTCGCTATGAGCGAAGGCCTTTCCACCGAAGAACAGGAACGGTTGAATCATGATGTCAGCCAATTGGAAGGCTTGATTGATGAATTATTGACCTTCGCCAGACTCGACCGGCCCCAGGTTACCCTGAATCTCGCCTCCGTCGACCTGCCCACTTGGCTAACCGAGAAATTGGCCGATATCCGCCTGGTGCACAGTGAACGAATTATTCATGAAGATATCCCCGACAGCGGAGAATTCGGCCAAGTGGATGCCCGGCTGATGGAACGGGTATTGGATAATCTTGTTAATAACGCCTTGCGTTACAGCCAGCATCAGATCAGCGTGACGCTGGGCGTTGAAAATACTTATGCTTATTTGCAGGTTGATGACGATGGACCGGGTATTCCTGAAAACGAACGTCAACGGGTTTTCGAACCTTTTGTCAGGCTTGACCCCAGCCGCGATCGGAGCACTGGTGGTTGTGGCTTGGGGCTGGCGATTGTCCGTTCCATCGCCCAGGCCCATGAAGGCCAGGTTATTGCCGCCGCGAGTCCTTTAGGCGGCGCCCGGTTTCTTTACCGCTGGCCTATCAATAGCCACGCCGTGGAATCTCAGCCGCTAAAAACCCTTGTTTAGCCTGGTTGGCTAAAGTGCCGCGATGTTTGCCGATGCTGAAATTAGGCTGAATAAGCTTATTGTATGTTGTAACTAAAGTGGCGCCTTCCCTTATTGTACATTCAGTTACACGCCGATACTAAACACTCACGGACATCGGGGTTTTATTCCCCTATTGTGTCATCACCGGCCCCGGTCTGGGGTTGTAAATAGAAACCGCAATTCTGAGGATTTGACAATGAAAAAAGTACTTGCACTGGTTATTGCTGCCGCCATGGGATTGTCCAGCGCTGCTTTTGCTGCTGATACCACTACCTCTACTACTGCTCCGGCTGCTCCTGCCGCCACTACCGCTGCTGCAACTCCTGCTGCTGCACCGGCTAAAGCTAAAGTAGTTAAACATAAAGCTAAAGCTAAGAAAGCCAAAAAAGCTAAAGCTGCAGCTGCTGCTCCGGCACAAACTGCCCAAGCCGCCAAAAAACATGTGAAGAAAGTGGCCCATAAGAAAGCTGCTCCGGCACAAACTGCCCAAGCTGCTAAAAAACACGTGAAAAAAGTGCAGCATAAGAAAGCCGCTCCGGCCGCTGCTGCAGCAACCACCACTCCGGCATCATAATAAACGTTTAGCCTGATCCGGCGTACCGAACACCGTGCAGGTTAAGCCATAGAAGTGCGGCTGTAAGAGCTGATGTAGTTGTGATTCTAGCGGATTATTATTAGCTATACGACACCCGGTTAACCGGGTGTCGGTTTCTTTAGGGTCTCGCCTATGCTGCGCCGCTACTTATACGAAATTATTTTGGGTTGCCTGATTTTGTGTGCCGTTATCAGCGCCTTTTTTTTCATTTAACTCCACGCGTTACCCGTTGGTCCGTTGCGTTTTGTCGTACTGCTGAGTTTTCAGGTGCGCTAAAACACAACGTGTTTCTCGCCAATGTCATCGTTTCAAGCCGTATTTGAACTATATTAGTAAATATTTTTTCATTGATGATATCCTAACTTATCATAAGGCATGCTTATTTATGCGCATCCTCCCGCTATTGCTGCTAGGTGTATTGTCCCTGAGTACCAATAACGCCGCCTTCGCCAGCCTGACCAAAGAACAAAAAGTGCTGTTCTTCGGCCATGATCGCCGCCAGACCCTACCCCAACCCGATGCCAAACCCTGGCAGGCCATAGGCCAGGTGGAAACCGCCAGCGGTAATTTGTGTACCGCCACCCTGATTTCGCCTCGTTTGGCTTTAACCGCCGGCCATTGTGTACTGGCGCCGCCGGGTGTAATCGATAAAGCCATCATGATACGTTTCGTCGCGGTGAATGAACGCTGGCGTTACCATAGCAACGCCATTGAGACTTTGGTGGATAAACATCTGGGCGGGCGGCTTAAAGCCGCGGGCGATGGCTGGATAGTGCCGCCGGAAGCGGCGCCGTATGATTTCGCCCTGATTCGGTTGAGCAAACCCTTCAAGAATCTGACCCCTCTGCCGTTATGGCAGGGCGAACGCCAGGATCTCATACAGGCACTGCAACAAGCCAACCGTCTGGTGACGCAGGCCGGGTATCCGGTCGACCATCTGGATACCTTGTACATGCACCAGAATTGCCAGATTACCGGCTGGGCGCAACCAACAGTGTTATCCCATCGCTGCGATACCTTGCCCGGCGACAGTGGTTCGCCGTTGATGCTCAATACACCGCAAGGTTGGCGATTGATAGCGATTCAAAGCTCGGCGCCTTCGGCCAAAGACCGTTATCGGGCTGATAACCGCGCATTGGCGGTGACGGGCATCCGCAGCGAATTACTCTCTTTATCGGGCAAAACCGATAGTCATGGCACCCCGAACGCCGGCAATGCCGCCGTTCCCGCCGTATCGGCAGCGGCGGTGAGATAAGATTGCCCGCCGTCGTTCGACGGGATCGCGGCTTCGCCGCTTGACGGGCCAAGGCGCGATATTTTATTGACCAACCCCGCTATCGGGGAATACTTGCCGCCTGGGTCGCCGCAGCGATGTTGCCCAGCCCATCGCCCCTTGGCGGGTTAGGCCCGGGGCGATGGGCTATCAACCATAGCGCCGCTAAGCGACAATCTGCTCCATGGCCTGATAAATGCGTTTTTCCGAAATCGGGTATGGCGTGCCCAATTGCTGGGCAAAATAACTGACCCGCAATTCCTCGATCATCCAGCGGATTTCCAGTACATCTTCATCTTCACGCCGGTTCGGCGGCAGCTTTTCCAACCATTGCCGCCAATGTTGCTGTACATGTTCAACCTTGATCATCTGCGCCCGATCCCGGTGCACGTCGTTGGCCAGTTTTTCCAGACGCCGTTCAACGGCCCGCAGATAGCGCAAGGTATCCGCCAGCCGCTTCCAACCATTGCCGGTCACGAAACCACGATAGATCAAGCCGCTCATCTGGCTTTTGATATCCGACAACGCCAGCGCCAATGCCATATCCACCCGGCCTTTCAGGCGTTGATTGATGGCGAAAACCGCCGACAATATGCTTTCGACCTGAATGGCGATCGCCACCACTTCCGCATTCAGATTGGCCCGCACATGTTCCTGCAAACCGGCGTAAGCCTGTTCGTCCCAGACCAAACCGCCCCGGTCGGCCACCAGTTTGTCTATACCGCAGGTGATGCAGTCGTCGATCAAATCCATGACTTTGCCGTAGGGGTTGAAATAGAGCCCCAGTTTGGCTTTGTTGGGCAATTTTTCATGCAGATACTTAATGGGGGAAGGCACATTAATCAATAGCAGCCGCCGGATACCCAGCCACATGGCGCGCGTTTGGTCATGCTCGTTTTCAAAGAGCCGGATGGCCACGCTTTTTTTCTCATCCACCAGCGCCGGATAGGCTTTTAATGAATAACCGCCCCGCTTATGCTCATAATGCGCGGGCATGTCGCCGAAACTCCACTGAACAAGATCCTTTTGCTCCAATCCCTCATCCGCCACCGAGGATAATGTCTGCTGCAAGGTCACCTTGAGCTTGAGTTTAAGCGCATCGAGATCCTTGCCTTCGGCCAAGGTTTTTTGTTGGTCATCAACCACCCGGAATGTCATTTTCAGATGATCGGGCACCTGATCCCATTGCCATGCCTCACGGTCGATGCTTACGCCGCTCATACGGCGAAGTTCCCGTTCCAGCGCATCCAATAACGATCCATCGTAGGGCGTGACCCGCTCCAGGAAGGCATCGGCGTAATTAGGCGCCGGGACGAAGTTACGCCGTAATGTTTTCGGCAACGATTTTATCAAAGCCATTACCAATTCACGGCGCACGCCGGGAATCTGCCAGTCGAAACCAACCGACGCTACCTGATTTAACAGCGGCAACGGAATGTGAACCGTCACGCCATCGGCATCGGCGCCGGGTTCAAACTGGTAACTCAACCGTAATTTGAAATTGCCCTGCCGCCAGACATTGGGATAATCCAGGGCGCTGATATCCTCCGCGCCTTCCTTGATCAACATGCTTTTGGCGAAATTCAGGCATTCTGGGTCCTGCATGGCGGCGGTTTTCCACCAACTATCAAAATGCCGCGCCGAAACCACTTCCTGGCCGATCCGCCGGTCATAAAAAGCGAACAGCGTCTCGTCGTCCACCAGAATATCGCGACGCCGGGATTTATGTTCCAGTTCCTCCACTTCCCCCAACAGTTTGCGGTTAGCGTGAAAAAACGGATGCCGCGTGAGCCAGTCGCCTTCCACCAGCGCATGGCGGATAAATAATTCACGGCACAGGACAGGATCTATCTGGCTGTAATTGACTTTGCGGCCTGTAACAATCGGCAGCCCCAATAGCATGACCTTTTCCACCGCCATCACCGAGCCCAGCGCTTTTTCCCAATGCGGTTCGCTGTAACTGCGTTTGACCAGATGCAATGCCAGCGGCTCAATCCATTCCGGATCAATCCGGGCGGCAATACGTCCCCATAAACGACTGGTTTCCACCAGTTCCGCCACCATGGTCCACTTAGGCGGTTTCTTGAATAAGCCGGAACCGGGATAAATGGCGAAACGCGCGTTCCGCGCCCCGGTATATTCATGCTTGTCGGCGTCTTTCTGACCGAGATGGGAAAGCAAACCGGATAATAACGCGCAATGCAACGCACGGTAATCCGCCGGTTGGGTATTGACCGGCAAACCAAGCGTTTTCACGGTCTGACGTAATTGGGTATAGACATCCTGCCATTCCCTGACACGCAAATAGCTAAGAAAATCGGTACGGCACAATTTGCGGAACTGGCTGGAGGGCAGCAACTTTTGCTGCTCCTGAACATAATCCCACAGTTTGACGAAAGCCAGAAAATCCGACTCTTTATCGGCGAACCGGCGATGCTTCTCATCCGCGGCCTGTTTTTTATCCATCGGCCGCTCCCGCGGATCCTGGATAGACAAGGCGGCGGCGATAACCATCACTTCGCGAACACAGCCGTTGGCGCGGGCTTCAAGCACCATCCGCGCCAGCCGGGGGTCCAGCGGCAATTGCGCCAATTGCCGGCCAAGCGGACTAAGACGATAGCCATGAAGGGATTGACCGGCCAGCGCCCCAAGTTCTTCCAGTAAACGCACCCCGTCTTGAATTTGCCGTTTATCCGGCGCCTCAACAAACGGAAATGCCGCGATATCGCCCAGCCCCAGGGCGGTCATTTGCAAAATAACCGATGCCAAATGCGTGCGCAGAATTTCCGGATCGGTAAATTCAGGCCGGGAAAGGAAGTCCTGCTCGGAATAAAGCCGAATACAAATCCCGGCCGAAACACGGCCGCATCGCCCTTTTCGCTGGTTGGCCGACGCTTGTGAAATGGGTTCGATGGGCAGCCGCTGCACCTTGGTACGAAAACTGTAACGGCTGATACGCGCGGTGCCGGGATCAATGACATATTTAATGCCGGGCACGGTCAATGATGTTTCGGCCACATTGGTGGCCAGCACGATACGCCGGCCATGGTGGGACTGAAATACCCGGTTTTGCTCGCTGTTGGATAAACGGGCATACAGCGGCAAAACCTCGGTGTGCGGCAAACCCAGTTTATTCAGACCATCGGCGGTATCGCGGATTTCACGTTCGCCGCTCATGAAAATCAGGATATCCCCCGGCCCTTCCCGGCTCAGTTCATCCACCGCATCGAAAATCGCCTGGCTTTGATCGCGGTCCGCGTCGTTATCGTTTTCCACTACCGGCCGGTAACGGACATCAACCGGATAGGTGCGGCCGGAAACTTCAATAATCGGCGCGTTGTTGAAATGACGCGAGAACCGCTGCGGATCAATAGTGGCCGAGGTGATGATCACTTTCAGATCCGGCCGTTTAGGCAGCAATTGATACAGATAGCCGAGAATAAAATCGATGTTCAGGCTGCGTTCGTGGGCCTCATCGATAATCAGCGTATCGTATTGCAGCAACAGCCGGTCCTGCTGAATTTCCGCCAGGAGGATGCCGTCGGTCATCAGTTTGACCAGGGTATTTTCCCCCACCTGATCGTTGAACCGGACTTTATACCCCACCGCCTCGCCCACCGAGGTCGACAGTTCCTGGGCAATCCTGTCGGCCACACTGCGCGCGGCAAGACGCCGCGGTTGAGTGTGCCCGATGGTCCCGGTGATGCCGCGGCCGAGTTCCAGGCACATTTTCGGGATTTGCGTGGTTTTTCCGGAACCGGTTTCCCCGGCGATAATGACCACCTGGTGGTCCCGAATCGCCTGGAGAATATCGTCGCGTTTCTGACTCACCGGCAGTTCGGGCGGATAACTGATGGCCGGGCAGGATGCGCGCCGATTAGCCGCATACTGGGCGGATAACTGAATATCGTTGGTGATTTTCTGAATGTCGGCGGCTTGCGCCTCCAGGGAGGTCGATTTCATGACGCCCTGCAAACGGCGACGCAAACCGGTTTTATCGCGGAGCATAACCGACTCCAGCGAAGCGGACAGTGCCGCCAGCGTTGACTTCACGTTGAATTTCCTTAACCTGCGACCGACCCTGCCTTATATGTCGGCCCGATGTATTACATGGCGCAAGTTTACCATATCCGTCGCCGAGACAGGTCATGGCCGATGGAATCGTTCAGTAATTTCGAACAAACAACTCGAAATATTGCGCTATCAGTGACGGGCAATTGTGAATAAAGTGCTTCTTATTGCCAGGGGTTTAAGACCCATTCAAGAATAAGGAAAAACCAATGAGTAAAGTGCTAATTCTAAAATCCAGTATTTTGGCGACGTTTTCCCAATCCAATCAGTTGGCCGATTATTTTATTGATCAATGGCAAAAAAACCATACCGGCGACGAAATTACCGTTCGCGATCTGGCAGCTAATCCGATTCCGGTTCTGGATGGCGAATTGGTCAGCGTACTGCGTCCCTCGGACGTAACATTGACATCCCGGCAGCAGCAAGCGCTGTCTTTGTCCGATGAGTTGATCAATGAATTACAATCCCATGATGTGATAGTCATGGCCGTGCCCATGTATAACTTCAATATTCCCACTCAGTTGAAAAACTATTTTGATCTGATTGCCCGCGCCGGCGTCACATTCCGTTATAGCGAACAGGGACCCGAGGGTTTGGTCAAAAACAAACGCGTCTTTATCCTGACGACTCGCGGCGGTATCCATAAAGATACGCCAACCGATCTGGTGACGGCTTATCTACGCCTGTTCTTGGGATTCCTCGGTATTACCGATATCCAGTTCGTCTTTGCCGAAGGCGTGGCTTACGGTCCTGAAGTGGCCGCTAAAGCGCAGGAAGAAGCAAAAGCGGTTATCGGCCAATACGTGGTCGCCTGATCCTATCTGGCGGGCGGACATAAGGAAGCCGGTGAATCGGTCAGCGCCGGTTGCAATAAAGCCGTACTCTGTTTGTCCGCTTTGATAGTAATGTCATGCTCGATTCTGACATTCATATTAATGGTTATCGGCTCCTTTGGCATGGCCAATTCAATGCGTGGCGAGCAGGCGCTCGTCAATAACAATGCCATCGCCGCGATGATGCCATAACCCGCTTTCATTGATTTACCCCCCGCAATCCTCCCGGCAGAACAGTCTGTTGCTCCAGAACCTGTTCCACCTGCGTCCCGAAACGCAGGCTTCGCCATAACTGAAACAGATTTTCCTGCTGCCGGTAATTTAACCGAACTTCCCTGCGTCCGTCGTAATGCGGGCTGCTGCCGTATATCCGCGCCGACAACACCATATTGCCCGCCGGGTCGACATCCAAATCAGCCCGGCTGTGGGAAATTTCCATGTAGCGCAACAAACTGACAGCGGCGCCAGTGGCGGGATTACGGCGACCGATTTCATCGGCGAACTGCTTATCCAGCCGCAAGGTTAAAAAATGGTCATTCGCCAGCCAACCATGATGTATATAGCCTGACGGGTCGCCGAACTGCAACGGTAATTCTCCGCTCAACTTGCCGGAAAGGGAAATTTGATGGATTTTCAACACCGCCATCAAGCTGCTCATTTCAATGGAATTCAGGCTGAGCACCGCCGCCTCGCGTTGCGGCAAACTAAACGGCGACAAGCGGATATGGCCGCCCAAGGCGTCGACGCTGGCTTGAGTCAACATCAGCGGCCGATCCCGGTCATAAGGATAATAGCCCTGTAGATCCATCGCCAGATGACTTAGCGTTACGGGGGTCAAAATCGTAGCAATAGCCAGCCTGACCGGCTGCCTAACGCCCAGCAGCCAACGCTTATCCTGTAGACGATAGGACAAGCCGAGGGCAATGCCCTGCAACCGGTGATCGCCAATCCAGACATCGCCGCCGCTGATCACGGCATGCCCGCCCGCCAGAAAGCCTTGCCTCGGCGTCGCGGAAAACGCGCTCTGGCCATGGAATTCGCCGCCGTTGAACAGCATCCCCAGCGAAGGGGCCAGCAGAGGCTGCAGCGCGCGTAGCGGTTGGCGGGGCCACCAGGCCTGGCCGCGCCAGCGGCGCCCGTCCCAACGGCCATTAAGCCTTATCGGACCGGCGGCGCCCGCGCGCAATTGACCGCGCCATAACAGATCCCTCGGTCCACGGCCGGTCAGTTGGACAGCAAGGGTTGGCTGCGGCAGAAAACCGCCCCGATTGATTTCGACCCGGCTGGCGTCCAGACGAATTTCGCCGCTCAAAGCCGGCTGTGTGGTAAAACGCCGCCAGCGCAGGGGCGAGATCACTGTCAGCCGCGGCGCGTAGACCCGCAACACGCCATATTGCAACTGGCCGAACGTGCTATTGAGTTGATCCACCTCAATCAGATGAGACACCCAGCCGCCTTGCCCGGCCATTGTCCAGCGCGCCTTGAACAGGGGTATGACGCCGTCGCCCCAATACCGCCAGTGCCATTGCCCCCGATCCGGCAAAAAGTCAGTGGCATGTCCATCGAGATGCACGGTGAAATGACCCATTTTCGCGGTATTGGCGCTAAGGAGGGCTTGTAACCTGCCGTTGAAACCATGGGAAGTTAACACGACGCCCGCCAGCGGTACGCGGGCGCGAGTAATATTCAACGCCTCGGCAACCGGCCCCATGACCTGCAACCGCGCCCCGGGCATCATCTCCAACGCCGGATCGTTTAGCGGGCCGGTCAATTGGCCCGGTATGGCGGCATCAAGGGACAACCGTCCCCGATTGGCCACGCCGGTCACGCGGACAGCCAGCGCATTGCCGTTCAACCCCAGACGCCCAGGGCCGATATTCACCACCACATCGGCCTTGCCGCGAGCGCCTTGGGTCAGCAGATTCAACCGGGCGACAATGTCCACATCCCGCGTTTCCAGCCGCCAGTTTTTGACGCTTAAGGCGATAGCGCCCGCCAACGGTTGGTTCGCATTGGGCCATTGCCAGGTGCCATGCTCAACATTCAGGACGTCAGCATTCAGCCGCCAGGGCAAATGTATTATCGCCGCCGGCGACGTTGGGTCATTCAGCATCAGTTCGCCTTGCCGTTGCCGCCATAGCAGTTTAACGTCCAAGGGATGTTGCTCGCTTAACGCCAGCGTGGCGGCGACTTCACCTTGTTCCGGCGGCGCAAAGACCTGTGGCGCAAGTTGCAGGCTGCCGTGCAAACGCATCGGCTGCCAGGCCGACAGACCCGGCAAAAACAGCTGATTGATGATCAATTGCCGGTCCTGCAAGCGTAAATCCGCCATAATCCGAGGGCTGCGGTAAGTCAGTTGGATGCCGTTGGTCTGCGGGGTCAGTTGTACTTCGCCGGCATAGTTTTGCCAAGGCGCCACCGTCAACTGTGCAATATGCGCCGATATCGCGGGCAAGACGGCGGAAAGTTGGTCCCACCGTAACTTCGCTCTTTGGGAAATCGAGCGGCAGGCCAAATCCACGTCGATGCGCCGGGCATCAAGCCGCCATAAGCCGGCGGAACGCTTAACCGAAAGCTGACTGGCCTTAATCCACACACAATCTCCGCGGTTGAGAGCCAAATCCGGCAGCCGCCAGACGCCCTTCCAGCCGCCGGAACGTGGAGCGATGTTCAAACGCACGTCGGCGGGCAGCCAGCGTTGCGCGATTTTCGGCAGCCAGCGGGGTAAAAAACACCAGGCCGCCAGGGCAAGTAACAGCATAACCAGCAGGGTCATTAGCACAATACCGCGCAATAGCCGAAAAAAAGAGGCTATGCGTCTGAAAGAGACTGATAGGTTGACCATGCCATTCCCTTATTGTCCCGATGTCCGCAAGATATCATAATTAGAAATACGCGTTTAGCGCCGCAACCGGAATGCTCAAAACTGACACGCCCAAAGCGTAAAATGCCATTAGATGCTATGCCTACAGCTTACGTTGGCCGAAATTATGGAGAACAAAATGAAAGTCGCCGTCTATAGTACGAAAACCTATGATTTGAAATATTTATCACAAGTGAACGAACGTTATGGCTATGAGTTGGAGTTTTACGACTTTCAATTGACGCCCCGCACCGCCAAAACCGCCGAAGGGTGTGAAGCGGTATGCATTTTCGTCAATGATGACGGTGGTAAAGACGTGCTGGAAGCACTGGCCAACCTGGGCGTGAAAATGGTCGCATTGCGTTGCGCCGGATTTGACAATGTCGACTTGGATGCGGCGAAAAAACTGGGTATCGCGGTAGTGCGCGTCCCGGCTTACTCGCCCGAAGCCGTGGCTGAACATGCCATCGGCATGATGATGTGTTTGAATCGCCGAATCCACCGCGCCTATCAGCGTACCCGCGACGCCAATTTCTCGCTGGAAGGCCTGATCGGTTTTAATATGCACAACCGTACGGCCGGCGTCATCGGCACGGGTAAAATCGGCGTCGCCGCCATGCGTATTCTCAAGGGATTCGGCATGCGCTTGCTGGCGTTTGATCCCTACCCCAGCGCCCAGGCGCTGGAATTGGGCGCAGAATATGTGGATTTGGCCACCTTGTTCGCCCAATCCGACGTCATTACTCTGCATTGCCCATTAACGCCGGAAAACCATCATTTGCTCGACCGCGAAGCTTTTAACCAAATGAAAGACGGCGTGATGATCATCAATACCAGCCGCGGCGGTCTGATTGATTCGCAAGCCGCCATTGAGGCCTTGAAATTACAGAAAATCGGCGCATTAGGCATGGATGTTTACGAAAATGAACGGGATCTGTTCTTTGAAGATAATTCCAACGACGTCATCCAGGATGATGTGTTTCGCCGTCTGTCCGCCTGCCATAACGTCCTGTTCACAGGACATCAGGCATTTCTGACCGAAGAAGCCCTGACCAATATCGGTGAAGTCACGTTAAATAATCTGCAACTGGTCAGCCAGGGCGAGCACTGCCCCAATCTGCTCACGGTCTGAATTCAGGCCGATATCTCCCTCAAACCGGCTGCCGGATAGCGGCCGGTATTGACCTCGCCAAGCTGCACCCCCCCCCCAAGTCCTGTTGCAGATAAGGGGGTTCAGCCGGCTGGACAGGCTCCGCTGGTCACCGCCCACATTTCGCAACGCTTGCCATTGGATAATTGACACATTTCAACAGCGCTGCCATCCAATTGATGAGCCACTGCCAAGTTGCCGCCCACATTGCGACAACTGGCTTCAATAGCGGATAGCGCCCGCTGCTGAGGCGGTAACCCCGCCGAAGTGCCCTGACCTTGTTGTTCTGGTTCTTGATTGGTTTGGTTGCTGCTGCAAGCCACTAATAACAACGCTGAGGTCGCCACAAACCACAGTGATACCTTCATGAACGTGCTCCGGACAGACTGGTTAGGAACATTCTTAAATGTGCCAGTGTAAACGCATGACAAGCATGCGTCGAGCAGCAATGCAGGGTTTTTACATAATTAACAGCAGCCTATTATTTACTTCCCTTCGCATTTAAATGTGCGATTATCACTTATGGATAATAATCCTTCTAGGGAAACAGGCGGCTGTTTGATTAACACTATTTTGACGCCAGTCATATCCCGGCCAAAAGGCGATTGTCCGAATTAGAAAAGTCATGTTATATAGTGGATTATTCATTCTATGATACCGAAATTCTCCACTATCTGACTCTCTGTCACAGCAGATAAAGCCATATCTTCGCAACAGAGAAATGGTTTTAACATGGATTAAAGACGTATCCGTTGATGATTCAACGCCAAAACGATATAGATAAAATGACTGAAATACAAAATGATCCACTGCTGCCGGGCTATTCCTTCAATGCCCATCTGGTCGCCGGTCTAACGCCGATCGAAGCCGGCGACTTGCTTGATTTTTGCATTGATCGCCCGCAAGGCATGAAGGGTTATATTCTCAATCTGACAGTGAAAGGGGAAGGCGTCGTTGAAAATAACGGTCAGCAATTTGTCTGTCGCGTTGGCGATATATTGCTGTTTCCGCCTCATGAGGTCCATTGTTATGGCCGCGCCCCGGAGAGTCCCTGTTGGCACCACCAGTGGGTTTATTTTCGTCCGCGCGCTTATTGGCTGGAATGGCTGAACTGGCCGTTGCTGTTTGGCCAGACCGGCCACTATCGCCCGGATGAGCGGCATCAGGAAAAGATGACGGATTTATTTGGCCAGATTATTGAAGCCGGACAGACCGCGGGACGCTATGCCGAACTGCTGGCGCTTAATCTGCTGGAGCAGTTGCTGCTGCGGCGCATCGAGGCGCTGAACGCGTCGCAGCATCCTGAGCTGGACAGCCGGGTCCGCGAAGCCTGTCAGTTTATTACCGACAATCTGGCGGATAACAACCTGGATATCGCCAAGGTCGCGCGCCATGTCTACCTGTCCCCTTCCCGGTTGTCGCATATCTTCCACCAGCAATTGGGGGTCAGTATGTTGAACTGGCGCGAAGATCAGCGCATCAGCCAGGCGAAACTGCTGCTGAGCACCACCCAGATGCCCATCGCCAGCATCGGACGCAACGTCGGTTTTGATGATCAGCTCTACTTTTCGCGGGTATTCAAAAAAGTGGCCGGCACTAGCCCCAGTGCGTTCCGCGCCGGGCTGACGAGTACAAATTAGGCAGCTTGGCGGCCGCCAAGCCCGCCTCTTGCGCGGATTTAAAAATTTAATGATGAGACTGGGCGGTATGGACCGGGCTACTAGTATTAGCCCCATTTACACAGCGAATTATTTTTTCTGATATTCGTAAATCAAACTCAACACCGCAATCCAAAAGATCGATAAACGCCACTGTTTGATCGGCTTCAGGTAGCAGATTCACTTTTCCCGCCAAATTAAGAATTTCTTTTCCGCTCAAAAACAACATATTTTGTACAGACAGATTTATGTTTTTCAGCTCTTGTGTAAACTGCTCAATGTTTTCCAGCTCTTGCATTGGCTGTTTCAATTTTTCCAGTTCTTTGATTGCCTGTTTCAATTCCCCCTGGTTTTGCATCAGTTGCGCTAATTTATCCAGCTTTTGCTTGAAAGAGTTCAAATCTGAGATCGACGTTGCATCTTTTTTTCCATTCCCGGGGATCGCTTTTGATGCGTCTGAAGGCTTTACCGGAGGATGTAATCCACGGGAAGATTGTGGTCTGGGGGGCAAGGACCTTAAATGAAGAGCTTGTGCCCGCGGCTCTTTGTAGGTGATGTGCTGACGGCTGGCTCCGGCGCCTTCAGCCTTGGCGGCAACGCCAGAATAAATAGCCTGATTACTCGCATTGACCAACTGCCCCGCATACCGATCCTGAACGGGCGGCGTACCGTCGAGAGGTGGAAACCCCGTTACGGCTAGGGGAAGATCAGGTGAACAGCCGTTTGCCTGAAGGAGATTTGGCATAGTGTTTATTTCCTACAATTGCATGAGAAATAACACTATAGCGACAATAAACCAAACAAGGCTGCAACTGCCTGGTGCTAATCCGACCTGTCACACAAAAGCAAAAATTCTTCGGGTTGACTACTGATATACTGGGGGTAAATAAGATAACCCAATGATTTTATGGTTATCACCCGCAGAATACATAAGGTAACCCATGATCACCACAGACGGTAATAGCGCAGTCGCCTCGGTGGCCTACCGTGTCAACGAAGTCATCGCCATTTATCCCATCACGCCCAGTTCCACCATGGCGGAACAGGCTGCCGCCTGGTCCGAAGCCGGCAAACCCAATCTGTGGGGCGATGTGCCGCGGGTGGTGGAGATGCAATCGGAAGGCGGCGCTATCGCCACCGTCCACGGGGCATTGCAAACCGGCGCGTTATCCACTTCGTTCACCTCTTCACAAGGGCTGTTGTTGATGATCCCCACGCTGTATAAGCTGGCCGGACAACTCACTCCCTTTGTATTGCATGTGGCGGCCCGCACGGTAGCCACCCATGCGTTGTCGATTTTCGGCGATCATTCCGATGTCATGGCGATTCGTCAAACCGGCTGCGCCCTGTTATGCGCCAGCAATGTGCAGGAAGCGCAGGATTTCGCCTTGATTTCCCATATCGCCAGCCTCAATAGCCGCTTGCCGTTTATTCATTTTTTTGACGGCTTCCGAACCTCGCATGAAATCAACAAAATCGAGCCGTTAGCGGACGACATCCTGAAGGCGCTGTTGCCGCAAGCAGCCATTGATGCTCATCGGCAACGGGCTTTAACGCCGGATCATCCGGTGATCCGCGGAACCTCGGCCAATCCCGATACGTATTTCCAGTCGAGGGAAGCCACCAATCCCTGGTATAACCAGGCTTTCGCCCATGTGGAACAGGCGATGGCGGCCTTTGCCGGGGCCACTGGCCGGCATTATCAGCCATTTGAATACTATGGCCATCCGCAGGCCGATCGGGTGATCATTCTGATGGGATCGGCCATCGGCACGTGCGAAGAAGTCATCGACAACCTGCTGGCCCAGGGTGAAAAAGTCGGCATGGTGAAGGTCCGCCTGTTCCGTCCGTTCAGCGCCGAGCATTTGCTGGCGGCGATCCCCGCGAGCGCGCGCAACATTGCGGTGCTTGATCGCACCAAAGAGCCGGGCGCGCTGGCCGAACCCTTATATCTGGACGTGATGACCGCTTTGGCCGAGGCTTACAGCCAGGGTTTGCGCGATCAATTGCCACGCGTCATCGGCGGCCGTTACGGTTTATCCTCGAAAGAATTCGATCCGGCCTGTGTGTTGGCGATATTCAATGAACTGACGTTGCTGCGTCCCCGTCCGCGTTTTACCGTGGGCATCTACGACGATGTCACCCATCTTTCTTTACCGTTGCCGTTGGCCGACTTGCCGCATCGAGCCAAACTCGAAGCGCTGTTTTATGGACTGGGCAGCGATGGCTCGGTGTCCGCCACCAAAAACAACATCAAGATTATCGGCAACGGTACGCCGCTGTATGCGCAAGGCTATTTTGTCTATGACTCCAAAAAAGCCGGCGGACTGACGGTTTCGCATTTACGCGTCAGCGATAACCCGATCAATTCGGCCTATCTTATTAGTCACGCCGACTTTATCGGTTGCCACCAGTCGCAATTCGTCGATAAGTATCAGATGGTGGAGCGCCTGCGGCCGGGCGGCGTTTTTTTGATGAATACCCCCTACGGCGTCGACGACATCTGGGCGCGGTTGCCGCAGGAAGTGCAGGCATTGCTGCTGCAGCGCCAGGCGCGCTTTTATATAATCAACGCCGCGCAAATCGCCCGTGAATGCCAGCTAGGCGCGCGTATCAATACCGTCATGCAGATGGCGTTTTTCCAGTTAACGGCCATCCTGCCGCCGGACGACGCGCTTGAAGCGTTAAGAACGGCGATTGCCCGCAGTTACAGCAGCAAGGGCCAGGAAGTGGTGGAACGCAATTGGCGGGCCCTGGCGATGACGCGCGAAGCGTTGCATGCCGTGCCGTTGCGTGAAGTATCGGCGCAAAGCCCCATGCGGCCGCCGGTGGTTTCCGACGCCGCGCCGGATTTTGTCAAAACCGTGACCGCGGCGATGCTGGCCGGTCTGGGCGATGCCCTGCCGGTATCCGCCCTGCCTCCGGACGGGACTTGGCCGGTGGGCACCACCCGCTGGGAAAAACGCAATATCGCCGAACGCATCCCGTTATGGCAACCGTCGCTATGCACCCAATGCAATCATTGCGTGGCGGCATGTCCTCATTCGGCCATCCGGGCCAAGGTGGTTTCACCCCAGGCTATGGAGGCGGCGCCGGCCGGACTGGCGTCGTTGGACGTCAAATCGCGGGATATGCGCGGGCAAAAGTATGTCCTGCAAGTCGCGCCCGAGGATTGCACCGGCTGTAATCTTTGTGTCGAGGTCTGCCCGGCCACCGACAGGCAGAATCCCGACATCAAGGCCATCAATATGGCGTCGCGGCTGGAACATGTGGAAGAAGAAAAAGTGCATTTCGACTATTTCCTCAACCTGCCGGAAATCAAGCCCGAGCAACTTGAACGTATCGATATTCGGACCTCGCAGTTAATCACGCCGCTGTTTGAGTACTCCGGCGCGTGTTCCGGTTGTGGCGAAACCCCGTATATCAAACTGTTGACCCAGTTGTATGGCGACCGGTTATTGATCGCCAACGCCACCGGCTGCTCTTCGATTTACGGCGGCAATCTGCCCACCACCCCTTACACCACCAATGATGAAGGACGCGGTCCGGCTTGGGCCAACTCCTTGTTTGAAGATAATGCCGAATTCGGGCTGGGTTTCCGTCTGACGGTCGATCATCATCGCCAGCGGGTCCTGCGATTGCTCGAACAGCAGCAGGCCCGGCTACCGGCAGAGTTGGTCGCCGGGTTGCAGGCGGCCAGCGTGCCTATCACGGAACGCCGCCAGCAAATAAGCGAACTGCGGGCGCAATTGGCCGGCCATGCCGATGACGATAGCCGTCAGCTGGCGGTGGATGCCGATTATCTGGTGGATAAATCCATCTGGCTGATTGGCGGCGACGGTTGGGCCTATGACATCGGTTTTGGCGGTCTGGACCATGTCCTGAGTCTGTCGGAAAATGTCAATGTACTGGTGCTGGATACCCAGTGCTACTCCAATACCGGCGGCCAGCAATCCAAGGCGACGCCGCTGGGCGCGGTGACCAAATTCGGTGAACAGGGTAAACGCAAGGTCCGTAAAGATTTAGGGGTAAGCATGATGATGTACGGTCATGTTTATGTGGCGCAAATCTCCCTGGGCGCGCAACTTAACCAGACGGTCAAAGCCATACAGGAAGCCGAATCTTATCCCGGCCCTTCTTTGATTATCGCCTATAGCCCTTGCGAGGAACATGGTTATGACCTGGCGTTAAGTCATGATCAAATGCGTCAATTAACCGCGACCGGTTTCTGGCCGCTTTATCGCTTCGACCCACGGCGCGCTGACGAAGGTAAATTGCCTTTGTCGCTGGATTCCCGGCCGCCCAGCAGTGAACTCAGCGCAACCTTGTTGAACGAGCAACGATTCCGGCGGCTAAACGACCAGCAGCCGGATGTCGCCGGCGCGCTGTATCAAGCCGCGGAAAAGGATTTGAAAGCGAAATACGACTTCCTGGCCCGGCTGGCGGGCAAAGGAGAAGCAGCGGAATAGAAACAACGAAATCGTTCCTGGAAAATTCAACAGTGGCCATCACAGCGGCCACTCTTTTCAGCCGGCGGCAGAGGCGTTATTATTGCCGCGTTGGATTTACTCAGAGCGAATAATGGACCAGAAAGACCTTGCCGACGAACACCAACGCGCCTTACGGCGCATTTTTTTTCTATCATGGGTGGCTTATATTCGACCCTTGGTGTTATTTGCAACCTTAACCGTCATCGGATTGCTGATTTCGCAATCCGCCAAAGCGGTGAATATTATTCTGGCCGGCTATGGCATTTTGTTTATCGGCATCATCAAGGTTTTTTATGATATTTCCTGGCGCCGGCGTTTCCGGTTTTATTGTGATCGGCAAGGCGTTTGGATTATCCGCGGCATACTGCCGTGGCATAAAGGCAGGAACGGCCTGACCTGGCTGGAAATCGACGCCGCCGCCTGTCAAAGCGGTCCGCTAAGCTGGCTGACCAAATCACACGATATTTTGATCGCCAACCGTTTTAGCGAATCGCGTCAACTTGTTATGACCCATATCAAGCATGGCGATCAAGCCGTAGCGATAATCAACGACAAACTGGCGCAGGAATTTTCAGACTGAAATTTCCGCCATAACCGTTATAATCCCGTAATCTTATACTTATAGCCGGGCGGCGCGGCACTATTCTGGCACTATTCATTTTGCGCTCCGGATTTTCATTTGCTTAAGGCGTATTGAAGTGGTTGATCAAAAACAGACTTATGATTTCAATAAACTGATGAAGCGTCTGCGGCGCAACGTTGGCCAGGCCATCGCCGACTTCAATATGATTGAAGAAGGCGATAGGGTCATGGTGTGCCTGTCGGGAGGAAAAGACAGTTACACCATGCTGGATATTCTGCGTAACCTACAGCAAAGCGCGCCGGTCAATTTCACCCTGATTGCGGTGAATCTGGATCAGAAGCAACCCGGCTTCCCCGCCGAGGTTTTACCCGCATACCTCGACTCGCTGGACATGGAATACCGGATTGTCGAAGAAAATACCTACGCTATCGTTAAAGACAAGATACCCGAAGGCAAAACCACCTGTTCCCTGTGTTCCCGTTTACGCAGAGGGATACTCTATCGGACCGCCGGCGAATTGGGCATTACCAAGATAGCGTTGGGCCATCATCGCGATGACATGCTGCAAACCCTGTTGCTTAATATGTTTTACGGCGGCAAATTGAAAGCCATGCCGCCGAAATTGATGAGCGACGATGGCAAACATATCGTTATCCGCCCATTAGCCTATTGCCGTGAAAAAGACATAGAACGTTTCGCCAAAGCGCGCCAATTTCCGATCATTCCTTGTAATTTATGCGGTTCGCAGCCTAATTTACAGCGGCAGGTTATCGGCAATATGCTGCGCGATTGGGACAAACTCTACCCTGGCCGTATCGAGACCATGTTCCGGGCGATGCAAAATGTGGTGCCCTCACACCTGGCCGATAGCCAATTATTTGATTTCAAGCAGTTGCATACCGGCGGCGAGATTATCGACGGCGGCGACCTGGCGTTTGACCGGGAAGATCTGCCGGCAACGCCGGCCGGCTGGCTGCCAGAAGGAATCAACGGCGAGCAAGCCTCGCTATTCGCCGAGCGGCTTCCGGTTACGGAAATCAAATAAAACACCGCAGGCGGTCATCCGCCGCTTGCCGCCATCCCACGTCTTGCTGTGCTCGATAGTGCTACCGCCTTATCAAATCAGATTGGGAGGCGGATCGTTGATAGGATTGGGCACAGGATTATAAGGCGGATCCGGTAAAGGTTTGGGGATCGGGGGCGGATCGGTGGGAATGGGGTCGTTTGGGATCGGATCAGCGGGAATGCTTAACCGATATAAGCGGATGCGTTGGCTTGCAGCGGGTGTTAGAGATAATAACATACAGCACACCTCGTTGTGATATGGGTAAGTAAAGGATAGCGTGCAATCGCCATCTCAACAATCAAGGTGCGCGCCTGTCAGCGACAGCCAGAGATGCCGGTGCGCACTGGCTATTGGGGGGTGGGGTCTGAAACATAAATAAAAATGAAAAAAAATGCCAGGTTTTAAAAAACCTGGCATCGTATGAATTAAATATGCTATGCAATAATTCAAAAAAGGAAGTAAGACAATATGGAGCGCAACGCCCATCGCTTGACGTTGCATTCACCTGCAGAATCGATAATGCACGATTACTCGCCAGGGCTTTTTGACTTTGCTCAACTTTAATGAGCTTTTTCATTTTTTTGTCTGCAAACGTCTGGACGAGCAATATCGCCGGTTTATAGCCAACCTGATCGTTTAAGCCGCTGGTACATGACAATGCACCCAGTCAATGTCACCAGCAACGTCACCGGGTAGCCCCAGGCGGTTTTTAATTCCGGCATCTCGGCGAAATTCATGCCGTATAAACTAAAAATGACCGTCGGCACCGCCAGTATGGCGCCCCATCCGGCTAATTTTTTCACCACTTCGTTTTGCCTGACGGTTACCATGGCCAGGTTAACGTTCATCGCATTGGCAAGCATCTCACGCATATCGTCGGTGCGGATGATCACTTGATGGGCATGATCCTGTACATCCCGGATATACGCGCGCAGTTCCTTCGGGATAATGGTTTCATGCAGATGAATCAATTGATTGCAAATTTCAGCCACCGGCATCGCGGCGTTATGCAGCTTCAGCAAGGTGCGGCGCAACCCATAGACCTGTTCCACGGCCTGTGGATCGAACTCGGACTTGAACAGGCTGGCCTCAATGCCGTCATATTGCATCTCAAGCTGATCCACCAGCGTCCGGTAATTATCGACAATAAAATCCATCACCGAATAGAGCGCGAAACCCGGCCCTTTGGCTAATAATTTGGGATTTTCTTCCGCGCGCTTGCGGATAGCGGCATAACCCGACGAATTGCCGTGGCGGACGCTGATGAGAAAATGCGTGCCGACAAAAAAATGGGTTTCGCCGTAAGAGATTTCATCGTTTTCCTGCTGTACGGTTTTAAGCACAATAAACAGCGAATCGCCATAAACCTCGATTTTAGGCCGTTGGTGCGCAGCCAGCGCGTCCTCGATAGCTAACTCATGCAGATTGAATTCATGCTGAATTTTTTGCATAAAAGCCTGATCGGCCTGCCACAAACCCAGCCAGACAAAAGCACCGGGTTGTTTGAGCACTTCGCTGATATCATCAATAGTCACTTCGCCCAAGCGTTTACCTGCCTGGTATGCCACGCTGTTGATCACCTGTTCCATCGTTCTCCCTCTTACAGGCCCGCAATGTTGGGGACTGCTCAGTGCTTCAAGATATACATGCTCTGACTATAGGCGACATCCTCGGGATTGGTTATGGGATAACCCTTAACCCACGGCTTGATTAGGCGGGCATTGGTATATTGATAGATCGGGGCGATGGGCGCTTGCTCGGCGATGATGTCTTCAGCTTTGGCATAATCCGCCGCAAGCAACGCGGCGTTGGTTTGCCGGCTGGCTTCGTCAAGCAACCGATCATATTGCGGGTCGCTGAACCTGGCGATATTGCCGCTATGGCTGGAAGTCAGCAGCGACAGGAAGGTGGAGGGTTCATTGTAATCACCGACCCAGGAAGATCTGACGACATCGAAATTGCCGCTGTAGCGGTTATCGATGTAGACCTTCCATTCCTGATTCACCATCTTGACAGTGACGCCCAGTTTTTTCTTCCACATGGAGGCGATAGCGATGGCGATCTTTTCATTGCTATCGGAACTGTTGTACAGCAGGCTGAGCGTCAGGGGCTTTTCCGGACCAAAACCCGCGGCTCGCAGCAAAATCCTGGCTTCGGCATCCAGTTCATCCTGGGTATGCCGCTGTAGGTCATTGTTATGTGGTTTAAAGCCGACGGTGACATCGGGCGTAAAATGCCAGGCCGGCTTTTCACCGGCGCCAAGCACTCTCTCGGCAATTACCCTGCGGTCAATGGCGTAAGACAACGCCTTACGAACCCTAATATCGTCGGTCGGCGCCCGGCGCGTATTAAAAGCATAATAGTAAGTGCCCAGTTGGTCGGGAGTGAAAACCTGGTCTGGAATGGTCTTAAGCAATTGCTGATAGCGGTTGGAAGGAAACGATTCCGTGATATCAACTTCGCCGGCGAGATATCGGTTTAGGGCCGTGGCGGTCTGATTGATGGGCACAAACGTAACCTGGGTCAAGACGGTATGGCGATGATCCCAATAGTGCGGATTAGCCGCCAGCACCAGTTTTTCATTGACCACCCGCGACTGCAATTGAAAAGCGCCGTTACCCACCAGATGACCGACTTTGGTCCAGTCAGCGCCGAACTCTTCCACCGTGGCGCGATGAACCGGGAACAGGCTGAAATTCGCCGTCAGGCTGACAAAATAAGGTACCGGCTTATCGAGTTGCACCTTCAGGGTATAATCGTCAGGGGCGCTGACCCCCAGCCGGTCAGAAGGTAATTTGCCGGTGATAATGTCGCTGGCATGCGCCAACCCGGCCAGCTCGGCAAACCAGGAAAAGGTGGAAAAACTTTTCGGGTCCACCAGCCGACGCCAGCTGTAAACAAAATCATTGGCGGTGACAGGGTCGCCATTGGACCAGCGCGCATCCCGGCGCAAATGAAAAATAAAGGTGCGGTTGTCGTTGGTATCCCAGCGGGTCGCCACGCCGGGCACCGACCGGCCGGCGGCGTCTTCATTGACCAATCCTTCGAACAGATCGCGCACCACTTCGGCTTCGGTCAGGCCCACCACCTTGATGGGATCCAGCGAGGCCGGTTCATCCTTGATATGACGCACAATGTGTTGTTGTTCGGCCAGTTCTACGCCGGGCGGCACCGAGGCCGATTGCGCAAAACCGCCGGCAACCATCATCAGCGCGGCGGAAAACAGCCATTTGGCAGCAGGCATAGGCTTATCCTTAATCATAATACCGGTTGCAAATCAATTACCCTGGCCATTGGCCGGCGAACGGAGCCATCCTCAAAAAAAACGGCCCCATCAGGCTATAAACGCCAACCTCGCTCAGGATAACGCGATGGAACCGCAATTGAAGTGCAGATGCGGCTCGACATCCCTGGCCAGCCAGGTTGGCCCGTCGAGGTCAATAAACCGCGCGCCGGGGGTCAGCGGCAAGGCGGCGCTAATGGCGCGTGACGTGCATAGCATACAGCCCAGCATAATGCCGAATCCTTGCTCCCTGGCTTGCTGCGCCAATAATAGCGCTTCAGTCAGCCCGCCGGTTTTATCCAGCTTGATATTGATCATCTCGTAATTATCGCGCAATACCGGCAATTGCTGGCGTGTATGGCAGCTTTCGTCGGCGCAAATCGGCAGCGGATGGATAAAGTGCTGCAAAGCAGCATCTTGTTCGGCAGGCAAGGGTTGTTCCAGCATCGCCACGCCCAGGTCCGCCAAAAATTGACAACGGCTGGCCAGTCCTTCGGGATGCCAGGCTTCATTGGCGTCGACGATCAGGGTCGCCTCGGGCACGGCGGCGCGGATGGCCACCATCCGTTCGGTAATCAAACGATCGTCCAGTTTGATCTTCAGCAATCTGGCGCCCCGCAGCCAATATTCACGCGCGGCCTCAGCCATGCTTTGCGGTTCGTCTATACTCAGGGTCTGCGCCATGCGCAGCGTGGTCGGCAACGTCACGTTAGTATACGCCGCCAAAGTTTGACCGGTCATCCGCCGCTCCCAATCCCATAAGGCGCAGTCCACCGCATTACGCGCCGCGCCGGCGGGAAGCAGTTGCTGGAGACCATCACGGGAAACGCCCTGTTCGATATCCGGCACTATCGAGGTCAGTTGCGCCATGACCGACTGTTCAGTCTCGCCGTAGCGGGGATAAGGGGTGCATTCTCCGATACCCTTGACATTATCTTGCTCGATTTCCACCACCACCACTTTCGCTTCCGTACGGCTGCCGCGAGAAATAACGAAGGGGCGCTCAAGCGGCCAGGCCTCGGGATAAAAACGCATTACTCTCATTCTCGAACCTCGAATCAATCTGGGGCTGATGGCGATGCCGACGCTTGAACCCATAAAGGTAGGTCGCCAGGGATTAGTGAGATATTACGTTAAACAACCCTCGAGGCAAACGCAAGTGACTGAATCTGTTGCCCGGTATTGATAGAGCGTTTACGCGGCATCGGCGCGGCGATCACCCCCGCTAGCCTTCGTCGTTCTCATCGGGCTTTTTGACGCTCAGACCGTACTCCCGCAGCTTGTTGGCTATCGCGGTATGTGAAACGCCAAGTCTTTTGGCCAGTTTTCGGGTGCTGGGATAAGTCCGATAAAGGCGCGTGAGCACCGAACGCTCGAACCGCTTGCTGATATCGTCCAACGAACCGTCGAGAATCTCTTCGGAAACAGGCAACGACAACGAAAAATCCGGTAAATCAATATCATTGGCCCGTAATGATGTTCCATCTAGCTGCGCCATGGCCCGATAAAGCACATTTTTCAATTGCCGCACATTACCCGGCCAGGCGTACTGCGTCAGTACCGTCAACAAATCCGTCGCCAGCTTGGGATGGGCCACATCCTGTTCATCGCAAAAATTGGCGATAAACAACTTGGTCAGCGGAATAATATCCTCAGGCCGTTCCCGCAACGGCGGTAAATTCAGGGTCAGCACATTCAAGCGGTAATACAAATCCTCGCGAAATTGCCCTTTATGCACCATTTCCAGCAGATTTTTCTGGGTAGCGCAGATAACGCGGACATTCACATGCATTTCCTGATCCTCCCCGACCCGCCGGAACGTGCCGTCGTTAAGGAAACGCAGGAGTTTGTTCTGCATGCTGGGGGACATTTCCCCGATTTCGTCCAGTAAAACCGAACCGCCGTCCGCCTGTTCGAAAAAACCTTTTTTGCTTTCCAGCGCATTGGGATAAGCGCCGGCGGCATGGCCGAACAGTTCGCTTTCCGCCACATCATCCGGCAAAGCGGCGCAATTCAACGCCAGAAAAGGTTGCTTGCCGCGAGCGCTGCGCAAGTGGCAGGCGTGGGCCAATAAATCCTTACCGGTGCCGGTTTCGCCGGCAATCAGCAACGGTGCATCCAGCACGGCCAGTCGGCGCGCCTGATCGACAACATGCTGCATCTTGGCGCTGGCGGCGATAATATGGCTGAATTCACTGTCGTCCCTGGGTCCGACTTCCTGCAACTGCCGCCCCATGCGTACCGCCGACTTCAACATCACCATTCCGCCCGCCGCAACGAGTTTGTCGTCATCGCCCGACAGCTTGATCGGCGTAATCTCCATCAGATAATCCAACCCTTCCAGCATCAATCGCTGATTATCGGCGCAGGGTTCATTCTCCAGCCAACGGCTGAAATTAAAACCGCTGATAAGGGCACTGATCGGTTGTTGGCGCACTTTCTCCGCGCTAAGGTTGAACAACGACAGCGCGGCTGGATTAGCCAGTTCTATCTTGCCCTTCAGATCGATGGATAACACCGGTTCAGGCATGGCGGCCAGCAAGGCTTCCAGCGCCCGGTGTTCCCGTTCCGATGGCATAAACGCCACGGTGCGAACATCGGTCACGCCCTTGATACGACGGATTTCCACCATAAGCGCCCGAAAGGGATCAAACTCCAGCATGCTGAAATTCAGGTAAATTTTACCGATGGGATCGATATCGATACCACGTAAATCAATTTTCCGCGACGCCAGTAAATCCAGGAGTTCGCGCGCCAGTCCCAGGCGATCTTCACAAATGACTTCCAAACGCATGTCGCGCCTCTTTGACGATAATGGGTAGATCCCGGCAATATCATACGTGGTGGCGCGTTCGGGAAGAAGATATCTGTCACAAAAAGTTGCCACATGGAAAGAAATTTGGCGGGATAAGCGCGAGACACACCGAACAACGTTAGCAAATCTGATTATCGGGCAAGCGCGCCAGGAGGATTACAATTGCCTGAACCGGTTACGCAACCCGAACGACTCGGATGTCACATAACGTTCAACCTGCCGCAAACGCTGCTCACTCCCCCTGAGTTGCTCCTCAAGGCTGTCCAATTGCCGGTCCGCCGTCATGGCGGCGCCGCTGGCCGTATGCGCCGGCGCGGGCTCCAGCCAGAACGCCAGGATCACATAAGCGGCGATGGTCAGCATAAAAAGGCCAAAAAACATTGACAGCACCACAATAATCCGCACCAGACGCACCGGAATGGCGAAATAGTCCGCTATGCCGGCGCATACGCCTTTAATCATGCCCTCTTCAGGCCGGAGATAAAGCTGCTTTTTCTTCGGGTAGTCGGCCAGCATGATTATTGCCTCCAATCGGGATATTCGGCATCCAGAATATCCTCCAATGCCTGGATACGCGCCTGCATGCGCCGCGCATCCTCGGCCAGTTGCGCCAGGCGCCGCGCATCCTGCGCCTGTAACAGCGAACCTTGCCGACGACGGCTGTTATAATGCAACCACAACCATACCGGGGCGACAAACAGTAAAAACACCGTCAAGGGTATGGCGAGCACAATTAACAGGGCATTCATGCAAACTCCTTATCAACGAAATTCCTCACCGGTTATATGCCCCGCCGGGGCCAACAGCCATCGGTGACGGCATCAGTGTCAGATTATTCGACTTTATTCATCTTGGCTTTCAGCGCCGCCAATTGCTGGCTGATTTCATCATCCGCCTGCAATTCGGCGAACCGCTGATCCAGGTTTTGCTGCTTACCAAAGCCGACGCTTTCCGCTTCCGCTTCCATATGGTCGATACGGCGTTCAAATTGCTCGAACCGCGCCATGGCCTCATCGATTTTACCACTATCCAACTGACGGCGGATATCGCGCGACGACGCCGCGGCCTGGTGACGCAATGCCAGCGTCTTTTGGCGGGCCCGGGTTTCAGCCAGCTTGTTTTCCAATTCGCCGATTTCACGCTTCATCCGATCCAGCGTTTCTTCCAGCGCCGTCAAATCCTGCTGCAACGAGGCGGCGATTTTCCCCAAGCGTTGTTTTTCCATCAACGCGGCGCGCGCTAAATCTTCTTTATCTTTGGCGAGCGCCAGTTCAGCCTTGGACTGCCAATCGGCTTGCTGCGTTTGCGCCTGGCCGATGCGCCGCGCCAGTTGTTTTTTTTCCGCCAAGGCCTGCGCGGACGTGGTCCGCACTTCCACTAGCGTATCTTCCATTTCCTGGATCATCAGGCGTACCAGTTTTTCGGGGTCTTCCGCCTTATCCAGCAATGCATTGATATTAGCGTTCACAATATCAGTGAAACGAGAAAAAATACCCATACCATGATCCTCTGACTTAGGTGCAAATTGACATCCGCCGGGACGGTGCATAAACCACTCAGGGGGAAGAGAGTACAAATAGCATGCCAAGTTTTGCGCCGACTTAACAGATTGATTTTAAGTGTATTTAGCGATTGACGTCACCTGACGTTCAACTATAGTGATGGTAAATACCAACTATTGGCGAAAATGACCATGGCGGAGCATCATGAAAATATCCTCGGGCAAGCGAATAACTTTCTCGAGGTGCTGGAACACGTTTCCCGCCTGGCGCGCCTCAATAAGCCGGCATTAGTGATTGGCGAGCGCGGCACCGGCAAGGAGCTGATCGCCCGTCGTCTGCATTATCTTTCTCCCCGCTGGCAGGGTCCCTTTATTTCGCTCAATTGCGCGGCGCTGAATGAAAACCTGCTGGATTCGGAATTGTTCGGCCACGAAGCCGGTGCGTTTACCGGCGCGCAAAAACGCCACCAAGGCCGGTTCGAACGGGCGGATGGCGGCACATTATTTCTTGACGAGCTGGCGACCGCGCCAATGATGGTGCAGGAAAAACTACTGCGCGTCATTGAATATGGCGAACTGGAACGGGTCGGCGGCAGCCAGCCGCTGCAGGTGGATGTACGGCTGGTTTGCGCCACGCATTCCGACTTGCCCATGTTGGCGAAAACCGGTCAATTCCGCGCCGATTTGCTGGACCGGCTCGCGTTTGACGTCGTGGCGCTGCCGCCATTGCGGGAACGCCGTCAAGACATCATGATCATGGCCGAACAATTCGCCATGCAAATGAGCCGGGAGATAGGCTGGCCGCTCTTCCCCGGTTTCAACCCGCTGGCCCGCCAAACCCTGGAGGACTATGACTGGCCGGGCAATGTGCGCGAATTGAAAAATGTGGTGGAGCGATCGATCTACCGCCATGACGATAGCGAACGACCGCTGGAGACTATCCTGCTGGACCCTTTCGCCGCCGTCGGAACCCATGCGCCCTTGCCGCCTTCCGCCGCCGAAAGTCCGGCGACCTTGCCGCTGGATTTGAAAATCTGGCTGGAGCAACAGGAAATTCAGTGGATACAACGCGCGCTGGCGCAAGCGCATTTTAACCAGCGCCAGGCAGCCGATCTCTTGGCGGTAACCTATCATCAATTACGGGGCATGATGAAAAAATACGCCATCAGAGCAGGCGTTGACCCGGAATAAACCACGATCGAGACCGGTAATGCGCGCATGAAACAGCGTTGCTGCGCCTATAGCCATCCGTTACCGCCATTATCACTATCTTAAGTGATGTCTTTCAATGATAATGACGCTCAAAACCCGGCTCAAATCGGGTTATTTTTAGCCAATTGACTGTTTTGCCGGCTATCCGGACGGTTGATTGGCACCCTAAATTGGGAGTCAAGCCAGAGTAAGGTAAACTGGAGCCATGACTCGGTAGGATCCAAGTGGTTATGGGAATAAAAAAGTTTTGTTTGCTTTCGCTGTTATGGGCCGCGGTTACCGCGTTATCCGGCCCGTTTGTTATTGCCGCCGGAACCGCCAGCCCGCCGGTGGATATCCGCCAAAGCGGTTTCGTTTACTGTGTAAACGGTTTACTCAATACCTTTAACCCGCAGATGGCCAGCGGCGGGCTCGCGGTCGACACCCTGTCCGCCCAGCTTTATGATCGGCTGCTGGATGTGGACCCTTATACCTATCGTCTGATTCCTGAACTGGCGCAAAGCTGGGAGGTATTGGATAACGGCGCCACTTATCGTTTCCACCTGCGCAAAAATGTCGCTTTCCAACATACCGCCTGGTTTAGTCCGACCCGATATCTCAACGCCGACGACGTGGTTTTCAGTTTTGCGCGCATGTTCGATAAAACACACCCCTACCATGAAGTGAATGGCGGCGAATATCCTTATTTCGACAGCTTGCAGTTCGCCGATTCGGTGCAAAGCGTCCGCAAAATTGATAACGACACGGTGGAATTCCGCCTAATCAGCCCCGATGCCTCTTTTTTATGGCATATCGCCACCCACTATGCCCCGGTGTTATCGGCGGAATACGCCGAACAGCTCACTCACACCGGCCGACAGGAACAGATTGACCGACAGCCGGTCGGCACCGGCCCGTTTATGCTGGGCGAATACCGGGCCGGCCAGTTTATCCGCTTGTTGCGGCACGACGGTTATTGGCGGGGTCGGCCGCGCATGGCGCAGGTGGTGATTGATCTCGGCGCGGGCGGCATCGGCCGCTTGTCAAAATTACTGACCGGCGAATGCGACGTCCTGGCTTATCCCGCCGCCAGCCAATTGGCCATCCTGCGCGATGATCCCCGTTTTCGCCTGACGCTGCGTCCCGGCATGAATATCGCTTACCTGGCGTTCAATACCGCCAAACCACCGTTGGACGATGTGCGGGTGCGGCAAGCCATCGCGCTGTCAATCAACAACCAGCGCCTGATGCAATCCATTTACTACGGCACGGCCGAAACCGCCGCTTCCATTTTGCCGCGCGCGTCCTGGGCTTATGATAACGACGCCAAAGTCGGCGAGTATAATCCTGATAAAGCGCGGGCGCTGCTGCATGCCATCGGTAAAGATCATCTTCAATTGCGATTGTGGGTGCCGACAGCGTCGCAATCCTTCAATCCCAGTCCGATGAAAACCGCTGAACTGATTCAGGCCGATTTGGCGCAGGTGGGCATCAAGGTGATTATCGTGCCGGTGGAAGGCCGCTTCCAGGAAGCCGGGCTTATGGCGAAAAACCATGATCTGACTCTGGCCGGCTGGTCCACCGACAGTAATGACCCGGATAGTTTTTTCCGGCCCTTGCTCAGTTGCGCAGCTATTCGTTCGCAAACCAATTATGCTCATTGGTGTCAGCCGTCATTCGATGCATTATTGCATTCGGCGCTGCTGTCGCAGCAGTTGGCCGGCAGGATGGAAAGTTACCGCAGCGCGCAGGAAATGCTGGCGCAGCAATTGCCATTGCTGCCTCTGGCGTCGTCGCTACGCTTGCAGGCTTATCGTTACGATATACGGGGCCTGGTGCTTAGCCCCTTCGGTAATGCTTCGTTTGCCGGGGTTTACCGGGAAGATGATCAGGAACAGAAACCATGATTATATTTACCCTGCGTCGGCTAGTGCTGTTACTGATTACGCTGTTTTTTCTCACGCTGATCGGCTTTAGTCTCAGTTATTTCACACCCAACGCGCCGCTCAGCGGCGCGGCGATCACCGATGCTTATCTTTATTATTTCAATAGCCTGATACATCTCAATTTCGGCGTTTCCAGCATTAACGGCCAGGCTATCGGCCAGCAATTGCGCGAAGTCTTTCCGGCCACGCTCGAACTGTGCATTCTGGCCTTTATCCTGGCGCTGCTGTTGGGCATTCCCATGGGGATCGTCGCCGGCGTGACGCGCGGCAAGTGGCAAGATATCAGTATCAGCATCTTCGCCTTGTTGGGGTTATCCATGCCGGTGTTTTGGCTGGCGTTGTTGCTGACGCTGTTTTTCGCCCTGCACCTTGGCTGGTTCCCAGTCTCGGGTCGATACGACTTGTTGTATCAGATCAAGCCGGTAACCGGTTTTGCCTTGTTGGACGCCTGGCTCTCCGACTCGCCTTATCGCCACGAGATGATAGCCAGCACCTTGCGGCATATGGTGTTGCCCATTATCGCCCTGGCGGTCGCGCCCACTACCGAAGTGATCCGGCTGATGCGTATCAGTACCGCCGAGGTCTTCAACCAGAATTATATCAAGGCCGCGTCGACGCGCGGCCTGACCCTCACAACCATCATTCGCCGGCATATTTTGCATAACGCGCTGCCGCCCATTATTCCCAAACTGGGGTTGCAGTTTTCCTCCATGCTGACGCTGGCCATGATTACCGAAGTGGTGTTCAGTTGGCCGGGCGTGGGGCGTTGGTTGGTGAATGCCATCCGCCAGCAGGATTACGCCGCGATCTCCGCCGGCGTCATGGTGGTGGGCTCGCTGGTGATTGCCGTCAATGTGCTGGCGGATGTGATTGGCGCGTTGGCCAATCCGATACGCCATAAGGAATGGTATGATCTCCGATAATATCTACCGTGAAAAAAGCATGCCCAGCCCGCTGCGGTACATCTGGCGTATTTTTTATCACGATGCCATGTCGATGATTGGCCTTTACGGTTTTACGCTGCTGATTTTGCTCTGCCTGTTCGGTTCCCTGATTGCGCCTTATCAGCTCGATCAACAATTTCTCGGTTATCAATTGCTGCCGCCTTCCTGGTCGCGCTATGGCGATGTTTCTTTCTTTTTGGGCACCGACGACTTGGGCCGCGACGTTCTCAGCCGGCTGCTGACCGGGACCGGCCCCACCTTCGGTTCGGCGTTGATGGTTACGATCATCGCTTCGATTTTCGGCCTGATTTTAGGCGTTTGGGCCGGCATTACCCACGGTTTGCGCTCAGCGGCGCTCAATCATGTGCTCGATACGCTGCTGTCCATTCCTTCATTGTTGCTGGCGATTGTGGTGGTGGCGTTTATCGGACCGACGCTGGAGCACGCCATGCTGGCGGTCGGGCTGGCGATCCTGCCGCGCGTAGTGCGGACCGTGTACAGCGCGGTCCATGACGAACTTGAGAAGGAATATGTGCTGGCGGTGCGTATCGATGGCGCTTCCATGTTGCATATCTTGCGTTATGCGGTGCTGCCGAACATCGCCAGCGTACTGGTTTCTGAATTCACCCGCGCGTTATCCATGTCCATCCTGGATATCGCCGCGCTGGGTTTCCTCGATCTCGGCGCGCAATTGCCCTCCTCGGAATGGGGCGCCATGATGGGCGACACGCTGGATTTGGTATATGCCGCGCCCTGGACCGTCATGCTGCCGGGCGGCGCCATCATGCTCAGCGTATTGATCGTAAATCTACTGGGCGATGGCGTTCGCCGCGCCATGATTGCGGAGGTGGAATAATGCCGTTAATGGATATCCGTAATCTGACTATCGAATTTATGACCGATGAAGGCCCGGTCAAAGCGGTGGATCGGGTCAGTTTTACCCTGATGGAAGGTGAAGTCCGTGGTCTGGTTGGCGAGTCCGGTTCGGGCAAAAGCCTGATTGCCAAAGCGATCTGCGGTGTCACAAAGGACAATTGGCGGGTGACGGCGGACCGTTTTCGTTTCGACGATATCGATTTGCTGCAATTAAGTCCGCGTCAGCGCCGCCGACTGGTCGGCCACAATGTCTCCATGATTTTTCAGGAACCGCAATCCTGTCTTGATCCCTCGGAAACCATCGGCAAGCAATTGATTCAGGCAATCCCTGGCTGGACCTATAAAGGGTTGTGGTGGAAGTTGTTCGGCTGGCGCAAACAAAGGGCCATAGAATTACTGCACCGGGTCGGCATCAAGGATCACAAAGAGGTCATGGGCAGTTATCCCTACGAACTGACCGAAGGCGAATGCCAGAAGGTCATGATTGCCATTGCCCTGGCCAATCAGCCGCGTTTATTGATTGCCGACGAACCCACAAACGCCATGGAACCGACCACCCAGGCGCAGATTTTTCGTCTGCTGGCCGGGCTCAATCAGAATAACAACACCACTATTTTGCTGATCAGTCATGATATTCAAATGATGAGTAAATGGGCCAATCGGATCAATGTGCTTTATTGCGGCCAGACCGTGGAAAGCGCAACCAGCGACGAACTGATCGCTACCCCGCATCACCCCTATACTCAGGCGCTGATTCGCTCCATTCCCGACTTCGGCCACTCACTGCCGCCCAAAAGCCGGCTGAACACGCTGCCCGGCGGCATTCCCTCCCTTGAGCATTTGCCCATTGGCTGCCGCCTGGGCCCGCGCTGTCCTTATGCGCAAAAAACCTGTATCGAAATGCCGCCGCTGGAGCCTATCAAGACGCATTGGTTCGCCTGTCATTTTCCGCTCAATATGGAAGGACAATAATCACCATGGACACCCTATTGGAAGCGCGCAATCTGACCAAAACCTTTCGTTATCGCACCGGAATGTTCAGCAAACATCAGGTGGAAGCGGTGAAATCGGTCAGTTTTTCGCTGCGCGAAGGCCAGACGCTGGCCATCATCGGCGAAAACGGCTCGGGTAAATCCACTCTGGCGAAGATGCTGGCCGGTACGGTGGAACCTACCAGCGGAGAAATCATCATTGACGATCACCCGTTAACCTTCGGTGATTTTCGCTATCGCAGCCAACGTATCCGCATGATTTTCCAGGATGCCGGCAATGCCCTTAATCCCCGCCAGCGCATCGGGCAACTGCTGGATGTCCCTTTGCGGTTGAATACCGACATGACGGGGGCGGAACGCGATCAGGCCATCAATCTGACGCTGCGCCAGGTGGGATTGCGCCCTGATCATGCATTCTATTATCCCCACATGCTGGCGCCGGGACAAAAACAGCGGGTCGGTCTGGCGCGCGCGCTGATCCTACGCCCGAAAGTGATTGTGGCCGATGAGGCGCTGGCTTCGCTCGATATGTCGATGCGCTCGCAAATCATCAACTTAATGCTCGAGTTACAAGCGAAACAGGGTATAGCCTATATTTACGTCACCCAACATTTAGGCATGATGAAACATATCAGCGATCAGATTATGGTCATGCAGGCCGGCGAAGTCGTGGAGCGCGGCAATACCGCCGATGTCCTGGCCGCCCCGTTGCATGAACTCACCAGACGGCTGATAGCCAGTCACTTTGGCGAAACCTGGCGGCGCGATACCGCCAACACACCTGAAACGTGAAAGATGACGGGCTTGCCCTATAGCTTTCGGGTTGCAGGCAGGCGGCAAGGGAGTGAACACCGATGAGCTTACATAGGTAAGTGATTCGGGAGAACGAGCGCAGCCAACACCCCTGCTACGTGAAAGATGACGGGCATACCCAATAGCGGCGTATTCATGTTACACTCCGCCGGTTTATAAACACCGAACGTTGCGTCGTTGGCGTCCCGATGACGTAATGATCGCATGTAAAAATGATCACAAGGATTAATGCTATGGGTTTTCTTACCGGTAAGCGCATTCTGGTCACTGGCGTAGCCAGCAATCGCTCTATCGCCTTCGGTATCGCGCAGGCGATGCATCGTGAAGGTGCTGAATTGGCATTTACTTACCAGAACGATAAGCTGAAATCACGGGTGGAAGGCTTCGCCGGTGAATTGGGTTCCAGCATTGTCATACCCTGCGATGTGGCCGTAGACGCCAGCATCGAGGCGATGTATGCCGACCTGGCCAAAGTATGGCCGAATTTTGATGGCTTCGTGCACGCCATCGCGTTTGCTCCCGGCGACCAGTTGGACGGCGATTACGTCAACGCCGTGACCCGCGAAGGTTTCGCCATCGCCCACGATATCAGTTCCTACAGCTTCGTCGCTATGGCCAAAGCCGGGCGCGCTATGCTAAACCCCAACTCGGCGCTGGTCACCCTTACCTATCTGGGCGCCGAACGCGCCATTCCCAATTATAATGTCATGGGACTGGCCAAAGCTTCCCTGGAAGCCAACACCCGTTATATGGCCAACGCCATGGGTCCGCAAGGGGTTCGCGTCAACGCCATTTCCGCCGGTCCGATCCGTACTCTGGCGGCATCCGGCATTAAAAACTTCAAGAAGATGCTGGCCCATTGCGAATCGGTTACGCCTTTGCGCCGCGTGGTCACCCTTGAGGATGTCGGCAACACGGCGGCGTTCCTGTGCTCCGATTTGGCTTCCGGCATCACCGGCGAAGTGATTCATGTGGATGGCGGCTTCAACATTGCCGCGATGAACGAACTGGAACTCGGTTAAGTCCCCCGACGCCAACCGGCTGAGGGACCCGGTTTTCGGGTCCCTCTAGCGTGTGATATTCTCATCCGTCAAACCGTTTAGCCGCCCTGCCAGCCACAGGCGGGCAAACGAGAAAAAGCTTTTCGCCAACGGCATCGCCCGGCCGGGTTCGGCTATCACTATCGCGCCCTGACGTTTCATGACCGGCAAGGTCATCCGTCGGGCAATCAATTCCGGCGTCATCGCCGGCAAAAGATGGCCTCGCGGCATAATGCCGCACCCCAAACCGACATATACCCCCTGCAATAAATGAAAAATCGACGCGCTTTCCAGCGCCACATGAGGGTGTAATCCGGCGGAGCGAAAATGTTCGTCCAGATAGCGGCGAAAATAGCGGCTTGGTTCAGCCAGGCATAGCGGCAATGCCGCCGCCTGTTCCAATGTTATGATGGAAAGAGCAGCAAGCTGGCGGAAATGGTCGGGATTAAACACCAGATCAATGCCATGGTCCGGCAGCGGCGCCGCCTGATAATGCAGTTCATGCAAAAGCGTTGCTTCAAAAAAACCGATGCCGATATCCATGCTGTGGCTCACTAGCGCCTCAAGCAATTGATCGGCGCTTAAGGTCTTGACCTGATATTCGAGGTCGGGATATTCCAGACGTGCGTCATAAAGCAACTGCGCCAACGGCATCGAGCATTGCGGCACGATACCGATACGCAGCGTACCCGCGACGCCCTGTTTGAGGGCTTCCACTTCAAGCCTGAGTCCCTGGTAAACCGAAACGATTTCCCGCGCCCAAGATAAGATCCGTTCGCCTTCGGCGGTAAATCCTTGAAAACTGTTGCCGCGATGGATCAACGCCACCCCAAGCTCTTGTTCCAGATTTTTCAAGCGCGCCGACAGGGTCGGCTGACTGACGAAACTCGCTTCGGCGGCGCGGCCGAAATGGCGCTCGCGCTCCAGATTGCATAAATAAATAAGCTGTTTGATATCCATGGGTTTTAACTGCTAACGCCGAGCGTGACTTTCACCGCCTGGGCAATTTTTTCAACCTGCGGACCATAAATCACCTGGACGTCATTTTCGCCGATGCGCTTAACGCCCCTGGCGCCGGTCAGCATCAACGTCCGGTCAACCACATGATTCATGTCTTTCACCTTAACCCGCAGCCGGGTAAAACAGCAATCCACCTCGGCGATATTCGGCTGACCGCCGAGACCGCGAATAATTTGTCGCGTACGCTCATCAGTCGACAGGGGCGGAGGGCTATTAAGCGTTTCCCGTTGATCTTCCGCTTCGCGACCGGGCGTTTCCACCGACATCCTGGTAATCACCAGCCGAAAGCTGAAATAATAAAGCGGGAAATAAACCAGCCCCAGCAATACCGCATACCACCAATGGGTCTTGGCCCCGCCGAGTATACCAAAAATCGCCAAATCGATGGCGCCGCCCTGCACATTGCCGATCATCAGATGCAACATATCCATCAGCATAAATGACAAACCGCAAAGCACGGCGTGCAATAAATACAAGACCGGCGAAACAAAGATAAAACAGAATTCCAGCGGTTCGGTAATGCCGGTGGTGAATGACGCCAGCGCGCCGGCCATCATCAATGCCTTGACCCGTTTTTTATGTTCGGGACGAGCGCAATGATACATCGCCAACGCCGCGCCGGGCAGGCCAAACATCATTACCGGAATTTTACCTTGCGCCAAAAACCGCGTTGAAGCGCGAATCTGATCATCGGTCAACAACCCCGGATGCGCCAGGGCGGCATTGAAGATATTCAAAGCGCCTACCAGAGTCTGATGATTGGCGGTGACCATGCCGCCAATCGGCGTGAAACGCACTGTCTCATTAAGAATATGATGCAAACCGGTCGGGATGAGAAGTCGCTCGAAAAAACCCAGCAAAAACGCGCCATAATGGCCGCTACGGCCAATCATTTCCCCCACCCACGCGATACCCGCGCCGATGGTAGGCCAAATAAAGGACAGCACCACGCCCACCAGCGGCAGAGTAATCACCGTCATAATCGGCACAAACCGCCGACCGCCAAAGAAACTGATCGCCATCGGCAACGTTGTGGTATAAAAACGGTTATGCAACGTGACCACGATCAGGCCGGCGATGACTCCGCCCAGCACGCTCATATTGTAGGTAAAAATGCCCAACGTCGGCATGAATTCGGCGGCAAACATCTGCGCCTGGGTGGCGGACATGCCATGGGCGACCAACGCCGGTACCGTGGTGGTGGCGGCCGTCAGATTCTGCGCCGCCAGGCTGGCGCTGACCCCGACATGCATGGAGATAAAACCGATGGCCGCAGCAAAGGCCGCCGTCGGTTTTTCCGCTTTTGCCAATCCGATAGCAATAGCCACAGCGAAAAATAGCGGTAAATTGGCAAACAGCGCGCCGGCGACCTGGCGGATAAAACCAATCACCCATTGGGCATACGTCAAGTGGGCGAACGCGTCGCCGGTGACGGCCGGATTCTGCATCGCCGCCGCCAATCCGAGAAAAATACCCGCCGCGGCAATCACCGATATCGGCATCATCAACGCTTTGCCGAAGTCATGAATTTTAGTGCTTACGTCTTGCATCATTGCAGTGTCCTTCCTGTTGTTTATGCATTCAGGGCGCTGACAACCCTGTCGCTGCCGGGTATGCCGATTCTGTATAACCCCGCCAGGCAATAGGATGGCCTCATCCTATCATAACGGCTGTCTATCCTGCGATTAGGTCAATCAATTGGACGCCTCTGGCTAATCACCATAGACTTAACGTTAACTAATCAAAACATTAAACATAATTTAACATAAATCCATTTTCATTTACCTGCGAATCACTATTATGAAATTTAAACCATTGATTAAGCCTTACCATGGCGCAGCGGGCGGTTGGGGTTCACTGGAAGCCACCACGCGTTATGTCATAGACAGCAAGCAGGCACTGAGCAATATTCGCAATTTACTGCGGGTCAATAAGTCCAAGGGGTTCGACTGTCCCGGCTGCGCCTGGGGGGACGACAATACCAGTACCTTCAGTTTTTGCGAGAACGGCGCCAAGGCGGTCAGTTGGGAAGCAACCCGCAAAGGGTTGGATGAGCAGTTTTTTGCTCGTTACAGCGTCACAAAGCTGGCTGAGCAAAGTGATTATTTTCTCGAATATCAAGGGCGTCTGACGCAGCCGCTGCGCTATGACCGGCGCACCGATCATTATTGCCCGATCAGTTGGCCCGAGGCTTTTGATCTGATCGCCCGGCAACTGCGCGCATTGGCGAACCCCAATCAATTGGCGCTCTATACCTCCGGTCGCGCCAGCAACGAATCCTCTTATTTGTACCAGTTATTCGGCCGCATGTTCGGCACCAATAATTTCCCCGATTGTTCCAATATGTGCCATGAAGCCAGCGGCAGCGGCCTGAAACAAAGTATTGGCGTAGGCAAAGGCACCATCCACCTCAATGATTTCGAACAGGCGGACGCAATTTTTGTTTTCGGCCAGAATCCGGGCACCAATCATCCCCGGATGCTGCATAGCCTGCGGCATGCCGCCGATCGGGGCGCCAGTATCGTCAGTTTTAATACCTTACGCGAACCCGGGCTGGAACGTTTTGCCGATCCGCAAAAACCGTTGGAAATTATGGCGCTGAAATCAGGCCGTATCAGCTCGCGTTATCTGCAGCCTCATCTTGGCGGCGACATGGCGGCAGTGCGCGGTATGGTCAAAGCCTTGCTGGAAATCCATCGCCGCGCACTGGCGAACCAGCAGCCTTCCCTATTCGATGAAGCGTTCATCAGCCGCCACACGCATGGCGTCGAAGCCTATCTGGCGGCGGTGGATGCCACATCCTGGCAAGATATCACCCGACAATCGGGTCTCAGCGAGCAACAGCTGCGCGAGGCGGCTGACATCTACCGCCAGGCCAAACGGGTCATTTGCACCTGGGCCATGGGTATTACTCAACATAAGCACTCCATCGACACCGTGCGGGAAATCGTCAATCTGCAATTGCTGTTCGGCCAGTTGGGCAAGCCCGGGGCCGGTTTATGCCCGGTACGCGGTCACAGTAACGTTCAGGGCAACCGGACCATGGGTATTGATGAAAAACCCTCGGCGACGCTGCTCGACAGTCTGGCGACCCGCTTCGGTTTTATCCCGCCTCGCCAACCCGGTTTGAGCACGGTGGAAACCCTTGAAGCCATGCTGCGCGGCGAAATCAAGGTATTGATCGCCCTGGGCGGCAATCTGGCGGCGGCGGCGCCGGATACCCAGCGCACCCAACACGCGTTGCGAGGTTGCCGGTTGACGGTGCACATCGCCACCAAACTGAACCGCAGCCATTTGGTCACCGGCGAAGATGCGCTGATTCTGCCGACCCTTGGCCGCACCGAACGCGATCTCCAGGCCACCGGCAGCCAGTTTGTCACCGTCGAAGACTCGTTTAGCATGGTCCACGCATCGGAAGGCGTCAATCCGCCGTTGTCCGCTTTGCAGCGCTCCGAAACCGCCATCGTGGCCGGTATCGCCGAGGCGGTGCTGGGCAACGATATCGTGGATTGGCGGGCGCTGGCCGGCGATTATGGCTTGATTCGCGACCATATCGCCGCCACGTTGCCGGGGTTCGAGGATTTCAACCAGCGCTGTGAACATCCAGGCGGCTTTTACCTGGGCAACGCCGCAGCCCAACTGCGATTCAACACGCCCAGCGGCAAAGCGGAATTCAGCGCTGCGGCCCTGCCGGGCCGATTGTTTCCGCAACTGGGCTCCCAGGCCGTTCCTTTTACCTTGCAGACGTTGCGATCTCATGATCAATACAACACCACCATCTACGGCCTGGATGATCGTTATCGCGGCGTCTACGGCCAGCGCGAAGTGGTGTTTGTCCATCCGCAGGATTTAGCGGCGCTGGGCCTGGCCGATGGCGATACGGTGGATATCGAAACGCTGTGGAATGACGGCGTTGTCCGGAAGGTCACCGGATTCAAGGCGATAAGCTATGACATCCCGCGCGGCAATCTCGCGGCCTATTACCCGGAAACCAATCCGCTGGTACCGTTATCCAGTTATGGCGACGGCACGCACACCCCCACCTCGAAATCCATACCGGTTCGTCTGGCGCCAAGCCGCGCCGCTGAGCCAACCCGAATTATCTAACCCGCTCGCGCACACGCTTCTCGCCCGCTTGCGGGCGGGTATGTTTTTTATCTGTTTTATGGGTCGTTACACTTGCCGCCGCCGGTCGATTCGCGTAAAACTGTCTGCCGTTATCGAAGCCTTTTTACACTCGCCTGGACATTATGTTTCAAGATAATCCGCTGCTTGCGCAGCTAAAACAGCAACTTCACTCTCAAACGCCGCGTGTCGAAGGCGTGGTTAAAGCCACTGAGAAAGGTTTTGGCTTCCTGGAAGTCGATGCTCAAAAGAGTTACTTCATCCCACCGCCGTTTATGAAAAAAGTCATGCACGGCGATCGGATCATCGCCACGGTGCGCACAGAAAAAGATCGGGAAATTGCCGAGCCGGAAACGCTGGTCGAACCCTTTCTGTCGCGTTTTGTCGGACGAGTGCAAGTCAAGGACGATCGTATAACCATCGTCCCCGATCACCCGCTCATTAAAGAAGTGATTCCCTGCAGGCCGGTCCGCGGTCTGGAACATGAATTCAAAACCGGCGATTGGGCTGTGGCGGAAATGCGGCGCCATCCCTTAAGCGGCGATCGGAATTTTTTTGCGGAAATCAATCAACTGGTCACCACCGGCGATAATCATTTCGCGCCATGGTGGGTGACGCTGGCCCGGCACAATCTGGAACGGGAAGCGCCTGCCATGCCGGGTGAATTGACCCTGCATGACGATAATCTGGTGCGTGAGGACTTAACCGCTCTCGACTTTATCACTATCGACAGCGCCAGTACCGAAGATATGGACGACGCCTTGCATGTGGCGGCTGGCGAGGCGGACGCCTTAATACTGACCGTGGCCATCGCCGATCCCACCGCCTATGTCCTGGTCGACAGTCCGCTGGACACCATCGCCCGGGATCGCGCTTTCACCAATTATCTGCCCGGCTTCAATATCCCGATGCTGCCGCGTGATTTGTCCGACGACCTCTGTTCCTTGCGTCCGCATGAACGCAGACCGACTCTGGCCTGCCGCATCGTGGTCAACAGCGACGGTTCCCTGGGCGAGACGCCGACCTTTTTCACCGCCTGGATAGAATCCAAGGCCAAACTGGTGTACGACGAAGTCTCGGACTGGCTGGAAAACACCGGCGCCTGGCAGCCGGAAAACGACGCCATCGCCGAACAGATCCGTCTGCTGCAGCGAGTCAGTCAACTCCGGGCCGCGTGGCGGCAGAAGTACGCGCTGGTCTTCAAGGATCGTCCCGATTACCGCTTTATCCTTGATGATAAAGGCGATGTGCTGTCAATCCAGGTGGAACCGCGCCGCGTCGCCAATCGCATGGTGGAAGAAGCCATGATCACGGCCAATATTTGCGCGGCCCGGCGACTACGCGACGGCCTGGGTTATGGCGTTTATAATGTCCATCACGGTTTTGACGAGACACTGGTGGAGCAAGCGGCTACCGTATTGAATAATAACGGTATTCAGGCCGATGCCGCCACGCTGATGACGCTGGAAGGGTTTCGCGCCTTGCGCCGCCAGTTGGATGCGCAACCGACCAGCTATCTTGACGGCCGCATCCGCCGTTTCCAGACCTACGCGGAAATCAGCGCCGAACCGGGACCGCATTTTGGCTTGGGATTGGATATCTATGCCACCTGGACTTCCCCTATCCGCAAATACGGCGATATGATCAATCACCGCCTGCTGAAGGGGCTCATTGCCCAAAGCAAGCTCAGCCGTCCTTCCGAGGACGTTATGCTGCGTTTGTCCGAGCGACGCCGGTTGAATCGTATGGCCGAGCGTGATGTGGGCGATTGGCTGTATGTGCGTTTTCTCAAGGATCAAGCCGGTAACGGCGTTCATTATGCCGCGGAAATTATTGATATCTCCCGCGGCGGTATGCGCGTCAAGCTGACGGAAAATGGTGCGGTAGCCTTTATTCCGGCGCCATTTATCCATAGCGTGCGCGATGAATTGGTCTGCAGCCAGGACACCGGCAGCATTCAGGTAAAAGGCGAAGAACGTTATCGTCAGGGCGACAGCATTGAAGTCACCCTGGCGGAAATTCGTCAGGAAACCCGCTCGATCATTGCTCGTCCGGTCTAAACAACCTCGTAATTGACCGGACCTGTGAAGGTCCGGTTATTCGCTCCATCCCTTCGCGTCTTCGATTCACCCAAAAAATGCTGACCTTAAGTCAAATTCCAACTACATTTCAATAATATCGTTTGTCCGTCACAATCACGGCACAGAATCGCATAATGTTGTTGCAACATGTACCGCGAATACTGAGCGCTGGTGAGTCATTTTCAGGTTGTTCGAGATAAGGGCTTAATGCCGACCCGAACAACTATCCTTTATCATGTCATTTACAACCTGCTAACAATAACAATGATATAGGGGGGTATATGTCTGAATGGACAATGCCGGAATGGATAATATCCGCCATTTCCAGCTATGGGTATGCGGCGTTGTTTTTCGCCGCACTCATTGAAGGCCCTATGGCGACAGTCTTTGGCGCGATTCTGGCTTCCCAGGGTCTGTTGCATCTTGGCGGCGTATACACTGTCGCGGTGGCCGGCGACCTGACGGGAGATTTGCTTCTCTACGGGCTTGGCATGAGCGGCCGACTGACGACGATGCGATTATTTCGGCGTTTCGATCCCGGCCGTTGCCAGCAACTGCAACCCTTTATGGCACAATTCCGTTCTCATCCGGGGCGCGTGCTGGTCACGGCGAAACTGACTCATGCAGCAGGTTTTCTGGTGTTGTTGAGCGCCGGCGCGGCAAGAATCCCCCTCTGGCTTTTCCTAAAGTTCAATTTGCTGGCGACGTTGCCCAAGTCCGGCTTATTGCTGCTGCTGGGCGTGTTTGCCGGCGCCGCCTGGCGGCGAATCGATTTGTGGCTGTGGCTATTTTCCTGCTCGTCCCTGGTTGTGCTCGGCATCATTTTGATTGTTTATCTTCGCAAGATCACCGGGTCTGTGCTGCCGGGGAGGTAATCTTATGCGTATCGCGGTATTTACCGACAGTTTTTATCCGGAATTAGGCGGTATCCAGGATTCGGTGTTGTCCGAATGCCGGGAACTTGGCAAACGAGGACACCAGATCGTGATACTCGCTCCGCGCGCCGGCAGGCAGGATTTTCAACTGGCCGGCGTACCGGTGCATGAAGTCGACGCGGGCGATAATGTCGCCATCCGGCGGCTGTTTTCGCTGCCGATCCCCAGTTCCACCGGCCAGTCGCGATTACTGGTGCCGACCGGGCAGCGCTGGCGTCAAATAGTGTCTTTCGCGCCGGATATCATCCACACCCATACTTTTCTTGGCGCGGGACTCGAAGCACTGAGCGCGGCGCGCCATCTTGATATTCCGATAGTAGGGACCAATCACTGGGCTATCGGAGAGTTTGGCGGGTATACGCCTTTTTCGGCCCGTTTTTTCACAAAGGTCAGCGTACGGGCGGTCACCCGCTACTACAACCATTGCGCAATGGTGACCGGGCCATCGCATTCCGTTATCGACGAAATGTGCACGCATGGGCTGCGCCGACCCCATTGCGTCGTTTCCAATCCGGTCGATACCGCCTTGTTCAGCCCGGTGTCGGACGCCGACCGCGAAACACTTAAACAGACGTTCGGATTTAGCCATTCAACCATCGTTTATGCCGGCCGGCTGGCGAACGAGAAAAAAATCGATGTATTGATCCGCGCTCTGCCGCTAATCGCGCGACAGGCACCCGATGTGATGTTGGTGCTGGCCGGTCATGGTTCAGCCCGCCGTCGCCTGGAACACCTGGCGCACGACTTGGGGGTGGGCGCGCGGGTCCGGTTTACCGGCACGCTGAATAAAACCGCCCTGGCGGATGTTTTTCATGCGGCGGACATCTTCGCCATCGCCAGCACATCTGAAACACAAAGTATGGTATTGATTCAGGCGATGAGCGCGGGATTGCCTGTGGTCGGCGCGCGGTGGCGCGCGCTGCCTGAATATATTGATGCACAATCGGGTTTTCTGGCGCAGCCGGACAATCATGAAGATTTCGCCAGCAAGCTGGCACAGTTGTTACGCTCGCCGGCGTTACGTAAACAAATGGGCGAGCATGCCGTTCGCAAAACCAAGCAGTTTTCTATCACTACAGTGACAAACCGTTGGGAAAAAATTTACGCACAGGCCAACCTGGCCTTACCCGAGGGGATGTCGCGTATTTCAGGAGCGAAATTGTGAAACTCAGCTTGATAATTCCGGCTTATAACGAAGAGCAGTATCTTGCGACCTGCTTGCAATATGCGATCAAGGAACTGACGGCGCAGGCTAAACCCGGAGAATTCGAAATTATCGTGGTCAATAACGCCAGCACGGATCGAACGTCGGCGGTCGCCGCCGGATTTGAAAATGTCCGGGTGGTTTACGAACCGGTAAAAGGACTGACCCGCGCCAGGCAACGGGGGCTGGAGTCGGCATCCGGCGAGATTCTGGCCTTTGTTGATGCCGACACCCGGATGCCAGCCGGCTGGCTTGGCAAAATTCTGGATGCCTATGAGCAAAACACCGATCTGGTTTGCGTCAGCGGTCCATACCGCTATTTTGACTTGCCCTGGACAAAAGGTTTACCAGTCAAACTTTATTGGATGCTGCTGGCGAAACCAACCTATTGGTTCACCCGGTATATGGCGGTTGGCGGTAATTTCGCCGCCAGTAAGCAGGCATTATTGCGCATCGGCGGATTCGACACCTCCATTGCGTTTTATGGCGAAGACACCAACATCGCCCGGAGACTGGCCAGCGAAGGCCGGGTACGGTTCGACCTGGACATGGTCATGGAAACGTCGGCGCGTCGTCTGAGAGAAGAAGGCTTTATCGCCACCGCCACACGGTATGTCATAAATTTTATGTCCGAGGCCATTCGCAATAAACCCGCGACCTCGGAGTACCGGGATATCCGCTAGGCAAAAATTACTGGCCGTAGTAGGCGTTTTTTCCATGTTTACGCAGATAATGCCGGTCCAGTAACACTTGCTGCATCGGCGGTAAATCCGGCGTCAGCTGGCGGGAGAATAACCCCATATAGGCCAGTTCTTCCAATACCACCGCATTGTGCACCGCATTATCGGCGTCGACGCCCCAGGCGAACGGGCCATGGGAATTCACCAACACCGCCGGTATATCATTAGGATTGATGGCGCGACTGGCAAAGGTTTCGACGATAACGTTGCCGGTTTCCCATTCATAGCGCCCCTCGATTTCTTGGGGGGTCATGAGACGGGTACAAGGAATGGCGCCGTAGAAATAGTCGGCATGGGTGGTTCCCCAAGCGGGAATATCCCGGCCGGCTTGCGCCCAGATGGTGGCATGACGTGAATGGGTATGCACAATACCGCCGATATCGGCAAATTCGAGGTAAAGTACGCGGTGAGTATCGGTATCGGAAGAGGGTTTTTTCCGCCCTTCCACCACTTTACCGGTTTCCAGTTCAACCACCACCATATCCTCACGCGCCATTGCGTCATAACTGACACCGGAAGGTTTGATGACCATCAGTCCCTGACTACGATCGACCGCACTGACATTTCCCCAGGTAAATGTCACCAGATGATGACGCGGCAGATCCAGATTGGCTGCCAGCACAATGTCTTTCAATTCGTTAAGCATCGTTGAATCCTCTTACACGCTAGAGGACATTGTCCGGTCAGCATAAAGCGGAGGCTATGGCTCAGACTGCTGAAGATCGGACGTACTTCTGCTACAGACCCGGTTTCGCGACACGCGGCATACTGTTAGCGCCCTAAGTCATATTCAGACAATGCTTAAACAAGCTAAACGAAACAGCCATACTATAATTATTACTGAGCAATCAATTAAAATTCAAAAATTGGAGTCTGTTATGATATTGAATAATTCTGGTAAACGTATGGTCTCCGTTACCTTGGCCCTGGCCATCATGTTGTCTCTAACCTCTTGCGAAGGCATGTCGAGACGTAGCCGCAATACTGCCATTGGCGCCGGCGCCGGCGCAGTGGGCGGCGCTATCCTGACTAATGGCAGCGGCCTTGGCACTGTCGGCGGCGCGGCGGTCGGCGGCATCATCGGCCATGAGGTACGTTAATCCCCGCAGCCGCCTTGTCGTATGGTTTTACCCGGTGACACTGTCAAATTTAGGGTCAAATCGCCTATGACGCCTAAGAAATTTACGGTCAAGGAAGCAGTCGTACCCCGCGACAAAAATATTTTCCATCAGCGCCTTGTCGCGGGGTCGAAACAGAAAAATTCAACGGAGCCCTAGCGGGTCTTTACCATAACGATCAGCCATCACGCTCATCCGCCGGCTAATTTGACTTTGAGGCCTTTGGCCACCAGTAATTGCTGCAACACTTCGCGCTTGTCACCCTGAATCTCGATCACCCCTAGCTTAACAGCGCCGCCGCACCCACATTTTTTTTTCAGTTCGGCCGCCAATGCCGCCAGGGCCTGATCGTCCAAATCCAGACCGGTAATCAGGCAGACGCCTTTGCCCTTGCGTCCGCTGGTTTGCCGCATAATCCTGACAATGCCGTCCCCTTTGTCGCGGGAGACCGGCGCGGAGGGCGTAGTTATCCGACCGCTATCGGTGGAATAGACCAGACGGCTGTTATCTTCCATCATGCACCTGTGAATGAAGCAATGTCTGTAAAATGGCTTGCAACGCCGCTGCGGGTTGCGTCGCCTGAGTGATGGGCCGGCCTATGACCATATAATCCACCCCGTTGCGCCTGGCGTCTTCCGGCGTCATGACACGACGTTGATCACCGGCGTCACTGCCCGCCGGGCGAATTCCCGGCGTCACCAGCAGCAGATCGGCGCCGAACCTGGCTTTGAAACCCGACGCCTCCCTGGCCGAGCATACAATGCCGTCCAATCCGCAACGGTGGGTCAATTCCGCCAGCCGGCCGGCATAATCCGCGGCGCTATAGGGAATACCCAACGCCACCAGATCCTCATCGGCCATGCTGGTGAGCAGCGTTACCGCAATCAATTTCGGCGCCTGCGCGCCAAAAGAGTCCAATGCGTTTTTGGCGGCCGTCATCATCCGCTCGCCGCCGCTGGCATGAACGTTCACCATCCAAACGCCCAAATCCGCCGCGGCGCCGACAGCTTTAGCCACGGTAGTGGGAATATCATGGAATTTCAGATCAAGGAAAATGTCGAACCCGCGCTGTTGCAACGCTTTGACCAATTCCGGGCCAAAACGGGTAAACATTTCCTTGCCTATTTTCAGCCGGCAATCTTTCGGCGACACCTGGTCGGCAAAAGCCAACGCCTGGGACCGGTCGGCGTAATCCAGCGCGACGATAATCGGCGAAGAAAACGTTGGCGATAAGGACGACAAGGGGGTGGAGATCATTGCATTACCTTTAGAAGCTGCTGACCGATCACTGCGGGCCGGTGGAACATGGCGGCCATGGCGATACGCTTTGCCGCATGTCTGTTTCGACGATAAGGCATTTTACCTGCGGGGGAAGAAAAAGCCCAGAGCGGACCGGGAAATGACGCGGCTTATTGTTCGTCGAGACCACGTATGGGTTTGATGGACGCCCACGATTTACAAGAGGGACAATGCCAATAGAGGCTATGCGAGGTGAATCCGCATTTTTGGCAACGATAACGCGGTTTGGTCCGAATCTGTTCCCCCACCATATCCCGCAGCACCTGCAAGCTCTCCTTCGCCCGCCCGTCTTCCGCTTCGCTGAGATGGAAATCCATCAAGCGATGAAACATACGCATGGTGGGATGTTGCCGTAGCTGCTGATTGATATAAACCTGCGCATTTTCCGGCCCTTCCCTGCGCTCGATAACATCCACCAGCAACAGTTCCGCCGCCGCGCCGGAATTCAGCGCCACGCAACGGGCCAGAAATTCCGCCCAAGCTTCCGGTTTTTCAAGATGCTGATAGCAGGTTTGCAGGATAGGCAACGTCTCGCTGACCATTTCCTTATCCTGATCCAGCACTCTTTGCAGGGCGTTTACCGCGGCGGAATACTCTTCCCGCGCCACGAAAATACGCCCCATCATGATCGATACGCGTGAACAATTTTTATCAGCCGCCGCGCCTTTTTTGAGCAATGACATGGCCTTATCCAAATCGTCATTGTCCATGGCCAAGAGCGCCAATTCACAATAAAAATGGGCAATGTCGACCCGGCGGTTGACCTTGCCCAATTTGACCAGCTTCTCAGCCGCCTCTATCGCTTTGTTCCAGTCACTGGTGGCTTGATAAATCTGCAGAAGCTGCTGTAACGCCCCCGTTCGAAAGTCTTCTTCATCAATGAGCTGGTTAAACATTTCTTCGGCGCGATCGTAAAAACCGGCGGCCATGTAATCGCGGCCCAGTTGCTGCGTCGCCAGCAAGCGCTGTTCGAAGCTCAGCGCAGGACTGTCCATGAGCGATTGATGGATACGAATGGCGCGATCGACCTCCCCGCGGGAACGGAACAGATTTCCCAGGGTAAGATGGGCTTCAACAGCATCGCTGTCTTCCTTGAGCATATCAAGAAACAGGTCCACTGCTTTGTCCTGTTGATTGGACAGCAGGAAATTCACCCCCGCGACATACTCGCGGGATAAACGGTTAGCGTTTTGTTGCTTATCCTGCTGCGCGCTTCTGCGCCCCATGTACCAACCGTAAGCGGCAGCCACGGGCAACAACAGAAACAGCAGCTCTAACATAACGCGTTATTCCTTAGTCATGCCGGGCGCGGTAGTGGGAGGCACGATGTTGTCAACTGGCGCTGGCTGTTGCTCCAATCGTTTGATCCTCCGTTCGGCGCGCATCAGCGAGAAACGTACGCGCAAGTAAAACAGACCGCAGATCACCCAGCCGAGGACCAGACCCAAGGCAAACATCCAGGTTAACAGCGTCGATACCCGATATTGCCCCTGGGCCAATAAGTAATTGAAAGTGATAACCTGATCGTTATGCGCCCCAAAGGTGACTGAAATGATAAAGATCACCAAAATCAGCAAAAATATCAGTGCATATTTCACATTACATCCTGCAAAAGCGTTATTCAGCAAGAGTACACCGGTAAACCGGCACCAAGAGGGTATAAATTAGCATTTCCAGCGCGCTGAAGGAAATCCCGCAAACAATTTAACGGCATTATCTCTGAGCCAAACCCGCTTGCGGGTATTGCCGCCGACGCAATGCATTAAGTCGATCACGATGGCAAGCACCATGAAATTCAACAAATCAGCTGCTCCTCTTGATATTTATTCAATTCTGCATAAAAATGATGCAATCCACAAGCGAATCGAGAACGCTTAATGTCCAAGCAGGATGAGCAGCGCTTACTGGTAAAAATCGCGACGCTTTATTATACCGAAAACCAAAAACAAGCGGATATTGCTACGGCATTGCATTTATCCCAATCTTTCGTATCCCGCGCCATTACCCGTTGCATCAAAGACGGGATGGTCAAAATCAGCGTGGTGCAACCGCCCAATATGTTTATGGCGTTGGAGTCGGCGATTCAGAAACGCTATGGCATAGATCAGGCCATTGTGGTGGATGTGCCGGACCAGCCGGAAACGCATCAGATCAAGCAGGCCATCGGCTCCGCCGCCGCTCATTATATGCAAACCAGCATACGCCCCGGCGACCTGGTGGGTATTTCTTCCTGGAGCAGTACGTTGCGGGAAATGGTGGATAATTTACACCCCTTAACGGTTAAAGCCAGCGGCGTCATCCAATTGCTGGGCGGGGTCGGTCCGAACGGCAATGTGCAGGCGACCTTGTTGACCCAATTACTGGCGGATCAACTCAATTGTCCGGCCTATTTGCTGCCGGCACAAAGTATAGAACGCTCGGTGGAAGACCGGCTGCGTTTGATCAACAGCACTGAAGTGGCTGATGTGGTAGCGAAATTCAGTGAAGTTGACGTTGCCTTGGTCGGGATCGGCGCGTTGGAGCCTTCGCAGTTGCTGATGAATTCAGGCAATTATTATCACGAGGAAATGTTACGGTTATTGGCGCGGCGCGGCGCGGTGGGCGATATCTGTCTGCACTATTTCAATAGCCGGGGCGAGGCGGTGCTGGCGGATGAGGAAGATCCCGTGATTGGCATGCCGTTGCCGCAGGTACGCGAATGCGCGCGGGTGGTGGCGCTGGCCGGCGGCCACGAAAAAATCGCCGCCATCAAGGGCGCGCTGGAAGGCCGCTATGTCGATGTGTTGATAACCGACCGGTTGGTGGGAGAATATCTGGTTTGAAGGAGCCCGCGGTCGCGCGGGCTCAGTGGTATGCTAGGGTTTTTGATGCCAGTAGCAGTCGACCCCCAGGTATTTACTGAAGGCTTCGTTCAGCACCGCGGCAGTGGCGGAATGGTTCATCGCCACGTGATGTTCGAAACCCTGTTCGCAGATGTAACGCAGTAGCGGTTCCAGCGCGGGAATTTGCACCACGGCGCGGCAGCCTACCGTGTCCAAAGGATCGTTCACCACGGTCCCCTCCCCGACATATGCTCTTATCTTGCCGGTAAAATCATCCGACGATAAGCGGAAATAGGTTAACGGGCCTGCTTTCATGCGGCCATGCACCGCGCCGCAGGTATTTTCGCAACCTACGGTGGTGCCGATGATATCCGCCGTGCCCATGACCGGGTTTTCCAGACTTTCGGCGGGGAAGTTACCGCAATGGAACAGCACACACTTATCCTGTTCTTCGCCGAAGTTGTTATTCCAGTCGGCAATGGAGGCCGGCGACAGCGAACAACTTGCCAGCGCATACATGGATAACGCGCCCATGACGTCCACTTCGCAAGCGCTGGGCATCAATTGTCCAGACATGATGCTCATGATGGAGCAGACGTTGATGCCGAGATTTTCCTGTAGCGACGTCCAGCATTGGATGGCGGTGGTATCGATATCATTCGCCAGGACCCAATCGCTTATCACCACAAACAGTTTGGCCATGGTATGCAGTTTTTCCGCCGGGATGGCGCCGGTTTCGGCGTTGTCTTTCAATAGCGCCAATTTTTCGCCGACCCGCAGATCATTGTCGCTCAGGCGGCCGACTCGGGTGAAAATTTCCGATAAATCCAGGGTTTCCACCGAGGCGCCCAAACGTTCGAGCAGTTTTTCGCTGTAGCGCACGGTATTAAACGCCGCCGGCCGGGCGCCGATGGCGCCGATACGCACGCCCTTCATGGCATGAACCAGGCGGCAAAGTTGCGTGAATCGCTGTAAATCGCGTGTGAAGTCTTCGCCGGTCAGTTCACAAACATGCCGATGGGTCAGCGTGAACGGGATACCGCATTGACGCAAATTGTTGCAAAGGGAAATTTTGCCGCAAAAGCTGTCGCGGCGGGTGGCCAATCCCATTTTATCCAGACTGTCTTGTTGGGCCTGTATCAACACCGGCACATGTAAACCGGAAAGACGCACCGCATCCGCTATGGCTTTTTCATCGCCGAAATTGGGCAGCAGGATGACCACGCCGTGGATTTCGTCCAGGTGGCGATGGAAGAGTTCGGCACAGGCCTTGGCATCCTGCCAGGTTTCCACGCCGCCCAGTTTACTTTGGTTTTCATCCAGCATAATGGTGTTGATGCCCAGGCGTTCAAATACCTGCTTGGCATCGCGGCGGGCCTCGCTGATCAGATAGCTCGGAAAAAAACCCCGATTACCGACGATAACCGCAAAAGTCAATTGTTCTACTATTTTTCTCGACATGACGTCACTCCAGGTAGGGTTTTACTGGTTGATAGCGGGCACGTGCAACCGCCGCTTGCCAGTATTGATAATTTTCGCGCATCTCCGCGGTCTCGGCGCGCGGTTCGATGTATTCAACTTCCCGCGGCAACGCCGCGATGTCCTGATTGCTCCACCAGCCCAAGGTTTTACCCGCCAGGTAAGCTGCGCCCAGGGCTGACACTTCGGCATTGAGATTGCGGATCAAGCGGCGCTGCAATAAATCCGCCTGGAATTGCATAAGCCAGCCATTTTGCGTGGCGCCGCCATCCACTCTAAGATCGGGCAATGTCTGGCCGGCGGCCCGTTCCATGGCGAAAAAGACGTCGGCGATCTGATAGGCGATGGACTCCAGCCCAACCCGCGCCAGCAACGACGGCGTGGCGGCATCGGTCAAACCGCAAATCAATCCGCGCGCCTGGGTGTCCCAATAAGGCGCGCCCAGCCCGGATAACGCCGGCACGAAATAGACGCCCTGATTGCTCGCCTCGCCCGCCGCCATGCGCGAGATTTCCGTCATGGATGTTACGCCCAGCAGGCGCGCCAGCCAGGACAGCCCCGAACCGGTATGCGTTATATTGCCTTCGAGCGCGTAGCGTAAGCGGCCGTCATGCCAGGCCACGGTCGTACTGAGTCCCTGCGCCTGCTCGCCGATGTTTTCCAGCCCCATCATCAGCGATGACCCTGTGCCATAGGTAGCCTTAATATCGCCGGCCTGATTGCCGCCCTGGCCATATAATGCCGCATGGGAATCGCCGATAAGCGACGCAATGGGAATGTCGCCGTCAAGGCCCGGCACCTGACCGGCCAGGGTATAGCCCTGGATGGCCGCCGAAGGCTGCACAGTCGGCAGGCAGGCGGCGGGAACGCCGAACAAGGCCAGCAAACTTTCGTCCCAGCAGCCTTGCCGGATATTGAATAGCTGAGTGCGGGCCGCATTGGCATAATCGGTGACAAAGGCCCGGCCGCCGGTCAGTTGCCAATTCAGCCAGCAATCCACCGTTCCGACGCAGATTTCACCCTGACTGGCGCGGGCAAAGCCATCGGGCAAAGCCGCCAGCAGACCGCGAATTTTTGCTGCCGGAAACAAGGGATCGATGGGCAAACCAGTCGCATAAGCAATGAAGCCCGCATGATTGCCCTGTTCAAGTTCACGGCAAAAATCCTGCGATCGCCGGCATTGCCAACTGACGATGGGCGTCAGCGGCTCGCCGCCGGCGCGGTCCCAAATCAATACCGATTCGCGCTGATTGCTGATGGCGACCGCCGCTACCCGGGCGTCTGGCAGCGCGGCCAGGCATTGGCTGATGGCCTGGCAAACCCCTTGCCAGATTTCTTGCGGCTGCTGTTGCGCCCAGCCGGGTTGGGGATGTTGCAAGGTTAATGGCCTGGACGCCTTGGACAAAATATGGCCATCGGCATCCACCGCAATGGCTTTGGCGTTGGTGGTACCTTCGTCGATGGCCAGAATAACGGGCATGGACATGATCATTTCTCCCGGCAGGCATGCAGGGCGGTTCGTACCACGCCCTGGGCGTCAAAACCATGGTGGGCGCGCATGTCCGCCCGATCCGCCGCTATGGCATACTCACCGTCGCCGATCCCAAGCCGGATCAGGGGGATGCCGCTGCCGGCTTCCGCCAGCACTTCCGCCACCAGACTGCCGACGCCGCCGTTGATGTTATGTTCTTCGATGGAGATAACCCGTTTGCTCTCTTGCAACAACGCGAGCAGTTGCCGAGTATCACATGGGCGGATGGAACAAACGTTGATAACCGCGGCAGAAATTCCCTTCTCTTCCAGCAACCGGGCCGCCTCCACCGCTTCATGCACGGTAGACCCCATAGCCACCAACGCCACATCTTTACCCCGGCGCAGCGCATCGATTTGTCCCGGTTTAAACCGATAAGCGGCATCATGCAGCTCGGGCAAGGCTTTCCCGTCCAGCCGGATATAGACCGGTCCGACGTAGGACAACGCATAATCGACGATTTGCCGGCACTCTTCCGGCGATGACGGAGCGTAAATCTGGATATTGCCGAAACCGCGCATGATGGCGATATCGTCAATGCTGTGATGCGTACTGGCTAAAGGCCCGTAACTGGCGCCGGCATTGAGGCCGCAGAGTTTGACATTGCAATTGTTGTAACAGACGTCAACCTTGACCTGCTCGTTGGCGCGGGAAATGAGAAATGGCGCCGCATTGCACGTGACCGCAATTTTACCGCCGATGGATAAACCGACCGCCATGCCCACCATGGCCTGTTCAGCGATCCCCACGTTAACGAGACGCTGAGGGAAACGGGCGATAAAGGGGCCGATCTTGGCGGTCGAGGTGGAATCGGCGCAAACCGGCACTACGTCCAGCCCGTTATCCACCGCTTTGATCAATTGTTCCACCATGACGCTGGCTAAATGTTCAGCATGACTCATCTTTGAGTTCCTCCAATGCCAGAGTGATTTCATCACCTTTAAATACCCGATGGTGCCATTCGGCACGGCCCTGGGTGAAAGAGATACCGGCGCCTTTCTCGGTGTTGGCGATGACTACGTTGGGTTTGCCGTTGCCGGGCAGGTTTTCCAGGGTATGAACCACTGAAACCATGTCATTACCGGCGCACTCGGTCACATTCAGGCCAAACGCCAGCCACTTGTCCGCCAGCGGATCGGTATTCATAATCGATTTAGTCGAACCCGCGAGCTGCAGTTTATTTTTATCGTTGATAATCACCAGATTATCCAGTCCGTAATGGGCCGCGACCAAAGCGGCTTCCCAATTGCTGCCCTCGGCCAGTTCGCCATCGCCGGTCAGCGCGTACACCCGGCGCGGATTATTGTCGCGTTTCGCCGCCAGGGCGATGCCCACCGCCACCGGCAATCCGTGTCCCAATGCCCCGGTATTTAATTCTATACCCGGGGTTTTGTGGCGCACCGGATGGCCGGGTAAATGAGAATTGGCATGCTGGTAGGTGGGTAGCCAGGCTTCAGGAAAATAGCCCGCTTCCGCCAGGCAACAGTAATAACCGCCCACGCCATGCCCCTTCGACTGGATATACATATCCCGTTGCGGGTCTTCCAGCCGGTCCGGCGCGCAATTGAGTAAACGGAAATACAGCGCGGTCAAAATTTCCACTTCAGAGAGGTCGGCGCCGGTATGGCCGCCCGCCGGGCTACCGGCATTCATTACCACAATGCGCCGGCGAATATGCCGCGCCTTGGTTACCAGTTCGTCGATGGACAATGAAAATGGATTCATCATGTTACCTCTCACTATTTGAATTTTTACCCATATAAGAATATTTATTCAAACAGGGCATAAAAAAAAGACTCGGTATGGCGCGGCCCACTGTCAGTACCCGTGCACTATCACTCTGATACCGTCCTCTGTCGCCAATGCTGTGACAGCATTACTCTGTGGTGACTTCCTTGATCATTTTCTGCGAAACGATAGCGGCTTTATGCTGCATTCTGTTTTGCATTTGATCGATAATGACCGCGATAATAATCACCGCCCCCTTAATGACCATCTGCCAGAACTCGCTTACGCCCATCATGACCAGGCCGTCGGCCAGAATCCCGATAACAAAGGCGCCAATCAGCGTGCCGACAATGGTGCCGCGTCCGCCGGCCAGCGACGTCCCGCCCAATACCACGGCCGCAATGGCGTTCATTTCAAACGACGTGCCGGTCGCCGGATGGCTGGCCACCAATTGCGACGTCACCACGATGCCCGCTATCGCGGCGCACAGACCGGAGATGGTATAGACCCAGACCTTGACCTGTTTGACTTTGATGCCGGACAATTCGGCCGCGCGTTCGTTGTCGCCGATGGCGTAAACATGGCGGCCAAACGGCAGGCGGCGCGCCACATAGGCGATAATCAGCGCCAGGATGAACATCAGCCAGATACAATAAGGGACGCCCAGCAACGAGCCGGAACCGATGAAATCAAAACCGGTGTTGCCCAGCCGCGGATTGCCGTCCAGGCCAGGGAAGGTTTCCCCGTTCGACAACAGCATAGCGGCGCCGCGCACGATATACATGGTGCCGAGGGTACAGATAAAGGGCGCAACGTTGTAGCGGGTGATAATCCAGCCGTTGATGGAGCCGATAAAAGCGCCGAGCACCAGCACCGCCGGGACGATAACCCAGACGCTGGGGAAAATGGCGATGCCGAACATCGGCAACACAATGCCATGCCTGATCAACCACCCGGCAAACATGCCGCACAGTCCCAGAGTCGCGCCGATGGACAGATCAATGCCGGCGGTGATAATGACAAACGTGATGCCCAGCGCCAGAAAGGCGTTAATGGAAATATGTTTAAGCATAATAAGAATGCTTTCGGTCGCCAGGAAACCGGACACCGTAAAGGTGAAGAATCCCAGTATCAGAAACAAAGCGATGAAAGTGCGTAATTTCAGCAGTATTAATAACAGGTTTTCCCGCGACCGGAAGGAGCGGCTACCGGTTAGGGGCGCTAATGTGTCGGTATTGATAATCTTCATGTTAGAACCCTTTTGCACTCGCCGTGACCAATGCCGATTCCTGGGCCGCTTGACGTTTGACGTTGGCGGTCAATTTCCCATTCGACATCACCAGAATACGGTCGGAGACCGCCATGATTTCTTTTAAATCCGAGGTGGAAAACAGGATGCCAATACCCTGTTCGGACAACGCCACCATCATCTTGAAAACATCCGCTTTGGCGCCGACATCGATACCCCGGGTCGGTTCATCCAATAACAGCAGTTTCGGCTCGGTGAGCAATGAACGACCCAGCACCACTTTTTGCTGGTTGCCGCCGCTCAGCGCCTGAATAGGAACATCAGGCGAGGAAACCTTGATGGAGAGATTGCCGATGGTGGACGCCACCACCCTTTCCTCATCGCGGCGCATGATGCTAAAGCCGTGCTGCAACCGGCGCCACAGGCTGCCGATGGTCAAATTGACCGCTACCGAGGAAGCCGGGAACACGCCGGATTTTTTGCGATCCTCCGGGACCATGCTCATCCCGAGTTTGATGCGATCGGCGGTGGGCATCCGAGTGGTGATGGGCAAATCGCCCAGCCAGATTTTACCGAAATAGTTTTTTTCGGTGCCCAGCAGACATTCGAACAGTTCGGTGCGCCCGGCTCCCATCAAACCGTATATCCCGACAATTTCACCGGCGCGTACACTGAATGTCACGTCATTGACCACCGGTTGGCCGCTGTCATTCACACAGGTGATATGATCCGCCTGTAGCACCGGCAGTCCGAAGGTGCGATCGGGTTTAAGGAATGTTGTGACAGGGTCACTTCCAAGCATCTGACGTACAATCCAGGGCACATCGATTTCATTGACATGCGCTTCGGCCTGAAAGCGGCCGTCGCGCAAGATGGTAATGTAATCGCCGATGGCCATCAGCTCTTCCAGCCGATGGGAGATATAGATAATCGATACCCCTTGCCGTGTCAGTTCGCGGATAACCCTAAACAAGATATCCACTTCAGTTTTACTGAGCGCCGAGGTTGGTTCGTCAAGAATCAGAATATCCGCCTGCTCTGACAGCGCTTTGGCGATTTCCACCATTTGCTGCTGTCCCACCTTAAGGTTGGACACCAGCTCGCGCGGCGAAATCGACTGATTCAGCCTGGCCATCAACTCGCCGGCCACCCGTTCCTGTTCCGCCTGATCGATGGGCCGCAAACCCGTTTGCCGTTCGCGGCCAAGGAAAATGTTCTCCGCCACATTCAGGTTTTCAGACAGGTTTAATTCCTGATGAACCATGCCGATGCCGGCCGCCGCCGCCTCGCGGGTGTTGCTGAAACTGACCGGCTTGCCGTTGAGCAGGATTTCGCCGGCAGTCGGCTGTTGTACCCCCGCCAACACATTCATCAGCGTGGATTTACCGGCGCCGTTCTCGCCGATAATGACGTTCACCTTGCCGTGATAGACGTTGTAGTCCACTTTATCCAGCGCCAGTGTTCCGGGATAAAGCATTGTGATACCCCGGGCGCGCAATACTATGTCAGGTTTGTCATCGCTCATTGAGCCGCTCCCCGTTTGATCTCAAGCGCCACACCGTCGTCAATGCTGTCGTGGCTCAGCGTAAACGCCGCCAGCACATTTACCGGTTGACCGACCCAGGTGGCATCCAATGGCGGCAAACCGCTAATCGCCCGCACGTTCAACGCCCTGGCGATACGGGCAAATTGCACCTGATTTTTGAAATCATCAAAATTAATGAATCCAGCGGCATCCCGTACCGCATTGCCTTGGATAATCGGTCCTAATTGCAGAATCACCATTTCGCCGTTCACGTTTAGCGTCAGTTTCCGTTGCATGCCATCGGCGTCAATAGCGCTGATTTTAGCGGAAAATTGGCTGTAAACGCTTTTGGTTTGACCTGTGGCCAATTGTCCTTGCGTCCGTTTAAGTGTTGCCCAATCCAATGCATGGGCATGCGCGGCGGGTAAAATTTTCGGCCCCCAGAACTCCTGCGCGATCTGCTGCGGCGTCTGGTTGGAATAATCCGGCCCCGCCGAGGGATCAGCCGGGATAATCGGTTTGCCGCTGCTGTCCAGATCGACCACCCTGCACGCCGTTAGCAATAGCAGCGCCATCAGCCAGGTGGTCACATGTTGTATCGACCGCAATCGCATAATCTCTCCTGTGGCAAGGGGCCTTGCGGCCCCTTGAGGATAATTAAGGTTTAAGCGCAAAACTTTTCAAGTTTTTGGCATTGCTCTGGTCGATAAGCACGCAATCCATCAACTGCTTTTCCTGTTTCTGGGCTTTACCGGTTTTCAGATAAGCGTCAGCTTCTTCCACCGCCAATTGCGCTTCCGACCAAGCCGGCTGCATTACCGTGGCTTTGATATTGCTATTGGCCAAAATCGAATCTCGCGCATAGTCGCTGCCGTCAAGACCCACCACGACCACATCTTTACGGCCGGCGTTTTTCAAGGCCGCTTCCGCGCCCAGCGCCATGGTATCGTTGCCGGAAAGTACGCCATTAATATTGGGGTGAGCCTGCAAAATGGATTCCATGCGGTTGAAGGCTTCGGTCTGGCTCCAGTTGGCGGTCTGTTGCGCCACCATTTTCATGCCGGGATATTCGTCGATAACATCGTGATAACCCTGTGAACGAACATGGGCATTGGTGTCAGATTCCTGTCCCAACAACTCCACATAATTCCCTTTCCCATTCAGGAGCTTGATGAATTTCGCCGCACCCAGTTGCGCGCCCTGGTAGTTGTTCGAGACAATCTGCGCTACCGCCACGCCGGTGGCATTGATTTCACGGTCCACCAGGAAAGCGGGAATGCCGGCTTCCTTGGCTTTTTTCAATGGCCCAATGGTGGCATCGGCGCCTGCGTTATCCAGAATAATGGCTTTCGCTTTGCGTGCGATGGCGGTTTCGATCAACTGTTCTTGTTTGCTGACATCATCGTCATGGGAAGCCACCAAAGTGGTATAACCCAGTTCAGTCGCTTTTGCCGCGGCCGCATCGGCTTCAGCTTTGAAGAACGGATTGTCATGGGAGGGGGTGATAATAGCGATTAAACCTTTATCCGCGGCGAATGACGCCATGGATAACGACAGCAGTACAGCGGCAAGGCAAGGTTTCAGTAGGAAGTTGTTCATTCTTTTTCTCCATTATGAATATATATTC